>OMGQ01001663.1_pt1 | contig 11940 bp, 11 predicted proteins | sample 1646071 | NCBI WGS metagenome assembly OMGQ01 (sample SAMN05578585, study PRJEB25193) | human gut metagenome | biome: Human Microbiome; feature: human-associated habitat; material: feces | host: Homo sapiens | place: USA:Birmingham | reverse complement strand
GATGGCGACCATGTAGCGGGTGTCGGGCTGGAACAGCGACCAGCCGGTAAGGGACACCGCCGCCAGCGTCGCGGCGCATGCGGCGAGCGCGGCGATCCATGCGGCGGTGAGCATCGCGTCGCCGGCGACGAAGAGGACAGCCCCGAAGCGCAGGAGTGAAACGAGTGCCAGCACGAGCAGAACGAGGAGGCCGATGAGGAGCGCGCACAGGGCGTATTTTCCAGCCCGATAGAGCCGTTCGCCGCAGCGCAGCAGCCGTTTTGCATCCCACATGGTTGTCCCTCCTTTGTACCTTTTGGAAAAGTATAACACATTTGTGTTCATAAGACAACATATGTATTCATAATTCGGCCGCTTTTTCCCTAAACTACTAGGGGAAGGGGTGGTCAATATGCTGGACGCACAGGTGGTCGGCGCTGTCATACAGCGTTTTCGGGAACAGAAGGGTGTTTCACAGGAGGTTCTGAGCGGGCTGGCGGACATCGGCCGCACGCACCTGAGCGCCATTGAGCGCGGCGCGCGCAAGCCGACGCTCGAGACCTTCTACCGCATCGGCGAGGCGCTGGACATCCAGCCCAGCGTGCTTTTGGCGGCGATCGAGGAGGAGCTCGCCGCACGGAAGCCGTAACGGCGCGGATTTTTACAAAGAACAGAAAGAGGATGTGCACGAAAAATGCGAGAGATCAGGAGGCTGCGGGCCGTCGCAGTGATTCAAAGGGGCAAAGGAGGTGATGCGGAGCAAAAATAAAAGGAGCGAAAAATAATATGAAAATAATTCCAAACCCGAATGTCGTGTTTCCGAACGATTACGGCACGACATGCTTCATAAAAAATGTTATTACTGCACCCAACATTCTCGTGGGCGACTACACGTATTACGATGACCCGGAGGATCCGGCTGGCTTTGAAGAGAACAACGTGCTTTTTAATTACCCGGAATTCGGCGACCGGCTGGTGATCGGCAAATTCTGCGCGATCGCCTCCGGCGTGAAATTTATCATGGGCGCGGCGAACCACCGTCTGAGCAGCGTGACGACGTATCCCTTTGCGGTGTTCGGCGGGGCATGGGCGGAAAACGCACCGCCGCACCTCAGCCAGCTTCCGTTCAAGGGGGATATCGTCGTCGGCAGCGACGTGTGGATCGGCCGGGAGAGCGTCATCCTGCCGGGCGTGCATATCGGCGACGGCGCGGTTATTGCGGCGTACTCGGTCGTCGCGAAGGACGTGCCGCCCTACACGGTGTTCGGCGGCAACCCGGCGCGCCTGCTTAAAAGGCGGTTCAGCGCGGCGCTGACCGAAACGCTGCTGCGGCTCAAATGGTGGGATCTGGAGCCGGAGACGCTGGCCGGGCTGATCCCGGTGCTGTGCAGCCCGGACCTCGAGGCGGCGGAGGAGACGCTTCGCGGTATGCTGCGCGAAAAATAAGAACAGCCTCGGCCTGTAATTTTTTGCGGGCCGAGGCTGTTCTTTCGTGCGCGGAGGCGGTGCAGAAATTTTCAGATGTGCGGTTCGGCTGCGGCGTGCGCCGGCGCGGCGCAGGATACAGAGCCTCCGGCGGCAGCGGCTGGATGGCCTGCCGCCTGTGCCGGACGTTTGCGCAGTTCCGCCTTCGAAAGAAATGGACGTGCTCTCGGGCGCACCCGGCTTGCAGCGGCAAATATTCGGCGCGCGCAGTCCAATGGAAAGGAACGGCGCTTTTTCCTGTTTGTGGAATTCAAATCCCCATATTCAATTTTTATATCTTATAATTCGATGAATTGAGATAAATAAATCCTGCAATTCTCCGAAAAATAAACTGTAAAGATTTATAGTTATTAAAGCCGCAAAGGAGATGAACGCATGGATTACGAAAAATGGTTTGCGGAGCGGCTGACAGCACTCCGCATGGAAAAGGGCGTTTCGGCGCGCGACATGAGCCTTTCGCTCGGACAAAGCGAGAGCTACATCAACAAAATCGAAAACAGACGCACATTGCCGTCCTTGAGCGGATTTTTCTACATTTGTGCGTATTTTGGGATCACGCCGCAGGCGTTTTTCAACACGGAGGTCGCGTCTCCGGGGAAAACGGATGCGCTTGTGCGCGAGATCGGCCGGCTGCCGCCGGCGCAGGCCGAGCATATTTTGCAGATCGTGCGCGATCTGAATGAAAAGGGAAAGTGAAATGCGCCCCCGCAGCTTCCGTGCGGAAGCCGTGGAGCGCATTTATTTTTCCCGTGTGCCGGAGGCCGCGGCGCGGAAGGCCTTGGGCGTCATCCCGAAGGCGCGGTGAAACATGCGCGTGAAGTATCCGCCGCTTTCAAAGCCGACGGACAGCGCGACGGCGGTCACGGTATCCTTGGTTTTCAGCAGGAGCGCTTTGCCCCGGGCCAGCCGGTAATCGGTGAGAAAGCGCACCGGCGAGGTCTGTATGCCGGCGTGGAAGCAGCGCAGCGCCTCGCTTTTGCTCACGCCGGCGGCGCCTGCGATGTCGGCGAGCGCGATCCGCTCGGGGTAATGCGTCTCGATAAACCGTATCATGCTTTGCAGGCGGGATTGCAGCACCGCGTTTTCCGCGGAGCGCGTCTCGCAAAAGCGCTCCCCGGCATGCGCGGCGAGCGCCGACCACAGCGCGCAGCTCTCCGCCTTGAGGTCGAGCGTGCGCAGCGGGCTGTCGGACTGCGCAGTCTCGAAGATCCGGCGCAGCCGGTGCAGCACCGCGTCTCCGGCGTCGGTTCCGCGGGTCAGGGGGATAAAACGGCAGCCGGCATTCAGCACGGGCAGGATATGCTGCCGGAAAACGAGGGAATCCCGCTCGGCGAGGAACTCCGGCGCAAAAAGGATATTCGGCATCCGCCCCTGCGCGGTCGATTCAAACCGGTGGATGGCGCCGCTGTTGATGAACAGCCCGCTGCCGATTTCCATGCGCAGCCGCTCGGCGCCGATCAGGCAGTCGATCGGGCCGGCGTCGACCGCGACGAATTCGAACTCCCTGTGCCAATGCCACGCGATGGACTGTCCGCTGAACTTATTGAAATCGTCGTAATAATACTCGAACGGGAATTCCGGCGTGCCGTGCGCGCGCAGCTCCCGCAGGGTTTCGTCTGTGCGGATTTCTGTGATCTGCATGGTGTGTCACCTCATTCTGGCGATATTGTACCATAAAAGAGCGATATTCTTCAAGCCTTTCGGGGCTGTCCTGTGCTATACTCTCAAAAAATGCTTTTTTCTCAAGGGGGAATTTCAGATGCACAGGTATAAGGGAACGCTCCGTGCCTGCTTCACGGGGTACATCGTGCAGGCGGTGATCGGCAATTTCGCGCCGCTGCTTTTTTTGACGTTTCAAAGGGAATATGCGATCCCGCTTTCGCAGATCACGCTGCTGATCACCGTGAATTTCGCCGTGCAGCTTTTGGTCGACCTGCTTTCCGCCGGGTTCGTCGATAAGCTCGGGTACCGCGTTTCCATCGTGCTGGCGCACGCGTTCGCGGCCGCCGGCCTGATCCTGCTGACGGTGCTGCCCGGCGTGCTGCAAAGCCCGTTTGCCGGCCTGATGGCCGCCGTTGTCATCTATGCGGTCGGCGGCGGGCTGATCGAGGTGCTGATCAGCCCGATGGTTGAGGCGACGCCCTCCGAAAACAAGGAGAAGATGATGAGCCTCCTGCACTCCTTCTACTGCTGGGGGCAGGTGGGCGTCGTGCTGCTTTCCACGCTGTTTTTTCAGCTTTTCGGCACGGGGAGCTGGCGGGTTCTCGCGCTGATCTGGGCGGCCCTGCCGGCCGTGAACGCCGTGGTTTTCCTGCGCGTGCCGATCGCCTCCTTAGAGGACGAGGGGCGGGGCGGGCTTGCGCTGCGCAGCCTGCTCACCAAAAAGATCTTTTGAGTGCTGCTGCTCCTGATGCTCTGCGCCGGTGCGAGCGAGCAGGCGGTGAGCCAGTGGGCCTCCACCTTTGCGGAAAATGCGCTCGGCATCGGCAAAACGGCGGGGGATCTCGCCGGCCCGATGGCATTTGCGCTGCTGATGGGCATTTCCCGCGCGATTTTCGGGAAGTACGGGGATAGGCTGAATCTGGATAAATTCATGCTGTTCAGCACGCTGCTCTGCATCGCCTCCTACCTCTGCATCGCACTGGTGCCGGTGCCGGCGATCAGCCTGATCGGCTGCGCGCTCTGCGGCCTTTCCGTCGGTATCCTGTGGCCGGGCACGTTCAGCAAGGCGTCCTCCGGCCTGCCGGCAGGCGGCACGGCTATGTTCGCGCTGCTGGCGCTTGCGGGCGATTTGGGATGCACAGCCGGCCCGACCGTGGCGGGCATCGTCTCGAGCCGGTTCGGGGATAACCTGCGCGCCGGAACGCTGGCGGCCATCGTGTTCCCGCTTCTGCTGCTCACGGGCCTTTTGCTCTACAGGCGCCTGCGGCCTGCCGGCAAAAGAGCGGCGGACGCGGCGCAAGCGTGACCAAAAATAAGCCGAAAGGCCCGGCCTGCCCCAAAAGGGCGGACCGGGCCGCTTGCATGCGCTTGGATTTTGAAGGCGCTACGCGGTGACTTCCTTTGTGATGTTCCGCAGCCATTTCTTCTGGCGGTAGCGGAAGTAGACGACGGGCATTTTCGCAAACTCGTCGCAGCTCAGAATCAGATAAACCCACAGCGGCGGCAGGTTCCACACAAACGCCGCGATGAAGCCGAGCGGCACGAAAACCGCCCACATCGCGATGATGTCGCAGACAAAGCCGAAGCGCGAATCGCCGCCCGCGCGGAAAACGCCGCAGATGAAGCAAGTGTTCATCGTGGGGCCGACGACATACACGGCGCTGATCCACACCATGACCTGTAAGTATTCCTTCGCCTGCTCGGTGAGCTGAAGCATCGAGACGAGGATCGGGTGGCAGCCGAGGATCACAAAGCTGCCGAGTACGGAGGTCAAAAAGGTCAGCCAGAGCAGGCGCTTTGCGTCGCGCTCCGCGCGGGCCATGTCCCCGCCGCCGATCGTCTTGCCGAGGATGATCGCCGTGCCGTTCGCGATGCCGAAGCCGAGCACGGAGGCGAGGTTGCGCATCGTCGAAACGATCGAGTTCGCCGCCACGATGTCCTCGCCGAGGTGGCCCATGATGACCGAATACATTGAGAACGCGAGGCCCCACACAAATTCGTTGCCGATGGCGGGCAGCGAGTAGCGGATGAAATCGCGCCAGAGCACGCGGCTGTGCAGCGTGAAAAGCCGCGGGCGCAGGCGCAGCTTCTTGAAGCGCTCGCCCACGACGATGCACAGCACAAACTCTACGGCGCGCGCGATCACCGTCGCCAGCGCGACGCCCGTGATGCCGAGCGGCGGGATGCCGGGGATCCAGCCGAAGATGAACGTTGCGTTCAGAACGATGTTGAGCACGAGCGCGACCGAGTTGAGAATGGTGCTGATACGCACCTGCTCGATGCTCTTCATCGCGCTCAGGTACGGCTGCGAGAGCGAGAGAAAGAGGTAGGAGAAGCCGACGACGCGCAGATACTCGGCGCCGGACGCGATCATGTTCGCATCGTCCGTGTAAATGCGCATCAGGGCCTCCGGGAAAAAGACCGCGCCCGCAAAAAAGACCGTGCCGACGAGAACCGAGAGCTTCAGGCCGATCGCGAGGATCTTTTCAATGGCGGGGAGGTCGCCCTTGCCCCAATACTGTGCGGCGAGGATCGTGATGCCGGCCGCAAGGCCGCCGTAGATCATGTTGAGCAGAAACTGGATCTGCCCGGCGAGCGAGCTTGCCGCGAGCGCCGTCTGGCTCACGTAGCCGAGCATCAGCGTGTCGGCCACGCCGACGGCGGCGGTGATCAACTGCTGGACGGCAATCGGCACGACGATCGCGAAAAAGGAACGGTAGAATTGCTTTTTTGCAGTATCCTGCATGATGAGAAAACAGCCCTTTCCAAAAGAAAATCAGAGTATTCTGATTGTACGATAATTTTGCGCGCCTGTCTACCGCAATTTTACAGATTTCTGCCGGAATTTGTGCGTTTCTGCGGTTTTTCCCGCTATGCCTGCGCGGCATGCGTGCCGATAAGAAAAAAGTATTTTACAGCCCCGCCGTTTTTGCGTATAATTGAAAGGAACTCGAAGCGCAGAGCCTGCGCTCAAATTGACGGTAAGGAAAGTGGTTTTGAAGATGGGGAAAATCTATGAGGGCCTGAAGCTCGACGCGGAGCGCGCGCTGTACGGCGAACGGGACGCGGTGATCCGCCGGTGTGTGTTCGACGGACCGGCCGACGGCGAATCCGCCCTAAAGGAATGCGGCGGGATCACGGCGGAGGACTGCGATTTTCATTTGCGGTACCCGTTCTGGCACGTGGCGGACGGCCTTGTGCAGAATTGTCGCATGACGGAGACCTGCCGCGCCGCGCTCTGGTACGACCGGGGCATGCACGTCGAAAACAGCCGCCTCGGCGGCATCAAGGCGCTGCGCGAGTGCGACGATACCGTGCTCAGCGGCTGCGAAATCGAATCGACGGAATTCGGCTGGTTCTGCCGGGGGCTTAAAATCACCGATTGCACGCTCAAATCGGAGTATCCGTTCATGCAGACGCACGGCATGGAGATTGAAAACCTGCGCATGCAGGGCAAGTATTCGTTCCAGTACGTGGAGAACGTCACGATCCGCGATTCCGTGCTCGACACGAAGGATGCGTTCTGGCACGGGAAAAACATCACGGTGGAGGACAGCGTCGTCAAAGGCGAGTACCTCGCGTGGTACAGCGAAAACCTGCGCCTCGTGCGCTGCAAAATCATCGGCACGCAGCCGTTCTGCTACGCGAAGAATCTCGTGCTCGAGGACTGCGAGATGATCGACTGCGACCTCGCGTTCGAGAACACGACCGTGGAGGCGGACGTGCGCGGGGAGATCCTGAGCGTGAAGAACCCGGCGGGCGGACACATCACGGCGGACAGCATCGGCGAGATCCTGCTCGACGAGCACCGCTGGCCGGGCGCCGCGTGCGCGATCACCGAGCGTATCGGCAAAAGGGCGTGAGCCGGGCGCACCGAAAAACACGGCGCAGGAGAAAGAGGGCGGCCTCCGAAAAAAATGGAGGCCGCCCTCTTTCTGTGCGTATGCCGCCTTTCGCGCAGGCGGTCTTGGCGGGGGCGTGCGGCGGTCACGGCCGCATGTGCACGTCCATCTGCGGGAACGGGATCACAATGCCGTTTTCGTCGAACGCCTTTTTCACGCCCTCGTTGACGTCGAAGAACACGTCCCAGTAATCCTCCGGCGCGCACCATGCGCGGAGCTGAAAGTCGAGCGTGCTCGCGCTCTGCGCCTTGAGGCGCGCCTCGGGCGCCGGGTCGCGGAGCACCTTTTCGTGGGCAAGCGCCACGCCGAGAATCGTTTCCTTTACCCGGTCGAGGTCGGAGTCGTATGCGGCGGAAAAGACGATGTCCACGCGCCGCGTCGTTTCCGCACTGTAGTCGGTGATCGCCGTGTTGGTCAGCGTGCCGTTGGGCACGGTCACGCGCTTGTTGTCCGGCGTGACGATCACGGTGTACAGCACGTTGACCTCCTTGACCGTTCCGGCGATCTCCGCCGTCTCGATGTAATCCCCGACGCGGAACGGGTGGAACAGCAGGATCATCACGCCGCCGGCAAGGTTTGAAACCGCGCCCTGAAAAGCGAGCGCGACCGCGACGCCGCCCGAGGTGAACAGCGCGAGAAACGAGGTCGTCTCCACACCGAGCACGCCGAGCAGAATTAGAAACAGCAGGATGTACAGCGCGATCTTAGAGGCGCTCACCGTGAAGGTGGCGAGGCCGGGGTCCATATGCCCGTAGAGCTTCGAGCGCTTGAACCGCTTTAAGAAAAATTTGATGAGCCGGGTGCCGACAAAAAGGAGAGCCAGCGCGAAAACGACGCGCACCGCGAGGCGGGCGGCCTGCTCGCCGAGCGATTCAAACCACCTTTGCAGCTCGCTTGCTGTGGGCAGCTCCTCGAGCGTCGCCGCGTCTGCGGTAAGTGTAAAAAATCTTGTCATAGCGGCCTCCGTTATTTACCGATGCGCTCGGTGTCGATGATGATGTTCACGGGCCCGTCGTTCTGCACGTCCACGTGCATGTGCGCGCCGAATTCGCCGGTGCACACCTTGCCGACCGGCTGTTTTGCAACCTGCGAGACAAAGTAGTCGTAGAGGTGCTTGGCCGTATCGGGCGGCGCCGAGCGGCTGAAATCCGGCCGGCGGCCGTGCTTCATGTCGGCGCTCAGCGTGATGTTCGAGACGATCAGCGCGTCGCCGCCGATGTCGATCAGCGAGCGGTTCATCTTGCCGTTATCGTCCTTGAAGATGCGCAGCTCGCAGACCTTCTGCGCGAGAAAATCGGCCTGCTGCTCGGTATCGCCCGCCATGGCGCACATGAAAACGACGATACCCTCGCCGGTTTCACGCGTTTCGTTTCCGTCGATTGTGATGAAAGCGCCGTTGATGCGCTGGATAATTGCCCGCATGGGATCAGCCTTCCTTTACCGTGTCGATATGCTTCGATTATAGCATGGATTCTCTCTTGCTTCAAGCGCTTTTGTTTGCTATAATAACGGCATAGGAATTACGGGCGGACGGCCGGAAGCGGCGTCTGGATGCAGAAAGGAAAAGGGTTATGCGGATCCACATACAAAATGAAAATGTTTCGGCTGAAATCAACACGCTCGGCGCTGAGCTCGTCTCGTTTAAGGGCAGCGACGGCTTCGAGCACATCTGGCAGGGAGACCCGAAATACTGGGGCGGCCAAGCGCCGGTTCTGTTCCCGATTGTCGGCGCGCTGCGCGGCGGCCGCACGCGCATCAAGGGCGAATGGTTTGAAATGAACCGCCACGGCTTTGTGCGCCGGCGCGAGTTCACGGTGGCCGAAAAGCGCGGGGACGCCGTCTCGCTCGTCGTCGAGGGCGATGCGGAGTCGAAAAAGCAGTACCCCTACGACTTCCGCTTCACGGTGACCTACACGCTGACGGGCAGCAGCATCACGACGGAATTTAAGGTGGAAAACACGGGCGGCGAGCCGCTGCCGTTCTGTGTGGGCGGCCACCCGGGCTTCAACCTGCCGGTTGCCGAGGGCGAGGTCTTTGAGGATTACGATATTGTATTTGAAAAACCGGAGACGCAGAAGTGCCCCGAAATCGACCTCAAGGAGTGCCTGATCGATTTCGACAAGGTCACCTATACGCTCGACGGCGAGAGCGTCATCCCGCTGCAGCACAGCCTGTTCTACCGCGACGCGCTCGTGTTCAGCGATCTCGAATCGACCTGCGTTTCGCTCAAGAGCCGCAAGAGCGGCCGCGGCGTGATGATGGAGTTCTCCGATTTCCCGATGCTCGGCATTTGGTCGGCGGCGAACGACGGCCCGTATGTCGCGCTGGAGCCGTGGACCGGCTGTGCGACGGCGGTCAGCGAGAGCGACGAGTTCCTCGAGAAGCGCGGCATGCGCCTCTTGGAGCCGGGCGCCGAGGCGACATACGCATTTACTGTGTTCAGCCTCTGAGGCGGCCCCATGGCGGAGACGACGATTACCAACATGGTCATGCTGACAAATCCGGAAACGGGCGAGGTGCTTGTGATCGACCGCGTGAAGAAGTACCCGGGCATCGCGTTTCCCGGCGGCCATGCGGAGAAGGGCGAAAGCATCTACGACAGCGCCGTGCGCGAGGTGCTCGAGGAGACCGGCTACACGGCGCAGGCGCTTGAGCCCTGCGGCTTCATCTACTGGGATAATGCGGACGGCAGCCGGTATTTCACGTATTTCTATAAGACGAGCACCTTTTCCGGCACGCTGAGCGGCGGCACGGAGGAGGGGCGCGTGTTCTGGGTGCGGCCCGAAAGGCTGCCGGAAATGCGTCTCGCGCCGAATATGGACAAATACATGAGGATGTTTTCGGAAAAGCACAGCGAGTGCTACTGCTTGGAGTGCGCCGGCGGTTACGAGGTGACCTACCGGTAAAATTAGTTTTCTTTTCAGCTTGGCTTTGCCCCTGCGGTTTTCTGTAGGATGTGTCCATGCACGGTGGACATGTCTTGCACGGAAAGCCGCGGGGCTTTTTTATGCTTTTTTGCAGTTTTTACGGGTGAAGTTTGTAAATTCTCACGGGAAGAAAACTGCGAAAAAGGCTTCCATTTTGCAACAATCCCGCTATAATATACAGAAGCAAAACAACGCGGCTCTGCGGGCCGCGTGTGCGGCAAAACCGAGTTTGTATTGGAAAGGAAGGTCCTTACACAATGTTTCAGATGAAATGGGTTTGGAAAAACCTGGAGGGCTGCCGAAAGCGATATGTTTTCGCGCTGTGTTCCACCGTTCTCATCTCTATGATGGCGCTCGTCAATTCCGTTTTGACGGCGCAGATCATGGACACCGTTTTTACGCCCGTGCAGCAGGGCGGCAGCGTCACGCCGGCGCTTTGGAGCCGCCTCGTGTTCCTCGTCTCGCTGCTGATCGGCTTCACGCTCTTCCGCACCTCGTTCCACTATCTGTCGATTATTACATACGAAACGTGCTCGCAGAAGCTGCTTTTCAAGCTGCGCCGTGAGCTTTATGCCAACATGCAGGCGCAGGACAGCAGTTTCTTCTCGAAGAACCGCACCGGCGACCTGATGACGCGCCTGACCGGTGACCTCGACATGGTGCGCCACACGGTCTGCTACGTCATCCGCATGCTGATCGACTGCGTCGTGCTGTTCCTGACGACGGCGGTCACGTTCCTTGCGGTCGACTGGCTGTTTGCGCTGTCGATGCTCGCCGTCACGCCGGTCATCTTCCTGCTGACGAAGGCCTTCGCGAAGCGCGTGCATCCGCTGTATGTCGACCTGCGCGAGCGGCTCTCCCGCCTGAATACGGCCGCGCAGGAGAACATCGCGGGCAACCGCGTCGTCAAGGCCTTTGCACGCGAGGACTACGAGATCGCGCGCTTTGACGAGAAGAACGAGGATTACAAGCAGGCGAACCTCAAGGCCACGCTGCTGTGGCTCAAATTCTCGCCGTATATCGACGGCCTCTCGCAGGCGCTCTCGATCGCGGTGCTGCTCGTGGGCGGCACGTTCCTCATCATCGGCCGCATCTCGGTCGGCACGTTCGCGCTGTTCAACTCGCTGTGCTGGACGCTGACGAACCCGATGCGCACGCTCGGCATGCTCATCAACGATCTGCAGCGCTTCTTTGCCTCGGCCTCGAAGGTCATCGAGCTGTACTACGCGCGCTCCACGATCACCACGCGCGCCGACGCCGTGAACAAGGCGGAGCGCGTGGCGGGGGCCGTTTCCTTCGACCACGTGGATCTGAAGCTCAACGGCGCCGAGGTGCTGCGCGACATCACCCTCGACATCAAGCCGGGCGAGACTGTCGCGATCATGGGCCCGACCGGCTCGGGCAAGACCTCGCTCGTCAGCTTGATCCCGCGCTTTGCAGATGTCTCGAAGGGCAGGCTCTGCGTGGACGGTGTGCCCGTCGGCCTGTACGACCTGCACAAGCTGCGCAGCTCGATCGGCATCGCGACGCAGGATGTGTTCCTGTTCTCCGACTCGGTGGACGGCAACATCGCTTACGGCAACCCAGACCTGTCTGAGGAGGACGTGCAGCGCTTTGCGAAGATCGCCTGCGTCGATTTTGCCGGCAAGCTGCCCGAGGGCTTTGACACGGTCATCGGCGAGCGCGGCACCGGCCTTTCGGGCGGCCAGAAGCAGCGCATCGCGCTGGCGCGCGCGCTCGCGGTCCGCCCGTCGATCCTGATCCTCGACGACACGACCTCTGCCGTCGATATGGAAACCGAAAAATATATTCAGGAGCAGCTTTCCAGCCTCGACTTTGCCTGCACGAAGATCATCGTCGCGCAGCGCATCTCGACGACAAAGCGCGCCGACCGCATCGTGATTCTCGATAAGGGCCGCATTGCGGACATCGGCACGCACGAGGAGCTGATTGCCCAAAAGGGCACCTACTACCGGCTCTACACC
>OMGQ01001655.1_pt1 | contig 12019 bp, 9 predicted proteins | sample 1646071 | NCBI WGS metagenome assembly OMGQ01 (sample SAMN05578585, study PRJEB25193) | human gut metagenome | biome: Human Microbiome; feature: human-associated habitat; material: feces | host: Homo sapiens | place: USA:Birmingham | reverse complement strand
AGGTGCCACAGATGTACGCAATTATTGCAACAGGTGGTAAACAGTACAAAGTTGCCGAGGGCGACGTAATCAGAGTTGAGAAACTCGGTGTTGAAGCTGGTGAAACCGTAACTTTCGATAACGTGATCGCAGTCAGCAATGACGGATTAAAGGTTGGAGAAGACGTAAAAGATGCCAGTGTTACCGCTTCTGTAGTTGAGAACGGAAAGGCTAAAAAAGTCATCGTTTACAAGTACAAGAGAAAAACTGGATATCACAAGAAAAACGGTCACAGACAGCAGTTCACTAAAGTGAAAATCGAAAAGATCAACGCTTAATCTGGTGTTTGTATGATTACAGTGACAGTCACGAAGAAGAACAATTCCTATACAGAGTTTACTTCAAAGGGGCATGCCGGTTATGCCGAGGAAGGGCAGGACATTATCTGTGCTGCAGTTTCCGTTCTGGTGATCAATACCGTAAATTCTCTTGAGACTCTGACCCACGATCAGATTTCCGTAAAAGAAAAGGACGGTTATGTTTCTTTTACTTTTACAGAGTCTGTATCAGAAGGAGGAACCCTTCTTATGGATTCCCTTGTTCTCGGACTGACAGAAATTGAGCATAGCTATTCAAAACGATATTTAAAAGTAAAAGTCAGGGAGGTGTAACGACATGATGAAAATGAACCTTCAGTTATTCGCACATAAAAAAGGTGTTGGTTCTACAAAGAACGGCCGTGATTCTGAGTCCAAGAGACTTGGTGCCAAAAGAGCAGACGGACAGTTTGTAAAAGCTGGTAACATCCTTTACAGACAACGTGGAACTAAGATTCACCCAGGCGTGAACGTAGGCTGCGGTAAAGACTATACATTATTTGCACTGACAGATGGTGTTGTAAGATTCACCAGAAAAGGACGCGATAAGAAACAGGTTTCTATCGTTCCGGTAGAGGCAGAATAATCAGTTTGGCGTAAGGGCTTCAAATCGTTCATGGTTTGAAGCCTTTTGTTTACAGTATAAGGAGCGACTTTATGTTTGCAGACAGAGCAAAAATCATTATCCGTTCTGGTAAGGGCGGAGACGGCCATGTAAGCTTCCGCAGAGAGCTGTACGTACCCAACGGCGGTCCGGATGGCGGGGACGGCGGAAGAGGCGGAGATATTATTTTTGAGGTGGATGACGGTCTCAATACACTGACTGATTTTCGTCATGTCCGTAAATATGTTGCAGAAGACGGAGAACAGGGAGGAAAGAAACGCTGCCACGGCGCTAACGGCAAAGACCTGGTGATCAAAGTTCCGGAAGGGACGGTAATTAAGGATTTTGAATCAGGGAAGGTAATTGCCGACATGTCCGGCGATAACCGCCGCGAAGTTATTTTAAAAGGCGGAAAAGGCGGTCTTGGCAATATGCATTTTGCCACTGCCACAATGCAGGTGCCGAAATATGCACAGCCCGGACAACCTGCCCAGGAGCTGTGGATTCAGATGGAGTTAAAGGTGATAGCCGACGTGGGGCTGGTAGGATTTCCAAATGTGGGTAAATCCACATTGCTTTCACGTGTATCCAATGCAAGGCCGAAAATTGCAAATTACCATTTTACCACCCTGAATCCCCATTTGGGCGTGGTAGACCTGGGGGACGGCGCCGGTTTTGTCATGGCTGATATACCGGGCCTTATAGAGGGCGCATCCGAAGGCGTGGGTCTGGGACATGCGTTCCTTAAGCACATTGAGCGCACCAAGGTGCTGGTCCATGTGGTGGACGTGTCCGGCAGCGAGGGCCGGGACCCGGTGGAGGACTTCGAGGCCATCAACGCTGAACTGAAGCAGTACTCCCCCGAGCTGGCCTCCCGCAAGATGATCGTGGCCGCCAATAAGACGGACATCATGGCAGACCCCGCCTTGCTGGACAAGCTCCGCGCCCACGTGGAGGCCCTGGGACTGGAGCTGTTTGAGATCTCTGCCGCGGCCCATCAGGGCACCCGGGAGCTGGTCAAAAAGGCCGCCCAGGAGCTGGCCCAGCTGCCCCCTGTGGCGGTGTATGAGCCCACCTATGTGGAGCGCCCCCCCGAGGTAGACACCTCCGGCGAGGTCTCCATCGAGAAGTACGACGACACCTGGGTGGTGGAGGCCCCCTGGCTCCAGCACCTGATGGCCAACGTCAACTTTGGTGATTATGAGAGCCGCAACTGGTTCGACCGCAAGCTGAGGGAGTCCGGCCTGTTCGACAGGCTGGAGTCCATGGGCATCCAGGACGGGGACATCGTCTCCCTGTACGACCTGGAATTTGAATATCAGCGATAAATCAAAGCAGCGCGCCCGGACACCGGGCGCGCTGCTTTTTCATGCGTTCCCATCCCTGTATGGAACGGGGATCGCTGTAAAACCTGGGACGCTTGCTTCATCAGATGGCACTGTGGAAGGTGCGCTGGATCACCTCCAGCTGCTGCTCCCGGGACAGGCGGCTGAAATTCACCGCATAGCCGGATACCCGGATGGTCAGGCTGGGGTACTGCTCGGGATGCTCCATGGCGTCGATGAGGGTCTCCCGCCGGAGGACGTTCACGTTCAGATGGTGGGCCCCCTGGCAGAAGTAGCCGTCCAGAATGGAGACCAGGTTGCTCTCCCGCTGCGCCTCATCCTTACCCAGGGCCTCGGGGACAATGGAGAAGGTGTTGGAGACTCCGTCCTGACACACATCCCGATAGGGGATCTTGGCCACAGAGTTCAGGGATGCAAGCGCGCCGTTTATGTCTCTTCCGTGCATTGGATTTGCCCCGGGGGCAAACGGCTCTCCTGCTTTTCTCCCGTCAGGGGTGGCTCCCGTCTTCTTCCCGTACATCACGTTGGAGGTGATGGTCAGGGCGGACAGGGTGTGCTTGGCTCCCCGGTACAGGGGGTGCTTCTTCAGTTCCTGAGAGAAGGTGCGCACCACATAGACCGCCTCATCGTCCGCCCGGTCATCGTCGTTTCCGTACTTGGGGAAGTCACCCTCGGTGACGAAGTCCACAGCGATCCCCTGCTCGTTGCGGATGGGGCGCACCCTGGCGTACCGGATGGCAGAGAGGGAGTCGGCGGCCACAGACAGGCCGGCGATGCCGAAGGCAGTGAGGCGCTCCACCTTGGTGTCATGGAGGGCCATCTGGCTGGCCTCATAGGCGTACTTATCATGCATATAGTGGATGATGTTCACCGTGTCGGCATACAGCTCGGCGGCGTAGGCCAGCACCTTGTTGTAATTCTCCCGGACCTTCTCATAGTCCAGCACCTCATCGGTGATGGGCTGGATGCCGGGGACGATCTGGGCGCCGGACCGCTCATCCACGCCGCCGTTAATGGCGTACAGAAGGCACTTGGCGATGTTGCACCGGGCCCCAAAGAACTGCATCTGCTTCCCCACCGCCATGGCAGACACACAGCAGGCGATTGCGTAGTCGTCTCCATATACAGGACGCATTACATCATCATTTTCATACTGAATGGAATCAGTCGCAATGGACATCTTGGCGCAGTAGCGCTTAAAGCCCTCGGGCAGATGCTCGGACCAGAGGACGGTGAGGTTGGGCTCGGGCGCACTGCCCAGGTTGGTGAGGGTGTGAAGATAGCGGAAGGAGGTGCGGGTGACCAGAGTCTTTCCCCCGATGCTCATGCCGCCGATGGACTCAGTGACCCAGGTGGGGTCGCCGCCAAAGAGCTCGTTGTACTCCGGGGTGCGCAGATGGCGCACCAGGCGCAGCTTGATGACGAACTGGTCAATTAACTCCTGCGCCTCGGCCTCTGTGATGGCGCCGTTCTCCAGGTCCCGCTGGAGATAGATGTCCACAAAGGTAGAGGTGCGGCCCAAGGAAGTAGCAGCTCCATTGTTCTCCTTGATGCCCGCCAGATAGGCCATGTACAGGGCCTGGATGGCGTCATGGGCGTTGGCAGCGGGCTTGGACAGGTCCACCCCATAGCGGGAGGCCATATCCTTCATCTTCCCCAGGGCGCGGATCTGCTCAGAGACCTCCTCCCGCAGGCGGATGCGCTCCTCCCCCATGGGGCCGTCCAGTTCCTCCAGATCCCGCTTCTTACACTCGATCAGGCGGTCCACGCCGTACAGAGCCACCCGGCGGTAATCGCCGATGATGCGGCCCCGTCCGTAGGCGTCGGGCAGGCCGGTGAGCAGGCCCGCGTGGCGGGCGGCCCGGGTGCGCTCCGGATAGGCGTCAAAGACCCCCTCATTGTGGGTCTTGCGATACTCGGTGAAGTGGGCCTCGATCTCCGGGTCCAGCTGATAGCCGTACTGCTCCAGGGCAGACTTGGCCATACGGGTACCGCCATACAGGTTGACAATGCGCTTCAAGGGAGCATCCGTCTGAAGGCCCACAATAACCTCATTTTCCTTGTCGATATAGCCGGGGGCGTAGTTGTCGATGCCGGACACCCGGTGGGTATCCACATCCAGGATCCCGTTCTTCAGTTCCTGAAGCAGCAGCTCCTCACACCGCTCCCACACCGCCTTCGTCCGCTGGGTGGGGCCAGCCAAAAAGGCATCATCCCCCAAATAAGGGGTCCAGTTCTTCTGAATAAAGGAACGTACATCGATGGAGCGCTGCCACTCGCCGGCGGCAAAGCCGTTCCACGCCTGATCCTGCATCACCATGATAAAATCCTCCTCTATACATATCATCCAAATTTTATTTTATATCGATTTTACCCGTTCAAATCGGAAAACCAGTGTTCCTGCAGCTGACGGCACCGCTCCGGATCCATGGCGGGAACCTCCGCCAGGGGATCGGACCGGCCCAGCCCCCGGTATTTCTCCGCCCCCAGCTTGTGGAAGGGGAGCAGTTCTACCCTCTGCACATTGGGGAGGGTGTCCACATACCTCCGCAGGGCAGTCAGATGCTCCGTTTGATCGGTGAGCCCGGGGACCACCACATGGCGCACCCACATGGGCGTTCCCGCCCGGCGCACGGCCTCCACAAAATCCAGCGTCCGCTCCATGGAACGTCCCGTCACCCTCTGATAATCCTCTGGAGCCTCGTGCTTCACATCATAAAGGACCAGATCCGTGTGGCTCAGGATGTCCCTATACTCCCCCAGGCCCGCCCCGGAGGTGTCCAGGCAGGTGTGGACCCCGGCCCTATGGAGCCGTGCCAGGCACTCCGCCAGAAACTCCGGCTGGAGCAGCGGCTCCCCGCCGGAAAAGGTCACCCCGCCGCCGGAGCGGTCGAAGTAGGGCCGGAAGCGCAGCAGCCGGCGGACCAGAGCCTCCGGCTCCACCGCCTCGCCTCCCTCCGCCATCTGGGTGTCCGGATTGTGGCAGTAGAGGCACCGGAGGGGGCAGCCCTGAAGAAATACCACGCAGCGCACCCCGGGACCGTCCACCAGGCCCATGCTCTCCACGGAATGAATATATCCGGTCAAAGGATCCCTCCTGTTCTGAAAAAACGGGGATTTGGCCAAAAAGGGCGCAAAAAAGCCGCCCTTCCGGGCCCTCTTCGGCGCCCAGACGGTCGGCATACATGACGATCATACTCCCCGTGGTTCCACCACTTCCGTCAGTTATATGATCCGCGCTCAGGATACATCAGCGCTCCGCCTCTTGTCAAGAGGCGGAGCGCTGTTTCGGCGTTTTTTACAAAGCTATACTGGGACTGCCCGGAAGCTTTCCGGTCAGATCGCCCGGTCCGCTCATGCCTTCTTCCCTGCCGATTTTTTTCGGTCAGACACCCGCACCACAATATTGGACAGGGCAAACAGGGCAATGGCGTTGGGAATGACCATCAGGTTGTTGAACATATCGGTCAGCTCCCACACCAGCGTGTTGGACATCAGGGTACCCATGAAGATGAACACCAAGGCAATGACAGAATAGACGGGGACCGCCTTCTTCCCGAACAGATAGGCAACATTGATCTTGCCAAACAGGTTCCAGCTGAGCACAGTGGAGAAGGCGAAGAAGAACAGGCAGACCGCCACAAACATGGCCCCAGCTTCCGCTCCAAAGACCACACCGAAGGCAGACTGGGCCAGGTTGGTGTTGGTCAGGGTGGTGGAGGCCGCAGCAGCACCGCACTCGGCCAGAGGGCCGCCCTCCGTATACAGGGTGGAGATGATGACCAGGGCATTGAGGGTAAGCACCACGAAGGTGTCCATGAATACGCCGATCATGGCCACCACGCCCTGGTCATGGGGGTCAGACACATTGGCCTGGGCGTGGGCGTGGGGGGTGGAGCCCATGCCGGCCTCATTGGAGAACAGGCCGCGCTTGGCGCCCTGGCTGATGGCCGCCTTGAGGGCGGCGCCCACAGAGCCGCCGATGATGGCCTGTGGCTGGAAGGCGTACTGGAAGATCATCGCGAAGGTGGCGGGGATATACTGGGCCCGGGCGATCAGGACACCCAGAGCGCCCAACAGAAAGATAGCTGCCATAACCGGAACGATTTTCTCAGTCACAGCAGCCAGACGCTGCACACCGCCCACAAAGATGAAGCCGCAGATCACCACCAGCACGATACCCACGATCCAGGAGGGCACGCCGAAGGCGGTCTGGAAGGTGGAGCCGATGGAGTTGGACTGCACCATGCAGCCCATGAAGCCCAGAGCCAGGATAATCGCAATGGCAAAGAAGCCGGCCAGGAACTTACCGAAGCCGCCCTTGAAGGCAGTGGTGATATAGTACACCGAGCCGCCCTTATAGGAGCCGTCAGAGTCCTTCTGTCGGGTCTCGATGGCCAGTGTGGCCTCTGCATAGATGGTTGCCATGCCGAAGAAGGCGATGACCCACATCCAAAAGATGGCGCCGGGGCCGCCGGCCAGAATGGCGCCTGCGGAGCCCACGATGTTACCGGTACCCACCTGGGCGGCAATGGCAGTGGCCAGTGCCTGGAAGGAGCTCATTCCATGCTCCTGCTTCCCACCCCGCAGGGTCAGGTTGCCGAACACCTTCCGCATCCCCTCTCCAAAACAGCGGACCTGCACAAAGCGGGTTCGGATGCTGTAAAACAGTCCCACACCGATAAGCAGAAAGACCAGGATATAGCTGGACAGATAAGTGTTGATGTTGACTACAATGGGGTACAGTGCCGCTTCCAAAGACTCTAACATGATTTGATCCCTCTCCTTTTCTGAACAAAAAAACGGACCGGGGAGCACACTCCACGGTCCGAAAACATTGCGGAAAAAACACCCGCCGACTGGGCCCTAATGGGCACAGCAGGGGCGCTTTCTTCGTCTCTGTCCTTTTGCCTGAGAGATTTACGGGGGCTGAGCCGGTCCCGCATTGCACCTTCGGCACTCGTTCGTCGAGCTTCTCCAGAGTCACATCCACGTACAGTCCTCATCCCAGCCCAGTGGGCCGGACACCTGAGAGTGTTACTCCTTCGGTAGGCGGGAACCCGCGCTTTTCCTGCACGCTTCGTTTGTCCTGTTCACTTGTATTGCATACGTTACCACAAAGCCCCCGGAATGTCAACCCCAGACACACATTTATACACCCACGGCGGAAATCCTGAAATTGCATCGGGAAAATTGGTCAGTTTGTGGTATGAAGTTTACAATTTGCTCTTTTTTCCGGCGCATGAATATGGTATACTAAAACATAATGCGCCCAGGTATGCCCGCAGAGAACCTTCCTCACTGGGGCACCCGGCGCTGGAAATAGATCCTGAGAGAAGAGCTACAACATTGAGGTGTGTTTATGAACGTATTCAAAAAGATTTTCGGGACCAGCTCCCAGCGGGAGGTCAAGGCGATCCTCCCCCTTGTGGACAAGATCGAGGGGCTGGAGGAGGAGTATAAGGCGCTGACTGACGCCCAGCTCCAGGCCAAGACCCCCGAGTTCAAGCAGCGCCTTGCCGACGGCGAGACGCTGGATGACATCCTGCCCGAGGCCTTCGCCGCCTGCCGTGAGGCCGCCTGGCGCGTCCTTGGGATGCGCCCCTACCGGGTACAGCTCATCGGCGGCATCATCCTGCACCAGGGCCGCATCGCAGAGATGCGCACCGGCGAGGGCAAGACGCTGGTGGCCACTCTCCCCGCCTATCTGAACGCCCTGTCGGGCAAAGGCGTCCACATCATCACCGTCAACGACTATCTCGCCAGCTACCAGAGCGAGCTGATGGGCCGCATCTACCGTTTCCTCGGCATGGAGAGCACCGGGCAGTTTACCATAATCATGCTGCTGGCCATTATCGCAGCATTTGTGTTAAAAAATATTTTTCTTTATTTCCAGAATGTAATTCAGCTGCGCTTTGTATACACGAATCAGTTTGCCACCTCCCGTAAGATGATGATTAATTTCATGGAGCGTCCCTATGAATATTATCTGAACGCGGACACTTCCGTGATCCAGCGAAGCATCACCTCGGATGTGAACAATATGTACGGCCTGATCCTTTCCTCGCTGCAGCTGACCAGTGAAATTATCATGTTCGTCGTCCTGATCGTGGTGCTGATGACCCAGGATCCGGTGATGATTCTTACCATTGCCGCGCTGCTTGTGGTGGTGCTTCTTATTATTAAAGGGATTCTCAAGCCCATTATGATCAGGGCGGGAGAGGAAAACCAGGAATATTACAGCGGCCTGTATAAATGGATTGACCAGTCCGTTATGGGAATCAAGGAAATCAAAATTGCCAATAAGGAAAATTATTTTATCAACGAATATTCCAAGTGCGGCGCGGGCTACGTGGGGGCGGTGCAGAAATATAATATCTATAACGCAACCCCCCGCCTGCTGATAGAAACGGTATGTATTGCAGGGTTGGTGCTGTATTTGATCCTGCAGATTGCGGCGGGAAAGGATGTCACCCAGATGCTGAGCCAGATCGGTGTATTTGCAGTGGCGGCCATGCGTCTCCTGCCAAGCGCCAACCGCATCAATAACTACCTCACCTCCATTTCCTACTTTGAACCCTTTTTCATGGGGGTAAGCGATAACCTGCAGCAGGATATCAATGACGGGAACGTGAATTATGACGAGCAGAATTACCGCAGGAAAAAGGAGGTTCCCAAGCTTCCTGTCCTGTCGAAAATAGAGCTGCAGGATATTGTTTATAAATATCCCAATTCGGAGGCCCTGATTTTTGACCACGCACAGATGGAAATTCCCGTGGGCTGCTCCGTGGGCGTGGTAGGCACCTCGGGCGCCGGAAAGACGACGATCATTGACATCCTTCTGGGGCTTTTGGATATCCAGGAGGGCAGGATCCTGGCTGACGGCGTGGAAGTGAGGGAACACTATGAGGAGTGGCTGAAAAATATCGGCTATATTCCTCAAACTATTTTCATGATTGATGCATCTATCAGAAAGAATGTTGCTTTCGGCGTGCCGGATGAGGATATTGATGATGCCAAGGTATGGCAGGCGCTGAAGGAAGCGCAGCTGGATGAATTTGTGAGAGGGCTTCCGGAGGGGCTGGATACGGGAATCGGGGAGCGGGGAATCCGTCTTTCCGGCGGGCAGAGGCAGCGTATCGGTATTGCCAGGGCACTGTTTGAGGATCCTGAGGTACTGGTGCTGGATGAAGCCACCTCTGCGCTGGATAATGAGACGGAAGCGGCGATTATGGACTCCATCAACCGTCTCCATGGCAGGAAAACCCTCATTATTATAGCGCATCGTCTGCAGACGATTGAAAAATGCGATATGGTTTACCGGGTGGAAAACGGACAGATTGGCAGGGAGAGATAACGTTACTGTTCAGGGCGGAAAGGAGAAAGCGGTGGCAGCAGGGAAAAAGAGACAGGCTAATTTTGAATTACTGCGTATGACAGCCATGCTCATGGTGGTTGCCATGCATTTCCTTTCCCATACGGGCGGGCTTCCCGAAGCGGGGCAGATGCCGGGGGCAAGAGGTACGGCGGCGGTTCTTGTGGAGTCCTTCAGTATTGTTGCGGTCAATGTTTATGTCCTTATCAGCGGCTATTTTTTATCGGAAAGCGGCTTTTCCCTGAAGCGGCTTCTCAGGCTGCTGTTCCAGGTGCTCTTTTATACACTGCTGATTCCTCCCGTGCTGGTGCTCGCCGGGGTACTGCCTGCCGGGGAGGCTTTTCAGATATACCATATCTGGCAGTGCCTGTTTCCGGTGGAGGCGGGGCATTACTGGTTTGTGACTGCTTATGTGGTCATGTATCTGTTTTCCCCGGTGCTGAATGCGGCGGCGGGGGCCATGACGCAGAAGCAGCTGCGGATTACGCTCATGGGACTGCTGGTTTATTTCAGCCTTGGGAAAAGCGTGAGCATCCTTTTATTTTCATCGGACCGGTACGGCTACGATTTCGGCTGGTTCATTTTCCTTTATCTGACGGCGGCCTATATACGGAGGTACGGAATCCGTTTTTTTCAGGAAAAAAAGAGAGGTGCGCTTGTCTATTTCGGCTCCTGCGCGGCCGTGGCGGGAATCACCCTGGCGGCGCTTGTGGTATGTGCAAGGACCGGGGCGCTGGAATATTATGTAACGGTGCCCTTTCACTATAATTTCATTTTCTGCCTTACCGGGGCGTTGGGGCTGTTCATGGCCTTTGGCGGTCTGCGCATCCGTTCGGAAAAGCTGGAACGCTGTATTTGCCGCCTGTCTCCGGGGATGTTCGGCGTATACCTGATCCATGAGCACATGGATATCAGCGCAAGGTGGACCGGCTGGATTATCGGGACGCCATCGGAGCATCTGGGCGGTTATCTGATGCAGATGACGGAAAGCGTACTGCTTGTGTTCCTTCTTGCAGCGGCAATTGACCTGCTTCGGGGCAAATGCTTTTTGCTTGCGGAGCACCTGCTTGCAAAGACCTCCTTCGGGAAAAAATGCGGGGAGGCCATCTGCCGCATTGATGACAGCATGGGAAGGCAGAAAGGGTGATTCACGGTAACAGGATTGATATGGGGATAGAAATACCAATGGATAAAAGAAAAAAACTGATAAAAATTCTGGAAAAATTCATATTTCCCTGTCTGCTGCTGATCTACCCGCTGCTGTGGGTAAATCAGGGGATTGATGTGTCGGATCCGATGTACAGCCTCACCAACTTCCGGTTTTTCCCGGAGCTTAAGGGCAGCTGGGCGATTGCCACCTATCTTGCCAATGTGGCGGGCTGGCTGTTGATGAAGCTTCCTTTCGGCGGCACCTTTTGGGCATCAGCTTTTATACAAGGTTGGTTATCAGTGCCATGGCACTGCTTTCCTATTATTTCCTGAAGGGGAAAATGCCGGCCTGGGTGGTTTTTACAGGGGAAATCATTGCCATCAGCTTCTGCTGGTGCCCGACGACGATTTTATATAATTATCTTACCTATTTCCTGTTCCTGGCGGTATGTATTTTATTATACAGGGGGCTTATCTGGAACAGGCCGGGCCTGCTCATCTGGGCGGGCGTTTGTCTGGGGCTGAATGTGATGGTGCGTACTCCGAATATTGCGGAAGCGCTTCTGATTATTGCCGTATTTTTCTATGGAAAGCTTTGCGGTAAAAGCGCGCAGGAGATGTGGAAACAGGCAGGCTTTTGTGTGGCGGGCTTTTTGGCGGGCTTCCTTGGTGTTTTCCTTGTCATATGCATCCAATATGGCCCGGGGTCCTATTTCGGAATGTTCGGCAGCCTGGCCGGGTATACGGCGACGGATGAGAGCTATTCGCCGTTTTCCATGATTACATCTATTTTCGCGGCCTATGGCAAAACCATGGTGTGGCTGATGGTAATTGCCGTGTGTGTGCTGGCGGGCTGGATTTTTTTCCATATTCTTCCCAAACGTTTTCACACAGCGGGAAAGATTATATACTGCCTGTGCATTCCGGTGCTGATCCGGTTGTTTTGGGGCAGGGGGATGTTTACCTTTACCTATTATAATTACCGCAGCATCTATGAATGGGGAATGCTCTTTCTGTACCTTGTGCTTATCAGCTGTGTCGTATGTATCGGAAACAGCCGTTTTTCCCGGAGGGACAGGCTGCTGGCGCTGATTATCCTGCTGTCGGTGGCGGTGCTCCCCATAGGAAGCAACAACGATACCATGCCGAACCTGAACAGCCTGTTTCTGGCAGCCCCTTTTACACTCTG
>OMGQ01001643.1_pt1 | contig 12087 bp, 11 predicted proteins | sample 1646071 | NCBI WGS metagenome assembly OMGQ01 (sample SAMN05578585, study PRJEB25193) | human gut metagenome | biome: Human Microbiome; feature: human-associated habitat; material: feces | host: Homo sapiens | place: USA:Birmingham | reverse complement strand
GATGCAATTATACTAGTGGATTTTGATGGTGCAGGAGGTACGGAGCCTGTTGAAGTTGTAAGACCAACAAATTCATTTGTTCTTGATGGTTTAAATATTAATGTTAATGGAACATTTGGGTATAATGGAAACGATCCAATCAGTGGCACTGAAGCTATTAAATTTGATGCTAAAGTTGATACCGACAAGGTATTTAATGCTGTAAAAGATATGATTAATGATTATAAACCGCGGTATATTGTTTATGTAGGATATTCCAGTATATTGGGATTATCTGGAAAATATGATGAGAGTATAACGATTTGTAAAAGAGAAATTGAGTTCCTGAGAGAAAAAGGCATATTAAATTATCTGTATAATTTTTATTACAATATAGGTTGGAATATCAGTAAGAAAATAGAGTGTGGTTTAGAAAAGAAAGAACGGATACGAGCTGCACGGTGTTATGTCTGGATGGCATATCACTTGTGCAAAGTGTATCCGGAAAATAAGAAAAATCTGAAAATTATTGCTGAGTTTTGGGAGGAAATAAATCAAGATGGACGTTCTAAATCGCAATAGGGAATAATTTCTTCAGAAGATTCTGTTTCAGGAGCGTTTTCCTCGGTACTTGTATCTGTAGGGGGCGTTTCTGAAGCAGATACAGAGCTGGCAGAAACAAATGTCATGGTGAGCAGCAATGTGCAGATAAATAGTTTTGCTTTTTTGAGATTCATATAATTACATCCTTCCTTAAATTTATTTATTTTATTATACATATATTTAGCTATAGAACACCATAACGTAACCGGTACAAAATGATTTATACCGGTTACGCTATGGTGTTCTTTGTAGATATGGTATAAAATAATAAAAAATAACGAGGAGGTGATACCGATGGGAAGGTTGTGCTATAAAAAAGAGCAATCGATGTAAAGGAGGGCGTAGAATGAAAAAAAATATAAAGGGCATAAAGAATATATTGATTTTTTTTGTTGCATTTTGTATGCTTTTTTTTAACATTGTTCAAGTATCGGCTAATCCAATGTTTTTAAATGATGTTATAAGATTAGGGGAGAAAAAGACAACAATACTTCCGCGTATTCAAGAGGTTTGTAATGGACTTCCATATCATGATATGTACGGGATTGGTTGGGCAAATTTGGTAGATAGAAATACAAATAAGTCGTATATAACACTGGGACAAGGATGGCAGTGTAAAAATTGCTATTATGTATTAGTGACCGAGGGAAATCCAACATATTTTTATCCTCAAAAAATTGGAAAATACGGTGGGACAAAATATTCAGAACCGGTAGGTACTCACGTTAGCAATATCTATACTACATACTGTGGATATTGTGATGGGACAAAATTAGAAGGATATAAATTTAACTAAATGTTGTTTGTAAAATATATTTAAACAGGGCGTGTAAAAAGTTTTTATACGCCCTGTTAGTATTAGTGGTTACAATGCCGATTATGAAACAGGGAATGGAGATTGAAAACTTAATATGAAAAAGAGGGTGATTTTATTCTTGATGGTGATAGGGATAGTAGGAGGATTCATTATGATATACAGAAAACGATGGAGGATGAACCGAAGAAGTTAATCAGCAATTTTCTGGAAAGTTATTTTAATGTATCCCTCAAAGAGGCGAAAAAACGAATGTCTGAAAATGATCTTGATATGCCGATGAAAGAGTTTTTTACCAAGGAAGGATATGAAAATGCCATGAGAGATACGTATTCTTTAATGTTGTGTGAATTCGCCTCTTCTTTTCGCACTGATATTAGGCTGATAGATCAGGAGATTATTCTATCATATGATTCAGAAGTGAAACGATATGATTTTTGTGTTATTTTGGAGTTTGATGCCATTTCAGAAAGTGATGCTTTTAAGTATCATATGAATATCCAAAAGAATAGGAATGGAACGAAGATAACAGATGAAATGAAAGGTTATATAGATCTTGTGGAAATGGAGCCAGGCTATAAAATCTGTTCATTAAAAATACAGGGGGCAGAGGGGGCGTACTGATGATGGTTTAAGGTAGCAGGCGATAAAATGTTCTGTAGTCCTGAAGTGATTGCCTCCGTAAGCTGGGAGATATAATTATTTTGTAAAATTTGGCACTGAAATCAGACATCGGAAGATTTGGGGGAAGGGGAAAGGACAGTATTTCGCAAAGGCATGCCATAAGTTTCGGGTAGTTGCTGTAGATGGGAAAACCAGGGTGTAAAAATGTTTTTATAGATGAAGCATTCGGAGTGTTTTGTCGAAAATGCAGAAATCTGTTGATATTTCTGTGAAAAGCTGTTACAGTAAATAAAAATAAATTAGATAAAAGAGTACAGGATAGAGGTGCGGGTTTTATCAGTACCCGGAAACAGATGCAAACATACCTACAGGGAAGTTGCGTCATGCCATGGCAGGCAGTTTCCGGCGAAAGGAAAAACCGCCGAAGGGTTTTGACCGCCAGAAGGCGAGGCCCTGGGCTGCAGAATAAGATTCTGCAGACTGTCACGAATGTGGAGCGCTATCAGGGACTGACAGGATCAGATAAAAATATCAGACAGGGATCAGCTGCCATGGAGAACTCCGCTTGGAGACACATCCATGGCTCTTTTCATATCAGAGGGAGGAAAGATATGCAAAATAAAAGAAAAGTATTCCTGGCTGTTCTTACAATGATACTTCTGGGAATTCTGGCAAGTCCGCTGTCTGTATTTGCGGCAGAAGCAGAGGAGACGGCGCAGCCTGCGCTTTATGCTACATTCTGGGCGCTGATTCCGCCTGTAGTAGCCATTGCGCTGGCATTGATCACAAAGGAGGTATACAGCTCTCTGTTTCTGGGAATTCTGGTAGGAGGTCTTCTGTATTCCGGATTTTCCTTTGAGGGAACCGTGACCCATATTTTTCAGGGTGGGATCATCAGTGTTCTGTCTGACAGCTATAATGTGGGAATCCTGATTTTTCTTGTGATCCTTGGTGCTATGGTATGCATGATGAATAAGGCCGGAGGTTCTGCGGCTTTTGGACGATGGGCCAGCAAACGGATCAAAACAAGAGTGGGGGCAGAGCTTGCTACGATCGTTCTGGGAGTTCTGATTTTTATTGACGATTATTTTAACTGTCTGACTGTTGGAAGCGTTATGCGTCCGGTAACGGATAAGCATCATGTATCCAGGGCAAAACTTGCTTATCTGATTGACGCAACTGCAGCTCCGGTGTGTATTATCGCTCCGATTTCATCCTGGGCGGCAGCAGTCAGCGGATTTGTAGAGGGCGAGGACGGACTTTCTATTTTTGTCAGAGCAATTCCCTATAACTTTTATGCCCTGCTTACTATTGTGATGATGGTAGGTATGGTGCTGATCAAAACAGAATTTGGAAGTATGAGAGTTCATGAGGTGAATGCTCTGAAAGGAGATCTTTATACAACAGAGGGACGTCCTTATGCGGATGCAGAAAAGGAAGGCAGAGTAAATCCAAGGGGAAGAGTGATTGATCTTGTGATTCCTATTGTGTGCCTTGTAGTCTGCTGTGTGATCGGTATGATCTATACAGGAGGATTTTTCAGCGGAACAGATTTTGTCACTTCGTTTTCTCAGAGCGACGCATCTGTAGGTCTGACTCTGGGAAGCTCATTTGCGCTGGTTCTTACTGTGGCTTTTTATATGGTGCGCAAAGTTCTTTCTTTTAAGGATTGTATGGATTCCATTCCGGAGGGATTTAAGGCAATGGTTCCGGCAATTCTGATCCTGGTATTTGCCTGGTCCTTAAAATCCATGACAGACAGCCTTGGAGCAGCAGCTTTTGTAGAAAATGCAATGCGTTCTGCGGCAGGCGGGCTGATGAACATTCTTCCTGCAATTATTTTTCTGGTTGGCTGTGGTCTGGCTTTTGCAACGGGAACCTCATGGGGAACCTTTGGAATTCTTATTCCTATTGTTGTAAATACATTTTCAGGAACGAACCATACAATGATGATTATATCAATCTCAGCATGTATGGCTGGAGCTGTCTGTGGAGACCATTGTTCACCAATATCTGACACGACAATTATGGCTTCGGCAGGAGCACAGTGTAATCATATGAATCATGTGTCTACACAGCTTCCATATGTAATTGTAGTTGCAGTTATTTCTTGTGTGACATATGTTATTGCAGGATTTGTACAGAATCCTGTTGTTCCTCTTATTATAGGTTTAGTTATTCTTATAGGTGCATTTACAGGTATCAAATATATTAATAAGGGTAAGAGCAATGAATAATATAAAGGGAAGCCTGATACTGCTTCTTGTTGCATTTATCTGGGGAACGGCATTTGTTGCACAGACAAGTGGTGCAGGAGCAGTGGGAACATTTACATTTAATGCTGCAAGGTCTATAGTCGGAGCACTATTTCTGGCAGTCGTAATTATAATTAAAAGTGTATTGGATAAAAGAAATAATTCAGGGAAAGTGATTAGTACAGAGAATGGAAGCCGTTTACAGACATGGCCACTGGGTGCAGGCATAATATGTGGAATTGTTCTCTTTGCAGCGATGACTTTCCAGCAGTATGGAATAAGTGTATATCCACAAGGGGTCGCGGCATCAGGAAGGTCAGGCTTTATTACAGCAACTTATGTTGTTATGGTTTCGGTAGTTTCGGTTTTTATGGGTAAGAAAATGCACTGGATAACCGGCGTTTCTGTTGCAGGATGCGTTGCCGGAATGTATCTTTTATGTATGTCTGGTGGTGTATCAGGAATATATCTTGGAGATGTCCTTGTGTTCCTGGGAGCAATATGCTTTACAACACACATTCTGGTTATTGATAAATTTTCAAGTGCTGACAGCATGAAAATGTCCTGTATACAATTTATTGTTATTGCAATTATTTCAACATTTGCTACGATATTTACGGAAAATGTTACATTTGCAGGAATTAAAGCTGCGCTTATTCCGATACTTTATGCAGGTGTATTGTCAGGCGGTATAGCATATACACTTCAGATGGTTGGACAGAAATATGCACAGCCTTCGGTGGCATCTATAGTCATGAGTCTTGAATCAGTGTTTGCAGTGCTTGCCGGATGGATTGTACTTGGGGAATTGTTAAAACCAAAAGAGATAATGGGGTGTGTACTTGTGTTTACAGCGGTTATTCTGGCACAGATACCAGGAATGAAGAAGGGTGATACGAAATGAGAAAGAAAATAATTGGGATAATATTACTTGTGTTGATTGTGTTTGGCGGATATAAACTTTTTGCAAATGTGTCTGCTAATAATGTTAATTCAAACAGTATACAGTTTTCCTATGAGGATATTCCGGCATATAATGGAAATAATCCATATGTTGTAGTTAATGATAATAAGCCATATTTTACAAGCTCTGAGATAGTTAAGGATTCCTATATAAAATATGGACCGCTTGACAGTATCAAAAGAGTTACTTCTGCAATGGCATGTTTAGATTATGATTCAATGCCATCTGAAGATGATAAGAAAGGTGAATCAAAAAGTATCTGTCCTACAGGATGGAATAATATCAAGTATGACAGTATTGAGGGAGATGGATACTGCCAGAGCAGAGTACAGAGCATTGCGTGGTGCCTTGGAGGTTCTGATACTGATAAGAAGAATTATATAACAGCAACTCCATATATGAAGAACTATATGAATGCATATGTGGTAAAGATTGCAAGATATCTTGAGAAAACTTCTAATCACGTTATGTACAGGACTACTCCGGTATTTGTTGGCGAAGAGCTTATGTGCCGGGGGGTTCTTATGGAGGCTTATTCTGTTGAGGACAGTGGAGAAGGAATATGCTTTAATATATTTTTATATAATGTACAGCCGGGTATTAATTACATATATTCAACAGGAGAGTCTGAATATACAGGAGAATTCCTTGATATAGCTGTACAGATGAAGGATTCTTCAATGGATTATAATTATATTCTTAACAGTAAAACAATGACATTTCATAAACCGGAATGCGAAAAGGCATCAAGAATAGGGACTAAGAATAAGATATATTCTTATGCTGAAAGAGAAGAACTTATTGGAGCGGGATATACGGCAGCGGAATGCTGTAATCCATAGTTTATAACTTTTTAATAATTGTTCATGATTGTTATACAGACATATAAGGATTTTTCTGATAATATAAATCTATCGAATCATTATTTTAAAACAGAGAGGAGATAGGGGCATGAACAATAGTTTTGAAAGCTTCGAATTATCTACAGAACTTATATTAACAGGAACGTCTGTGATAAAAAATGTAACTGACAAGACGGATCAGAAAACCGTTGGAAAATATCTTATGATGGGAATTTTTACAATGGTCTTGAGCTGGCAGATTATATTGCGCTCAAGGTAATGGAGAAAGATTGTATTGATGGCAAGGATAAGACATATCTTAAGGATTTGTCTTCATTTATGAGAATATCAATTCCACAGACATCGGCAATCGCAAGCAGTCTTAAGGACATGGGTTATGCTTTATGGAAACATGATGGCAAAGGAACAGATGGTACATATCTCGTATTCACTGATGCTGGAAGGGATTTCTTGAAAAAAAGAGAGGACAATAACAGAGAATATTATGGTAATGTTATTGCTGAACTTGGTGAAGAAAGAACTACACAGATACTTAGTGATATGAGAACTCTTGTTGAAGCTATGGAGCATGCATCAAAAAAGATGCACCTTAAGGAGGCAGAATAATATTACAGAATATAAGGGAGAATAAAAGCAATGAGTAATGTTAATGCTAAGAATAATGTGAGAACGATAGCGGTGACGGGTATGCTTTCAGCAGTAGCAGTAGTTCTTATGTATCTGGAGATACCGATTCCTATTATGCCAGGATTTATTAAGTTTGATTTTTCGGATCTTCCGGCGTTACTTGGTGCTTATGCACTCGGACCAGTGGCAGGCATTATAATATGTCTCATTAAGAATGTTGTGCATCTGGCAGCTTCACAGAGTATGCTTGTTGGCGAACTTTCTAACTTTATACTCGGTTCCGTATTCGTGTTTACAGCAGGAATTGTTTATAAGAAGAAAAAGTCTAAGACAGGAGCATTGCTTGGCGGTTTATGCGGTGCCATGGCAATGGGTGTATTCAGTGTGTTCTCGAATTATTTAATAGTGTATCCTGTGTATTATAAACTGGCAATGCCAGAGGTGGTAATATTAAGTCTGTATCAGGCTATAATTCCATCTATGAAATCAATCATGCAGTGTCTGATATGCTTTAATCTTCCTTTTACAATAGTTAAAGGTCTTATAGATGTAGGGATATCAATGCTTATATATAAGCCATTATCACCACTTCTTAAGGGAAAACATTAATATAATAATATATAATACTAATATGCCGGAACTTTGGCTGAGTCTGAAGTTCTGGCATATTTTTTTGTTTTTGACCGATACTTAGAGTTATGAAGTTGATACACAATGCATATTTAGAGAAAATATTTTGATGATAATTTGTGAAAAATGCACAAAAATAATCTGAAAGTTTGTGAATGAATGTGATTGATTTTGAATGAATATGATTGTATTATAATTATAACAAAAAGGTCGTGAAGCCAGAAAGGAGAGACAATGGTATATACAGTAACATTTAATCCGTCACTGGATTATATAGTGGAAGTTAAGAGTTTTGAACTGGGAATGACGAACAGAACATCATATGAGCATATGCTTCCAGGTGGTAAAGGAATTAATGTTTCAATAGTTCTTAATAATCTTGAATTTGATACAACAGCATTTGGATTTGTAGCCGGGTTTACTGGAAAACAGATATGTGACATGGTATCAGAGTATGGCATTAATACAGATTTTATTCAGGTTGATAATGGCTTTTCAAGAATAAACATGAAGATTAAGAACATAGATGGAACAGAGATTAACGGAATGGGACCTCAGATATCAGAAGATAATCTCCATTCTCTTGTAAGTAAGATTGACAGACTTTCAAGTGGAGATGTCCTTGTACTTGCAGGAAGTATTCCTTCATGTATATCAGACGATATATACAGAAGAATAATGGAAAGACTACAGGGAAGAGGCGTTAAGATTATAGTTGATGCGACAAGCAGGCTTTTACTTAATGTCCTTGAATATCACCCATTTCTTATCAAGCCTAATCAGCATGAACTTGGAGATAGATTTGGTGTTAAGCTTGAATCTAAGGAAGAGGTTATTCCATATGCAAGGAAGCTGCAGGATATGGGAGCTGTCAATGTGCTTATATCGATGGGTGGAAAAGGCGCAGTTCTTATTGATGAATATGGAAAGGTATATGAAGCAGATGCACCAAAAGGTGAGCTTAAGAATTCAGTAGGTGCAGGTGATTCAATGGTTGCAGGATTTATGGCGGGATATCTTCAGACATGTAATTATGAAGATGCATTCAGAATGGGCGTTGCAACAGGAAGTGCCAGTGCATTTTCAGAAAATCTTGCAACAAAAAGAGAGATTTCAGAGGTATTAAAGCGGGTAGAGGTTACCTGCAAGAGATAATGTAAAGGAGGTATTTTATGAGAATTACAGATTTACTTGATAAGAGAAGCATAAATCTTAATGCTGCTCCTAAGACAAAGAGTGAGGCTCTTGATATGGCTGTAGAACTTATGGCAAAGAGCGGAAAGATTGATGATATTGAAAGCTACAGGGCTAAAGTATATGCAAGAGAAGAAGAAAGTACAACAGGTGTAGGAGAAGGAATAGCAATTCCTCATGGCAAATGCAGTGCTGTTAATGCACCAGGACTTGCAGCAATGATTATTAAGGATGGAGTTGATTTTGAATCGCTTGATGATGAGCCGGTAAAGATTCTTTTCCTTATTGCAGCGCCGGATACTAAGGATAATGTACATCTTGATGTATTAAGTAAGTTATCAGTGCTTCTTATGGATGAGAATTTCGTAGCAAAGCTTATGAAAGCTGGAAGCCCTGAGGAATTCATTGAAATCATAGATGGGGCTGACGAAGAAGCTAAGAGTATAGATGAAAGACTTGAAAAGGAAGATGACAAGCCGGCTAAGATTCTTGCAGTTACTTCCTGCCCTACAGGTATTGCACATACTTACATGGCAGCAGAAGGACTTGAGAAGGCAGCAGCTAAGGCTGGATGTGCAATTAAGATTGAGACAAGAGGTTCTGGCGGAGCTAAGAATGTACTGACAGATGCAGATATTGAATCAGCAGAGTGTATTATTGTTGCGGCAGATGCACAGGTTCCAGTGGAGAGATTTGATGGAAAGAAAGTGATTGAGTGTCAGGTTTCAGATGGAATTAATAAAGCAGATGAACTTATAAGGAAAGCTCTTGCAGGAGATGCACCTGTATATAAGGCAGGAACTTCTGAAAAGAAGGAAAGCACATCAGCAAAGAAAGGCGGCGGAATTGGACATAAGATATATACACAGCTTATGAATGGTGTATCACATATGTTACCTTTCGTTGTAGGCGGAGGTATTCTGATTGCAATTGCATTTCTTATTGATGGACTTAATGTTGATATGAATGCACTGTCAGAGGCAGAACGAAGCAACTTTGGTACGATAACACCTGTTGCGGCAATGTTTAAGACTATCGGAGGAGCAGCATTTGGCTTCATGCTCCCTGTTCTGGCAGGATTTATTGCAATGGCCATTGGTGACAGACCGGCACTTGCACTTGGTTTTGTTGGTGGTTATATCGCAGCTAATGGAAAGTCTGGATTCTTAGGCGCTCTGGTTGCAGGTTTTGCAGCAGGATATATTATAGTTCTTTTAAGAAAGATATGTGATAAGTTACCAGAGGCGTTGGAAAAGATAGCACCTGTACTTATATATCCGGTAGTGGGTATTCTGGTAATAGGACTTGGAATGACATTTATTGTAGAGCCTGTAATGGGTGGAATTAATACAGGACTTAACAGCTTCCTTGCAGGAATGGGAAGTACAAGCAGGGTTCTTCTTGGATTCATACTTGCAGCCATGATGGCAATTGATATGGGTGGTCCATTCAATAAAGCAGCATATGTTTTCGGAACTGCTTCCATTGCAGCAGGTAATTATGATATAATGGCAGCAGTAATGATAGGTGGTATGGTTCCACCATGTGCGATTGCTCTTGCAACAATACTTTTTAAGAATAAGTTTACTAAGGAAGAAAGAGATGCCGGTCCAACTAACTTTATTATGGGACTTGCATTTATAACAGAAGGTGCAATACCCTATGCGGCAGCAGATCCTTTACATGTAATACCAGCATGTATCATAGGTTCAGGTGCAGCAGGTGCTGTCAGTATGTTTTTCAAATGTACTTTAATGGCACCACATGGCGGCATTTTCGTATTCCCTGTAGTAGGCAATGCAATATATTATGTGATTGCACTTGTGGCAGGAACTATCATCTCAACAATATGTTTAGGGCTCTTTAAGAAGAAAGCAGCCTAAGAAAGGTGGTTTTTAATTATGAAGGAATTTAAGTACGTTATTACAGATGCAGAAGGCATACATGCTCGTCCAGCAGGAGAGCTTGTAAAGGCAGCTAAGGAGTTTAGCAGTAAGATTACAATTACTAAGGATGGCAAGTCAGGAGACTGCAAGAAAATCTTCGGTGTTATGGCACTTGCAGTAAAATGTGGAAATGAAGTTACAATTACTGTAGAAGGTGAAGATGAAGAGGCTGCAGCAGCTAAGATTGAAGAATTCATGAAGAGCAATATGTAGCAGTCAGGAGGTGCACATGAATAAATATACTGGAAAAAGTGTATTTGGAGGCATTGCTATAGGTAAGATAATGGTGTATGAGAAAGGTGAACATCAGGTTAAGCGTGTAAAGATTACTGATGCAGAAGCTGAGAAGAACCGTTATTATGAAGCTGTAGAAACGGCCTTTAAACAACTGGGGGAACTTCATGATAAAGCACTTCGCGAAGTTGGCGAGGCTAATGCGGCAATATTTGAGATTCATCAGATGATGCTTGAGGATGACGATTATAAGGAATCTGTTGAGCATATTATCGAGAGTCAGATGGTTAATGCAGAATATGCCATAGCCCAGACAGGGGATAATTTTTCACAGATGTTTGCAGCCATGGACGATGAATATATGCGTGGAAGAGCAGCAGATGTCAAAGATATTACAGAAAGACTGTTAGGAATACTTTCCGGTAATACAGGAAGCGGTGTAGATGCAGATGGACCTGTTATTATGGTGGCAGAGGATCTGGCACCATCAGAGACAGTCCAGATGGATAAGAGCAAGATATTATCATTTGTTACACAGAATGGTTCAGTTAATTCACATACTGCAATTCTTGCAAGAACAATGGGAATTCCGGCTTTAATTGGTTCGGATATTGTTATTGATGAATCTCTTAATGGCAAGCTTGGCATTGTCGATGGAACTAACGGTGTCGTATATATTGAACCTGATGATGCAACCCTGTCAGCAATGCAGGAACTTAAAGGCAAGGAAGATGTGACTTTAGATGGCAAGAAGATTAAGCTTTACTCTAATATTGGTAATATTAAGGACCTTGCAAATGTTATTGCCAATGATGCAGCAGGAATCGGACTGTTTCGAAGTGAATTCATATATCTTGAATCTGATACATTTCCAACAGAAGAAGAACAGTTCAACATATATCGTACTGTAGCTGAAAGCATGGCCGGAAAACCGGTGATTATAAGAACTCTTGATATCGGTGCTGATAAGCAGTGTGATTATTTCGGACTGGATAAAGAGGATAATCCTGCTCTTGGTCTTCGTGCAATAAGAATATGTCTTACAAGACCTGAGATATTCAAAACACAGTTACGCGCCCTTTACAGAGCAAGTGCGTATGGAAACATATCTATCATGTATCCTATGATAATCAGTGAACAGGAAGTTGATAAGATTAAGGTTATTGAGAATGAAGTTAAGGCTGAGCTTACAGAGCAGGGAATTGAATTCGGTAATCCTAAGAGTGGAATTATGATTGAGACTCCGGCAGCAGTAATTATGAGCCGTCAGCTTGCTAAGAAGGTGGATTTCTTCAGTATTGGAACTAATGACCTGACACAGTACACGCTTGCGATTGACCGTCAGAATACAAAG
>OMGQ01001642.1_pt1 | contig 12089 bp, 10 predicted proteins | sample 1646071 | NCBI WGS metagenome assembly OMGQ01 (sample SAMN05578585, study PRJEB25193) | human gut metagenome | biome: Human Microbiome; feature: human-associated habitat; material: feces | host: Homo sapiens | place: USA:Birmingham | reverse complement strand
AAATTATTTTTAGTGCACTTACCTTTTCATCTTTTCTATCTCGTAGTTTTACCTCATCTGCTCTTCTCATATATTCCACAAATTCTTTCAATCTTGCAATTTGAACATTACATTTATTAAGTTCCGCTAGCACCTCTTCTTTGGATATGTTGTCTTCTGGATAAAACTCTAAAATAGTTTCTACATACCCCTCTAATACCATTAGTGGAACTCTTATATCATGAGCTATTGATGCATGAAACTCCTTTTCTTCTATAATTCTATTCCACATTTTCTGATTATTATCTATCAATTGAATTCTCATCTTATCAAAAGATTTACACAGCTTACCAAACTCATCCATATAATCATACTCAATTTCAAAATCTAAATTATTGTTAAATATTTCATTTGCCCCTTTTTCTAGCAACGCTAATGGTTTTTTAAGCTTTCTCTTAAAAAATAAATATGATGTTATGCTATTTAAAGTTATCGTTATTATTAATAATGTCCATGTTTCTAAAAAGTCACATATCTCTACTATAATATTATCTGATTGACTCATAAAGCTTGAGCTAATCCTCGGTGCTTCTGTTATATATCCATAATACTTATTATAAAAATCATATATTTCCTTATACTCTTCTATGGTTTTATATTTACTCCATATACTATTTTGTATAATTCTAGCCCCATTCATAACTCCTATAGATATGATAACTGATAATAATGATGATATAACTATATAATAAATTAGACTCTTTTTAATTGATAATACCCTTTTATTTAGATATTTCCTTATCAAAGCTTTTCCACCTATATCCACTACCCCATTCTGTTTCGATAAAATTTTCATCTGTAAACTCATAAATCTTTTTTCTAATTCTTCTTATATATTCAGTAACTACTTTAATATCACTATCATTTTCCTCATGCCATAATTTTAAAAATATATGTTCTTTGCTAAATATTTGTCTTTCATGTAATGCTAATAACTCTATTATCTCATATTCTTTTTTAGTTAAATCTAATCTTTGTCCATTTATAAATACTTCCATTGAAATAAGGTCTATACTCATACTCCCTGTATAAATCATCTTATGAGAATACTTTGATCTCTCTTCTCTTTTTAAATTAGAAACTATCCTAGCTTCCAATTCCCTAACACTAAATGGTTTAACAATATAGTCATCTCCACCAACTAATAATCCATTTACTTTATCTTCTTCTGTAGCTCTTGCTGTTAAAAATAAAATAGGACTTTGAGTAAAATCTCTTATTCTTTTACATACATCTATACCATTTAGTTTAGGCATATTAACATCTAAAATAACCAAATCTGGAGTACACTTCATTTTATCTAATGCTTCTTTTCCATCATATGCTGTATATATTTCATATCCTTTTAATAAGAAATAATTTGAAAGCATATCTATTAAATCCAAATCATCATCCACAATTAATAGCTTTGCCATTTTACCTCCTATATACTTCTTTTTTAATTAAATACTTTTACCTTAACCTAGCTTATCTCTTATCCTTAAATACTTGACCTGCATGATCTCAATATCAATATACTGGAATTTATCATAAATCCAAAAATTTTAATTCATGAATTAATAAAATTTCTTTTTACTGATATTCAAAATCTCATTTTCCTATTTCTCTTAATGCTCACATAAATCCCAAAAACAAACATAATTTATCAATAGTTAAACTTCGTACAGTTAAATATTCTCTTTTATCACAAACAAGAACTTATAATTTAACAATATAACAAGAAACTTAATAAGTGGCTACCTAATGCAAATTCTAATTTAATACTAACATAAAATTGTAAATTATTCCAATTTTGATTTGTAGTTATTTAAGACAATAAAAAAAATCCTTATTTAATATTAATTGAGACTATTATTATAAAAATGAGATTAGTAAATTTGAATGTATTAGGATCAGTATCCGAAAAATTTGAATTTACAACGTTAAGCCAATATTTTTATTAATTAATTGTATAATTATATCTAAATTCTCAATTTCTATCTTATTTCCTCTAGTTGAATAATTTAAATTAGGTATTTCTTCTAATAATTTACTTATATTAATAGGCCTAAATACTTCTATAGTTGAAATATCAAGATATAATGCTCCATTATGATTAACTCCGTGCCTAACTTCAGGTATCTTAAATTTTTTAGATTTTTTTACTATTGCACTTGCAATTATTTGCCTATCAAACTTAAATAAAACAAGCGTATCTCCTGATATATTCATTCCATTTCTATAATATAAAAATTTACCTTTTTCATTAACTAAATCTTTTAAAAAAAATTCTCTTTGAACATATGCGTAAGCTTTATTTTTAAACCTTGGTTCATCTTTACTCATAGCAAATATTTTTATTTCTTTACAACTTAAATTTTCATCTATCATTTTTTCCCTCCAATTAATATTATTTAAATATAAGTCTATATAGGTTTAACTTGTACATAATACCTTTTACCTAAAGTTATATTTTTATGAACTGCTAGTTCTGATTTTATGTATCCTAACTCTTCAAGTTTCTTTAATTCCCTTGATACTGTTGTTTCAGTTATAACCAGCAAACTACTTAAATATTTAACTTTAATTATCCTATTTTCATAATACTTATTTATATATAACAACAAAAATAATATAAGCTTCATATTACTATTCAAATCTTTATCAAAAACATATAAATTAGGAACATAGATCCCTTTAAATTTAATTTTAGATACATCTTCTAATAAACATTTATTTAAATTATCTTTTTTTGTCATAACCTAAACCTCCTAAATCCTAGAATACTTTTATAACATAGTTCCTTAGTAGTAAATAAAAAATATATAAGAATAACCAACAACAAATTATAGGAACCCTATATAAAAATATTATATTTAAATGTCTAAAAATAAAATATATATCAAAGCTAGTAATTTCAATGGTTTAAGATGTTTTATATTTATGAAATTATTCATGAATACGAGAAAATTACTTATTTTGGAAATTACCTTCATTAGTTTTTTACCTCCTTTACTTATTTTCTTTTAAATCTTATTTTTAGAATTTTTTATAGCACTTTAATATTCTAATACCTGTTAAATTTACTCTTCTTATATAGGCTTATAGACAGCTTGTACATTATTAATATCAATTATATTTTTATTCGTATTTCTATTAAAATTATCCTGGAATATTTCTTTAAAAGTTTTATGGCCATGAAACTTCTAGCCATAAAACACGAACATTAATTTTTTATCATGGTGGTGAACCTCTATTAATCTCCTTATTATTTTCAATTCTGTTGAATTTATAATTTTCAAAATTTATTTGTTGCAGATTTGTACCAGCTTCTATTTTTTCAAATTCAAATTTTAATTGTAGCCCATTTACTACTTTTGTTCCTTCTATAATTTTTACTTTTCCTTTTCTATTTTCTCTTTCTTCTTCTAAACTTACTACTTTTCTACTCTTATAATATAATGTTATTCCATTTTTATTTTTAGTTAAAAAACCTATCTTCTCTAATTCCTTTAAGAATTTATATACACTTCTTTCATTCTTGAAAGATAAGTATTCAGAAATTTTTGCAACTCCTAAGCTTATAAATGCTCCATAAGTATTACTTGAATATGCTTTAACTATTAACATTAATACCTTACCTATTTTTTGCTCTAATACATCAACTGCATTTTCTATATAGTCTAAAGGTAATCTATATATTGCCTTTCCTCTCTTTACAGTTAACTTAAATAATCCCTCTTTCTTTTCTAATGTTCCATTCACTTTCTTTGCTAGTTCTTTTAAAGTTGCTACTTTTATTCCAACTTCAGCTATATTAAAGTATCTACCAAAAAGATTTTGTTTTTCTAGTTCTAAATAAGCTCTATAATGGCGTAATGCTCCCTTGTTGTTATAAATAGATTCAACTACATTTCTTGCAATATAAATGCTATTTATAGCCTTTTTACAGACATTACAACCAAGGCTTAATCCTTCTTCTTCAAAAAGCATTTTTACTTTATCACAAGAAAAATTAGTCCCATTTCTTTTCAATGATTTATACTTATTTTCAACTGCTCTTAAACTTTCATCATGTTTCCACTCTATAGCTTTTCTTCTTAGAATCTCTTTAATTTCATTTCCATTATAATTAGCTTCACTTAGACCTAATGCTATACTTACTAAGAAATTATTTCTATTCCCTTTATCCATTATTGGCATATTTATTAATGTTTTTACACATTCTCTAGTACATTCTGTTCCTGGTAAATTTAAAACTTTAGTGCTTTTATTTTTATATTCTTTTATAGATTTTTCAACTTTCTTTTTTGCCTTTTCATAAAGCCTAGTCATTGCAATTGATTGAATACCAGGTAACATTAATTTTCTTATGTCCCTTTGTTTCTTAGTTAATTTTACTCTTGTTAAATGACCTGTCATTAAGTGCATAAATTCATCTACTGAAACATAATTAACATATCCACCCTTATAATAAGATCCTGGAGTTTTTATTAATCTGTAGCTTGAATTAACTACGCTTTCATCTACGAATTTTAAGCCCAGTTCTTCTTTTATTCTTTTATACATTTCTGTATAAATTCTATGTACATTTTTACTTGGTTTTAATCCAAATACTTTTGGATTAACCATTATATAAACTGACTTTGAATTATTTATTATAATAGTAAAATCTTCTTCATTTACATTTAATTCCTTCATTAAATACTGAAGGTATTGAGCTACTTCAAATAATACATCAAAATTTTCCTTCTTTTTTGATGATTCAAATTCAAGTGTAAATGGATAATATCTATCATCTAATTCTTCAGTTCTTAAATTTCTATTTTGTTTATTTAAGAAGGTACAAAAACTTTGAAGGCTCATATGACTAAGTTCTTTATTCCATCTATTTTTTATTGGATATTCTAATACTTTTTCTATATGTGTTTCATATTTTTTTTCAGCTCTATTTTGAGAAAATTCTCCTGAAACTACTTCATTAATCCCAAAATAATTTTGAACTTCGCCATATTTATTTATCAAATTATATATAAACATTTGCTCTATAAAATTCCCTTTATCCTTCAAAGTCTTGTCCCTCCTTTCGTCTGATAAATTGTGATTTTGGGTATAGTTCCCCCCTCCCCACAATTTATCTGTTTAAATTGCTCCGTAATGTTTTCCTACAACAAAAAAACTCTTAGGTATAAATACCTAAGAGTTATATATCAAAACTTATGTTACGCAAGTTAAAATTCAAATTGTAAATTATACCAAAAATTACTTTGGTTTCCTCCTGTCAATTTGTTATTTTTTATATTGCACAAATTTTCACCTTATGCTAGAATATAAGCATAAAATGAATTTAAAGTTCCAACACTCTGTTTTTTGGTAGTTGCTTTACCAGTTTCAGTTATATAAATTAAGATGTTTGGCGACATTTTAATTTATCGTTCGGACTTGAAATATGAAGAAGAAATTCTTCTTTTTTCTAAATTATATTACATTTTTAGAATTAAAACAATATAATTTAGGCAAAAAGTAGCAGTAAATTTTATTTACTGCTACTTTTAAATTTTATATATCTTCTTCAATTTCTATAATATTTTTAAAGTCAATTTCTTTAAAGTCGTCATCCGTCATACCTTTAAGCTTTATTACAATTTCATTTATTTCAGATTCAATCTCAACTTCATCTACATTTTCTACTACAGATTCCAATTGATTAATTAATTTAATTCTATCATCACAATTATAAAAACTCATAATAGTTAATTCTTCTTTATTAAAGCTCTTTTTCATTTACTTTTCCCTCTTTCTTTTCTAATTTATTATTATAATCATCAGCTTTTTTACTCGCATCTTCAACTATATCTTTTATATCTTTACTATTATTTTTATCTAATTTCATATTATCATTTATTAATTCTTTTCCTCTTACTAAATCTACTGTCTTATTTAAATCAAAATATCTTGCTATTTCTTCTCCACTAAAATAATACCCACTTCCTTCTCCATCATTAGGAATATATGTATTATCTTCTCTAGCTTCAAAGTGAACTTCAAACTCTCCTTTTTTAAATCCTTCAACAAAAAAAGATGTTCCTCCCTTTATAAAAGAACCATCCTCTAATTTCAAGTCATCTTTCATTGTATATTCTTTAGCATTATATTCTAGCTGCTCTATTTCACTACCAACAACTTTATTTATCTCTTTACTAAGAAAATCATTTAACTCTCCATATAATTTTAACTCATTTTTTAACTCATCGATAGATTGATGTTGACTTTCTTCTGATGAATATTTTATATCTTCTTTTAAGTCAATAATTCTCCCTTCAATATATCCCTTCTCTTTTTGTAAATCTATAAAATTTTGATCTCTTTTTAAATCTAACTCTGAATAACCTGATAATTCTATTTTTAAGAAATCATCAAATGAAAATACTGCACAATTTCCTTCTATAAAATCATGATCATTTAATTCATCTTTAAATCTTTCTACAAAAGTATCTAACTTTAATCCTTGCTTCTCCATCAACATTTTATCTTCTTCTGATATTTTTTTTTCATATAATTCAACTAATTTTGGAGTATTAATACTTAAAAATTTCTCTTTTTCTTCATTATCCATTATACAAGTTCCTATGTTTAGTTTTTCTAACTTACTTTCTTCACTTATATTAAAATCAGTTTTTTCAGTTTTATATTCTGATTTTTTTAAGAATATTTCCTTTAATTTCTCCAATATATTAAATTTCATAACTACGCTCCTTACTCTCTTTATTCTCCAATTTATTGTTATGATCTTCAGCTTTTTTACTAGCTTCTGAAATTATCTCTTTAATATCTTTATTATCATGGTCTATTTTAATTTCTTTATCTTTAAATAACTCTTTATAATTAATATCAATTTTATCTATTAAAGAAGCAGCAGTTTTTTGAATTGTATCTAAAGATTTCTTAAGTTCCCCTAACTCTTTATCACTACTCCATCCAGCTAAGTATCCAAAACTATAATCAGATGTATCTATTCCATAATAATTACTAACTATAAATGCAATACTTTCAGCTTCAACTTCTTTAGTTTCTCTACTCTTTCCATCTTTTATTGTATGTAACTCTGCATGAGCCATTTCATGAAGAAGCGTCTTTATTGTTTGAACTTCTGACATATTTTCTTTAACCATAATTCTTTTTAAAGCAGGTGTGCAATATCCTTTTGCTTCTCCTTTTATGCTTCCATATGCAACATTAAAACTTGTACTATTTTCTAATGCTTTCTTAAAATTACTATAATCATTTACACTCCCTTTTAACTCTTCAGTCAAGCTTGGTAATGGCTCTCCACTAGTCTGACTTATATCAAAAACATAGGTTATTTTATATTTAGGAATTATTTGCTCTACTTCTTCTATAACTTTTTTGCCATCTACGTATATGAAATTACCTTTTTCATCTTTTTTATATTGTTGAACTTTTTTCTTAATTGGAGATGGTGCAAAAATTTTTATTCCTTTTTCACCTTTATTGACTTTTCTTTTAAATGTATTCCACTTATTAAATCCAGCTACATAAGTTGCTTCTGGTTTCTGCATCATTATTAATATAGAATTTCTAAACGAATAATTATGGAACTTAGACATTACTTTTAAAAAGTTTTTATATTTATCACTCTCAAACAAATCCTTTATTCCATCTTCAAGTTTTTCACTTAATTCTTTTACTTTATCTTCATTAGAAGATTTTATATTTTTTTCATATACCATATTTTCATCACCTACTAGTCTTTTTTTAGTTTTATAAAAAAACTTATCCTCTCTTAACTGCTGACTATTATCCATAACTTCATACTCAACACTATTTAAAAAGTAATTACCGTTTTTTTTTAATCCCTCATAAATTTTCACTACATTTTCTTTCACATTTATAAGATAATTTATTTCATCATTCAAATTCAATTTATCAGATATCCTTTCTAAATTCTTGATATCCTGCTTTAGTTTGCTTATATCTTCATCAGAAAAATTTATGTCATTCATATTACTTATATCAAATTTCAATTCATCTAAATTTATTCCATCTAATCTAGCTTTATTATAAATATCAACCTTTTCATTTAATTCATCTTGAAACTCATTAAAAATTAACTCATAAACAAGTAGATCTTTATAATTATCACAATTAATATATTTTATAAAAGCATCTATTGTATTTTTTCTGTATTCATATAAAATAGGTAACGCTTTATAATCTAATATTCTATGATAAGCCTCTATATCCACATTAGCTAATTCTTGCATAGATATTTCAAATTTTTCTTCAAGCTTTTCAATTTCCTCTATTGATTGTTTTTCTAAATTAATATCTAAATTCTGTATAGCTCTTTTAGAAAAAATCCCTATACTTTTAAATTGATTAAATGTAGGAAATACAGATACTTTTTCTGTAGTATATTCTTGCTCTATGCCAAACCTTTCTCCTAAAATCAATATTGCTTTCCCTTGATCTACTCCTTCTATTTCACTTACCAAGGAAATTACATCTCCCCCTTTTGAAATTCCCCAATCTCTCCATATATTTTTACTTGGATTTATTGAAAAAGATGGTGTCCTATCATTTTCTCTAAGTCGTCCCCACCAGTTCTCACCCTTTGCTTTTAAAACTATTCCATAATGAGAACATACATCTTGTATCGGTATTGCTTTAATTTCATCAATCTTATAATACATTCCTCCTTCTCCCTCCTAAAAAAAACAATAATAAAACACCAGGTATCTTCCTGGTGTTAATTATCCTTCTAATTCCATTTTGTATATATATATTTTCTCATATAGCCAAGTTAGAGTACTCAATATAAGTTCTGCTCCTATTTGCATCAAAATTACAAATATGATTCCAAATATATATGCTGAAAAAGTATAATAATCTTTTTTAAACAAAGTCCAAATAGTAGGTATAATAAATAATAAAAGAAAAAATCCTCCAATACGTTCTATTATTGATTTCATACCTTCAAATACTATTATTATTATTTTTAAAACTATTAATGGTATGCTTAAAATAGTTTTTAATAATATACTTCTCATTTCTTCCTCCATAGTTTTTTATTTTATTATATCATCAAAACTCTAACTTGAAATTAATAAATTTCCCTGTATCTTCTAAAACTACAGTTGCATCATATTTCTTATCTTTTTTTACTGAATATAATCCTTTAACTTCTGCTTTACCATCTTTAAGCAATTTTTTTGCAATACTTTTATTTATTTCTTTCTTTGCATTAGTAAAAAATTTATCTTGCTTCCAAAGTGTAAATCCACATTCTTTTCCACCTTCGCAATAAAAATTTAATTTCCCTTCATAAACATTCTTATTGCATCTAGGACATTTACCTATAATTTCTCTTTCTTTACTTTTAACAAATTCCTTATTTAAATTTCCTTTAGCATTATTTATTAGGCTATTTATATATACTTTTATTTCTTCTAAAAACTCACCTTCTGATAATTCACCATTATTTATTCTCTCTAGCTCATATTCCCACTTAGCAGTTAATTCAGGTGATTTTATATCTTCAGGTAAAATCTTCATCAATTCTTTTCCTTCTATTGTTGATATAAGCTTTTTGCCATCCCTTTTTACAAAACCTTTCTTTATTATCTGCTCAATTATTCCCGCCCTAGTTGCTGGCGTTCCTAAACCTTTGCTTAAAGATTCTTTAAGTTCTTTATCATCTACCAATCTTCCCACATTCTCCATAGCCGATAATAACGTATCTTCAGTATAATATTTAGGTGGTTGAGTTTTCTTAGCTTCTGAAGATAATTCAACATTTTCAAATCTCTGTCCTACATTCACCTCACCTTCAAAACTATTTTTATCTTCTTCTATTTCTATACCCAATTTTTCTTTCATTAATTTTTCTATCAACTTAAAACCATTATCTAATATTTGTTTTCCTGAAAACTCAAATATTTCATCTTCTATTCCCAAATCTATTTTTATATTAGTCTGTTTTATAGGCTTATAAACGCTTTCTAAGAGCTTGTACGCAACTAGGTATAATATCTTCTCTTCACTATCTGTAAGGCTTAAATCGTGCTTTAAAACTTCGTTAGTAGGTATTATTGCATGGTGATCACTAACCTTTTTGTCATTTATAATGCTTTCTAATTTAACTGCTTCAATTTCATACTTTTCCCTTAAATTTTCTCCTAAAAGATTTGAATTTACTAAATTAATTATTAAATCTTTTGTTTCATTTTTCATATCTTCCGTCAAAAATTTACTATCTGTTCTTGGATATGTTATAATTTTCTTTTCATATAAACATTGAGCTAAATCTAATGTTTGTTGTGCTGAAAAACCTAGCAATTTATTAGCTTCTCTTTGCAGAGATGTTAAATCTAATAAACCGCTAGGTTTTATATTTTTTTCTTCTTTAATAACATTTTTTATTATTGCATCTTTACCATTACACTTATTTACTATACTATAAGCTTCAGTTATTCCATCAAATTTTTTAGCAGCTATAAATAATCCAGTATCAGCCTTTACAACAAAATATTGTTTAGGTTCAAAATTTTTAATTTCTTCATCTCTTTTTACAATTAAATTTATAGTTGGTGTTTGAACTCTACCTACATTAAGCAAGCCTGTATATAATCTTGTTGCATTTAACCCTACCAACCAATCTGCCTTACTTCTGCAAAAAGCTGACTTATAAAGACTTTCAAACTCTCTCCCATCTTTTAATTTACAGAAACCTTTTTCTATAGATTCTCTAGTCATAGAACTTATCCATAATCTTTTAATAGGTTTATTACTTCCTATTTGATTATATACTAGCCTAAATATCAGTTCTCCTTCCCTTCCAGCATCTGTCCCACAAATCAACTCTTCTACATCATCTCTATTAGCTAACTCTTTTATAACTCTAAATTGATCTTTGGTTTTACTTGATACTTTTGTTTTCCATTCTTCAGGAATTATCGGCAATGTTTCTAAATTCCACTTTTTATACTCAACACTATAATCTTCAGGCATTGCATTTTCAACTAAATGCCCTACACACCATGTTACTAAATAATTATTACCTTCATAATAACCATTCTTTTTTTCACTTGCTCCAATGACTTTGCTTATCTCTAAAGCTACACTTGGCTTTTCAGCTATTACTAATTTCACTCCCAATTTCTCCTTTCTTATCTATGTATTACATGTAATATTACATTATACTCTTATTTTTGATTTTAAATTTCTACTGCAATATAAGAACAGCTCTGAGCTGGCTTATTATCAGTTACATCAAATAATTCTAAATTATTTAACAGAATATCATTAAACTCTTCTCTATCTATATTTTCAGGTTCTAAAATTACTTTCCTTACTTCTATATCTTTCGTATAACTATGAATCTCCATAGCAATCCTACAGTTACTCATTATTACATTCATTGTTGGACTAAAATCAAAAGTTTGATTCTCTTTAAACAACTCTTTATCAAAAGAACAATAAAATAACTCACTTAAATAACATTCTTCACCGTTTTTTAATTTTATTGTCTGCTCTTTCAACTCTTCACCTTTTGTTTCAAATAAAATCTCGTTACCATTCACATCATAAATTTTAAATAAAACCATTATGCTAATTCCACCTATTAAATCCCCTTTATACTTAAATGTTCTTTTAGGTAAAAATAAATAATCATATCCTAATCTATATTTTCTAATTCCTTTAATAGCTTTTTTCTTTTCAACTATCTTTTCATTTTGATTATCCTCTTTTGATTTTACATATTCTTTTAACTCTTTTAACATTATATCCACCATTTCGGAATTATGAGCCAATATCTCTTTTTTCATGCAAAAAAACACCTCTTTAATTATTTATAATTAAATTTAATATATTACCTTGTTCATCAAATTTTGAAATATCATCAAAAATGTCCATACCTGATTTTAATAAACTTTGTGAACTTACATGCCAAGCACAGGATATATATTTGAAAAACGGCATAACCACAATACAAGAAGGATTTTTAAAAGAAAAAGAACTAAAAATTCTTAAATCACTTTCTCAACAAA
>OMGQ01001639.1_pt1 | contig 12119 bp, 13 predicted proteins | sample 1646071 | NCBI WGS metagenome assembly OMGQ01 (sample SAMN05578585, study PRJEB25193) | human gut metagenome | biome: Human Microbiome; feature: human-associated habitat; material: feces | host: Homo sapiens | place: USA:Birmingham | reverse complement strand
AAGCCCAGGAATCGGTTGACGTTCTGCCGGTTATAGAACCAGCCGAAGCCCGGGTGCCCCCCCCGGGTCTGATAGCCCTGCCGGTCAAAGTACCACACATAGGAGTCCACATTGTTTCGGAACTCCTCATACTGGCTGTACCCAGTCAGGAAGCACCACTCCGTGTCCACCGTGCCCCCGGCGAAGATGTTGGTCAGCAGGTCGCCGGAGACACTCTCCTTCTCCAGGGCGTGCCATGGGGCATAGACCTCCTGCACCCCCTCCTGTTCGGCCAGGGCCGGAAAATCCGTGAGGTCGCAGAAGGCCTCCAGCATGATCCCCACCACGCTGACCTTCCGGTCCTCCGGGATCGCCTCCTCGGGGCAGCGCTCCAGGGCGGCGGAGCCCACCCCCTCCTGATAGCCCTCCGGCGGTACCGGGAGCATATCCTGCACGCTGTACAGGAAGGGGTACAGAACGCCATGGGAGACAAAGACCTCGGTGTCCGACCAGGGGTTGACCAGATCCGCCCCGGCGGTGGTGCGGCGGTAGGAGGCCTCGTTGCAGTACAGGGTCAGAAACGCCGTCCCCATCACCGCCGCCGCAGACAGCAGTCCAAAGATCCGGATGTCCCTCCGGCGCAGCCCCCGGGGCAGCAGGAGCAGTGCCAGGACAAGCCCCAGTCCCGCCCAGCCCAGAGTCTGCTGGATCAGGGGCGTCATGTCCAGAGAGTAGTTCCCCATGATCCCCCCCGCCTCGCAGAACAGCTTCAAATCGCTGGCCAGCAGGGGATCCCCCCTCAGCTGGATCTTGAAGTAGTTGGCCAGCGCCACCCCCAGGGCCGGCAGGGCCGTCAGGAGATAGGACAGCCAGCACCGGCCGGTGAGAAAATACAGCAGCCAGATCAGCAGCACCGGCGGCAGGAGATTCCGGTACCACAGGTCCACACTGCTCATGTACCACACCCACAGGTCCTGTGCAGACAGGTCTGGGCTGGACACCGCCGCCAGGGGCATGGTCAGCCAGCCCAGCAGCAGACCCAGAGCCGTCAAGCCCAGAGCAAGCCACAGGTGGTGCCAGGGCAGATAGGCCGGGGCCGTCCCTTTGGGACAGCGCACGACTCGGTAGAGATGCTTCAAGCTAACGCCTCCATGTTGGAGCGGAGTAAAATCCGCGTAAAATCGACAAGGAGGAGTATATCACAAATCTATCCGGAACAAAAGCAGGAAAATGCTTGCTTTTCGAACAATTTTCAACTGCTCCTGTGCATTTTACCAGGGGAGAGCCTTCATTCACCTCCGGCACAGCCCGGAAAAAGCAGATGGCGCGCCGCGGTCCCCCGCGGCGCGCCTGGCGTCTATCGCGCTCGGTTCGATCACTTATGCTCCCCGCACTCGTCGGCGTGCTCATGCTCGTGGCAGACGGAGCCGCTGGAGACCAGTTCTCCACGGAGATAGGCCTCCACGGCCTCCTGGGCGCCGCCCTGGACCCCCAGGATCACCTTCACGCCCCGCTCCTCAAAGATGTCCACTGCGCCGCCGCCCATGCCCCCGGCAATGACCACCTCAGCGCCGTTGTCTGCCAGGAAATTAGGCAGGAAGCCGGGGCGGTGTCCCGGGTTGGGCACAGAATTCACCCCAGTGATCCCGCCGTCTGCAGTGTCGAAAAAGATGAAATTTTCACAATGGCCAAAGTGGCCGGCGACAGTTTTCCCCATGGCTGCAACTGCGATTTTCATAGTAAAGACTCCTTTTTTGTTCTTATTTTTATTTCAGCGGGCCGGCATTGAGTTCTCCTGCCCGGAGCCCCAGCAGCCCGCATACCGCTTGAAAGATATTGTACAGAGCGTCCCGAGCAGGACAGTCTACGTCAGCCAAACTCTTCCCTTCGTTGATGGCTTGAGAGGCCCGCCGGTCATAGGGGACCTCCCCCGCAAAGGGGATGCCCTCCGCCGTACAGAATTCCCGGATCGCCTGGGTGTGTGCGGGGTTCACATCCCACTTGTTGACGCATACCGCAATCCTGGCCTGGAGGGCCTCCGCCGTGGCAGCCAGCCGCTTCAGGTCGCTGAGACCGGACTGGCTGGGCTCCGCCACCACCAGCACCAGGTCCATGCCGCTGATGGACGCGATCACCGGACAGCCGATGCCGGGAGAGCCGTCCAGAATAGCCAGATCAGTCTCCGGAGCGTGCTTCAGCAGATCCAGCTTGACCTGGGTAACCAGCTTGCCCGAGTTGCCCCGCCCCATTTTCAGGGCGGCGGTGGAAAACACCCCGTCCTCCAGATAGAGTTCCCGCCGGCCTGCCCGGTCAGGGGCGAGGGTCACAGCCTCCTGGGGACAGACATAGGCGCACACGCCGCACCCCTCACAGGCGTACTCGTTCACTTGGCAGATCCCATCCGCCAGCTGAAGGGCCCGGAAGCGGCACCGCTCCACGCACAGGCCGCAGCCCACGCATTTTCCCGGATCCACCGCCGCCTTTTCTCCCCCCAAGAAGTCCGATACCACCGGCTCTGACCGCCGCAGGGTGACCAGGTGCAGGTTGGGGGCGTCCACGTCGCAGTCGGCCACCGCCCGGGCCCGGGCAAACCGGATGAATGCGGCGGCGGTGGTGGTCTTTCCGGTGCCCCCCTTGCCGCTGAGGATCAACAGCCGCTTCATGCTCCCCCTCCGATCTTTTGCAGCAGGCCGGAGAAGATCTCCCGCGCCCCCGCGTGCTTCTCCCAGACCAGCTGTCCATCGGCCGCCAGGGCGGCCAGCTCCGGGTCATAGGGGATCCGGGCCAGGATCTCCAGCCCCCGCTCCCGGCAGAAGTCCTCCAGCGGGACATAGGGTGCATCCTCCTTGTTGATGACCACCCCGCACCGCCTGCCCAGCAGGGAGGCCAGCTGGTACACCATCTGGAAGTTGTGAAACCCGAACGCAGTGGGCTCCGCCACCAGGATGCAGAGATCCGCATCCATGATGCTCTCCATCACAGAGCAGGCGCTCCCCGGCGGACAGTCGATGACAGTCAGGCCCTCCGCCTGCTTCAGCACCTCCCGGATCACCGGGATACCGGATGCCTCCCCAGGGTCCAGGATGCCGGTCACCACCCGCACATCCCCTCGGGTCCCCACCTCCAGGCGGCCCACCGGCTTCTCCGTCTCTGTGACCGCCCCCGCCGGACAGACCAGCTGGCAGCCGCCGCAGCTGTGGCATACCTCGGGGAACACCGTGGGCTTTTCCCGAATATACATCAGGGCGTGGAAGCGGCAGAACTCCACGCATTTTTTGCAGCCGGTGCAGGCGGCGGCGTCAAACTTCGGCAGAAGGGAGTGGACCACTGTGGTCCGGATCCCCTGAGGCTTCCAGAACAGCCGGCCGTTGGGCTCCTCCACGTCGCAGTCCAAATAGGTGACCCGCCCTGCGGCCGCAGCCAGGTTGACCGCCACCAGGGTCTTGCCCGCGCCGCCCTTGCCGCTCAAACAGGCGATCTTCATGTCACACCGTGGAAGCCGCCGTGGAACCGGGTCAGTTCCTCCAGCTCCCCTGCCTCCAGCGCGGCCAGGTCCTCCCCGGCGGTCTTGTGGGCCGACCGGAGGATCCTCATTCCCGCCGCCTGGAACACCTGGGCAGCGTTCTGTCCGCAGCGCACGGTGATCAGCACGTCAGCCCGCTGATCCACCAGGAACTGGGCCGCCTGGATTCCCGCGCCGCTCTGGGCCTGGGCCGCCGGGTTCTCCAGCACCGTGTCCACCCCGTCCTCCCGGAACAGGAAGTAGGGGGCCCGGGCCAGGACGATGCACACGTCCTGCCGGTTCTCATCCAATGGGATCGCAATTTTCATGGTCACATCCTCCTTGCTCCGTCCGCTCCATACAGGCCAAGCGGTGCCGCCGGCAGCCGCCGCACCCGCAGTAGACCTCATCCCCATCGCAGAGCTGATAGTTCCCGCCCTCGATCCGCAGGGGGCGCCCATCCACCAGGGCCTCCGCCAGCTTTTTCCGGGCGGAGTTATAGATGGACTGCACGGTGCTCCTGGCCACCTGCATATAGGCGCTGCACTCCTCCTGAGAGAAGCCCTGCCGGTCGATCAGGCGGACGGCCTCATACTCATCCACCGTCAGGACCACAGCCTCCCCAGGGGGACTGCCGCCCACCGGGTGGAACTCCTGTGTCCGGGGCATCTGACATACCTTTCTGCACTTCATGGGTCTTGGCACGCCCTCACCTCCCGCTTCTGATCCCTTCTCTCTGACAAGGCCAGTATAGAGCAGTTTCTGGTATATGTCAATAATATTCTTGACATATACCAGAAACCATGTGTTATGGAGTTTTGTTCCTGACCTGGCAGATCAGCTGCGTCATGGTCCCCATGGGGCAGTAGACGCACCAGCTGCGGGGTTTGAACAGAACCATGGTGACCAGCCCCAGCACTGTGGAGGTGAGCATCACGCTGTAAAAGCCGAAAGCGAATTGCGCCACTCCGGGATGGAACAGGGTCCCATGGTAGGCCCAGTGCCAGGGCAACTTGAAGGTCCACAGCAGCGTGACCACCTGCCGTAGGTCCTGCGCCCCCGCGCACACCAGCCAGGTGTTCCAAAGCATCAGGAAAAACATGGCGAAGAAGAACACCAGAAATCCGTACCGGAAGGCCCGGCTCTTCATCCATCCGGGGATGTCCCGCCTCCGGGAGAGGCCGAGGCGCCCCCCCAGCAAAGCGAATAGCTGCCCCCGGCCACAGTAGCGGTTGCAGTATCCCTTGGTCCCCTGAGTCACCGAGATGATCAGTGGGATGAAAAAGCACAGCAGCCCCAGCCACGCGAACAGGATATTGAAAAAGCCCAGAATCAGATAGGTCAGAGACAGGATCCAAAGGTAGTCATACCACTTTTTCTTCATACTGCCACCTCCCGGATCGCAATGACCGAGGCAGGGCACTCCCTGGCGCATCTTCCGCAGCCCACGCACCTGCTCTCATCCACCTGAGCCTTGATCCCCCGAACCACTGCGATGGCCTGGAGAGGACACACCTTCACGCAGCAGCCGCAGGCCACACAGGCCCTCTCATCCACCGCGGCCACCCGCCGTTTTCTTTCCCCGCTCATTCAAACGCCTCCCAAATCGTGATGGTTCCATGATAGCGTCTTGGGACCAAAATTTCCGTGACCTGGTCACCAAACGGTTCCGGAGCGCAGCTGCACAGCAGTCCCGCCTTCCGTCTGGAAGGCGGGACTCAGTCTTTGGAAGTTTTACTTGTCCATTCCGCAGGCGGTGGCCTCCTCAACCAGGCGTCGGTCGTTCATCACTGCGTCGTAGAACCGAAAGCCGCCGGAGAAGTTGCAGCAGGTGAACCCCCGGCCCTCCAGGATCCGGCAGGCGATGTAGCTGCGCAGGCCGCTCTGACAGATGGCGTACACCGGCTTGCTCCGGTCCAGTTCCTCCAGGCGCTCCCGCAGTTCATCCACCGGGATATTGACGAACCCGGGGATGTGGCCCATGCGGTACTCCTCCCCAGTGCGCACATCCAACAGGACTGCGCTGCCGTCCCGGGGCAGGGCATCCAGGTCCTCCAAACGCCACTGCTTCACCACACCGCGGAGCAGGTTCTCCACCATGAAGCCGGCCATATTCACCGGATCCTTTGCAGAGGAGTAGGGAGGTGCGTAGGCCAGGTCCAGATCCTTCAGTTCCACCGCTGTCATCCCAGCGCGGATCGCCGTGGCCAGCACGTCGATGCGCTTGTCCACCCCCTCATATCCCACGATCTGGCCGCCCAGGAGGCGTCCGGTCTCACGCTCAAAGACCACCTTCATGGTCATCACGCGGCCGCCGGGATAATAGCCCGCGTGGCTCATGGGGGACAGGACCACGGCGTCCGCCGCCAGCCCAGCCGCCCGGGCATTGGTCTCGTTGAGGCCGGTGACGGCGGCAGTCATATCAAACACCTTGAGGACCGAGCTGCCCTGAGAGCCAGTGTATCGGCTGTCCCCGCCGCAAATGTTGTCTGCGGCGATGCGGCCCTGCTTATTGGCCGGGCCCGCCAGAGCAATGAGGGTGTCCCGGCCGGTGACAAAGTGCTTCACCTGCACCGCGTCGCCCACGGCGTAGATGTCAGGTACCGAGGTCTCCATCCGGTCATTGACCACAATGCTGCCCTTGAGTCCCAACTCCAGCCCCGCCGCCCGGGCCAGGGCGGTATCCGGCGTGACGCCGATGGCCATGACCACCAGATCCGCGTGGAGGGGCGGCCCATCCTGAAGGAGCACATCCACCCCGCCGTCCTTCGCCTCAAAGCCCTCCACCGTGTGGCCCAGGGCCAGCCGCACGCCGTGCCGGCGGGCCTCGCTGTGGATCAGCGCCGCCATATCCGGATCAAAGGGGTGCATCAGCTGCCGGGGCCGCTGGACGATGGTGACCTCCATCCCCAGCTCCCGCAGATTCTCCGCCAGTTCCAGGCTGATAAAGCCGCCCCCCGCCAGCACGGCGGATCGGGGCTGGTTCTGATCGATGTACTCCCGGATGCGCAGGGTATCCTCCACGGTGCGCAGGGTGAACAGATTGTCCAGCCCCGCGCCGGGAAGCCGGGGCTGAGTGGGCTTGGCCCCCGGGGAGAGGAGCAGCTTATCGTACGCCTCCTCAAATTCCGTCCCGGCCTCCAGGTCCCTCACAGTGACCGTCCGGCGGTCCGGGTGGATGGCGGTGACCTCGTGGCGCACCTTCATGGTGATCCGAAAGCGGGCAAAAAAACTCTCCGGCGTCTGGAGGGTGAGCTCCTCCGGGTCCTCAATGATGCCGCCGATGTAATAGGGCAGGCCGCAGTTTGCATAGGAAACATACCCCGACCGCTCAAAGACCACGATCTCCGCCTGTTCGTCCAGACGGCGGATGCGGGCCGCCGCAGTGGCGCCCCCTGCCACACCGCCTACGATCACAACCTTCATCTCAGCGCTCCACCTTTCCTGTCCAGGCGGCGATGCCGCCGATATTTTTCACGTTGGCGTACCCCATGCGCCGCAGCGCGCGGACCGCCTGTCCGCTTCTGGCCCCGCTGTAACAGTAGACAAACAGCGGGGTCTGCTTGTCCTCCGCCAGAGCAGCCGCCTCCTCAATAGCAGAAAGGGGCACATTCCGGCTGCCGGGGATGTGCCCCTCCTGAAACTCCTGGCGGGAGCGCACATCCAGCAGGACCGCTCCCGGCGCGGCCCGGAACTCCTCCACGCCCCGTCCGATGTCGGGCATTTTCCAAAAGTCAAACAGTCCCATATCCGGCGCCCCTTACAGCATGGACAGGATCTGGGCCTTGGGGCGGACGCCCACCGCCTGCTGGACAACCTTCCCGTCCTTCATCACCACCAGGGTGGGAATGCTCATCACGCCGAACTGCCCAGCCAGTTCCGGCTGCTCGTCCACGTTGACCTTGGCGACCTTGATGTCGCCCCGCTCCCCAGCGATCTCGTCCAGGATGGGTCCCACCATCCGGCAGGGGACGCACCAGGGGGCCCAGAAATCCAGCAGGACAGGGTGGTCGGAATTCAGCACTTCGCTCTGGAAATTATTTTGGTCGATATGAATCACTGACATGGTGGTTCCTCCTTTATGATCTTCCACATCCGCCCCGTGGGGCGGGGATTGTTTCTTTTGCTTATGGTCTTATTATACCCAGGCCGCCCCCGATCTTCCGTGACATTGTCACCATTTCCACCCAGGTGGACAGAACAGCGCCCACAGAAGATGGCCCCGGTCGGCTGGGCCGCATGGTGGAGCGGTGCACCAAGGATAAATTCCTCTTCCAAAGAAAACAAATGATATGATATAATGAAGCAATCAGGTTTCCCCATTTTGAAGTCTGTACTCAGAGGTCTTGCCATGGAAGAAAAACTGGGACAGTCCCTGGCTGTTCGGTTCAAATATAAAAAACTGATTTTGTCCGGAGAAGAAACCACATCCACCGGTGGATGTGGCGTCTCCCTTGCGGTCTTTTCACGCCCTGCGTCAGCCTGTCCAAGAGACAGTGCTGCGCAGGGCGCTTTTGTATTTTCTGAAAGGAGTCAAAAAATATGAGTCTGAACTATACCTGCCCCGGCTGTGGGACCCCCTTGGGCTATGACGGATTGTGCTGGAAATGCAAATGTGAGCAGGAGCGAAATGCTGCGTTGGCCTGGACGCCGGAAGAAATTGCGGAGAAACAGAAAAACCTGATTCAAAATATCCAGCGGTTATCTGAATTTCAGGACCCTGAATGCACCGACTTCTGGCAGCTTCTGGGCTGCCGGGATGCCATCACCCCGGAGATCCAGCGGGCGGCACTGGCCGCAGAGGTGTTCTGGCCCTGTGAGATCTATTATCACGCTCCCGCCGATGTGCGGGATGGTTTGATTCATGCGCTATTGTCCGCGGAATATTCCAGTGCGGCCTCCAACCTGATGAGTTGCCTTGCTATGCAGGGGGATGACAAGGCAATGGAGACTTTGCTGGAACTGGAACGAAATCCCCGCCCCTGGCGCAAGAAGCTCTATGTAGACCCGTCCATTTACGCCCAGTGCGGCGGCTGGACCTTTGACAAGGAGGGCCGCCGGACCCAGCTCAACTTCGACACCTGCTATGCTATGGTCAAGGGAGCGCCCGGCGAAGTGTCCCCGGTCCGGATCGGGCGGGCACGGGAGGACGCCTGCTCCCACTGCGGCGGGCGTATGGTGGACATACTGGTGCTGGACGGCCGGGATGAGCGGCTGAAGTTCCTGGGGCTGGACGGCATCCTGACCGCCACTTGCTGTCCCAACTGCGTGGGATTCCTCAAAGGCCCCGCCTTCAACCGCTTTACCCTGGACGGCGGTACGGAGGTTCTTCCTTCAGAGCTCTTTGATGGGGCGGAGAAGATGGACTGCTATGTCCGCCCGGAGGACTACAAGGCCCTCACGGAAAATCCCTTTGTGCTGGGCAAGACGCCGGTACCCTTGTTTTACGGCGTGGCCTGCCAGGATGTGAACACCATCGGCGGCTTTGCCAACTGGGTGCAGGATTGGGAATACTCCGCCTGCCCCCACTGCGGAAAGCCCATGAAGTATCTGGCCCAGATCCAGTGGGATACTGTGATGGATGGCACGGAGGGAACGCTCTATATCGAGTTCTGCTCCGACTGCCACATCGTATCCATGCAGCACCAGCAGACCTGATAGGAGGAAACCGCTATGAGTTTGCCAAAGCGTGACGGCGTGAAGGGCCGCTACTACCTGATCCACAAGCCGGATACTTCTCCAGAGGTGCTGGCGGAGGCGGATCTCTGTATCCAGGATGTTCTGGACGGCACTGCTCGTGAAAATCACTCCGATTACCCGACCGTGGTGCGAAACCACAACGGAACGCCCTTTCTCCCTGATCAGCTGCTGGAGCGGTATCTTTCCCGGCTGCCGCTGAAGGGATTTCCCTGCGAGGATGCGGTTTCCCTCTGCGATGCCATGCGGCGGCTGGTTTGCTGGGAGGAGATTCGCTATGAGTTGGAGAAGTACATAGAAAAGCAGGTGCAGGAGCGGTTCTTCCTTGTGGGAGAGCGGGATGATGGCTTTACCGTCTTTCCACCCTGCACCGTGTGGCCGGAATTGCGCCCAGAGGATGTGGACGAAGGGCTGCTGCACTTTGCCTGCTATGTGGCGGTCTGCTGCACGGTATATGGACAGAGTTTTGAATCTCTCAAAACCGAACACATTCTTGGCCTGGTTTCCCAGCTTCGCCCGGATATGGTGAAGCAGCTGAAAACCAATGGCAGCGGCAAATTGCCAAAGGACATTCAGCGGCGTAAGACGGAGCATTTCACCGCATCGGCCAATGATGCGTTTGCCACCATCCGCATCACCGCCAAGGACTCCACCGAGGAGTGCTATGCTGAAATCCTGGACTACCTGTGTGCGGTGTTGGAGCAGGAGGAATTTCCCCGCAGTTACTCGGTGGAGTTCCGTGGGAAGGAAAAACTCTATCTGCCTATTCCCGGCCTGCCCAAAAAGGGAGTCAATCAGCTCTTTGCCTGTGCTGTGCAGCACCCCAATCTTCATCCGGCTATGGAGCGATACGCTCGTCTGGCTATGCGGGAGTTTGAGTGGTACCAAAACCTCGCGGATGAAGCCTGCGCAATGCCCGGCACCTTTGCTGTGTTCGCCCTGGGACTGGAGGGAGAACGGTGGGCGCCGCTGGTGGCGGAGTATCTGGATCTCTGCGACGACGAGCACTCCTCCCTGCAAGAGAAATTCCTTCATGCCTTGATCCGGAAGTTCGGTTTCCAAGCATGGACACTGGGCGTATTGGTACGGGGCGCATTGTCCATGCAGTGGCTGAAGCCTGCCAAGGAATTCCGCAGCCTGATTGCCAATGGGGAAAGCCTGGATGCGCTGCTGACAGTCAAGCGCCGCTTTTCCGCTTATCTCCTGCCGGAAGAAAACGAAGACCCGAAATTCCGGGCCATCGCTTGGCAGAGTCTGCTCTGGGCCATCTGGGGGCAAGCCTCTGAAAACGGCGGCAGCAAGGTCATCAAGACGGCTCCGAAGGAACTGAGAGAGAGGTATCAGGAAATTTTTGAATAGAATGTTATGGCGTTAGTATTGAAGATGATAAAAATGAGGCGTGTGATCCATGATTATCGGAAAGTATTTGGAGAATCCAGCATTATATAGTCCCGATGAACTTGAGCGATTGGACAAGCATATCGAAAAATATTTTGGGAAAGCCACAACAGTGGTTCACGAATTTTTCAGCGAAGATATTCATGTTGATGTTTCCATCATTCCGCCCCATGAGGAACACAACTATTATACTTTGGTAACCACAGGTATGGGTGCGTTTTCGATGAGAATCCCAAGTGAATACCAAGAGGATGGCCTTCCCTCTCGGATAGAACTGATGATGTGCCTTCCGCCTGAGTGGAACCCTGCGAGTAAGGAGAGCCAAGAAAATTGGCCAGTAGAGCTGCTTCGTTATTTAGCAAGATTTCCAATCATAGAAAGCACTTGGCTGGGTTATGGGCATTCTGTTCAAAACGGAACGCCATACGCAGACAATACATTGCTGGCAGGGTGTGTTCTTTTAGGCGTACAGGATGCGCCGGAGGGTGCTGCCGTCTGTAAGCTCTCAGATGGAAGTTGGGTCGGTTTTTATCAGGTGATTCCTCTGACAGAGAACGAACTGGAATACAAGATTCAACATAGTACAGATGAAATGCTGGAACACATGGAAGATGTAGACCATGTTGTATATTTCCAAAGACCGGATACCAAGTTTGAATAACACAGAAGAATAAGGAGAGAACGCAACATGGAACAGGCATATTGCACCGCAGTTTTCTGGCGTGGCGGAGAAAAGATTGACCTGAATGGACTAAAACCAGATGCGGTACGGTGTCTGTCTGTGACGGGAGAGCGGAAGGTGAATCTGTCCTTCCTGCGAGATTATCCCAATCTGGAGGAACTGACCCTAATGGAAAAATGTGAGGGTGTAGAAGTTCTCTCCGGGCTAAAGCAGCTTCATACACTGTCCCTATGGCTGTCGGCCTCTGTTTCCTGGGACAATGTTTCTCTCCCCGGCCTGCGTGTTCTCCACCTGTGTGGGGAAAAGAATGGCGACATCACCCCGCTTCTCTCCAGCATTACCAATCTCCATTTGGAGGAAATGCGGAAAACGGAAGATCTCACCCCTTTCCTGACTCCGGCGACCCGGCTTCAGAAACTCTATCTCCAGTCACTACCAGCTGTCCAGAAACTACCGGCTCTGGATGGGCTTCCTTCCCTTTATGCCCTGAAACTCTATGAACTGCATAAACTCAGCGATTTGTCCGCCCTTTCTCACAGCCATTTGCGCTACTTTGCCGCCTCTCTGATTGGGGATAAACTCTCCGCCCAGGCGTTGGCAGATGCTGTGCTGGCAATTCCCGGTCTGGAGGCAGCCGCGCTCCAGCTGGCGGATCGCTCCGAGCGGCGCTATGGCGGTGTCCAAAAAGCCTTTGCCGCCGCTGGGAAGTCCCCACTGCTGCGGGAGGAAATCAGTGCTTTGACCACATGGCTGTTGCTATGATGTAGGAAATGGGAAAAGGAGAAACTACCTATGGCAGAGTTCAAACAAATCATAGATGATGCGCTGGACATTCTGAAATTTGACGGAGCCGTACAGGAC
>OMGQ01001637.1_pt1 | contig 12124 bp, 9 predicted proteins | sample 1646071 | NCBI WGS metagenome assembly OMGQ01 (sample SAMN05578585, study PRJEB25193) | human gut metagenome | biome: Human Microbiome; feature: human-associated habitat; material: feces | host: Homo sapiens | place: USA:Birmingham | reverse complement strand
CGCGCCGACGATGGGCACGAAGAACAGCAGGCCGAACAGCACGCCCCAGAACAGAGTGGAAAGTCCGCAGTACATAAACAGCCGCAGCGACTTTTTCAGGTTTTCTCCCATTCTCGGGAACTTCTTTATAGCGATAAAGCAGGCCAGGAATACAATCAGACCGTACGCTGCGTCTGAAAGCATCAGGCCGAACAGGAATACGTAGCAGGCCGACATAATCGTCGTCGGATCAATCTCTCCTTTGGCCGGAAGACCGAAGGAGGCGGTAATCCCATCTGCTGCGGAAGCAAAATGGCCGTTGGACAAAAGCACCGGAGCCTCTTCATCCTCCGGGACGTCCTCCGTCTCAAAGGACAGGTCGAAACGTGACGTGAGACTCTCCTCCAGCTTTTTCACACTCCGTTTCGGCACATAGCCCGTAACGATAAATGTCTTTTCTGACTGAACCACCTGTCCCAGTACCTCATATTTCTGAGCCCTGATACGGTAATAATCAGACAGAAGTTTCAGGTTCTCTCTGCTTCCCTCATATACCTTCAGTTTATTAATCGTATTTTCAATATCTTTATTCAGTTTTTCAATCTGTGCCCGCAGCTCTTCCACATACTGCGCGGGAACCTCTCCGACCGTTTGGGACGGCCTTGCGAATCCTGCCGCTCTCAGAGCATCCTCAAGCTGTTCCGCATCCCTTTTCAGGCAGATGGCCGCTATACAGGTTTGATCCTTGTCAGCTCCTACCACCTGGATATCCAGGTTCTGAAGCTCCGGCGCCTTTTCCGCGACCGCCAGATAAAGCTGCTCCAGCGTCGCACCGCCGGCTACGGCTCCTACCAGAACAGAAGTGCTCCGTGTCTCCTGACATCCCAGCGGGATATCCAGCCCCAGCCATGGCGTCATGCCTTCTATCTGTGTTTCCAGCTTGGCTATGCCCGCTTTCTGCTCCGCGACCTGCTTATTCAGTGTCTGAATCTGCCTTGCGTCCTCCAGAACCGTCTGGGCATTATCGGCGACTTTTCCGAATTTCTCACGGTCTGTCAGAGCCTTTCCCTCCAGCGCGGAAAACATGCCGCTCTTCTCAGGAACATATTCCTGCAGTATCTCAAGAGCCTGATCCGCAAGGGCCGCATTCCTGTCAAACATCTGCCTTGAAGAAACGGTATCCGTCTTCCTGAATACACCGTCCTCCTCCGCTTCCTGAGTGACCTCCACCACGCCGGCAGCCTGCAAAAGTTCCAGAACCTCTTTACGGTTCTTTTTCAGTGCACAGATACTAAATTTCTGCATCTGCAATACTGCCATGTCCGCATCCCTCCTAACATTCTGTCATTGCGCCGTTAAATCAGCTCGGAAATAACCTTATTGATTACTTCCTCCGTCTTTTTTCCGGCATTCCATTTCAGGGAAGCGATATCTTCCTCGGCCGCAGCAACCGCCTTCTCCCTGGCTTCCCCGAGGGCTTCCTCACGCATCTTTGATGCTTCGCTCTTTGCCTGATTAACCAGGGCCTTCCCTTCATCAGACGCTTTTTGAATCATCTCAGCAGCCCTCTCCTCTGCTTCTTTTACGGCCTGGATCGTGTCCTTGACCATCTCCTCACCACCTTAGCTTCTGATATTTTCGAAAAAAAATCACCATCTTTCGGAGTCATTCCGATGATGGTTCAACATGTGCGGCTCCCCAATAAAACGTCTTTCATTTATCTGTTTTATTATAGTTCAAGCCTGCTTTTTCCATTCATGAAACCGCATAAAACTCTTCTCTCCCCGCACATTTGTATACTATTATAACTATTTACTTCAGACTTGTCTATTAAATGTTATAGAATTGATAAAATTCATACAATTCTTTTCTAATAGGTGACATTTTGTCTAAATCTGTATATTTATCCTCATTATCGCTTTACAAAGATAAAGTCCTAAAACAGCGGTGACCTGCATGCTCCGCGCACAGGGTACCGCCATCAATATAAAGCGCAAAAATGCAGGTTTCCGCTGGCTTTCAGCCTATGGAAACCTGCATTTTGCATTCTCTTTTACCGCCCCGTTGTTATACAGAAACATCGCCACCGCCATCGCGCAGATAATCCCATACCCTGCAAAGCTCCACTTATCCGGAATCTGCCCAAAGGCGAAGAAACCGAGTATCGTGGAAAATATTATCTGCGAGTAATCATAGACTGAGATTCGTCCGGCCGGAGCATAACAGTAGGCGGCAGTGATTGCAAACTGTCCTCCCGCTGCCGCCATCCCGGCAAGAAGCAGGATTACCGTCTGCGCCGCCGTCATCGCTTCATAGTGAAGCAGCAGCCACGGCAGTATTACAATGCAGGAAAACGCCGAGAAAAAAAAGACGATAAACGGGCCTTTTTCCCCGCTCTCCCCCAGCTTCCTCACCATCGTATAGGCTAGGCCCGCACAGATTCCCCCTGCCAGTCCGATCAGGGACGGAATAAATGCCAGATTGAGGAAGGTCGGCTTTACGACAAACATGCTGCCGAAAAATGCACCCAGGATGATAAAGACCTGTGCAGGAGCCACCTTCTCTTTTAAGATAAGGAAACTGAACAGGACTGCAAAAAACGGGGACATTTTATTCAGCATGGATGCGTCCGCCAGCACGAGATGATCGACCGCATAAAAGTTACATAAAATTCCCAGCGTGCCGAACAGGGAACGAAGAAAAAAGTATCCCGCATTGCTTCTCTTCTGCCATCGGAAACCGCCTTCCCCGCGAATCAGAAGAATCCCGGCGAAAACCACTGCCACCAGGTTTCTGAAAAAGCTTTTCTGGATCGAAGGCAGATCTCCTGCCATACGGACAAACATATTCATCACGGCAAAGCAGAATGCCGACAGGACGATATAAAAAATGCCTTTATATTCGTTCTTAATGTTCATAATTTTATCAACATTTCCTCTCTTTCTTCATTCGATTATCCCCAAAACATCCTTTATTATAATGGCAAGTCCACAATAATTCAACATCATCATTATTTTGGGGCAGAAAAGGAGCTGCTGCTCCAGTACATTATTTATCTACTGTTGCAGCAGCCCCTGTTACTTTCTCCCTGGTCCGTATGTGCAATCAGAACAGCACCATGCAGCTTAATACCGACACGGCGGCTACCATGATAATGAACAGTGGTCCTCCAATTTTCACAAAGTCTTTGAACGTATAACCGGCCGGAAGAATCTGCATGTTCACCGCAGTTCCAATCGGCGATGCAATGGCAAGGTTCGTACCGATTGCAATTACTACAACCCATGGAACAGGGCTGATTCCCAGTGCCAGCGCCATGGAAATACAGATCGGCGTAAGCATGGCCGCCACGCTGCCATTCTGCATAAAGAGAGTGAGGACGCTGGTCAGTATGGTAATAACAACTGTAAGGACAATTACTGAAGCACTCTCACCTCCAAACAGATTCAGCACAAAGCCGGCAATAATCGCACCGCCGCCGGATGCATCCAGCCCTGTACCGAGTCCCGTGATAGCGCCGATACAGATAAGTACGTCCCAGGGCAGCTCTGCCAGTGTGGATTTTACAGGAACACAACCGGTTGCAAAAAGGATGGTAGCCCCCAGAAGAGCAATATTGGCAATATTGAAATACTTGTTAAAGGGGGCAAAACCGCAGAGGATAAACAATACAATGCAGCCTACCAGCACAACAACAGACAGAGTTCCTTTCCAACGTGGAATATCCGGCATGCCTTCTTTGGTGACACTCGGCTGGCTGGCAAATGAATTATTTTTATCAAAATCCGGACTGCCTGGTTTTAATGCCCATTTAAGAAGTGAATAACCGGCGGTTGCCCAGAAAACCACTTGAAGGATTGCTGCCGGAACCATTACACGGCTCATGTCAAAAACGCCCAGCCCCTCTTCATAGCCGGCATATCCCATCAGAATCGAGTTTGCCGTTACCTGGGAGACGGAACCTACCAGCGTACAGGCCCCGCCGATAATACAGGCTATACCGGCCGGAAAGATAACCATCTTGGAACGTATTTTACCATTCGAACCGGCGGCAATAGACGCGATGATCGGCATCCACATTGCAATGCAGCCTGAATTTGATAAAAACGCGCTCATAATGGTACAGATGATAACAATTGCTATGATGAACACCCTCTCATTCTTTGCAATCGAGGTAGATGCAATCTTTGAACCAATCCTTTGTGCAATCCCTGTCTGAAAGAGAGCGTCTCCCACAATACACATACCTGCTACCATGACAATGGAACTTCCTCCGAAACCGGAATATATCTGAGAAAGCTTCATTTCCGGGATTAAGATGCCCATGGCCAGTGTACTGATACAGGCCACCACACTCATCGGTAATTTATTAATAAAGAACAGAATCATTGTTATTACAGTTATAATAATGGCAATCGTACTTGAAGTCATTTTGTTCCCCCTTTTTTACATTACTTTCTTTCGTCCCATTTACTATTTATTTCCTGCCGTCCGGATACTCATACCATCCCTTACCGGTTTTCCTCCCATATTCACCCTTTTCAAACTTCTCAATTACAAGCGGATTCGGCGCGTCAAAGGGATCCTGGCTCTCTGCAAACCGCTCTACGCGGACATAATAATTCACATCAATCCCCGTCAGATCCATCAGACGGAATGGTCCCATGGGATAGCCCAGCCCCTTCTCACAGGCCGTGTCAATATCATTCACGGTTGCCACCCCTTTTTCCAGAAGCGAAAGCGCCTCATGCACTACGGCGGCATTGATTCGGTTTGCGACAAAACCGGCAATTTCTCTGTTAAGTACAATCGGTGTCTTCCCCGTGTTCTCAGCGAATACTCTTGCCGCCTCAATCGTCTCTTCCGATGTATGCCCGCCTTTCACCAGCTCCACAAGCTGCATTACCAAAGCCGGATTAAAGTAATGAATGTTCAGCAGGCGTTCCGGGTTAACCGTTACATCCGCAAGCCTGGAACTTACAATGTTGGAACTGTTTGTACCTAATACCGCGTCGGGCCTGCATATCCGGCTGATTTTCCGAAACAGCTCCCGCTTAATTTCAAGATTCTCAATAATAGCCTCAATAATAAAATCAGCTTCGGACACAGCCGTATCTACATCCTTGGTAATTGTGAGGCAGTCCGCAATTTTATCCGCCTCTTCCTGTGTCAGCCGGCCTTTGGCAACACGGCCCGACAGATAATCAGACGCCCACTTCTCAGCTTTGCCGATTGCACCTTCAAAACTGTCGCACAGAATAACTTTATAGCTATGTTCCCTGCCGTTCATAACCGTATTCATGGCGATTTGCTGCCCCATCGCTCCGGCGCCGATAACGACTATCGTTTTTATTTCTTCTGCCTTCATAATTATACCTCTCTTACTTTTTTGAATAAAGCTCGATTATTAAATCATCTCTACAGCCGCCGCCATTGATTGGCCACCGCCTATACACAGAGTAGCAAGGCCGTATCTGCCTCCGGTCCGTTTCAAATTATGGATCAGCGTGACAAGCAGCCGTGCCCCCGTACATCCCAAAGGATGTCCCAGGGCAATTGCCCCTCCGTTTATATTGACCTTTGCCGGATCCAGCTTCAGATCACGTATACAGGCGACTGCCTGAGATGCGAACGCTTCATTCAGCTCTGTCAAATCCATCTGCGCCGCCGTCATTCCCAGCTTTTCAAACAATTTACCTGCCGCAATCACCGGCCCATATCCCATAATCGTCGGATCCAGCGCGGCCCGGGTAATGCCGGCAATCCGTGCAATCGGTTTCACCCCCGTTTCCTTTACCATTCTGCCGCTCATCAGCACCAGGCAGGCAGCGCCGTCGTTAAGCCCGCAGGAATTTCCGGCTGTGACAGTGCCATCCGGTTTTACAATGGGTTTTAACTTATTAAGAATTTCCATCGTTGTGGCAGGCTTGGGGAACTCGTCGGTATCAAAAATAAAAGACTTCTTTTTCTCCCTCACCTCCACCGGCACTATCTCCTCCCTGAAATATCCTGCTTCCATGGCGGCCGCAGCCCGCCTCTGGCTTTCCATCGAGAAACGATCCTGCTCCTCACGGCTGATCCCGAACCGTTCCGCCACATTCTCCGCTGTCTTCGGCATACTCAGGCCCGTCCCATATACAGACACGGGCTGGGCCGTTGTCCCGGCTTCTATGTTGGAATCCACTAATGTCATCGGGCCGTCGCCCCAGCGTCCGTTCCGGATGTAAACAGGCGCGCGGCTCATATTTTCCGTTCCTCCCGCCACAATACAGTCTGCTTCGTCCAGCCAAATCTCCTGACACCCGCTGTATACCGCCTGCATGGCGGACGCACACAGCCTGTTTACCGTATAGCCGGGAATATGCTCCGGAAAGCCGGCCCCAAGGAGCGCGCACCGGGCAAGATTGGAAGCCTCCGTACTCTGGCGAACCTCTCCCAGAATTACCTCGTCTATCCGTTCCGCGTCAATTCCCGCCCTCCTTACCGCTTCTTTCATAACGGTGGACGCCAGCACATGGGCCGGTACGCTCTTAAGCGCCCCTCCATATCTGCCGATTGCCGTGCGCACGCCGCTCGCAATATATACGTCTTCCATATTTGAAGATCCTCCTTTTTCTGCTTCTGACTTTTACAAAGCTGCTGCTGATTAATAGAGCAATAAGCGTGCCAACTTTTCTCCTTTAAACGCTTCTCTCCGGTTTAAGCTTCTGTTTCGTTATATTTACGTTCTACAGCAGGACCTCCCGGCTTCATTGGGTGCAGCTACAAAGTGCAGCGTTTGTGCATTCAAAGTGAAATTCCTGCACAAAAGTGCATTTTTGCACATTTTCACATCCGTTTGAGCTTTGTTTTATGCCTGATGTTTTCTCCGTCTTCTATACTTTTTCTTCAATTTTCCTTCTCTCCCCGCCCTATTGGCATGCTTCTTGCTTTATATAAATTTAAAAAGCAAAACGGCTCCCCCAATATTCCGGAGGAGCATGAAAGGAGACACACTGATGAATTGTGAAAAGGATTTTGAAAATATTTTATATGAGATACAGGACGGAATTCTATACCTGACGCTGAACCGGCCGGAGGCGCGCAATGCGCTTACCCCCGCAATGTGGAGGGACATCCGCTCTGCCGTGGAGATGGCACGGACGGATGACTCCATAAAGGCTGTAATCGTCAGCGGCGCCGGGGACAAGGCCCTTGCCGGCGGCGCCGACATCCGGGAAATCCACGATCGTGATTACCTGCAGATGCTGCACGGCACCTCCTCTGCTGCTTTAAAGGAGCTGGAGGATCTCTATAAACCAGTTATCTGCGCTATCAACGGTTACGCCCTCGGCGGCGGCTGTGAACTGGCGATGGCATGCGATATCCGTATCGCTACCGGGCGCTCCCGGTTCGGACAGCCGGAAACCGGCCTGAGCATTATTCCCGGGGCTGGCGGAACACAGCGTCTCGTCAGGCTCATCGGAGTGGGGAGAGCCAAAGAGCTGATTTATACCGGGCGGATTATCACAGCCTCGGAGGCCAAAGATATCGGTCTGGTAAACCAGGTGACGGAAGATTCCAGGGAGGCTGTTATGAACGCTGCCGTGGAAATGGCCCGGTGTATTATGAAAAAAGGGCCCGTGGCCATCACTATGGCAAAGATGGCTGTCAACGTCGGAATGGATACAGATATCAACACAGGACTTCTGTTCGAGCGAATCGCACAGACAGTAGCTTTCAGCACCGGGGATCGTATGGAAGGAACCGCTGCTTTCATGGAAAAAAGGGAGGCCGTCTTTAAAGGCCGGTAAGGAAAACAGATTTTAACAGATTAACAGACAGGAGGAACTAATTTATGAAACCTATGGAAGGTATAAAAGTTATTGAACTGTCCACGATGCTGGCAGGTCCCATGACCGCACGCATTCTGGCTGAATGGGGCGCAGAGGTAATCAAGGTGGAGTCTATGAACGGAGACGCATGGCGCGAGCAGTACGGAACTTCCCTCTCTTCCTGCACCGGGGAAGCAAACCCTAATTTTGATATGCAGAACATAAACAAGCGCTTTATCGCATTAAATCTGCGTTCTGAAGAGGGCCTCGGTGCCATTATGAAGCTGATAGCAGAGGCTGATATCTTTCTGACGAATTACCGTATTCACACATTAGAGAAAATGGGGCTGACCTATGAGCAGCTGAAAGACAGATTTCCGAAACTGATTCACGCCTCCGTACTGGGATACGGCAGCGAAGGCGCCGAAAAATACCGCCCCGGCTATGATTATACGGCATTCTGTGCCCGAACGGGCCTGTTGGGTGATCTGGCTCCGGCAGGCGGTCCGCCCATCATGACCGTGGCAGGACTCGGAGATCACAGTGTCGCAGTCGCCCTCACGGCCGGTATTGCAGCCGCCCTTTACAAAAGAACCGTGACAGACCTCGGGGATAAGGTTGATGTTTCCCTGCTCCAGGCCGGCACCTTTATTCTGTCTACGGGACTTTTAAATGGCTTTAACGGGCGCAGATTCCCGCGTGACCGCTATAATTGCAGCCACGCCGGCAGCAATACTTACCAGGGTTCAGACGGCGAGTGGCTTTACCTGGCCATTGTGGATTACCGGCGTTTCAGCGAGTTCTGCAAAGCAATCGGACATCCTGACATAGCAGAGGATCCGCGTTTTTCCACGCAGCAGGCCTATTATACGGAAGACAGTAAACGGGAGCTGACAAAAATCCTTGATTCCATCTTCTCCGGGCATCCTGTTTCCTACTGGCATGAACTTCTGGACGCCCATGATCTGCCCCACGAAATTGTCTGCCATTTTAAGGATGTCCCCTATGATCCCCAGGTTCAGGCAAACCACTACACCTATTTCCATGAATATTCTGATGGAACTAAAACCGTTTTCACCAACGGCCCGGTTCATTTTGCCTCTGTAGACGCCTCCTCCATCCCCTGCCGGACTTCAGGACCCATCGGGTGCGACACAGCCGGGATTCTAAAGGAACTGGGATACGCAGAAGCACAGATTGAATCCATGTATCAGTCCGGAAAAGTCCGCTGAAACAGAAAAGGAAAGGAGAATCTCTGCTATGAGTGACAATATGACAAATGCTGCGGCCAATGCCGCGGCGCCAAAGCCAAAGCGGCCCAGGCCGCTTAGTATGATAATGCTTGGCCGGCAGACAGACGCTCTGTTTGAAAATGCCAGGCTTGCAAAGGAACGCGGGGAAAAGGTGGGCTGGTCCGCCTCCATCTTTCCCCAGGAAATTGCGGAAACCCTCGGTTTGAACATCCTCTACCCTGAAAACCACTCGGCCGGTATTGCCGCAAGACATCAGGCCGATCCTTTTCTCCAGGAATGTGAGGGAACCCTCGGATACTCAAACGATCTCTGTGCCTACGCAAAGGTGAATCTGGCCTATGCCGCAGTATTAAACGGAGAAAGCAGCATTGCGCTGCCCGACGGAGGAAAAATGGTGAAGCCGGATTTCCTGCTCCTGACCAATAATATCTGCAACCAGCTCACCAAATGGTATGAAAACCTTGCAAGACAGATGGATATTCCAATCTTTTTCATTGATACCTGTTATAATCCCTACGATTATGTGACCGAGACCAGAGTCCGCTATGTCCGGGAGCAGATCGACCGGCTGATTGAAGACTTGTGTGAATTTACCGGGAAGTCCTGGGATGAAGAGAGATTTAAAGAGGTTATGCGGATCAGCCAGACAAACAGCTCTCTCTGGGAACGGGCCAATAATCTTCTGGAGCGGAAGCCCTCTCCCCTGAGCGGATTTGAACTTTTTAACTATATGTCCGCCATGGTATGTAACCGCGGCAAGACATCATCGACTGAAATTCTTGAACAGCTGAATGCTGAAATTGAGCAGCATATCGCCGATGGAACCTCCACCTTTCCGGTTAAAGAGGAATTCCGCATATCCTGGGACGGAATCGCCTGCTGGCCTTACCTGAGCCATAACCTGAGAACCCTGAAACAATACGGCGTCAATATGGTAGCATCCAGCTATGGCAAAGCATGGGCAATCGAATATGAGGATCTGGACGGAATGGCCCGCGCCTACTGCTTTGCCTCCACCAACGGCGACAATGCCTCCACTATGATTTCCCGAAGGCTGGAAGCTCTGGAGCGTTTTGGCTGCGAAGGCACCGTCTACCATGTGAACAGAAGCTGCAAGGTTATGGACTGCCAGATGATGGAAGTCCAGAGACAGCTTTCTAAGAAAGCCGGCGTCCCCTACACCTCATTCGACGGCGATCAGGCGGACTACCGCAACTACAGTGAAGCGCAGTTTGAGACACGGATCCAGGGGCTGGTGGAAGTGATGAGACAGAATAAGGAGGGCTTTTAACATGGCTGATTTATATGAAAGCATCAAGATACTGCGGGAGGCCTGTAAAAACCCGCGCGCCAAACTGGATCAATATCTCTCCGAAGGTAAAAAAGTGGTGGGCTGCTTTCCTCCTTATACGCCGGAGGAGCTGGTTCATGCTTCCGGCATGATTCCCATGGGGCTGTGGGGCGGGCGGACGGAACTGGCGCTGGCTAAGAGTTATCTCCCCGCCTTTGCCTGTCCGATTATGCAGGCCGACATGGAATTTGGTTTAAAGGGGGCCTATCAGGGTTTATCGGCCGTCATCATCCCGGCCGCCTGCGATACACTGCGCTGTATGACCCAGAACTGGCGTTTCGGCGTGTCGTCCATTCCGATGATCCCCATCGTGTATCCGCAGAACCGCGCCTGCCGGGCCAGTGTGGATTATCTGATCAGCGAATATGAGAACGTACTCCTCATGCTTTCCACTATCACGGGAAATATGATGAGTGAAAAATCACTCTGCAATACAATAGAAATCTACAATGAACATAATGCCGTAATGAGGAAATTTGCAGAAATATCTAATCTCCATCTCGATATTATCACTCCGGTGATACGCCATGCCGTGATGAAGAGCGCTTTTTTCTTTGAAAAGAGCGAACACAGCGCTATTGTAAAAGACATTACCGAGGGACTGGAACAACTGCCCTCTCATCCTTTTTCCGGTAAAAAAGTGGTTCTCACCGGCATTACGGCAGAACCGGACGACATCCTGGAAATACTGGCTGAAAACAAAATTGCCGTGGCAGGCGACGATCTCGCTCAGGAAATGCGCCAGTACCGTACCGACACCCCATCCAAAGGGGGCGGCGGCCTGAAACGCCTCGCTCTGCAATGGAATGCCCGGCACGGATGCAGCCTGATCCATGAAACCGGTAAACCGCGGGGAACACTCCTGGCCGCCCTCTGCCGTAAAACGGGTTCAGACGGCGTCATTAACTGTCTGATGAAGTTCTGTGATCCGGAAGAATATGATCAGCCGTATTTCGAAGCAGACCTGCGAAAATCCGGGTATCCAGCCCTCACGATTGAGATTGACCCGTTGAATGCGAGCTATGAACAGCTCCGTACACGGATACAGACTTTCAGCGAATTATTGTGATATCTCCAGCGACAGGAAAGCGGCGGATGACTGAAAAAATCATCTACCGCTTTTTCTTTGATAATGCTATAATCTAATCAATTTAAGACCAAACGTGGCACAGCAGAAAGGAGTCTCCCATGACAACACCGGATCTTTACAGCCAGCTTCCTTATACCGAGATTCTGGACAATATCGATGTAGGAATTGCCCTGTATGACAGGAGCGGAAATTATCTCTTTGTCAATACCGCCCTGATAAACTGGCGGAATATTCCTCGTTCAGAATATTTAAAAATGAACGTACATGATTTTCTCGGCGTACTGGATGTCTGCATTTTTGATCTGGTCATGGAGAAGAAACAGCGCGTCAGCCGTCTTCAGTACTACAAAGGGTTCCATAATCCGCAGGGCAATGCACGAATGCGCATCGTAACCGGCACTCCGATATTCGATGAAAGCGGAAATATCAAATATGTCATAACCCTCCTTCAGGATGTCAAAACTTTTGAGGAGCTTTACAGCGCCCTTCTAAAGGAACATAAAATTGTAAATTACGGAAGCAATATCCCGGCAGTCACCGAAAAGCCCTCAATCGTGGCCAAAAGCCAGGCCTTTTTACAGCTTCTTTCTATTGCCGCCAATGTGGCCTCCCTGGATTCGACGGTTCTGCTTTACGG
>OMGQ01001635.1_pt1 | contig 12146 bp, 10 predicted proteins | sample 1646071 | NCBI WGS metagenome assembly OMGQ01 (sample SAMN05578585, study PRJEB25193) | human gut metagenome | biome: Human Microbiome; feature: human-associated habitat; material: feces | host: Homo sapiens | place: USA:Birmingham | reverse complement strand
TATGGGCAGGAAGCGTTCAAGATGCTTTTAGTAGTTGTATTTTAATCAAACGCAAAATTGACAAAGGAAGGTGATTTTATGAAAGCAACAAAAGTAGATAAGGATCTCTGCATTGGCTGTGGGCTTTGCTGTGGATCTGCGACGAGGTTTTCCGTATGAACGAGCAGGGAAAGGCGGAAGCGTATCAACCAGCAAACGCTGAAAATCAAGGTGCTGTACAGGAGGCCATCGACTCGTGTCCTGTGTCTGCAATCGCCTGGGAAGATTAATTCAAACGCGTCTATATGCTTTTTTGATTGAGAAGAAACCACATTATTTCAAATTTTAATAGTTTTTAGGAGGCATATTATGGAACAAAAAATGTTTTGCTATCAGTGTCAGGAAACCGCCGGGTGCAAGGGCTGCACCATGTCCGGCGTATGCGGAAAGAAACCTGATGTAGCGGCCATGCAGGATCTGTTGGTCTATGTCACAAAAGGAATTTCGGCTATTACGACTGCATTGCGTCAGGAAGGTAAGCAGGTATCTGCCAAAATCAATCACTTGATTACTCTGAATCTGTTCACTACCATTACCAACGCAAATTTTGATAAAGAGAGCATTGAATCAAGAATCCGTGCTACACTGACCGAAAAGGAAGTTCTGCTAAAGCAAGTTACCAATCTGACTGTTCTGCCTGAAGCCGCAAAATGGAACGGATCTGAAAACTGGGAAGAAAAAGCCAGAACTGTCGGTGTTCTTTCTACCGAAAACGAGGATATTCGCTCTCTGCGCGAGTTAATCACCTACGGTTTGAAGGGACTTTCCGCTTACTCGAAGCACGCAAATGTGCTGTTGAAGGACAACGATGAAGTTGACACATTTCTTCAGAAAGCACTGGCTGCCACGCTGAATGACAACCTTAGTGTAGAAGATCTGATTGCTCTAACAATGGAAACAGGAAAATACGGAGTATCCGGTATGGCAATGCTGGATAAGGCTAACACAGACAGCTATGGAAACCCCGAAATTACAAAGGTAAATATCGGTGTCAGAAAGAACCCCGGCATTCTGGTATCCGGCCACGACCTGCGCGATTTGGAAATGCTGTTAGAACAGACACAGGGAACTGGAGTGGATGTGTATACGCATTCCGAGATGTTGCCAGCTCATTATTATCCCGCTTTCAAAAAATATCCTAACTTTGTTGGTAATTATGGGAATGCTTGGTGGAAACAAAAAGAAGAATTTGAATCCTTTAACGGTCCTATTCTAATGACAACCAACTGCATTGTTCCTCCTAAGGATAGTTACAAAAACAGGCTTTACACTACCGGCGCTGCGGGATATCCGGGATGTACACATATTCCGGGAGAAATTGGCGAACAAAAAAATTTTTCTGCGATTATTGAGCATGCAAAAAAATGTGTCGCTCCGAGTGAAATCGAAACCGGTGAAATCATCGGCGGATTTGCCCATGCACAGGTTCTGGCTTTGGCAGATAAAGTTGTAGAAGCTGTAAAAAGCGGTGCTATCAAAAAGTTTGTGGTTATGGCGGGCTGTGATGGTCGAGCAAAGAGCCGCGACTACTATACAGAATTTGCTAAGGCTCTGCCGAAGGACACTGTCATCCTTACTGCCGGTTGTGCAAAATATAAATATAACAAGTTGCCTTTAGGCGATATCAATGGCATCCCACGTGTTCTGGATGCAGGTCAATGCAATGATTCCTATTCCCTTGCTGTAATCGCCTTGAAACTCAAAGAGGTCTTTGGGCTTGACGATATTAACGATCTGCCAATTATCTATAATATCGCATGGTACGAGCAAAAAGCAGTTATCGTTCTTCTTGCTCTTTTATATCTTGGTGTGAAGAATATCCACCTTGGCCCTACACTTCCGGCATTTCTCAGCCCGAATGTTGCAAAGGTCTTGATCGAGAACTTCGGCATTGCAGGAATTGGCACTGTGGAAGAGGATATGGAGAAGTTTTTCGGTATTAACGCATAAAAAATACTCCGTCAAAAGAAATAGATCCAACAGGCATAAAGAAACCTCGGAAACCCTTATAAAAAAAGGGCACTGGGGCTGTCGGGAAACATTGATTTCTGACTCCCCGAATCCAAAATAAGAACACCCTTGATAGAATCAATGTTTTTTCGACATTTGATTTTCTATCAAGGGTGTTCTTTCTCTTTATCTCTCTCATTTGAGCGCATAATATCCCCTTTGTTCTTATTTTTTGATCCGCACTTTTGCTAAGCTGCGTTTTCATCGTTTTTGGGCTCGTATTTTTTCAGTTCGCCAATGGAAAAACGATGATATTTATTCAGATTCCGACCTATCGCATACAGTAGAAATTCTCTGTATACTTTTTCTGATGAGCGGTAATGGAACCGTCTGAAATCTTCATTTTCTTTTATATCCCCAAAATGTCCCTCCGTCTGAATGGAACGTATCTGGCGGTTCAGGATCCCTTTTTCGCTCTGGATATTGGCATGCGTTTCCTCTTTTAGTTCTTCCCAGCGTTCATTGATCTTCATGACCTTGTTTTTATCCTGGTCTCTTTCTGCGTTATATTTGTACAGGCATTTGGCTTTATGTTCGCAGCCGCTACAGTCAGAACAGCCATACACCTCAAATGTCTGTACATATCCCTCCTGTTGTTTGGTTTCTGTCCGGATATGACGCAGTTCCCTTCCATCGTGACAGACATAATAATGCTCATCTTCGTATATCACACTTTTCATGTTGTAATACTTTCCAATATCTTCTGCATAAGCACGTGTCTTCCGTTTTTCATGGTCCTGCAGTTTTATATAACTGGTTATCCCGTTCTCTTTCAAGTACAGCAGATTTTTTTCGCTGCAGTAACCGCTGTCGGCTGTGGTCTCTTCTGGAAATGACCCAAAGGCCGCTTTATGTTTTTCTAGCACAGGGATCAATGTATTATAATCCGTTCGGTCATTGCTGATATAAGTATGGATGATAAAATAGTTCTCTACTGCAACCTGTACATTATAAGCCGGTTTGAGCTGACCGTTGAGCATATGATCCTCTTTCATACGCATAAAAGTAGCTTCCAGGTCTGTTTTTGAATAACTATTGCGGTCTTTTCCCATGATCTCAAAGCAGTCTTTGTATTCCATCAGTCGTTTTCCGCAATTCTCAAGTTCTTCATAAAGCAGCTGTATCTCTGGTTTTTTCTTGCCTTTACCACTGACAAACATGATATTTTCCTGTTCCGCAATCTCTTTCAGCCTCATTTGAAGCTTTAGCAGTTCCAGTGGAGAACAGCTGTCGATTTCTATGACCGAATTGTTTGACAGTTTTTTGTGTTTTGTAAGTTTACGTTCCCGGTTTTTCCGGATCACTTCCCGGACCCTATCCATTCCTTCAATGATAAACATCTGCGCATGGCCAAATCCATACTTCGGATCATATCCGTTCTCGGACAGGAAAGCATTATATCTTGTATAAAGTGCGTCTATCGTATCTAGAAGGCCTGCCAGATGATAATTGATCGTTCCTCTCCAGACAAATGTATAACGGTTTGCATTGGCTTCGATCTTTGTCCCGTCAATATATAATTCTTTCAGCGTAACAAGACCTTCTTTTTCCAGACGGCGTACAAACTGATAATGCAGGTCATCCAGCACTTCTTCTGTCAGCCTCAGATTTTTAAATTCATAAAAAGCATCACGTTTGGGCTGTTTTCCCTGTGTCAGCCAGATAAATGCCAGGTCTCTTTTGCACAGGTCCACGATCGTATCAACAGACCGTATCCCCCGCATGGCAGCATAAACAACTGTCGCATACATCATGATTGGGTTAAACCCGTTTCTTCCCTTGTTTGAATACTGAGCCAGCAGGCCAGAATAATCAATATCCTCCATAACTTTTTTAAGGGTATAGACCGGATCGTCATCAGGTAAACTCAATTCATAGAAACTAAAGTTGATTTTCTGTTGCCCTAATTCAAAAAATTCGTTATAATACTTAGTGTTTTGCATAGTTACATTATAACATGTAACGGAGAGAAAGATGGTTGTCGTTAGCCATCTTTTTTTCTTTTTATGTAAAAAGTTAGGGCGAGGTGCGGCTCATATGAGCCGTCCCTCGCCCTATTTAGAACTGTCTATTTCCCGACAGCCCCTTTCTTCTATAAAATATAATTCTTCTTTTCTTCTAGACAAACAAAAAACAAGTATTTAACCTGCCGCATATGCCATGAGCTTTGTAATTCTTTTCACATTTACTACAAATGCTGTGAAATACATTTGTAATTGCATGGCAAATAACCCTGTCGAATCCGCTCTGCGTAATCCGTGGGTTTTCAATTCTCCATTTTTTTCTTCAATTCTATGCCGTATACTCAGGCGCTCACAAAACTCTTCACTGGATTCAAATTCCAGACGTGCTCGATTTTTTTCACTGACCTGTGTAATGCTGTAACTGTGATTTTTCCCTTTTCCTACCTTACACTGCTCTTTCAACGGACATTTGCCGCATTTTTTCTTACTGAACACATAATTGTGATATTGGTTTCCGTTCTTTGCATCTCTTTTTTCTACTCGCATAGCCAATTCACCAGCCGGACACTGTAACATTTTCGCATCTTTATTAAAACAGAACCCTTCTGCTAACCCTGCATTCGCTGCTGCTGCAACAGCTGAATTTGTTCGTGCTATTAATGCAATTTCCTCCCCGCATGCGTCAAGATTTTCTTCACTGACATATGCCATATCCCCAACTACTTCTGTGACTTCAATCCCATTTTTCTTCGATTTCTCTATCAGTTCCGGTAACTGCTGACCATCCGGTGCGCCTCCAGACGTTACATGAATGCCAGCAATCAGTCTTTCCTCTGTCATAGCCAGATGATTTTTGTATCCATAAAATGTGCTTGTAGGCGTTTTGTGTCCGAAGCGGGCATCCTCATCATCTTTTGAACGAATTTCCCTAATTTTTTGTGTTTTCAATAATTCCTCTATCTTTCCTGACAACTTCTGTATCTTTTTATCTCCGCAGTTTGTAATATCTTCTTTCAATACAGAAAGCAATTCATCAGTATAAGCAATTTCTTCATTCAAGTCAGCTTCTACGGAAGGCTTTTCTGGAAATTTTTCTGACAGTTCATAAGCCTTTTTATAAATTTCCTTACGCAGTTGTTTACTTAAATCCCGAAGAATCTGAGTTGGGGATTTTGCACGGACAGCCGCATCCGTATGGGTAGAATCAACAATAATCGTTCCTGATTTGAGCAATCCTTTTTTTAATGCCTGTTGTATGGTTTCTTTTAACATTTCTTCCAGAATATCTTCTGTAATTCTGGTTTTTCTGAATTGTGTCAAAAGGCTTGGGTTGATCATGGGCGCCTCTGGATCAAGGTCTAAAAAATATTTAAAAGCCATGTCGGTCTGGGCACTGCTGATTAACCGTTCATCTGACAAGTCATAAAGTTTTTTCAAAAACATAAGTTTGAACATCATTTCAGGTTCTTTGGCCGGACGACCAAAATGCTCACAATACTGCTTACGAAGCATCGGATTGACAAAACTGAAATCAATGTGTTCTTTAATTCTTCGTAAAAGATGCTTTTCAGGAATAATCATGTCATAAAGACTTTTGTATGGTGACAGTTCCAGACTCATTTGCGAATTATCTTTTAACATATCGGACGCCCCTTCCCCTTTTCTTTTATTATACCAGTACATAAAGAAAAAGCCTAATTCTTTTCAACAGAATTAGACTTTTTCAGTGCCCTTATAAAAAAGGGCATCCGAGGTTTTCTGTCCGTTATTCAAATTCGGGTGCGGATAGGATATTTCAGGTACTTTTCAATACACATTTGTGTTGTTTTGTATTCATATTCTCTGAATTATATCTGATATTTTTCTCGCACCAAATTATTAGAGCCAAAATAGAGCCATAAAGCACTATCCTTTGCAATCTTAAATCCATTCTTTTTATTTGTCTTAACTACATGAAAAACAACGTTAAACGCCATCTAACCAAGTTTTTGCGAAGATGAATTACCAAAGACTACCAACAATAAACCTACATTCCTAAATGTATCTATATTTCACACAACAAAAGATTATCCATCAGTTTCTTCTTCACTGCTATTCATTTTCTCCATTTTTCTTGCTGTTTTTTCAAAAATATCTGTTTCTATTCCATCTGTTTGCAATAAAACTTTTTTCAAAACTTCAAAACGAATCATCCTATTTCCAATTTTATTAACTCCTTCTGAAGACGCAAGCTTATATTTTTTTAAATATTCAATTGTTCTTTGTTCCTCTGTTGATTCAGACTCAATCTCATATTCATTTTTAAAAAGCGTATAACATTGTATAAATATCTTTAGCTTTTCCACCATATCTTGTGATATAGAAATCTTTTTTTCAGAGAAATCAAACATAACACAAAAAAGAGTATACATCTGGATTTTTTTATTTACGAATCCGTTTGTTTTATCTTCTGTAATAATTTTAATTAACTCCATTGCATTATGAACTTTTTCTATATCCTCTTTTGAATCCACATATTCTTCTCCAAGTTCTCTATATATTTGATCCAATCTATCCCCTTTCGTTTGATCAAGTATACCTTCTCTTGCCAATAACAGAATACTACTACAATATTCTACATCTCTCATTCTTCTAACATCAGCGGTACTGAATATTTTGTAATCTTGCCAAAAAATTTCATTAGCCAATTGTTCAGATACTTTTCCAAATTCGCTGTCCCAACTTTTTCTTTTTTCCTGTTCATTAAGACTATAATCTGTCAAATTAAGTCTATAAAACATATTCCTCACTTCATCCTTTGAAAAATGCTTATCCAAATTTACTATTGACATTTCATATGACCAAATTGCTTTTTTTGTATCATCATCTAGTTCATAAAAATATCTGTCTGCATATTTCTTCTTTATCTCCTCATCAATTAAATGTTTTTTTTGTAATTTATATTTTCCTGCAATATACTCAAAGATAGCATTAATCCTTTGTTGCCCATCCACTATATGTGTAATCGTCTTCCCCGTATTAGGATCCGTGTCATAATCCCACATAAATATTTCAGGAATGACCAAATCCAACAAAATAGTTTCAATCAATCTTATATTATCCTTATCTCCCCAAACTTTTTTACGTTGATATGTTTTATCCACAACCAATTCTTCATCTTTAAATCCATTATAAATTTGTGTTATTTTCATTGTGTTTCTCGAAAATTTATTGGCCATACCCGTTTAAATCTCCTTTCAATTGTTCAATAGATTGTATATGATATTCTTCTAAATCTTTCCAATCTCGATATATTCTATAGTGAATCTCATGCTTAAAATACATATCACGTTGTAGACTTTTGGTAGCAGCATTACTCTTTTTTATCCACTCAACACGACATTCTTCAATATTTAATAAATCAGTATCTGAAATATAGCCTCTATATATTCCCCTAGATATATAACGATAATACTTTTTATTTGTAATGTTATACGACATTCTAAACAGTCGCCAAAAATAATCAAATAATTGTGTAGATATGATAGCTATATCAATATCTGACGGATTATCTCCTTCATCAGTAAAATGCTTAAGAAATTTTTCTGGTGAAAGACTCATTCCTAGCTTTGCACTTCCAACCATAACTGTATTATTAAATCCAATATCAAAAGCATCACTCACCAACATTTTAAAATCATCAACTGCATGAATAATATCTTTCTCATCGATATTTAATATTCTTTCAAAATACCAATTATCAGCACGTAGCAAATATTTCATATAGAATTCTTTTACATTTGTTTTTAATAAATCCTTCTTTATGTCATCCTCTGTATATATCATATAGTATTATCCCTCGTATCTTTAAAATACATTTCCAATAATGGTTTCAATTCTCGTCCAAATTTTGCCGCCATTAAAACAGGTACACCATTTCCAACTGTTTTAAACATATCAGTCAAAGACATATTTGATGGAAGTTCAAATTCAGGAGGCACCGATTGAATTGCCAATACTTCTGCAATGCTTAATCTCCTTACTTTATATGGATGCAAATGTACTTCATTGTTTCCATATGCAGCAGTAGGAGAATACCTCCATCTATGCAAACGCTTAAATGATTTTCTCGAAACGTCTCCTTCTTCAATAGTTTGCATTCTTGCCAATCCCGCCTTGGGTTGAAAAAAGTTTTCGGAATTAGGATGATTCTCTACATCATTTTTATCAAACCAATATTGTATTGTTAATTCTTTTATAATATCCTGTGGTGGTTGTGTCACGGAATTTTCTCTAAAAGGCTCCGTATCAGGCCAATCAATATTACGAATCGTTTCTAAAACATTATACTCTCGTATTCCCCAATTGAAATTTTTCACAATATCTTTTAGTTGATCTTTATCCTTTTGATTTCTAACCTTTATACCAATCATTATGACACGCTCGCGTTCCTGTGGTACGCCATATTCTAAAGAATTCAATAATTTATCCAATAAGTAATATCCTTGTTTTTTCATCTTATTGTACATCTTATCATAAAATTCTTTATGTTTTTTTGTTCGCCATAAGCCTTTTACATTTTCAAAAATAAAAAAATCGGGTTTTTCTTTGCAAATGAGTTCAAAATATGTTTTTGATAACTTACCATTGTCGCCATTAATTCCTTTATTTTTTCCAGCGGTTGAAAAATCAGGACATGGAGGCCCACCAATAAATCCAATTATGCTATCTTTTTTGTCATTTTCAATAAGAACATCTAGTTTTGAATTTTCTTCTAAATAATCACATATGTCATCATTGAAGTACCCATGTTCTGGTTCCTTTATTTTCATCTTTTTTCGCGAATATTTATATGCTTCAAGAAATGGTTCATACTTTTCAGAAACCATCGCAATATCAAATCCCGCCTCTTCCATACCTAAATCTAACAATCCACATCCTGAAAAAAAGGAATACAGTTTTATCTTTTTCATTCTAAATACCGCACATTTTGTGCTCCTCCTGTAAATAATCAATCTCCCGAATTAAATTCCACCAATTTCTCCCAATCTATACTTCCATCTTCCCGGCAGAAACTATTTGCGAACTCTCTAACCAACCTATTGGCTGCTCTGTTATAGCTTTCTTTATAATCAGCAACATACTTTTCTGGCATAGTTCCCATATATCCAATAATCTTTATATAAAATTCCTCGTCTCCGGTTAATTCCGCCCAAAAACGTTTCCCAGCCAGTTCCTGATACATTTTAGGCTTTCCTCTGCCGGATTCTTTCTTTTTTCCATAACAATAGCCGATATATGCTTCATATCTTGCTTTTGCTTGCTGTGCCAATTTAGACGCAGCTGTAAAATTCTGCTCCTGACGTTTTTTACTGTCTGCATTGAATACGGACGGCCCACTTTTAACAGCTATTGCAGAAATTGTATTAGTCTCATTATTCTGAATCATAATATCAATACCTTCTGCCAATGCTTTGTTCCCGCCACTTGCAGCAATAGCAATCGGTTCAAAAAAACAATTACCGAAAATGGTCTCTTCACTTGAACTTACAAATGCGGTAAGTACTGAATCCACAATTTCATTTGCACTCTGCATAGCTTTTGCACGATATAAATACGGATTTTTTCGTCTCATTACCTTCTGGATATTTAATCCATCTATCTTTTCAATTAACGTTCCATAAAATGTTTCCAATGCAGATGCAATCGCCTGAATCACCGCCTGTTCATCATATAAATTATTTAACGGCATATAAACTCCCTCCCAATTCTATTGCATTTCTAATTTTATTATGTACATTTGTACCTCTAAAGCGTTTTGTTTGAACCACAGCTGTATTATCAGCTACAGAAAGTACTGTTTTCCCAATAGCTTCAGCTAATCCTACCGGAACAGCATTACCTATTTGACGGTATTTTGCCGCTGTTGTCCCAGTAAATACCCAGTTATCAGGAAATTGCTGAATTCTTGCATACTCTTTTACACTTAACGGCCTATTCTGTGTCGGATGGCACATCATTGTTGCCTTCTGAACCGGGGAAGTAACTACTGTTGGTGAAGGCTGGTCATATGATAGTCTTCTATAAAATCCAACTTTTCCTCCCCCTGATTTATATGCCCCTCCCATTGCAATAGGAATAATATCCTCTGGCAAATCTCTCCAGTTTCCACCTTCTGGAACCATTTTCAAGAATTTCAACCTTTCTTCACTCAATGTTGCACATTCTCCATTTTTAAATTCCAAATCTTCTATTGCGCTTCTAACTGTCTGCCATTGATATTTCTTATCTTGATGCATCTGAAAATGTGTTGGAATTGGCAGAAATATTTCTTCATCATCACGACTCCCAATTAATACAAATCTCTCTCTAAACTGCGGAACGCCATAGTTTACAGCATCAAGTACTCCATATACCGTTTTATATCCTAATTTGTTAAATTCAGATAGAATTACGTCAAGCACTGTACCTAACTTTTGTTCAGGGTCACTTTCATCCCTTTCAGATAAAGGTACATGTTTTAACGGTGATGACATAATTCCTTTTACATTTTCCATTACAAAAAATCGAGGTCGTATGTAATCTATCATACGAATAAAATCCATAAATAAACTTCCTCTAGGATCATTTATCCCCAATCTTTTTCCTGCAGTTGAAAAAGGCTGGCATGGCGGTCCCCCACAAATCAAAAATGGTTCTCCTACTGATAATCCTGTCATATCTAGCAGTTGTTGTGGCTGTATTTATCTAATATCCTCCCCCGAAACCTTATGACCATTAGCTTTCATAGTTTTCACGCACGCTACGTCAAAATCTTGTCCAATCACTATATTTAAACCTGCTTTTCCCAGACCAATGTCTAACCCCATTGCTCCAGAAAACAAAGAAATAACATCTCTATTAGCAGCATATCTACTATAATCATTCTGTTTTATATTTTTATGCATTAAACTTTCTCTCCGTTTTTTAATACGAACTTTCTTTCAAAAGAACTGTTTACCGCATCTGCTATATCTTCTAGTTCAGCTATGGTAAAACTCTCTCTTTTCATTTTCCCATTAAAATTCTGTGGTGTTGTCCCTATTCGCCGTGCAAGCTCAGCTACACTAATATCTGATCTCACACACAGCACCTTGATTTGTTCAGAAATCGTCATTTCGGGTACCTCGTCTTTTAATCAACTCTTACTTTACCAGTATAAATCATAACGTTTATATCGTCAATCAAATAATTCATACTATATAGCTATTAATACTTGTATCTTTTTATTCAACTTGTTAAAATGTTTTATACAAAGGTGGTGAAAATATCTATGTCTCGTGACCCTGAAATCGTGTCTAAAAATATGCAAAAAATCCACAGTAAGGACACCTCCATCGAACTCCAACTCAGAAAAGCACTGTGGCATAAAGGATATCGGTATCGTAAAAACTATAAATTCTTACCCGGCTCTCCTGATATTGTTCTTACCAAATACAAAATCGCTATTTTTTGTGATAGTGAATTTTTTCATGGAAAAGATTGGGAAATTCTAAAGCTCCGTCTTGAAAAAGGTAAAAATCCCGATTACTGGATAAAAAAAATCGAACGTAATCGTTCCCGTGATTTTGAAACTGATAAAAAACTCCTATTTCTTGGTTATACCGTTATTCATTTTTGGGGACAAGACATCAAAAAACATACAAATGAATGCCTTCAAACCATTGAAGAAGTTATATGGGATAGTATTGTTTCCGATAACACTATTGAAATTTCAGATGAATAGCATAAAATTTGTGGCCGTATTTTTCGACAATACAGCCACAAACTTTTTATACATATATAATCTCTTTCTCCACACTCTCCCTCGCACACGCTTGCACATTATTCATTCTTCCTACCCATTCCATCTGATTTTCTGCCTTTAACTGTTCTGTAATCCTCTGCGCCTTTTTCATCTGCTCTACAATCCTTTCAAAGCGTTTCTGTGCCTGTTCTTCTATATCTGCCAAATAATCGTTCAACCTTCCACTTGTAAGCAGATTCAAATATGTCCCTCTGCGATATTCTTTCAAATAACGTAAATGTATTTGTCCCCATACGCCTATAATTCTCTGTTCTTCTTCCTCCGGCAAGGTAAGACAGGGGATAAGATAATCCCCATGTCTGATATAA
>OMGQ01001630.1_pt1 | contig 12191 bp, 15 predicted proteins | sample 1646071 | NCBI WGS metagenome assembly OMGQ01 (sample SAMN05578585, study PRJEB25193) | human gut metagenome | biome: Human Microbiome; feature: human-associated habitat; material: feces | host: Homo sapiens | place: USA:Birmingham | reverse complement strand
ACGACCCGGAATACGGCTTTTATGTGTGCGACATGGAGCTCGATGAGGACGAGACCGCGCGGTTCATCCGCGGCGCCTTTTCGGACTGCCCGTACTACCGCCCCGGCGATGAATACACGATCGTCCGCAAGCAGATGTGAACAAAGCGCTTCCTTAACAGGGAGCAGCACTCTTTCAGCCAAGAGCAGCCTCTTTTATTCAAAAGCAGAGCTTCTCCGTTGAAAGAGTGCTTTGTTTTTCCTTCGCGCAATTTACGGCTTGAAAGCCTACTAATAATATGGTATTATAGGTAAAACACCTGCGCAAAGGACGGAACAAACATGAAGATCTCTACCAAGGGGCGCTATGCGCTGCGCATGCTGCTCGACCTCGCACAAAATCAGGGCGAGGGCTTCGTCGCCCTCAAGGACATCGCCGCGCGGCAGAATGTCTCCAAAAAATACCTCGAGCAGATCGTGCCCATGCTGAATAAATCGGACATCCTGATCGCGAGCCGCGGCTTTCAGGGCGGCTACCGGCTGGCGCAGACGCCGGATAAATATACGGTCGGCGCGGTTCTGCGCATCACGGAGGGCAGCCTCGCGCCGGTCGCCTGCCTCGACCACGACCCCATCCTGTGCGGCCGCAGCGGCGACTGCATCACGCTGCCGGTCTGGCAGGGGCTAAACCGCGTCATCAACGAATATCTCGACGGCATCACCCTGCAAGATATTCTTGACAGCCGCGCGGGTACTTTGTAAGCGGCAGCGGGCATGAACCGGTGTGTGAAAAAGGGCGGAGCTGCGCGGCTCCGCCCTTTCTGCATACCCCGCCCGAAAACACGGGCGAATCCGCCGGCTCCGCCGCGGCCACACGGACGGCGGGGTTCTGCGCCTTGAGGTATTCGCCGACGCCGGCCGCCGTGCCGGCGCCTGCCACAAAAAGATCGCCCCGCCATCCGTATCCATCGGATCTCCGGCCCCGTGGTACTGCGGTGCGCGGCCGGACTCGCCGCATTCGTAAACCGCCCCGGCATAAAGCTAATGCCGCAGGGAAATAATTCGAAAACAACATTGAAATACAACTTGACGGGCGCTAAAAAGGCAAAAGACAGTGCAGAAAGCGGAAATGCTTTATACGCTGTCCTTTTTATTAAATTTCAAAAACACATTGACAATTCTCTATGTGACGCATATAATAACACATAGACAATTATCCATGGGGGTGATTTTGAGAGATGGACGAAAGAAGAACTGCGGCAATCTTCAAAGCATTTTGCGATGAAAACCGCATTAGAATTATAAAGCTGCTGCGTTCGGGCGAAAAGTGTGCCTGCAGGCTGTTGGAAGAAATCAATGTCACGCAGCCTACGCTTTCCCACCATATGAAAATTCTTTGTGACGCTGAAATAGTTGTCGGGCGCAAAGAGGGAAAATGGACGCACTATTCTATTTCAGAAAAAGGTGTGGAGCAGGCAAAAGAATGTTTGCGGCAGTTGACAACACTTGATGTTAAAAGCGAAAACGAGTCGTGCTGTGAAAAGTGAGGAAGTTTATGGATTGCTTTTTCGCACGGCTTATATTCGGGACAATAAATAGACATATTTCAATATAACTATATGAAAGGGGCTTTTTATGGAGACACTAAAAACAATTTGGGACTTTTTTCAAAATGAAGTCCTCGGTATGAACTGGCTGAATCGCCTCATTGAAACATTTTTGAACACTTGCGGTTTAGATACCACGGGCAAAATAGGAGGAAGTATTCAGTTTTTCATCTATGATACTGTAAAAATTATGGTACTGCTCGGCGTGTTGATTTTGATTATCTCGTATATTCAAAGTTATTTCCCGCCTGAAAGAGCTAAAAAGATACTCGGCAGATTCCACGGAATATGGGCGAATATCATCGCCGCCCTGCTCGGTACGGTGACACCGTTTTGCTCCTGTTCCTCTATTCCGTTGTTTATCGGGTTTACAAGCGCAGGCTTGCCGCTTGGCGTTACATTCTCCTTTTTGATTTCTTCGCCGATGGTTGACCTCGGAAGCCTTGTCTTACTGATGAGTATTTTCGGCTGGAAAGTTGCTGTTTTATATGTAATATTCGGTTTGGTAATCGCTGTGGCTGGCGGAACGCTAATTGAAAAGTTGCACCTCGATAATCAAGTGGAAGAATATATCCGAAACGGTCACTCGATTGATGTTCCGCAGGAGGAACTGCATTTCAAAGACCGTATGAAATTTGCGTGGGAACAGGTTGTTGAAACCGCTAAAAAGGTTGCTCCTTATGTTCTGATCGGCGTAGGCATTGGCGCTTTCATTCACAACTGGATTCCCGAAGAATTTATTGTCAAAGCACTTGGCGAAAATAATCCGTTTGGCGTAATTCTTGCTACGATAGTAGGTATTCCGATATATGCGGATATTTTCGGTACAATCCCGATTGCAGAAGCCCTGCTTGCAAAAGGTGCTTTGCTCGGCGTTGTTCTTTCCTTTATGATGGGCGTTACAACGCTCTCGCTCCCTTCAATGATTATGCTTCGCAAGGCAGTTAAGCCGAAACTGCTTGGTATTTTCATTGGAATATGTGCTGCTGGTATTATTATTGTAGGCTATCTTTTCAACGCAATACAATATTTAATTGTTTAATTTTAGGAGGTTATTATTATGGCATTATTTAACTTTGGAAAGAAAAAGGAAGAAGAAAAGAAAACACCTGCTTGCGCTTGTAGCTGCGGCTGTACTGCCAGCGAAGCAGAAAGCATTACAAACGATTGCTGTCCTGATTTGAAAGAGGGAGAAATCTGCTGTATCAAAGTGTTAGGGGCAGGTTGTAAATCCTGTCACGAACAATTTGAATACACAAAGCAGGCGGTAAAGGATATGGGACTTTCCGTAGAGGTCGAATACATTACCGATATGCAGAAAGTAATGGAATACGGTGTTATGAGTATGCCTGCCCTTGTTGTCAACGAAAAGGTTGTTGCTATGGGTAAGGTTTTGAAAGCTGCTGATGTGGTTGCTCTGCTGCACAAGCTGGGGTTTTAACGATGGATAAGAAAAAGGTAGCCTTTATTTGTGTGCATAACTCCTGCCGCAGTCAGATTGCAGAAGCACTTGGAAAACATTTGGCGGGAGATAAGTTTGATTTCTATTCTGCTGGAACAGAAACAAAACCACAAATCAATCAGGATGCTGTGCGGCTTATGAAACAGCTTTATGGGATAGATATGGAGCAAAGCCAGTATAGCAAGACGATTGATAAAATCCCTACGCCCGATATTGCGATTTCAATGGGGTGTGATGTCGGTTGTCCCTATATCGGTAGAGCGTTTGATGATAATTGGGGACTTCCCGATCCGACGGGCAAAAGTGATGAATGTTTTATACAGGTCATTGAGAGAATATCTCAAAAAATAAAAGACTTGAAATTAGAAAAGTAACATGAAAGCCACAGAATGGATATATTGCCCTATCTGCGGCAATAAAACTCGCACAATGATACGGGAAGATACAGAATTAAGAAACTTCCCTCTCTACTGTCCGAAGTGCAAAAAGGAAACAAGCATCAATGCTCAGGATATGAAAGTCACGCTTGCAGAACACAAATAAGATTTTTATGTATGCCGCCGCATGGGTGATACCATAGCGGCGGTTTTTCGTGCCTATCGGCTGTCTCTGTCAAAGGATTTCTTTCTCTGTCTCGGCTGGTTTCTCTGCTTACCCTCCGCCTGAAGCTGACGCAGGCGTTTCAGCACGCTCTCTCGTTCAGGCGGCTTTGCCTGCTCTTTTTTGGCGGGTTTCTGTTTTTCCCTGACCTGTTGCTCCCATGCGGCAAGGTCACGATTGAACTGCTCCACAACAGCCTCCGCCTTACGGTAGGTTGCCATGTACGCCTGCACATCGGGATAACCGTCCTCTTTCAGAACATCGGGCAGTTTATCCAGCTTTTCAGCGATTTCCTTTTCTGTCCGCTGTATCTGCTCTGTGAGCGCCTTGCGCTCCTTACCCTTGAAAATCCCTTTTGTATCGGCAAGCTGTTGTTTCAGCTTCGGAAGTACCGTATCCTGCAAATGCCGGATTTCTTTCGCCTTATCCTGCGCCTTTATCATCAGCTTTTGCATGGTACGGAACTCTGCCATATCTATTTCAAGGACAGGCTTCGGCGGCATATCGTGTTCACGGATTAAGTTTTGCAGGAAGTCCTTAGCCTTGTTTACGATACTGCGGAACAGACCCGGCAGCCAGCCCTTGCTTTTGATAGACTGGCTCGCCTTTTCGTGTATCTCTGTCTGCTTGACTTCTAAAATCTTTGCTTCGGAGATACCTGATAATAACGCCATATCCGCTGTCCTGTTCCATTCCTGCCTTGCGGCATTATCGGCTTTGATTTCGTCCTCTTTGGGATTATTTTTGCCGATTTTCTTGGCCGGAAGATAGACGCTGTTTTTATCAAATACCTTTAAGTGCTGCTCAGGATCGGAGATATGGCAGTTAATAAGTTCTGTATACACTTCCTTTATCTCTCGGAGAAAAGGCTCTCCCTTAAAGCGTGTATCTTTGGTAGTAAACAGATGGCTTTCGTATACCTCGCCTTTTTTGATGACGGTACAGCCTTTCCGTATCTGCCCGTCCTCCCCCGTGATTTCCTTTTTGGTGCGGACACGCTTTCCAGTCTCGTCAAAGAACACGCTGCGGGAAGCAACCTTTACATCAGGTTCGGGGAGCAACCTCCTCTCGCTGAAAATCAGATGGATATGATAATTTGTCTTGCGCTTGTTGTGGTGGAGGGCGGACACGCACTCCACACCGTACCGCCTGCGGAACTCCTCTGTAAAGTCCGTGAGTACCTGCTGCGGCTCGTATTGCGTATAGATTTCGGGCAAGGCGATAATCAGTTCCCTTGCTTCGATACATTTGCCCTCTGTGCCGCTGCGCTGAAACTCCTGCTGGCTTTCCCTTGCAAGGTTGCTCCAAAAGGTGCTGTCGGCGGTGCGGTAGGTGGCATAGAGATTTTCCTGCCTTGCATGGCTTGTAATATACGATATTCGCCCTTTGACATTGGGCAGTTTTGACATCTGGATAAAACTGTGTCTCGGCATACATCATCTCCGTTTTCTGTTGTCAAGGTGCGTCCTTTTTTTGCAACCGTTTACGGTTGTGGCTGTCGCTGCGGCAGCGGTGACAGCCCCGTATCATACGCCGCAGGCGGTTGATACGGAAGCCCCCTGCAAGGGCGAAATACCCGGAGTACAAATCGAAGATTTGTGCGAGGGGTGTATTTCGCTCTCAAACGCCGAGGGCTTAGGGTTACTTTCCGAAAAGAGAATGGATGGTCATTCCACTCTGCGGACATCATCGGGCTTCAGAAGATTTCTTCCCTGATTGACCGTCAGAAACCGTTCCAGCGTGTCCCTGCGGATAATGGTCTTGCGCCCCACTTTGAGGACGGGCAGCTTTCCCCATTCCACCAGCTTCCGCATGGTGTTCCTGCCGATACCCGTACATTCTGCGGCTTCCTCTATGGTAAGTCCCATTTTGACTGCGCTCATTCTATCAACCTCCTTTTAGAATACTCATTTTGCAACTACTGTTTTATCATTATACTTATTCTGCCATCTCTTGTCAACCTATTTTGCAACCATTCATAGTTTATTTACAACTTTCATTGAGATAAAGGTTGCAAAATAAGTATCGGCGTGTTATACTGATACCAGTCAGGAGGTGAACACCTTGAAAAAAGAAACCACATTCACCGCAAAACAGGTCGGTGGGCGGATTAAGGAACGCCGCACAGAGTTAAACATTACCATGCCGGAACTTGGCAGGCGTGTAGGCGTGAACAAATCCACCATTCAGCGGTATGAAGCGGACGGAGTTGATCCGAAGCGCACAATGGTTATCAACGGTCTTGCGGAAGCGTTGCTCACAACTCCCGAATGGCTGACAGGTCTTTCCGATGATAAGGAATATGACACCTATACTCTTTGCCAGCGGGATATTGAGGAACACATCAGGAAATATCTGGACACAGTTTCCTATACAGTAAAGGGCGAGCCGCACCAGCAGCTTCTCACGACATTTCTCGGCAAGATGGTTGACCTGTATACGGTTATGACCTGCTACTTTGCTGATGCTATGGAGGAAGTTGACCGTGTGGCGGAGGACAAAGGGCTGAAAGAGTCTCTTGGACGGTACGCCATAGAGTCCGGGGCAATCATGGAACAGGTATACCGCAAGAAGATGGAAGTACCGATTGAGGATATGAAACGGTTTTTAGACGGGATTTTACATATCCACGATGAGGGGCGCACAAGAATGTCGATGGGCGCACTTTTCGGGATAGTGGAGGAAGCCGAAGAAAGGCTTTCCGAAAAAGAAAATTCCGTGGCACCTTGACAAGTAAAGACGCCAGTTGACTTTCACTGGCGGAAGTGACACAATTACTTTACGCACACCATATGTCACAGTCCCGATTGCCACGGATAGAAAGGAGTTTTTTATCTATGGCAAAAGGTTCTGTAAGAAAAAAAGGTAAAAAGTGGTACGCACGCTTCTATATCGAAGATGAAAGCGGCAGAAAAGTGCAGAAAGAGTTTGCAGGCACAGAGAGCAAGGCGGAAACAGAAGCCATGCTCCGCAAAGCGATAGCGGACTATGAGGAAAAGCAGTTTGTCGGGAAAGCGGAAAACATCACGGTAGGCGATATGCTGGATATGTGGGTAGAGGAAGAACTGAAACCCGGCAACTTAAGCAACGGGACGGTCATGTCCTATCAGGGAACGGTCAACCGTATCAAGCAATATCCCATTGGCAAACGCAAGCTGAAAACCGTGACCGCCGACCATTTGCAGGCGTTCATTGATTTTCTGAGCTACGGTGGGACAAACCCGGACGGGACAACTTCAAAGCCCATGAGCAAAGGATATATGCTCCTGTTCTCGGCGGTGTTGCAAAATTCCTTCCGCTTTGCGGTTTTCCCGAAAAAACTGATTACCTTTAACCCTATGCAGTATGTGAAGCTGAGGGGCAGGAAGCAGGAAACGGATATTTTCTCGGACAGTGAGGAAGATACTTCCAGTATTCCTACTATCACCCATGAACAGTTCCAAAAGCTGGAGGAATTTCTCAAGGCAAAAGATAATCCCGCCTTGCTGCCTGTGCAGATAGCGTACTACACGGGGCTTCGTATCGGGGAAGTATGCGGCTTGACTTGGCAGGATATTAACCTTGAGGAACAATATCTCACGGTACGCCGAAGCATGCGCTATAACGGAACAAGGCACACAACCGAAGTGGGAACGACAAAACGGAGCAAAGTCCGCACCGTTGATTTCTGCGACACGCTGGCGGCAATCCTGCGGGCGGCGAGAACAGAACAGCGCAAAAACCGTTTCCGCTACGGGGAGTTTTATCACCTGAACTACTACAAAGAAGTAAAGGAAAAAGGGCGCACCTATTATGAGGTTTACAGCCTGCAAAGGACAGAGGAAGTCCCGGAGGATTACAAGGAAATCTCCTTTGTCTGCCTGAGAGCAGACGGGGCGTATGAAGCGCCGAGTACGGTAGGGATTATGTGCAGGGCGGCAAAGAAGAAAGTGAAAGGGCTTGAAGATTTCCATTTCCACACGCTCCGTCACACCTACACAAGCAATCTGCTTTCCGGCGGCGCAAAGCCGAAAGATGTGCAGGAACTTCTCGGACACTCCGATGTCAGTACCACAATGAACATCTACGCTCACTCTACAAGGGAAGCGAAGCGCACTTCCGCAAGGCTGCTGGATAAGGTGGTCGGCGGGGAATAAAAAGTTGCCCTTGTTTCGGCTCGTAAGGGCAAAAACAAGGGCAAACAGATAAGGTTTGAATGAAAAACAGGCGTGAAGCCTTGAAAAATCAATGGTTTTTGAGGATTAGATAGTTAAATCGGAATTTGAAGGAGCAATAAATATGGAATTTCCTTTTTATGACGCACCGAATACTGCTGCAATTATTTGTTGTCACATAATAGAGAGTAAGTCCCCTATTTTGTATGTATCGCACGATGAAGACGATGGAATGTGGCAGTTTCTATGTGGACAAGTACATACAACAGATGAAGCAAAATTAGTATCTTTGAGATGGGTTTTTGATTTTGATCATTCTGTCGGCGTTTTAGCGGATATGCCTTGCGGCTACTATGCCCAAAGAAAAAACCGAGATGATAGTTGGACAATTAAAAAACAATAGCTTCCCATTTATCAGTGAAAAAGAAACGGAGGTGAGTGCATGGCAAAGTTAAAATCTATCGCTTTTGCCGTCGGAATTATGCTGCTGATCGGGGCGGTGCTATGCCTTTATTTCAGCTTGCGGAACCTGTCCTCTATCCGGCCTGCGTCAGCCTATGAGGACATGGGTGTTCATACCTTTGTGCCGGAGGAAGTTTATCCCGTACAGAGAGAGAACCACGCTACCGGGCGGCAGAAGCGCAACCACCCCACCACGACCGTTTACATCGTGCGCTATCGGGCAGAGGACGGGAGCGGCTATCAGTACAAGTACGAGTCTGGCTCTGTGGAAAGCACCGCACAGAGTATTTTGGAAGCGGACGAGCCGATAGAGCGCCGTGTTCTGTCCATCCCTGATGAGGACGGCTACATCACCATCGGCGCAGACGAAACCGCACAGACCTACGAAACCAGACAGAAGCGCACCTATTGGACGATTGCCGGGGTATCTGCGGCCTATCTGCTGGTATGGCTTGCGGTCAATGGGCTGCTGCTCTATAAACGGCGCAAAAGAATGTAAACCAATTTAGCTTCTTGCCGGGAATGAAAAAGGTAATCCGCCGCAAAACGGAAGAATAAACGAAGCGACAAATCGGAAGTTGGCAAGATAAAGAGGATGGAATAAAACAAAATGGAAGGCGGAAAATTTGATTTCAAAAAGGCGCAGCGGGAATTGATCCGCAAGGAACTGCGACCTATCCTATACGAATATGGATTTGTCTTGTGCGGCCCGACCGCATATATCAGAGAGCGCGGCGGCCTGCTGCAGGAATTTTATTTCAAGGTCGAGGTCAGTAAGCTGCGCCCCTGGGTAAGCTATCGCCCAGTGTTTGATGCGCGGCCCATCGTGAGCTTTGGCTCGGATGGGCCGAACGGCGCAAAGTATGAGAACCCATATAGAGGGTTTCGTTGGTGTTCTATCGATTACTGGTATACGGAGGACGATGTGCTGAAAGAAAAATATTACCAGCGCCAGTTTCTCCCCCAATTTGAAGCGTTAAAAAGCAGTATCGTAAACGGTCTGCTACCCGAGATGGACGCGATGCGTTCACTGGATGATTTTATACAGCTTTACGAGTCGTGTGGGAAACTGTTTGGAGAACCGATTCGCCACTACGATATATCCCACACATATTTTCCATTTATATCCGGTGTACATGGAGCCTCGGGGAAGAAGCGGATGGAATTGATCCTTTCAGAAATGGGCGGGACTTGGCTACCTACCCTTCCCAAAATCGTAAAGAAATATTTGGAGTCACATATGGGTGGGATGGATACGGACAGCGAGGCGGACAGGATATTCCATGCGTATTGCAATCAAGTGCGAATAGCGTATAAACTTGATGTTAAATGACAAAATAAGATACTCCGTTTTATGATACGACAATTCCCGTTTGTCGGGGAAATAGCAAAGCCAGCCGAGCCAGTCAACGGTCAAGATGAACGGGCTGTGCCCGCCGTTGACAGCCCCGCCCGCCTTTGCTGACAGGAAATCAAGGGAGCAACATCCTAAAATGCTGTCGCTCCCGACCATGATGGGAATAAATGTAGAAAAAGCACTATGAAATACCCCGCAAGTGCTACAATTAATATTTTATGTAATTTGAAGTTCGTGAGGTGATGGAATGAGTAAAATAGATGAATTTGAACAAAAAATCATCAAGCACGGAATGACCGATGAAGATTTTCTTGAATATGGAAAGTTGTTAAAACGAGTTCGAGGCAATCTTCTAAAACGCCAACATTGTTATACAACAGCCATTCAATTCTCCGATGAATATGCTGAACAGGCTGTTAAGTTAATACAATATGGACTTGAAAACTTTGAAGATGGCTGGTTTTCCACATACACCTCTTATTTGTATATAGGACATATCTATGAAAAAGCAAGAAATTATCGAAAGGCTTACGAATCCTATTTGTTAGCGAAAGATGCCCTTGAATTAAACCGAGAAGAATATGTAAATGAACTGTCCAAAGATCTTTTATGGGTGAAACTGCATATAGATTCCTTTTGTTACTCAGCCGAACTGGAAGATTATTACTCTTGTTATTTAGCAACTGATGAGTTTTCAAGAGCATTTGTAAACAGTGAATTTAGATTAGCTGTTGCGAACATCATAATTTCTTTACATCACGGAAGGACTGATGAAGCCAAAAGGTCGCTTGCCATCGCAAAAGAAATATGCGAACCACATTATAGGGGGAAATTGCATAGTATTCTTGCAAAACACAAATATTACGAATCACTAAATGCAACACCCGAATCAATTACATTTGTTAAAAGTATTCAGATATAAATTACTGTTTTCTGCTGATATAAATTGAATATCGACCAAGCGGCAACACCACAGATTTTTTGAAATCCGTGGTGTTTTTTTGCGCCCATTTTTGGCAGAACAGGCAAGGCGGTGGTGTTAAGAGTGAACAGGAAAATTTTCTGTCTGCCCGGTTGCCAATTCTCGTTTTTTTGTATTACAGAGAGTGAAAAAGGCTTTCTCCGGCATCAGGTAGGAAGTTCGGTGTCTGTCGCCATTTTAGCGAAAACGGGCAGGAATGTCCTTTGCCGGATTATTAGTAGCAGAAAAAGAAAAGCAGCTTGCCAAAACCGGCTCTTGATGAACGAGTAGTAGGCAAAGGAGAAATGAATTTTTCTGGTTGCGATTTTCCGAAAAAGTGGCGGACGGAAGTGAGAGGAAGTTTGCAGTCACGGAGAGCAAGTTTCTACCACGGTGCCAAAATCCGCAATTCTGCAGTTTTGCCCCTCGCGGGAAACTTGTTGGGGAGTGCCTTCCCCAAACCCTGCTCATGCGCCCTTACGGGCGAGAAAGGAGGTCACACCATGCGAAAGAAATACAACACGCCCCACCGCAGCCGCGTTGTGAAAACCCGGCTGTCCGAAGATGAGTATGCCGACTTCACAGCGCGGCTTGCGCCCTATGGTATCAGCCAGTCCGAATTTCTCCGGCAGGCGATACGGCGGGCGACCATACGCCCGGTTGTCCATGTGTCGTCGGTCAATGACGAGTTGCTTTCCGCTGTCGGGAAGCTGACAGCCGAGTACGGCAGGATCGGCGGCAACCTCAATCAGATTGCCCGGTATCTGAACGAATATGGCGTACCCTACAACACCCTTTCCGGCGAGGTACGCGCCGCCATATCCGACCTTGCCGTCCTCAAGTATGAAGTCCTCAAGAAAGTAGGTGACGCGGTTGGCAACACTCAAGCATATCAACTCTAAAAACGCCGACTACGGAGCCGCCGAGCAATATCTTCTCTTTGAGCATGACGAGTTTACCATGAAGCCCGTCCTTGATGAAACCGGCAGGCTTATCCCCCGCGAGGACTACCGGCTGTCCACGCTGAACTGCGACGGGGAGGATTTTGCCGTTGCGTGTATGCGGGCCAATCTCCGCTATCAGAAAAACCAGCGGCGGGAAGATGTGAAAAGCCACCACTACATCATCAGCTTTGACCCGCGGGACGGGCCGGACAACGGCCTGACCGTAGACCGGGCGCAGGCGTTGGGGGAACAATTCTGTAAAGAGCATTTTCCCGGCCACCAGGCCCTTGTCTGCACCCACCCGGACGGGCATAACCACAGCGGCAACATTCATGTGCATATCGTCATAAACAGCCTGCGGATTGAGGAAGTGCCGTTCCTGCCCTACATGGACAGGCCGGCCGATACGAAAGTCGGCTGCAAGCACCGATGTACCGACGCTGCCCTGCGCTACTTCAAATCCGAAGTCATGGAGATGTGCCACCGGGAGGGGCTTTATCAAATCGACCTCTTGAACGGCAGCAAGAACCGCGTCACCGACCGGGAGTATTGGGCGCAGAAAAAGGGACAGGCCGCGCTGGACAAGCAGAACGCCCCCATGATTGCCGATAGTATCACGCCCCGGCAGACCAAGTTTGAAACGAACAAGGAGAAGCTGCGGCAGAC
>OMGQ01001627.1_pt1 | contig 12234 bp, 10 predicted proteins | sample 1646071 | NCBI WGS metagenome assembly OMGQ01 (sample SAMN05578585, study PRJEB25193) | human gut metagenome | biome: Human Microbiome; feature: human-associated habitat; material: feces | host: Homo sapiens | place: USA:Birmingham | reverse complement strand
CCAGGGCCCGGGCGATGGCCACCCGCTGCTGCTGGCCGCCGGAGAGCTGGGAGGGCAGATGCTTCCGCTTGTCTGCCAGTCCCACCCGCTCCAGAGAGTGGATGGCCCGCTCTCGTCGCTCCTCCGCCGGGACCCCTGCGTACAGCAGGGGCAGCTCCACATTTTCAAGTACGGACAGCTTGGGGATCAGATTGTACTGCTGGAAGATAAAACCCAGCATTTTGTTTCGGATCTCCGCCTGCTGGTCGTCGTCCATGGTGGACACGTCCACGCCTCCCAGGTGGTACGAGCCGGAGGTGGGCACGTCCAGGCAGCCGATGATGTTCATGGCGGTGGACTTGCCTGAGCCGGAGGAGCCTACGATCGCCACGAACTCCCCCTGGTCGATGGAGAGGCTGACGCCGTCCAGGGCGTGGACCGTCTCGTCTCCCATGGGATAGATCTTATAGACGTCTTTCAATTCGATCAGATGTGTCACGAAGCTCAGCCTCCCGAAGCCATCACGGCAGCAGAGCCGGCGGAACCGTCTGTTGACTGGATGGGTACCAGGACAGTCTCCCCCTCCTCCAGGCCGGATAGGATCTCCACATAGTCCTGGCTGCTGCGGCCCAGCTCCACCTGGCGTGTCTCCAGCTTGGCGGGATCGAGCACGGAGCCGTCCTCCCCCAGGGCCCCATCCTGGGCAACCAGGACTGTATTGCCGCCGGAGACGGCGGGGGTGGGGATACAGAGCGCCTGCTGCGCCTGCTCTACGATGATGTCGGCGGACACGTTCATGCCGGGGTTGAGGGCGCCGTACTCTGAGAGCAGAATGGTGACCGGATAAGTGGTGAAGCCGTCCGTGGTGGTCCCGTTGATGTTCACCTTCTCCACGGTGCCCAGGAAGGTCTTGCCGGGCAGGGCCTCGGCGGTGATCTCCACGCTCTGGCTGGGCTGGATCTTGCCGATGTCCAGCTCACTGACATTCATTTTCAGCTCCAGCTGCTCCAGGTCGTAGATCACAGCTAGCGCCCCGGACTCACTGCCGTCCAGCTGGTCCCCGGCCTTCAGATTCTTTTCGATGACTGTGCCGGAGATGGGGGATGTGATGGTGTAGTTCTCCAGGACCTCCTGAGCACTCTGGAGGGAGAGCTGTGCGTTCTGGAGGGAGAGGGCGGCGTTTTGCAAGGCAGTCTCTGCGGCGGAGCCGCCCAGCGTGGCCAGCAGCTCCCCGCCGGAGACCCGGCTGCCCACCGAGACGTTCAAGGCGGTGACCTCGCCCCCGGCCTGGGCGGTGATGGTCTGGCTCAGATGGGCCTCAAAGGTACCGCCTGCGGCACAGGAGACGGTCCCCACCTTGGCGGTGGCGCTGGTGGCCTCGGTGAGCGCACCGGGATTGTCCACCCGGATCTTCACCTGCCGGACCAGGGCGCCGCCGCTGCCCACCTGATCTGCCCCGGCCACATACTCCACAGTGCCGGGCAGGGTCTCCATGGTACCTGCCAGGGTGACCTGGGCGCTCTGCCCCACAGAGATCCGGGCCGCGTCAGCAGACTGGAAGGGAAGGGTGAGGGTCATAGAGGCGGTGTCGGAGATGTCTGCGATGGGCGAGCCGGCGGAAACCAGATCCCCCTTTTTTACATACAGCTTCTGTACGACGCCGGAGCCGGAGGCCCTGGGCCGCAGACCGTCCGCAGTGCTGTCATAGGTCAGCTGGGCCTGCTGGACGGCCAGCTGGGCCTGCTCCAGGGCGGTGGCGGCGCTGCCTGGATCGATGCGGTAGAGCAGCTGTCCCTTTTCCACCCGGTCGCCGTCCTGGAAGGGGGCCTCCAGGATCTCGCCGGAGACCAGCGCCCCCACCTGATAGGACTCGATGGGGGTCATGGTGCCGGAGCCGTCCACCGAGACCGTCAGATCCTGCCGCTGGACGGGGACGGGCTGATACTGCCCGGAGGAGGCTGCGGGGCCGCCGAAGAGCAGAGGGCGCAGGAGCAGAAAGAGTATCCCTGCTGCGGCGAGGATCAGGATCAGCCGCTTGAGCCATTTTCTGCGCTTTTTTGGAAGCTGGAAGCGGGGGGCAGAGGGGATACGCTCCGGTACCTCCGGCTGTACCGGCGCTTCCGGGGTGAGTTGTGTGGTTTCCATGGCATTGACTCCTTACTATGTACAGATGTCCAGAGCGCTGGGCGCGGGCGTGGGTCGGGGCGGTGTGCCCCTAAAGCTGCCTCTATCTTACTGCCAGGGGATTAGCTTTCCCGAAAGAAAGGCTTAAATTTTCATTAAATTTTTCCCGGCGGCCTTACAGTACACCTTCTACCTGGGGGAAGGTCAAGGGGAAAATGGCGGGGCAGGCTGTTTCCGGGGGCAAAAACGCCCCGAGGAGTCCGGATGGACGTCTCGGGGCGTTGAGTGGCTTAATCCAGGCAGGAGAGGATGGCCTGGGCCGCACCATCATGGCTGTTGTCCGCCACGATGCAGGCGGCAGCCGCCTGCACCTGGGGAGCGGCGTTCCCCATGGCGATGGGACGGCCCACCGCCCGGAGCATCTCCAGGTCGTTGGCGCTGTCGCCCACAGCGGCGCAGCGCGCCAGGGGGATGCCCCACATCAGGGCGAGGAGGGCCAGGGTGCGGCCCTTGTTCACCCCGGCGGGGACCAGCTCGAAGTCGTGGTCGTTGGAGGCGGTGAGAGATACGCCAGGCAGAGCGGCCAGTTCATCCAGGGGATAGCCCCCCGGCTTCTGATCCCCGTGGAGCTTGGTGAGGGGCAGGCTGTGCTCCGCCAGATGGGCCAGGGGATCCGGAGTGTCAACAGCGTGGCGGTGAAAAACGGAGAAGGGGTAGGTGCGCTGGAGAGAGCGGCGGGAGAAGGGGTCCAGCAGGATCTCCTCTCCGGCGAAGATCATCAGCTCGATGTCCCGGTCCAGGCATAGCTCCAGAGCACGCCGCCCGGTCTCCTCCGGCAGATCCCACCGGCGCAGATGACTGCCGGTGCGGGCATCGCACAGGGCAGAGCCCCCAAGGCAGACGGCCAGGCCGTCGCACCCTGCCAAGTTAGAGAAGTACGCCGCCTCCGCGCCGGAGCGGCCGGTGGACAGCACCACCTTGATTCCGGCAGCCCGGGCTGTCCGCACGGCCTCCAGGGAGGCGGGAGAGATCTCCCCGGCTGGATCCAGGAAGGTGCCGTCCAGATCCAGGGCGATCAGATCGATTTTCCGCATACAACACCATCCCTTTCAGCCCACCGGAGCAAGTCGGAACTGCTCCGGTGGGCTATGTCAGAAATTGCGGGAGTTTCCAAATCATACAAAGCCTAGCAGCAGGCCGGCGGTGTGGACCAGGAACGCGGCGAGATAGGCCGCGCCGATCTGCCAGGCGATGGAGAACAGGGTCCACCTAGCGCTGTTCATCTCCCGTGCCAGGGTGGACACCGCCGCCACGCAGGGGACATACAGCAGGATGAACACCAGCATGGAGAGGGCGGACAGGGGGGTGAAGCCGGTCATGGCGGCGGCCACCTGGGCGCTGGTAGCGGTGAGGGCGAAGCCGTAGAACATGGACAGGGAGGAGACCACCATCTCCTTGGCCACCAGTCCGGTGAGCAGGGCCACCGCTGCCTGCCAGAAGCCGAAGCCAAGGGGGGCGAAGATGGGGGCGATCCAGCCGCCCAGGGTGCCCAGCATGGACTGGGCCGCATCGTCCACCATGTGCAGGGAGAAGTCGAAGGACTGGAGCAGCCACAGGACCATGGACATCAGCAGGATCAGGGTGCCTGCCTTGATGAGGAAGCCCTTCACCTTCTGCCAGACGTGGGTGGCGATGTTTTCAAAGGAGGGCAGGCGGTAGGGGGGCAGCTCCAGCACGAAAGGAGCGGGGTCGCCGGCGAAGAGGGTGCGCTTGAAGAGGATGCCGGACAGGATGCCCACCAGCATCCCAAGCACATACAGACCAAAGATCACCAAGCCGGCCCAGGGTCCGAAGAAGGCCCCGGCGATCATACCATAGACGGGAAGCTTGGCCGAGCAGGACATGAAGGGGACCAGGAGAATGGTCATCCGCCGGTCCTTCTCGTTCTCCATGGTGCGGGCCCCCATGATGGCAGGGACGGAGCAGCCGAAGCCCATGAGCATGGGGATGAAGGCCTTTCCGCTCAGGCCAAAACGCCGCAGCAGCCGGTCCATAATGAAGGCGGACCGGGACATATAGCCCGAGTCCTCCAGGAAGGACAGGAAGAAGAACAGCAGGGCGATCTGGGGCAGGAAGGAGAGCACGCCGCCCACGCCGGCAATGATGCCGTCGCACACCAGGCTGATGAGCACGGGGGAGACGCCGGCGGTGGTCAGGGTCCCGTCCAGCCAGCCGGAAAACAGGTCGATCAGGGCGCTGACGCCGTTTTGCAGCCAGGAGCCGAAGGGGCCGAAGGTGATGATGAACATGGCCAGCATGGCGCACAGGAACAGGGGGAGGGCGGTGTACTTGCCGGTGACCACCCGGTCGATCCGCTCGCTGAGAGTGGGACCGGAGGCGGTGTGCCCCCTGATCACAGAGGAATTGACCACACGCTCGATGTACTGATAGCGGCTGTCGGCGATGAGGGTCTCCCGGTCGCCCAGGTCACTGGAGCCCTCATACTCGGCGATGATGCCTTGCAGTTCCTCCTGCACTGCCCGGGGCAGATGCAGGGCCTCCTCCACCAGCTTGTCCCCCTCCAGCAGCTTGATGGCCGCCCAGTGGGCGGGGAGATGGGCGGCGTAGGCGTAGTCGTGAAGCAGAGCCCCCATGCGGTGGTGGATGTCGTGGGTGAAGCTGTCGTACAAGTCGTCAGGCTCAAAGGTATAGCCCAGGTGCATCTGCCGGTGGGCCACCTGGAGCAGCTCGTCCAGTCCCTGGCCGGTCTTGGCGGTGATGGGGACCACGGGGACGCCCAGCTGCCGGGAGAGGTGCGCCACATCGATGGAGTCCCCCCGGGCCTCCACCTCGTCCATAAAGTTCAAAGCCAGCACCAGGGGACGCTCCAGTTCCAGAAGCTGGGCGGTGAGGTAGAGGTTGCGCTCCAGATTGGTGGCATCCACGATGTTCAGGATGGCGTCCGGACCCTCGCCGATGATAAAGTCCCGGGCCACGATCTCCTCCATGGAGTAGGGGGACAGAGAGTAGATCCCCGGCAGGTCTACCACCGTCAGCTCCCGGTCACCCAGATGGGCGGTGCCCTCTTTTTTCTCTACGGTCACCCCGGGCCAGTTGCCCACATACTGATTGGATCCTGTGAGGGCGTTGAACAGGGTGGTCTTGCCGCAGTTGGGGTTGCCCGCCAGAGCGATGCGCATGGGGCGGCTGTCGTGGGCGCTGTGGTCATAGGGGCGCTCGTGCTGCTCCAGCTCGTGGACGTGGTCCTGGAGCTGCTTGCGGGTCCGCTCCGGATCGGTGCGGTGGGTGACGGCCGCCCGGGCGGCGGGGCGGCGGGGCGCGCCAATGCGGATCTGGGCGGCGTCATCCTTCCGCAGAGACAGCTCATAGCCCCGGAGGGAGACCTCCAGAGGGTCGCCCAGGGGGGCCACCTTGGTCACCTTCACCGTGGTCCCCGGGGTCAGACCCATATCCACCAGTCGGCGCTTGACCGCTCCAGACTGGTTGCCCACAGATAGGATCATGCCGCTCTGTCCGGGGGCAAGCTCCTGAAGGGTGCGGGGGGAATTGGACTGTTGTTGTTCCATGATGCTCCTTCTTTCCGATCCTGAAGTTGGCCCTGGGATCGATTCGGCTTTATTTTAACGAAAAAGATGGGAATTTTCAAGACGAAGGAGAAACTTTGGAGAAGGTGGAAAAAAGATAGGGGCGGACTGGCACACCGGAAGCAAATATGGTAAAATATCAGATAAACTTTTTTCAGAGAGATCACAGTTCAGAAAGGAACGAAGGATAATGAGACGATTGTTTACAGTCCTGGCGGCGATGCTGCTGCTGACTGCCTGTGCCCCCGGAGGGGGAGACGCCTCCAGTTCTATCCCAACAGCCTCCGCCAGTGTGGAACAGAGCATCCCGGGGACCTGCACTTTTACCGACAGTATGGGGAATACCGTGGAGCTGGAGCAGCCCCCCAAGCGGGTGGCCGCCCTGCTGGGCAGCTACGCCGAGACCTGGCTGCTGGCCGGGGGAGAGGTGGTGGCGGTCACCCAGGACGCCTATGACGAGCGGGGGCTGGAGCTCCCGGAGGATACCGTGAACCTGGGGGCCAACCAGCAGCCCGACCTGGAGGCCCTGTTTGCCGCCGAGCCGGACCTGGTTCTGCTTACCCCGGATCTGGACGGACAGATGGCGCTGCGGGACAGTCTGGAGGCCGCCAAGATCCCTGCCGCCTGGTTCAAGGTGGAGACCTTTGACGACTATCTGACTATGCTGAAGATCTGTACCGACCTGACCGGGCGCTCTGACCTGTACCAGAAAAACGGGCTGGACATCCAGAGGGACATCGACGCGGCCATCGCCTCCGTGCCGGAGGGGGAGGCCCCCACCGTGCTGCTGCTGCGGGCCTATTCCAGCGGGGTGCGGGCCAAAAACAGCGACAACATCGCCGGGGCGATCCTGAAGGATCTGGGGGCGGCGAACATCGCCGACAGCGAAAGCGGTCTGCTGGAGGATCTTCAAATGGAGTCTATCCTGGCTGCCGACCCGGAGTTCATCTTCGTCACCACCATGGGGGCCAGTCAGGAGGCCGCCCTCAAGAGTCTGGACGAGCTGCTCCACAGCGACCCGGCCTGGCAGACCCTCACTGCGGTGAAGGAGGGCCGGGTGGAGGTGCTGCCCAAGGATCTGTTCCACTATAAGCCAAACGCCCGTTGGGGCGAGAGCTACCAAATGCTGGCGGGGCTGATGTATGGAAGCGGCGAGACGGCATAAGGGACTTCTGATGCTGGCCCTGCTGGCCGGGACTGCCGCTGCCGCCCTGCTGAGCCTGTGTGTGGGCTCGGTCGGTCTCTCATTGGAAGAGGTGACCGCCGCCCTGCTGGGCCGGGGCCAGGGGGTGAGCGGCTCCATTGTACTGTATGCCCGCCTGCCCCGGATGCTGGCCGCCCTGGTGTGCGGCTGCGCCCTGGCGGTGGGGGGCGTTATCATCCAGGGGGTGCTGGGCAATCCCCTGGCGGGGCCCAACATCATCGGGGTCAACGCCGGGGCGGGGCTGGGGGCCATTTTGTGCTCTGCCCTGCTGCCCGCCTCCATGACGGCGGTTCCGGCGGCAGCCTTTGTGGGGGCGCTGTGCGCCTGTGTGCTGGTCTACACCCTGGCCCGGCAGACGGGGGCCAGCCGGATCACCCTGGTGCTGGCCGGTGTGGCCATCAGCAGCATCCTGTCCGCCGCCATCGATGCGGTCTCCATCCTCTTCCCGGAGGCAGCGCTTGGCGCCAACGCCTTTATGGTGGGACGTCTGGCTGGAGTGACGCTGGAGATGCTGAAGCTGCCCGCCCTGCTCACCGCTCTGGCGGCCAGCGCGGCTCTGGCCTTGAGCTATGAACTGGACCTGCTCTTCCTGGGAGACGAGGTGGCCCAGTCGGTGGGCCTGTCTACCCGCCTGGCCCGGAGCGTCTTGCTCATCTTGGCGGCGGTGCTGTGCGGCGCGGCGGTGAGCTTTGCCGGGCTGGTGGGCTTTGTGGGCCTGCTGGTCCCCCACGCCGCCCGGTTCCTGGTGGGGACCCGGCACCAGGATCTGATTTTGGCCTCTATGCTGCTGGGGGCGCTGCTGGTGACCGTGTGCGACCTGCTGGGCCGGGTGCTCTTCGCCCCCTTTGAACTCCCGGTGGGTATTCTGCTGTCCCTGCTGGGCGGGCCCTTCTTCCTGTGGCTCCTGTTTCGCCAGAGAGGGGGACGACGGCTGTGATGGAATTGAGAGAGGTGACCGCAGGCTACGGCGGCGCCGATGTGGTAAAGGGGATCTCCCTGCGCTTTCAGCCCGGGGAGGTCACAGTACTGGCGGGGCCCAACGGCTGCGGCAAGTCCACTCTGCTCCGGGCCGCGGCCCGACTGCTCCCCCTGCGGAAGGGACAGGTCCTGGTGGACGGGGTGGATACTGCCGGCTGGAGCAGCCGGACATTTGCCCGGCAGGCAGCCCTGCTGCCCCAGTCCCGGCCTGTGCCGGAGATCACCGTGGAGGCCCTGGTGCTCCACGGGCGGTTCCCATACCTGGGCTATCCCCGGCGGTATGGTCCGGCGGACCGGGCTGCGGCCCGTTCGGCCATGGAGCGGGCGGGGGTGCTGGAGCTGGCGGAGCGGAATGTGGCACGCCTGTCCGGCGGCCAGCGGCAGAAGGTCTATCTGGCCATGGCCCTGGCTCAGGATACCCCGGTGCTCCTGCTGGACGAGCCTACCACCTTCCTGGACATCGGCTGTCAGCTGGAACTGGCCTGCCTGATGCGGGAGACGGCGGCGGCAGGCAAGGCGGTGGTCATGGTGCTCCATGACCTGAACCTGGCGCTGGGCTGTGCCCACCGGGTGGCGGTGCTGGAGGAGGGGCGGCTCCGGGCCTGGGGGACCCCGGCGGAGATCTATGCCGGCGGAGCGCTGGAGCAGGTCTTTGGCGTGAAGGTCCACCGCACAAAATTGGAGGACGGGACGGAGCAGTATCTGTTCACCCGCAGAGGGCCCTGAGCCTGGAAGAGCGCCGCACCCAGCGGCAGGAGGATGAGAGATGAAACAAGCGCTGCCGGCAGTCAGCTTGGGGACCACTGTGGAGGAGGCCCTGTATCAGATGGAACTGGAGCGGCTGCGGGAGGGGGCGGTGGACAGTGCCCTTTGAGCACTATGTGACCGCTGGCGGAAAGCGGCTGCGCTGCGGCTATACCACTGGGACCTGCGCCGCCCTGGCGGCTGCTGCCGCAGCCAGGCTGCTGCTCACCGGCCGTGCCCTGGAGACAGTGTCCCTGCGCACCCCAAAGGGGTGGATTGTGGAGGTCCCGGTGAAGGCGTCCTGTCTGGAGGAGGGGGCGGCCTGCTGCTGTGTGACCAAGGACGGCGGCGACGATGTGGACGCCACCCATGGGCTGTCTATCTGTGCCCGGGTGGAGGCGGTGGAAGGGGAAGCGGTCCTTCTCCAGGGCGGCCACGGGGTGGGCCGGGTCACCCGCCCCGGCCTGGACCAGCCGGTGGGGGAGTGGGCCATCAACCGCGTCCCCCGGCAGATGATCCGGGAGGCGGTGGATGCCGTCCGGCGGGAACTGGACGAGCCCGGCGGGCTGCGGGTCACCATCTCCGTCCCGGGAGGTGAGAAGGCTGCCCGCAGGACCTTCAATCCCCACTTGGGAGTGGAGGGCGGGATCTCCATTCTGGGTACCTCCGGCATTGTGGAGCCCATGAGTGTCCAGGCCATCGTGGAGACCACGGCCCTGGAGATGAGGCAGGCCGCCGCCAGCGGGGCCAGGCGGATGGTGCTCACCCCTGGGAACTATGGCATGGAGTTCCTGGCTCGTGGCGGCGTGGCCCTGCCCGCTGGGGTCCCGGTGGTCCGCTGCTCCAACTTCATCGGGGAGGCCCTGGACGAAGCCGGAGCGGAGGGGTTCTCCACCGTCCTGCTGGTGGGTCACATCGGCAAGCTGGTGAAGCTGGCCGGGGGGATTATGAACACCCACTCCCGATGGGCGGACGGCCGGGCAGAGCTGTTCTGCGCCCACGCCGCCCTGTGGGGGGCGGACCGGGACACCGCCCGGGCGCTGATGGACAGCGCCACCGCCGACCAGTGTCTTGCGGTACTGGACCGGGCAGGGCTCCGGGAGCCGGTGCTGGGCTCCCTGTTGGAGGCGGCCCAGCGCCATTTGGACCGGCGGGCGGCGGAGCGCTTCTCTGTGGGCGCGGTGCTGTTCAGCAATCAATACGGCCTTTTGGGGATGACCCGGGGCGCAAAGGAGATCTTGAAAACATGGCAGATAAGCTAGGAACCTTTTACGGTGTGGGGGTGGGCCCCGGAGACCCGGAACTGCTGACCCTGAAGGCAGTGCGGGTGCTGGAGTCCTGCCCGGTGCTGGCTGCTCCCCAGATGGCCTCTGGGGAGATGACCGCCCTGAACATCGCCCGGCAGGCGGTCCGGCTGGAGGGCAAGAGCCTCCTGCCCCTGCGCTTCACCATGTCCCGGGACCGGGAGGAGCAGGCGGAGGGACACCGGCGGGCGGCGGACGCGGTGCGCCCCCATCTGGAGGCCGGCCAGGATGTGGCTATGGCGATTCTGGGAGATGTGTCCATCTACTCCACCTACTGCTATGTGATGGAGCTGCTGAAGGCGGAGGGCTTTCCCTGTGTGATGGTGCCCGGTGTGCCCAGCTTCTGCGCAGTGGCTGCACGGCTGGGCAGAAGCCTGACGGAGCCGGACCGGCCACTCCACATTCTTCCCGGCGGCGGCCCGGGGCTGGGTGAGGCCCTGGACCTGCCGGGGAGCAAGGTGCTGATGAAGGCGGGCAGAAACCACAGGCAGCTGCTGGAGGAACTGGAGGCCCGGGAACTGCTGGGCCGGGCGGCCATGGTGGAGAACTGCGGCCTGCCGGAGGAGCGGACGTTTGCAGATCTCACAGAAAAGCCTGATTCCAAAGGGTATTTTACAACGGTTATAATCCAATAAGATATGAAAACTGATGGCGCTCCGCTGGGTTGGTCCTTTGGGCGGACGTGCCGGAGTGCCCCGGAGCGGGGAGACAAGGAGAACGGATATGGTACATTTTGTGGGGGCGGGGCCGGGCGGCCCCGACCTGATCACCCTTCGGGGGGCGGAGCTGCTGGGCCGGGCGGACTGTGTGGTGTATGCCGGGAGCCTGGTGAACCCGGCCCTGCTGGGCCTGGTTCGGGAGGGCGTCCCAGTATATAACAGTGCCCAGATGACTCTGGAGCAGGTGCTGGAGGTGCTGGAGGAGACCCACCGCAGGGGGGGAGATACCGTTCGCCTTCACACTGGGGATCCTTGCCTATATGGAGCCATCCGGGAGCAGATGGACGCCCTGGACGCCCGGGACATCCCCTGGGATGTGACGCCGGGAGTGTCCTCCTTCTGTGGGGCGGCCGCGGCGGCGGGGGAGGAGTACACCCTGCCGGGAGTGAGCCAGTCGGTCATCATTACCCGGATGGCGGGGCGCACCCCGGTGCCTGAGAGGGAGGGGATCGCCGCCCTGGCCGCCCACGGTGCCACTATGGTGATCTTCCTGTCCGCCGGGATGCTGGAGGCATTGTCGGAGGAACTGCAAAAGGGGGCCTATACGGCGGATACCCCCGCGGCGCTGGTGTATAAGGCCACCTGGCCGGAGGAGAAGGTGGTCCGCTGTACGGTGGGCACCCTGCCCCAGGCGGGCCGGGAGCACCAAATCTCGAAAACTGCTCTGGTGCTGGTGGGGGATTTCCTGGCCCACAGCTACCGGCGCAGCCTGCTGTACCACCCGGGCTTTTCCACAGAGTACCGCCGTGGGGACGACCGGTCATGAGGGTGGAACTTATCGCCTTCACTGGCCGGGGAAACGCCTTGGCGGAGCGGCTGGCGGAGGCACTGACTGGAGCGGGCTGTCCGGCCGCCTGCACCCGGGAGGGCCTCCGGGTGGAGGAGTGGGCGGCCCGGGCCTTCGGGCGGTCGGAGGCCCTGGTCTTTGTGGGGGCGGCGGGCATCGCCGTCCGGGCTATAGCCCCCTGCCTGCGCCACAAGAGCACCGACCCGGCGGTGGTGGTGGTGGATGAGGTTGGGCGGTACGCGGTGCCCATCCTGTCCGGCCATCTGGGAGGCGCCAACGACCTGGCCCGCTGGATCGCCGATCTGACTGGAGCGGAGGCTGTGGTCACCACCGCCACTGACGTCAACGGGGTCTTTGCGGCAGACCAGTGGGCGCGGCGGCAGGGGCTGCTGGTCCCCTGGCCGGAGCGGATCCTGGGGGTGTCCTCCCGCCTGCTGGCGGGGGAGGCAGTGTCCCTCTGGTCCCGGTGGCCGGTGTCCGGGCCCCGTCCCGCCGGATTGATCTGGGGGGAGCGGGACCGGGCGGACATTGTGGTGGACTGGACGCCGCCCCGCCCGGAGGCCCTGTGGCTGTGCCCACGAACCCTCCGCGCAGGCGTGGGGTGCAGGCGGGGGACCTCAGAAGAGGCCATCCGCGCTCTGTTTGACCAGACGATGAACGGCCTGGGCCTGCCGACCCGGGCGGTGGAGGCGGTGTGCTCCATCGACCTGAAGGCGGAGGAGCCGGGGCTGCTGGCCTTTGCCGGGGCGCTGGGGCTGCCCCTGACGGTCTACCCCGCCGGGCGGCTGGC
>OMGQ01001625.1_pt1 | contig 12237 bp, 10 predicted proteins | sample 1646071 | NCBI WGS metagenome assembly OMGQ01 (sample SAMN05578585, study PRJEB25193) | human gut metagenome | biome: Human Microbiome; feature: human-associated habitat; material: feces | host: Homo sapiens | place: USA:Birmingham | reverse complement strand
TTTATTCTGTCTGTGTGCATGCTTTTGTTGCTATGAAGCCGAAAGGCTGAATAGTAACCCTTCCTTCAGCATATCGCTGATAAAACCTTCCAAAATACATACTCTATGAAAAATAAGTGCAGATTTGCCGTACTGAAAATCTGTTTGTATGATTTTACCACACTGAATCTATAGTTTCAAGCTATGGCTAGTGAATTCTTTTAACTATTTGTATTTTGACTTAGTTTCATTTTATAATAAGTTTAATCAAAAAAGCATAAATCTATTTCAAAAAACAAATAAATATTTCAATGTATAACAAAAGTGAAACATTATAATGCATGAAAGAAGAGTTGTCCGGAAACTCTTTTTAGGAAAAGTTTATGTTTTTTTGTATAGTTGTGTAAAGATAATCATACATCAGCGCTGATGTAGCGTAACAGCACTGGAAATAGCTTTAGGGACAGAATAACCTGTCGGTATTCTAAAAAGCTATAACCGTTCTGGGATACGGGATTAGAAATGGGGTTTAACAAGAAGGTGTTTGACAAAATGTATGGAGGTAAGGAATGAAGAATACAGAAGTGAAAAAACATAAAAAGGGTTCGATCAACAGTCTGGCATTTTGGCCGGCATTCGCAGGTTTAATATTATTGCTGCTCATTGGGATCTTTTTCAAAGAGCAGCTGGCTTCCGTCCTTAATACTATGCTGTATGGAATGGCAGACAGTATCGGATGGGTTATCAATCTGTTTGCACTGGTCTGCTTTTTAGTTGTTATGTATATTATGATCAGTAAATTCGGTGATATCAAGATAGGCGGGGAAGACGCCAAGCCGGAATTTACTAAATTCCACTGGATCGCCATGACTATTTGCGGAAGTATCGGTACCGGGCTGTTGTTCTGGGCCATGGGGGAACCGCTGTATAACTTTTTTGAGCCGCCCGCATACGCAGGCTGCCAGCCGGGATCCCGCGATGCAGCTATCTTTTCCGTTTCACAGGTGATGTGGCAGTGGTCCTTTGTTGAGTTTGCACTGTACGGAGCCTGTTCCGTTGCCTTTACGGTGGCTGTTTATAACCGCCGTAAAAAACTTCAGTTCAACTCTGTGCTGGATCCTGTATTTGGACGTCGCCAATGGCTGGAAACACTTATTCACGGAGTTATGATCTTTGCCATGGTTGGTGGATGCGCGAACTCCATGGGCGTTGGTCTGATGCAGATCGGAGCAGGGCTTGAATCTGCTTTCGGGATCAGCCAGTCTAATATGATCTATTTTTTAGTCGCAGCGTTTATTGGTGTCATGTTCGTGATCATGAGCGTTTCCGGTATCCATAAAGGCTTGAAATATGTATCTACCATAACGTTCTTCATTTTCTGCGACCTGTTGATCTATGTCTTTATCTGTGGCGATACTGCATTTATAGGCAAGCTTTCCACAGAGTCCTTTGGTAAGATCCTGGACAATTGGGGGTCTAAGACTTTAGTCAATAATACGCTTTCGGATGATACCTGGTATGCCAATTGGATCGTTCAGTATTGGTCTTCCTTTATTCTGTACTGTCCGGTATTGGGTATGTTTTTCTGCAGGATGGCGAAAGGCCGTACCCTTCGGGAGTTCCTGGTAGTCAATGTGATCATTCCTGCCATTTTCTGTATCACATGGATCGGAGTTTTCGGCGGACAGACCATCAGTCTGCAGACCAGCGGAACCATGGATGTGTGGGCAATGGTGCAGGAATCCGGTATGCAGGCAACGGTATTCCAGATCATTAAATCACTGCCCATCGGAAATATCGTGCAGATCGTATTCATTATTGCCATTATCGGATCCTTCACCACAATGGCAGACCCCATAGCTTCTGTTCTTGCCACAATGTCTGTACATGGCTTGACGGTGGATGATGAAGCGCCTAAAAAATTCAAGATCATCATGGGTCTGTTGATCACAGCCACCGCTTATACAACGGTTGCCACCGATGGAGTCAATGCCGTAAAAGCCATGTATGTGGTGCTGGGTGCTCCGATCATGCTCATAGTGGGAATCTGTATCATATCCTTTTTCAAACAGGCAAAGGAGATTAAAAAGTATCCAAATGACCTGCTTCCGGAATCCTCGGAAGAAGATAACGAGTAAAGATGATATGCAGCTTTGGGGGTACGGAACCGTTAGAATATTATAAGAAAAGAGAGGTATTGCTATGAAATTAACACCATACGAACAGGATATGCTGGACGGTAAATTCGGCCGTTTCAAACAGATCGCGCTGGAAAATGTTTTAAAATATGCCCGGGTCGTAGGCGCGGAGGAACTGGTTGAGATAACAAAATCCACGCTGTATTTTGGGGCACACTCCTACCTGGAAACCTGCAAGGCAGATACATATGATGAAATCTTTGCAAAGATGTATCTCTGTACAGATGAGAAAGTAGAATTAGGTGAATTTGAGAAGACCTGTTACTGTCAGACCTGCGTTGCTCCATGTGACCAGTATGAGTATGAGGTGACACATCTGCCGAAGGAATTGTTTGATAAGAACACGGAATATTTAAAACGTACCCTAAAAGCCGGATGCTGCATTGCAGGCTCCTGTACACCGTATCTGAACGGCTGGGTGCCGCTGTTCGGAGAACATGTGGTGACATCGGAATCCAGCAATATCACTATGAGCAACTCTGCTTTCGGTGCAAGGTGCAACGCGGATGGGGAAGAGGCGATCACATGGATCTCTATCTGCGGACGTGCTCCGAAATGGGGATTTTATCTTCCGGAAAACCGTTATGCGGATACCATTTATCATATCGAATGTAAATCAGAGACAAGGTTTGACTGGGATATTATCGGCTACACGGTGGGGCGTATGCTTCCCTCAGCAGGAGTTCCTGTTCTGACCGGCGATTTCCACAGACCTACATTGACCATGCTGAAACAGTGCTTTACAGCTATGGCAACCACAAGTGCATGTGAGATGTGTCACATTGTTGGCGTGACGCCGGAGGCTCGTTCCCTGGAGGACGCCCGGGGTAATAAGCCGCTTAGAGGTGAATTTACGATCACACAGGAAGATTATGAGGAGTCCCGCCGCCAGATCTGCAGCGCAGGGGAAGGCAGGATCAATTTTGTCCTGATGGGATGTCCTCACTACAGCCTGGAAGATATTCAGCAGGTAGCCGCTTATATTGACGGTAAGAAAGTGGCAGATGGGGTGGAGTTTCATGTCTGGACAGACATGTCCACACTTGCCATGGCAAAGGCCAGCGGTTTTGTCAAGACCATAGAGGATGCCGGAGGCAATGTATTGTCAAGCAGCTGTGCAATGGTTATGGACCCTGCGGCATTTGAACATGTAACAGCCATGGTGACAGACTCCGGCAAACAGGGACACTATATGCACTCCTGCTTTGGTGCAGGCAGGCATGTTCCAATCTATTATGGTGATATCTGTAAATGTATTGATGCGGCGGAAGCAGGCTACTGGAAAGGAGAAGCGTAATGGAGAAAAACATAATAAAAGGACGCGGAGCCTATGAAGGTGTTATGGAAGGGGAAGCGCTGGTTCTTCCTGACAGTGTACAGGGATGGGCCGGCCTGGATGAAAAAACAGGTATTATCATTGAGGAGGCAAACAGTAAATACGGAGCGTATATCGGGGGGAAGATTTTGATCCTTCCCTGCGCTAAGGGAAGTAACGGATGGGCGAGTCATTTTTACTCCGCTTCCGTGGCAGGACATAAACCAACAGCATGGGTGATCGAAAAACTGGATTCCCGCTGTGCTGCCTGTATTGTGGAACTTGGCATACCCGCTGTGGTGGAGACAGAGGAGGAAGCCTGCAAGATCATTCATGACGGAGATTATATTCGTGTGGATGGGAATCAGGGGACGGTAGAGATCCTCAGGAGAGCGGAATAGAAAATAGCTGTAGAATTTTGTGATTTCTGTATATTTAAAGAAAGACATCCATAACCTTATGATAAATGGAATGTAACGATTCAGTATCAGTGCATTTACTGCGCTGACCGTAAGAACGTGTAAAGCAGTCATGCGATTCTGTATGGATTTTCGTTTAAAATGCTGTGCTGAATAGTTACAAACAAAAGTACGCGATGCCGGACTTTCTATTATAAAATATTTCATGCATTGGAGGGATTATGGATGTTCTTTTATTATGATGCCACATATCTTTTGGTTCTCGCAGGGGTGATTCTCTGCGTGATCGCCTCAGCGAATGTGAATCAGACCTACAAGAAATACAGTACCGTGGGGAATGCCAGGCAGATGACGGCAGAACAGGCAGCCAGAACTATTTTAGACCAGGCGGGAATCCGTCAGGTTAGAATTGAAAGAGTGGGTGGAAACCTGACAGATCACTATGACCCCAGAAGCAAGGTGCTGCGCCTGTCGGAGACCGTTTACAATTCCCAGTCTGTGGCAGCCATCGGCGTGGCGGCCCACGAGTGCGGCCACGCCATTCAGGATGACGTGGGGTATGTGCCCATTAAAATAAGAGGAGCCATTGTTCCGGTGGTAAACTTTGGTTCTGCCCTCTGCTGGCCGCTGTTTCTTATCGGCCTTCTCATGGGAGCGCCGGGGCTGGTAAATGCGGGAATTATTTTGTTCTCTCTTGTAGTTGTATTCCAGCTTGTGACGCTCCCGGTGGAGTTTAATGCCTCAGGCAGAGCGCTCCGCATTCTGGACGGGACGGGGATCCTGTCGGGAAGCGAGCTGCAGGGAGCGGGAAAGGTGCTCCGGGCAGCCGCGCTGACATATGTTGCATCTGCCCTGTCAACCATTTTACAACTTCTGCGTTTGGTACTGCTTTCCGGACGGCGGAGAAATTAGATACTACCGCATGACATATCCCAATGTTGCAGATAACCTTTTTACAGCTGCAACAAGTGTTTCACTGATCGTACGCTCTTCTTCCCCGGTCAGTGTGTTTCCGCTGATGCTGATAGCACCCAGAGGTGTGTTGGTGTAATTCATCACAAGAGCGCCTACGCAGAATATATTATATTCATTTTCTTCCCTGTCCAGAGCATAATGCCGTTGTTTGATCTCACTGATATCCTGCAGCAGTGCGTGAACATCTGTAATGGTATGCTCTGTGAGAGGCTTTACATCAAATTTTTCCCAACGTTCTATGATCTCATTGTTGGAATAAGCGGACAGGATGGCTTTACCGGCACTTGTACAGTACAGTGGGGATCGGCGTCCTACGTTGGTATATACAGAGAAGGACGGTGCAGTCTGTCCAATACTCTGAACACATAGAAGCTGGTTGTTATCTTCAATGGAAAACTGGGCGACCCGGCCGGTCTCTCTGCTCAAATCTGCAAGTGTGGAGTTGATCAAAGATATCTGGTCCAGATTCTGGACAGCATTGATACCCACTTCATAGGCCTTTAACGTAAGGCTGTATTCATTATTGTTTCGCTTCTCAATATAACCGTTTTCCACTAAGGTATAAACCAAACGGGAAAGGGATGCCTTGCTGATATTTATTTTATCATGTAATTCAGCTAATGTCATATTGCCTGTACGGGATATAGTCTCGAGAATCTGAAAAGCACGGTCAATAGCCTGAATGGTTTCCATTTTTTGTATTGCTTTGCTCAAAGTTATATCCTCCTTCTTAAAATAGTATTTTTTTAATTATACCGTTATATCAGGTAGTGTGCAAGAAGATTTTTGAACACTAAGTCTTAATTGTGGTTTATTATATGGAAAATAGAATTTCTAATAGTTAAAATGAAATGTTCTTACGCTTAATGAAATAAAACTGTTTTGGGTTAAAATGCATAAAAGCACAGGGTAAAGCTTATGCAATATTTTTTGATATAATATTTGAAAAGTGAATTAAAATATTGTAATATGAAATAAATAGATAAAATAGAAATATAAAATAAAAAAATGAAACAAAGGAGAGGGAAATGGAAGAAATGAGACGCGTATCGCTGTCCATGTTCAGCGATCAGGACATGCAGAGAGTACATGATTATTCTATGAAACTGTTGAAAGAGAATGGTGTTAATATTCCAAGTGACAGAGCAATTGATCTTTTCAAAAAACATGGTTTTCGTGTAGACGGCACACAGGTCTATATGACAGAGTCACAAGTAAGAGATGCGCTGGAGAAAGCACCCGCCCAGTTCGTGATGAATGGCCTGGATTCTAAAAAGCGTATTCATCTGGGCGGTGGTGATTATGGTGTTCCGGGTCCTATTGGGCCTGTAAATGTAACAGACTTGGATAAAGGCCTGCGTCAGGGAACCTTACAGGATGTAATCAATCTGGTTAAGATCTACCAGGGCAGTAAGGTTATGACCATGAACTCTAATAATGGGGTTGAGGCCAATGATGTGGATCCTGTGAACCGTCATCTGGAGATCATGCGTGCTGTGTTGAATCACACAGATAAACCTTTCTACACAAAATTGTTTTCTTATAAAGAGATGCATCAGGCAATAGATATGGTGGAGATCGCTGCCGGTGAGAAACTCCGGCCGGGCGGAAAAGTATATCTGGCGCCGGGTTCTGCACCTTCCATGAGTCCCATGTCTTACAGCCGTGAAGTGGCGGACAATATTATTGCACTGGCAGAACGGGGACAGGCTGTTACCATGGGGACTGCCACAAGTACGGGGGTCACCGGGCCTATCCGTATCTTCGGCACCATCACCATGCAGAATGCGGAGGTCCTTGCGGGCATTGTTCTGGCACAGCTGGTCAATCCGGGAAATCCTGTGGGTTATGGTGTCGGAGCCTGCCCAGGTAATATGAAGGGAGCTACTTACTGCTGTGGTTCACCGGGACGTGTTATGCTTCAGATCGGTTCCATGGAGATGGGAAAGAAATTTTATAATCTGCCCTCCAGGACCATTCCTTACAGTACAGATGCCCTTAATTGCGATATCCAATGCGGTATTGAGTCTTATGAGGGCACTATGGCAAATATCCTTTCCAATGCAGATTACCAGTTGTCTGAGATAGGTACTTTGGGCGGTCTGATGACTACATCCTATGAGAAGACCATCATTGACGAGGAGATCACCAGCCGTCTGCTTTATATCAGGAATGGAATTGATGTTTCAATGGATGCAGCCTCTCTGGAATCTATTATGGAGGAAGGGAGCGGCGGTCAGTTTATTACCAGTGATGATACACTTGACTATATGTATGATTCCTGGTATCCGGACTATACAGATTGGAACAGCACCTATAAGACCAGGCCTATGGGGGATTATACTTATGTTCTCCGCCGTGCAAATCAGGAGTGGAAACGCCGTATAGAGGAGGCGCCGGAAACGCTGCTGGATAAGAGTGTGGCAAAAGAAATTGATGCTTATGTGGAAAAACACAGAAAATAATAAAATATCACCATGTATATTACCTGTAAATGTTATGTTTTCATTTTAGGTGATCACATATGGAGCATTAGGGGAATGTCCTTGATATCCGCGGACATTCCCTATATTAAAAGTAAAATAAAAGTGAAACAAATATATGAAAAATGAAATGAATGAAAGGAGATTGAATCATGGCAAAAGCAAAAGCAACCGCAGACACTAGTCTTTGCAAAGGCTGCCGTTTGTGTGTAGGCGTATGTCCGGTGGAAGCCATTGAGCCTCTCACGGAGATCAACAAAAAAGGATATGAGATCATTCAGATTCACGAAGATACCTGTATAGGCTGCGGACAGTGTTACAAAATCTGTCCTGATTATGTATTTACCATTGAGTAGGAGGAGGCAGAAAAGATGAGTAAAGGATTTCAGTTGATGAAAGGCAATGAGGCGATCGCTGAGGCTGCCCTTCGTGCAGGATGCCGTTTTTATGCAGGCTATCCGATCACTCCCCAGAGTGAGATCTTGGAATATATGTCAGCCAATATGGCGGACCGGGGAGGGGTTTTTATCCAGGGTGAGAGTGAGATCGCAAGTATGAGTATGCTTTGGGGAGCAGCAGCGTGCGGGGAGCGTGTTATGACAAGTTCTTCCGGGCCGGGCTATGATCTGAAGCAGGAAGGCATCTCCTATCTTTCTTCTTATAATCTTCCCGCGGTAATCATAGATGTTATGCGCTATGGGGTTGGTGACGGTGAGATCACAGAGGGACAGGATTCCTACTGGCTGGCCACAAGAGGCGGCGGACACGGAGATTCCAGACAATTGGTTCTCACACCTGCTTCCGTGCAGGAATGCGCGCAGCTTACCTATGAGGCGTTTGACCTGGCAGAAGGATCAGGGATGTCTTTACAATATCCCTGTTTTTCATCCGGTAACGGGAAGCCAGCAGGTACAGATTGGGCGTGACCACCAATGTTGCCGCGAATAAGATGACAAATAGGATCATCAGAGGAAAGATAGGGACCTGGACCGCGAAAAACTCAATATTTATCTCAAACATCAGTATGAGGAACATATGCCCTGCTGCCAGAAGATATTTCTGCCCACAGTCATCCATATATGCCTTCCTGAAGTCTCTCCACGCCCCCGACTCTGTACCAAAGAGCAGTCGGTTCATGGTGTAAAACAGAGCGGAAAGGGCAGGCCCCATGGGAACCATGCACAGCAGAAACAGGGGCAGGCAGGTGCGCACCTGGGAAACTCCCACAAAGAGGAAGAACAGAAGCACCGGAAAGTTGGAAAGCAGAAACAAAGTATTTATTCCGATCACGTACCACAGTTTCTCACAAAATCCCAATATTTTTTCCATCTGGAACACTTCACTAAACATTTTTTCCTCCTTTATGGGTTCCGCAGGCCCTTACCGCCCGGCCGCCATCAAAAGACGGCAGGCGGCATATTGCTGCACACTGTATGGTTTATATACTGCTCTTTATAACGCTATCAGTAACGTCTTGATCTCATACGGATGCAGGTGAAGTTTCATCTCCCCTGCCGGTTTCTCCTCTGTAAGAGGACGCTCTCTTAAATCGCCCTCCATCCAGCGGGAATACGCAAATCCCGGTGTCACGGTTACCGTCTGGGAACTTCCCGCAAACTCATGGAAACGGAGCACAATATAGTTTCCGTCCTCGGATTTTTTCACTGCGTCTATTTCCACCTGCTCATTATCAAATGTGACAAAGCTTTCAAAATCCACCCTGGTCTTTCCGGCTGTTACTTTCATAGGATCATTGAGCGCACATGCCTCCTGCACAGTCTGCCCCTCCACAAAATCCCCGCCGTGAGGCAGAAGTGCGTAGGTGAAAGTGTGCATTCCCTGGTCCTGCAGATGGTCCGGCTGCAATCCGGAGCGCAGTAGGGAAATACGGATCACATTGTCCTTGATATCATGGCCGTATTTGCAGTCATTTAAGATGCTGACACCGTAATTTCTCTCGGAAAGGTCTGCAAAACGGTGGGCAACACTCTCGAATCTGGCCTGATCCCAGCTTGTATTCCAGTGGTTCGGACGCCTTACATTGCCGTACTGCACATCATATGTGGCATAGGTGGAGCGGATGTCAACCGGGAAAGCAGCCTTTAATAACTGCTGTCTTTCATGGAAATCCACATCTGTCTTAAAGTCAATCCTCCTTGAATCGCGGTAAAGGCTCATATCCTGGGATATAGAGGACTTCATATATTTCCACTCCATATGGATCGTCAGCTTCAGGGGGCCGCACTCGGTCACCTCAAACGCTGTCATCTCTGTGATCTCCCTCATCTTCTGCTGATAGTAAATATCAATATCCCATGCATCGTTGTCAATCGGCTTATCCTCAAACATCTGCAGGACATTTCCGCGCTGTCCTTGTGCCAGGACTTCACGGGCAAAAGTCTTGTCATAGAGCCTGGTCATCTGTCCGTAATCATTCAAAGATACCAGGTAGTATGGTGTCTCAATCTCTCTTCCCCGGATCACAAAACTGTTCTGCTCATCCTTGCCCTGATCTTTCGGATGGAAACAGATAACCTTATGTCCCATGGCAGGTACCTGTTCTGCTTTTACATACACAGCGTTTTCCCCTTTTTGTACAGGCAGAACGCGGCCTTCCTCGTCTGTAAAGTACCCGTCATCTGTGCAGGGGACTGAGACCAGTTCATCTTTCTGCCATGCGGAAGCATTCCATACTGTCCAGGTATTCTCCTGCTGCAGGGCAGTGTTCTTTGTAAAATCATCCTCCACCTGTACGGCAATATCCTCAATTCTGGCATAGTCTTTGTGACAGTCCTCGTAAACTTCATGGATGGAAGAACCGGGAATGATATCGTGAAACTGGTTGGTCAGGATCAGTTTCCAGCCTTTTGTGAGGCTTTCCTGCTGGGCTTTTTCAAGGCTTCCCTCCATCAGTCCCCGCATCACGGTCATCCACTCTGCGCGGCGGTACAGAAGTTCCATCTTCCTGTTCATGCGCTTGTTATACCCCTGGCTTGTGTAGGTTCCCCTGTGGTATTCCAGATACAGTTCTCCGTCCCAGGTGTTTACATACTGGTCTGTGTTCTTTACAGTGTCCTTCAGCTTTCTGAAATACTCCCCTGCTGTGGAGGTTTTCACATGGGGCAGCCCCGGGATCTTATCCAGCCTGCGTCTCTGTTCCAGCATATCACGGTTTACACCGCCGCCGCCGTCCCCGAACCCGTAGGCAATGAGCAGGTCTTTGTTCATCTCCTTCTCACTGTAGGCATCCCATACCCCCTTCACGGTCTTTGGCATCAGCTTTCCGTTGTAGGTGTAGAACCAGGATCCGGGTTCATTCCAGGGCTCCGGCGTGGTAATGAAGTGGGTCAGGACTTCGCTGCCGTCAATCCCCTTCCATTTAAAGGTGTCGTGAGGCATACGGTTAAACTGGTTCCAGCTTATCTTTGTGGTCATGAACATATCAATACCGGATTTTTTAAGGATTTGGGGAAGTGCCCAGGAATAGCCAAACACATCCGGCAGCCATAGGTATTCCACATCTTTTCCGAACTCATCCTTGATAAATTTGCTTCCGATCAATATCTGGCGTGTCAGGGACTCCCCGCTTGTCAGATTGCAGTCCGCTTCCACCCACATGGCTCCGTCTGCTTCCCAGCGTCCCTCTTTCACCAGCTCTTTGATCTTTTCATAGATCTCAGGAAAATCTTCTTTCACGTATTCGTAGATCTGGGGCTGTGTCTGCAGGAAAATATATTCCGGGAACATTTCCATCATCCGAAGCACAGTGGAGAAAGAACGGGATGCTTTCTCATGGGTATGTTTTAATCTCCACAGCCAGGCCATATCAATGTGGGTATGTCCCACACAGTATACATTTACCAGAGAGTGCTTATCCATCCGGTCAATCTTCTCATTCAGCACCCGGTCCGCCTGATGGACAGACTCATAAAATTCATCGCTTCCCGGATATGCCCAGTCAATACAGTGGCAGGCTTCGTCCAGGGCATTTCTCAGATCATAGCGGACAGGATCATTCTCATCCAGATTTTCAATGGATTCCAGCACCATGGTTCCCAGATAGTAAAAATCATCCACTTCCTCATCCAGCCAAGCCAGGTCTGCTCTCTTGATCTGATGCTCCTGGACTGCCGGTACTCCGCCGCCCTCCAGTCCTGACCAGAGACGGAAGGTAAGGCTTAACGCCTTCCCAAAGTATTCCTCCGGGAAAAATACTTCCTGATGGTTCACGTCCACACCCTGGAAAGGTTCCTCATTCAGGTAACACATGGACTCAAATCCGCTGTTGTTTCCTGCTCCGGTATTTCCGAAATCAAAGATACCTACCGCTCTTTTTCCGGTCCACTCTGCGGGAATACGGATCTCCCTGTGCATCCACAGATAGCGGTCCCTGCCTGCCCAGCGCTCCCCTTCGCTGATTCTTCCCCAACCGTCAAAGTTTATGGGAACCTGGGGATTCACTGCTTTTTGTTCATCCTCGCACATAAGGAATTCTCCTATAGGAGTTACGCCACGGTATCTGTATTTCTTTACTTCGTCCATTCGCCTCTGTAATTTTCTATCTGTTAAAAACATAATACCTCCTGCTTCGCACTTTTGATTATCTTTATGTCTCTATTTTACATGTTTTACGGGAAATAACAATTTTCCTTTTTCTAGGTTTCCTGTACAAATTCTAGAGCGGTTTTCAGGCTGACGAAAGCGTCATGATTGACCGGTCTTTTTATCTTTTTACCCTGTATCCCAGATAGTCCAGCATAAGTTCACTGTACATGGCATTTGCCCAGGAGAACCATTCTCTTGTAAAAATCTCAGGGTTATCCACAAAGACTCCCTCATGCATCATGCCTTTTCCACCGTCTGTCCCC
>OMGQ01001622.1_pt1 | contig 12262 bp, 9 predicted proteins | sample 1646071 | NCBI WGS metagenome assembly OMGQ01 (sample SAMN05578585, study PRJEB25193) | human gut metagenome | biome: Human Microbiome; feature: human-associated habitat; material: feces | host: Homo sapiens | place: USA:Birmingham | reverse complement strand
GATCTGCGTGCGGCTGTACTCCATCTTCCGGTATTCGTAGAGCCATCGGAAGATATCCTGACGGAAGCGCGTGCCCTCGCTCTCGGTTTCGGGAGGAAGGTGGCGCAGGCTCCACTGATTGTCGAACCAGATGTCCGAACCGTACATACGCAGGTCAAGCATGTAATCGAGATCTTCGCCGCGCGCGATCCAAGGATCGAACGACAGACGCTTGAACGCCTCTTTATGCAAAGCAAGGCAGCCGCCGCACGTATGGTTCGATCGGGAAAGACGAGGGCCGCGCATGGCCTTCGAGATCCATTTGTTGAAGGCCTTTCCCTGCTGCCAGAAATGGTTGTACCACTTGTCCTGGCTCTTCGACAGGTAGGAGCCTTCGGAATTGAAGTAGAAGCCGGTCTTGGCCAGGATGGGAATGCCCTTCTTCGTGAGCTTGCCTAGGCCGTACATGGCCTTCTGCAGGAAGTCGGCGTCATCCACCACTTCGTCGTCGTCGAGGAACACCACCGAGTCGAAGCCCAGCACGTCGGCCATCACCAGACCCAGGTTGCGCACCGCACCGTAGCCGGACAGGCCGATCTCCTTCTGCAGTTTGCCCAAACCCAGCTGCTCCATGCGCTGCTGGATAAGCGCCAGCTCGGGAGCGCCGATGACCACGGTGTTCAGCGAGGGAAAGCGCGAGACAACGCTCTGAACCTTCTCGGCCGCCTGGTTCTCGATCGACGGCTCGCTGACCACGAGCACGATGATCTGGCCGGCGCCGCGCACCTTCTGCAACGACGCAAGCAAACGCGGGAGCTCGCCGGGTTGCGAGATGGGAGTCGCGTGATCGTAGGTCGTGAGCACGCTGCCGCCTTCTTTGCGGCGACGCGCGGACACGAAAGTGGGGATCACAATAACGGGGTTCATGCACGTCCTTCACTCGGGTACAACTGCGAGGGCTCGGCCCAACCCCATATTGTAGCGATATACGCCCCGCAGCCTTGTCAATCCATCGAATCAGTGAAGGCGAGCTATTTGGTCATATATTAAAAGAAAGCAGGCGCGGCTCACGCGTTCCGCGCCTGCTTTCCCGCTAGCGGGCTACTGCCTTCTTCACCACGTCGAAGCGCTTGAGCGCGGAGAGCAGCGGAAGCCCCAACACGTAGATGACCAGGGCTTCGCCGAGACCGGTGGCCACCACGCCGAACAGGTACATGGGCAGGTACAGCCCGTCGAGCGCGATAGACGTGAACGGGATGGTGTAGTAGCCCAGGCCTTGCAGCAGAAGGGGTAGATACGCAGGCACGATGAGCGCGTTCGCGATCACGGGGCCCAGCAGCGCCAGCTTCGGACGCTCGCGCATTTTCCAGCACCACAGCGCGCCAAGGAACGTGGCCAGGCTGCCGAACACCACGTCCAGCATGCCCAGCGCCCCCGTTCCGTTGATGGCGAGCGCCATAAGGTTCGCGATGATGCACCCGACAGTGAGGCCGGGCACGGCCGCCGGCGTGAGCACTGCCAGCACGCACACCGCCTCGGAGATGCGGAACTGCACCGGCCCCCAAGCCAGCCCTTGCAGCGCCAAAAGCGTGATGAGGGTGGCAGCCGCGTACACGGCCGCGATCATGCCCGCTTGGGCGACGTACATCGTCTTCTTGTTCATGGATATGCTCCTGTTCTCCGCGCGGCGCGGTGCCGCGGGCTTTGGGCAGCTAGTAATCCGCGAGTGCAGGGCCCAACGATGCAAACGCGGAGCCGTCGACGGATGCGAGCGTGAGTTTCGCAACCGGCAAAGGCCGAAAGGAAGTATAGCAGAGGCGCGGCCGAGGGCGCACGGTAAAAGCACGAGGGGCGCCGCATGTCGCAGGCATCGAGCACGGAAGCGGGCCCGCCTGCTTGCTATGCACGCCATGAAACGCTTTTTGCACAAAAACCCGCGACGTTCGACAACAAGAAGGCCTGAAAACGCGCCCAAGGGTGCAGCTTTCAGGCCTTCGATTATGCACGATGCTCTGACCTGGCGCTTCACATTATCGCGCAGAAGCCTATCGCAAGCGAACGGTCGGCGAAATCACACATCGGCGCTTTTTGTGCGTAGAAGCGCGCGGAGCGTGCATCACGCTGGATTCTGCACGGCATCGCCTACGCGCCCGGACTCCTCCTTGCGGCGGTCGACCGCGGCGCGGCGGATGCGAAGGACGGCGTAGCCTACGAACACCACCGAGTACACGGCGACGGCCATCTGCGCAGGAGCGCCGCCGCGCAGGGCGGAGAGCACCAGCATGAGCAGCAGATGCACGTACACGAGGCCCCAGAAGGGATACGCCAGCAGCTGCACGCGCTTCCACGTCTCCTTCTTCATGCGCTTCTTCACCACGTTGAACGACGTCACCCCCAGCACGACCAGCAGCGCGAACAGCGCCAACGCAAGCGCAAGCGCCACGGCGACATTGGTTTGCGGCAGCCCCGTCGAGAGGTTGGCCGCGTACGAGGAGAGGTAGATGGCCATGTGACCCAGCGACAGCAGCCACGCCATGATAGACAGCTCGGCGCGGATGGGACGCAGGTACGTCGCCACGCGCGAGTCGCGCGCGAACACCCCGATGTACATCACGACGGCGAACAGCGCGGTGGCCAGCGTGCACTTGTGCAACAGCAGGAACAGCGCGTCGTACAGCATCGGAGGCAGTCCCGCGAACGAGCCGACCACGAACAGCACGTCAAGCGTGGCAGCCAGGGCGTAGAACGCCATCGGACACGACTTGATGGGCCGCTTGCATGCGAACGCGAATGCCACAGCGCCCGCGAGTACCAAGATGAGCGTCATGAGCGCACCTCCATAACCGTCAACGCCAGTGCCGCGAACGCGCAATAGGGCTTCTCGGCCGCAAGCTCCTGCGTGCGCTGCATGAACGCAGGGAGCCACGCCTGCGCGTGCTCGCGCTCAAACGTCTGAATGCGCTCGGTCCAAGCAGCGACAGCTTCGGCATCGTCGCAGTTCAGAGCATCGGCGAGCTTCGCGTACAGATACGACAGTAATTCGAACTCCTCGAACACGCTATCGCACGGCTCTTTGCGCGCATTCTTCGCCACCACACCCGCCTCGCGCATCAAGCGCTCCACATCCAGCGTCACCGGCGTGCGGAACAGCGCAGGAACGCCTTTCATACCCCGCTCCACGTGCAGAAACGCGCTTTCGTACGGGAAAATGGGAGTATGGCCGCCGGGTGCCAGGTACAGGCGCGAGTACACGATGCGCATGTCGGCCAGCACGTCGGCCGTCGTTGCGTCGCGCCAAAGGGCAAACGATTCAGCCACTGAATCCGCCGTTGCCAGGTCGGTGCCCGCATCGAGCAGACACGCCCGGGCATCGTCGGCGAACGATCCGTCGACCAGCCCTTGCGCCAGACGCTCATCGGGATACGCGAACGCGCACGACAGCAACTCGAACGCATCGGCCTTCCCCACCGCCCGCCTTACTACTTCTTCTCGCCCCATGAGTCCCCCTTGTTCCGACATCTTCGCCCCAAAAACACGCCACAGCGCGTGAGGCGTGTTTTTGGGGCGAAGATGCCCCCGTGCGCCGGGGCCTAAAGGGGGCGATCCCCTTTAGGCCGTCAGCGCCTTATTACTGCAAGTAGTAAACGCTCGGTTTCGTGCCGGCTTCCTCGTTGAGGAACATCGTCTCGCGCCCCTCGATGGCCTTCGACACGTCCGACTCGGGATCGTCCAGGTCGCCCCAGTAGCGCGCGCGGCCCGGGCACAGCTGCATGCATGCGGGCACGTCGCCGCGGTCGATGAGGTTCTTGCAGAACGTGCACTTCTCCACCGTGCCGCCCTTGTGCGGCGGAGCGTCGTACTCGCCCACCACGACATCGAGGTAGTACTCGGGGCTCTTGATCAGCGTGCGCACGCCCTCGTACGGGCACGCCTTGATGCACGACTCGCACCCGATGCACAGCTCGCTGTCCACCGACACGATGCCCGTCTCCTCGTCCTTGGTGGTCGCCCCCGTCGGGCACACCTCGAGGCACGCCGGGTTCTCGCAATGCTGGCACTGCACCGGAAGGAAGCTCATGGTGCAGTTCGGAAACGAACCGCCGGCATTGTCGTTTGCGACCGCCCCTCGCGCAACCGCCGAACCGAACGTTCTCGGATCGTCATCGCTTTTGGTGTACACCACATTGTACGAGAGGTCTTTCGGAAGGTTGTTCGCCACTTTGCATGCCGCAGCACACGTCTGACAACCGAAGCAGCGCCTCAAATCGATAGCCATTCCATATCGAGTCATGCGTATCACGCCCCCTGTATCTTCTCGATGGCGACAGCAACGTCGTTGTACGCCTGGTTGGCGCAGCACTGGTTATAGTCGTTGAAGGACAGGTCGGAGAAATGCCCGTCGATGAACTCGCCTGCCTGGAAGCTTCGCGGACAACTGACGGTGTTCGGGCGTTGCCCGGCGTTCAGCGTGGCGATCATCGTCACGAAGCCGCGATCGTTGCTCAGCTTGACGGTATCGCCCTCCTCGATACCCAAACCCTTCGCGTCCTCGGGATTCAAACGTACGATGGGATAAGGCTCGAACTCTTTCATGTACTCGACATCCCACCACTGCACATGAGTGCGCGTTCGCAAGTGGTCGGAGCATACGCTGAACGGATGCTTTGCGCGCGCGGGACTGTTAACGTCCGCTTCCAAAGCGGGTTCCCAGTACAGGAAGGTCTTGTCCTTCGACTCATCGATTTCCTGGCCAACGTTGTACGAAGGAACGACCTTCTCCTGATAGAATCGGGCGCGCTTGGAGGGCGTGGTGAACGAACCGCCTTCGAAGGAAATGTACGTCTCCCCCGGCAAGAAGCGCGCCGCTTTCTCTTCTTTCAGTTTCTCGAACGTGATCCCCAAATCGCGTGCGGCATCGCTATCGAGCCAAAGCTTGATAAAATCCTCTGAGTCCATATCGAAGAACTCGCCGTAGCCCATTTTCTCAGCGATCAGCTTGTATATCTCGAAATCGGGCTTGCTCTCGTACAAGGGATCGATAACCTTATCCTGCCACACCAGGTAAGGCACGTTTCGGCTCATCACCGCCAACTCCGTCGTTTCGAACCAATGGCATGCGGGCAGCAGAATGTCGGCGTACTTCGCGGTTTCGGTGAACACCATATCCTGCACCACCACGAACTCCACGTCTTCGAACACGCGAAGCGTTTCCTGGCGCTCGGTTTGGCATACCACCGGGTTTGAGCAGGACACGTATATGCTCTTCATCGTGTACGGCTTGCCTGCAAGCGTCTCCGTTTGAAGCACTCCGTGCACCTGGTTCCAGTTGACCGCGCGGCCGCCGCCTTGGACGGGGTTCCCTTCGGCATCCTTCGGCTTAAGCGCTCCCTCGGTATTGGCCACGTTGCCGCCGCCGCCGATGCTCAAACCCGCACCGGCACCCGGCTTGCATATGTTTCCGGTTGCCAAGATGAGAGAGTACATAGGCCCGTAGTTGTAGGTGCTGTTATTGTAGTGGTTGCACCCGTATTGCGAATACGTGTACACGGGACCGTCCTGCGCATACACGCGCGCCAGCTCTTTGATGTCGTCCACCGGCACGCCCGTGACCTCGGAAGACCTCTCGACGGTCCACTCGCCCACTTTTTCCTTGACGACGTCGTACACGGTTGCGTACGAGGTGCCCTCGATCGGAGGAACGTTCTCCAAAGCAGGTTTCTTCGCATCTGCGACCGCGACGACGGCCCCAGCCTCTTCGTCCCAAACCGCAGGAGGGTCGATCACGGTAGGCTCGCCCGTCTTAGGATTCACGGGACCTTGCTGCGGCTCCACCCCCAACGCACTCAATCGCAGGAACGTGCCATCTTCCTGGATGAGGAATGGCGCTTCGGTATGGCTCCTCAGGAAATCGAGATCCTGCCACCCCTGGTCGAACACCTCGCGAAGAGCACCCATGGCAAGCGCGCCATCGGTGCCGGGGTTGACGGGAACGAACCAGTCGGCCTTGGACGCCATGGTGTTGTACGCGATATCTATGTCGACAAGCCGCGTGCCCTTGTCGCGCGCTTCGAGGATGAAGTGCGTCGTCTGCACCTGGGAGACGGCTGGATTCGAACCCCAGTTCACGAAGGTCTTGGCGTTCTCGAAATCGGTCTGCTCGTTGCCCGATTGCCACGGCGTGCTGCCCAGCATCGCCATCGGACGCTCCACCGCGGCCATGTCGCGATCAGGCGTTATCTTCGCCGCGCCGATAACCTCGCGCAGGCGAGACATGGCCGATCCCGGTGCGGTTCCGCCACCGCAGATGGCGCAGTTCCCGCTGCCGATGAAGAACGCCACTGCATCGGGTGCATAGTCCTCGGCGTATCCTTTCCACTTGTCGGCAATTTCCTGGATAGCCTCGTCCCAGCTGATTCGCTCGAACTCGCCCGACCCGCGCTCTCCGACACGCCTCATGGGATACTGGATGCGCTCCGCACTGTAGACGCGCGCGACCTGCGTCACCCCTTTGGGGCAAATTCGATTGTATCGCGTATCGGGAAAATCACGAGCCGTCGTGCGCACTACTTGGCCATCGCGCACGTGAACGTTCAAGAAGCATCCGCTCAGGCACTGCCCTCGACACGCGCCCGAAAAGATCTCGTCGGGAACATAGTCTGCAGCCGGCTCCGCTTTTTCCAGGTTCTGGGTTTGGGGGCTGCAGCCTACCAGCGCGCCTGCCGCCGTCAGCGCCGCCGCACCCTTGATGAAGCTCCTGCGGGTGAACCCATGCGTTGCTTGTTCAGCCATGTGTGCTCCTCTCTTTTTCACTCCTCGGCCACAAGGCCTTCCGATGCTCGCCCTTCGCAGATGGCGGGGAGGGGATCGCGCTCTGCGAAGGGCGGGGTGAAAAGCCTTGTTCCCCCTGGCCTTTCATGAGTCTCACTTTACGGAGCGCCGAAGGATATTGCGATAAATCGGAAATAAGTTTTGCGTTAAAAAATTCTTAACCGCGTATTAACGCCGCTGGTCAAGAAGCATTTTTTACTGCTTGTTCTTCGATTTCAGCCAACCATCGATTAACCGCATCGACCGCCTCTTCTAACGACATATCCAGCTTTGCCGATTCAGCCGCTGCGGCATAGTCGATACGCCAATGCGGATAGGCGGTTATTTGCGCCGGCCACATGCGAACCGGACGGCCGAGCTCTTTCGCTTCTTTGCCTCGCGAAAAGAATCAAGTCGACCACATCGCGCGGCCGTTCGTTGCGAAACATAGGAGGGTCATGGGGCTCGGTTGCCGCATGCACCTTTTGGGCGATCTGGTAGCTCAATGCAAGACCTACCAAGTAGTCAGGCGTCGGCAACTCAAAGCCAGCGAGCTTCGGGGCTGCCACGTGTTCCTGCGACGATCCGGCCTGACCTTCATCGGGGGAAATTTCTACTTTGATTCTCCTCCAGACATCCCCTCGCAATGATAGAACCATCTCGAACCGTCTCGGCTTCACTATCCGAGAGGGAACACGTATGATCTCTGCGTCCGTCCGAGCAAAATGCAGCGGCCCCCAAGGCAGCATCAGCTCGGCGTCGAGTGCAGCAAGAAAATCTTCGATGTCTCCCGTGACGATTCCATCCAGATCCTTCGTGGCGCGAGCGCACAATCCCAGTCGATGCTGCAGAAGCGTTCCGCCTTTGAGAGAGAACCTGCTTGCTCCTGCGCAATCGATAACTTGCTGCAGCTTCGCTGCAACAACCGTCGAAGCTATGAGCCAAGCGAGCCTGCCGCTTTGCCCTATACTCAGTTCGTTTTCAGCATGCGCTATCCAAGAGTCCAATACGCGGATCGAACGTGGCTCTTTGCCTTTCGGTTTGAGCGATGCCATCTTTTCCGAAAGGACGAATCGGACATCCCCCTCCGTATCATGCGTACCGCCCATCGAGTTCACCTTCCAAACACTGCGCTATCTCATTGGTTAGCAGGCGTCGATCCCTGCCGTTTTCTATAGCTTGGCGAATCAGATAAGTCGGCACGTCCGTTATGATGCATTGTTCGATAGCGCACGGCAGGGTGACGATGGGTATCTGATGCCACCATGTTCTTTGCTGCGGATCCAATTTCTGACGATGAAGCACATAGCCTTCGCCACCCGCTTTCGCAATGCGACGCCCTTTATCTACCGTCATATGTATCTTCGTTGGATTGATGTCGCTCACTCCGTATGCGTCGAGCGCAGTCTCATGGCTGAGCGCCGCTTCGGGCACTCCCGTCCAGAGGATTGCCCGCATGAAGGCGCCGTACCGCATCTCCGGCACTTGCGGCACACGGTAAAGCCCCTGCGCTACGCGCTCCAAACGATTGCGCCTGGCAAGAGCCGCAAGAGAATGTCGCGTGACACCCTCCTCCTCGGCTTGCGCCGTCGTGATGTAGCCGTATTGGTCGAGGGCCACCTCTCTGATCTTCTCAGTATCTGTCAGCGTAGTTATCATGCAAAAATGTTAACACCGTGTTCACTTTTTTGCAAGCTTGTTGCTCCGCGGAAGCCGAAGCCGCGGCAGCGGCTCTCACTCCAAGCTGTCGGCCATCTTGTAGCCCACCCGCTGGACGGTGAGCAGGTACTTGGGCTCAGAGGGGTTCTCCTCGATCTTCTCGCGGATCTTGCGGACGAACACGGTGATGTTGTTCGTAGGCTTGCAGTCGGCGTCCGACTCGCCCCAGATGTACTCCTGGATCTGGCTGCGCGTGAACACCTTGCCCGGATGCGCCGCCAGAAACGCCACGATCTCGAACTCCTTCGTAGTCAGCGCCACCGGCTTGCCCTTCACGCGCACCTCGTATTCGCCGAACCGCACCTCCAGCTCACCGATGCGCGCCACGCCCTCGCGGTTGCGGCAGCGGGCGAAATCGATGGTGTCCTTGTGGCGGCGGATGTTCGCCTCGATGCGCAGCAGCAGCTCGGTAGAATCGAACGGCTTCGTCACGTAGTCGTCGCCGCCGGCGCGGAAGCCGATGCTCTTGTCCACGATGTCGCACTTCGCAGACAGGAAGATCACCGGGATGCGGCGGCCCTGCTCGCGGATGCGCGCGCAGAGGTCGAAGCCGTTCGTGCCCGGCAGCATCACGTCCAGCAGCAGCAAATCGGGATGCTCGCTGGCCAGCAGCTCCAGCCCGCTTTCCGCATCCCTCGCGCCGCAGAACGCGTAGCCGTTCGACACCAGCAGCTGCTCGAGCGCTTGCCGCAGGTTGCCCTCGTCGTCGATGACCATGACCTTATACATCGTCCTCCCCCTCTATCTCGCCCACGATCGCGCTCGCGGGAATCGTGATGACGAACCTGCTGCCACGACCGAGCTCGCTTTCCACCGACACGGCGAACCCTTGCATGTCGCCGTATTCGCGCACCAGCGCCAAGCCCAAGCCGCTGCCGTTGTATTTGCGCGTGGACGTGCTGTCCACCTGTACGAACCGCTCGAAGATGCGCGCCTGGTCCTCGGGCGCGATGCCGATGCCGTCGTCCACCATCGACAACGTCACCACGCGCGCCTCGGCGTCGTACGCCACGCGCAGCTCGATGGAGCCGCCGTCGGGCGTGAACTTGATGGCGTTGCTGGCCAGGTTCTCCAGCATGCGCGTCGTTTTCTCGTAGTCGCCGTTGACCAGGGGCACGTCCGACGCCACCTTCGTGCTAAACGACACCTCGTACTTGCGCGCCAGCGGAGCCATAGTGCCCTTCACCGATGCCGCCACGTCGCCCAAATCCATCGGCTCGCAGGTGGCGCGCATGCCACCCGCATCCGAACGCGCGATGTCCAGCATGTTGTTGATCATGTTGAGCAGGATGCGACTGTTCTTCTCGATCTCCTCCCATGAGCGACGGTCGTGCTCGTTGGCCGGGTCGCACGCCTCGCGCGATATCTGCGCGAACGTGATGATGGACGTCAGCGGCGTGCGCAGCTCGTGGTTCACCATGCTTAGCAGGTCGGACTTGAACTGCGTCTCCTGCGCCAGGTCGGCGTTAAGCTGCTCCAGCTTGTCGCGCTGGCGTTCCAGCAGGGCGTTCGCCTCGCGCAGGTCCACCGTGCGCTCCTGCACCTGCGATTCCAGATGCTCGTACATGCCCCGCAGCTCGCCCGCCATGTCGTTGAAGCCGGCGATGAGGCTCCTCACTTCCTTCGCGGCGAAGCGCTGGCTGACGGACGCGCCCAAGCGTCCCTGCTTCAGCTCGCCGAACGCCGCGTGCATGCCGCCCAACGGCCGCAGCACGAACACGGTGGTCACCACCAAGATGACCAAGCCGATGAACACGGTGATCAGCAGGAAGTACGCCATGTCTCGGATGACGTTGCCGCGCATGGCCGCCTGCTGCTGATCGAGGGGGATCACGATGCTGATGGCCCCGCCGACCGACTCGAGCGTCCAACCTTCCTTCGCGTGGTCGGTGATGTCGAGCTCGCCGACCGGCTCGCCGTGGCATTCGAGGCAGCTGTCGTCCACTTCGAGCGCTTGCAGATAGCGGAACCTGTCCTCGCCGTCGAACGGGGCCACGCCGTAATACTCGGTCACCGAACGATCGGCGTTGAACGCCTCGAGAGCCTTCGTCTCGAACTCGTCGGGAATGTCCTGCTCGCTGCGCGGGTCGAAGTTCGTGTACCGGATGCGGTAGTCGCTGCCCGCCGAGAACAGCCGGCCGACGCTCTTGCCCACCACCGAGCAGTGCAGGCCCTTGAACTCGTAGCCGCCGCTGGACGAATTGTTGATGATGCTTTGGGAATTGTCCATGAACTGCCACACCGCGTCCATCTCGCGCGCGAACGTGCGCGCTTCCTCCAGCATGGCCTGCTCGGTCTGCCGCTGCTGCGAGTACAAATCGAACGCGACGAACGCGAAAAACGACACGGCGAACACCGCCGTCAGAGCGGCAAGATAGATGGTCTTCAGACTGAAAGCATGCTTCCCCATGAGCGCCCCCTACGCTGCGTTCGGAAAAATTCGCAGCGTGCAAGCACCGTAGCATAATCGTCTGATCGAAGCAAAGCTGCAACGAGCAATCAGCGACCTGGGGAAACACACGCATTCGCATCGCTCATCTGGCTATTATGATCTCGTTGCTCAAAGAGCGAAAACCTCAGCGCTTCTTGCGCGGCCTGCCCTTTTTGGGAGTTTTTCCCCGGTCGGAGGCTTTTTCGCCGCGCATGCGGCGAGCCTCTTCGCGGCGCGCGCGCAGGTCTTTCGTCTCCTGGCGAAGCGCCTGGTACGATGCGTAGCGCTGTTCGCTGATATCGCCCGACTCGACGGCGGCGCGCACGGCGCATCCCGGCTCGTCCTCGTGGCTGCAATCGCGGAATCGGCAGCGCTCGGCCGCCTCCTCGATATCCGCGAACGCTGCGCCGATGCCGGTATCGGCCTCCCACAGGCCCAGTCCGCGCACGCCCGGCATGTCCATGATGAAGCCGCCGCCGGGAATAGCCACCATCTCGCGGCTCACCGTGGTGTGCCGGCCCTTGCCGTCGCGGTCGCGCACGGGGGTTGTTTCTTGCAACTCGTGTCCTACCAGCATGTTGATCAGGCTCGACTTCCCCACGCCGCTTTTGCCGATGAGCACGGCCGTGGTGTTCGGCGGCACAAGCGCGCGTACCGCTTCCACGCTGGAAGGATCGTCGGCCGACACGACGACGGTCTGCACGTCGGGGCCGGCCAACGCGCGCACGCGATCGCGCACCGCCGCCACTTCGGCATCGCTTTCGGCGAGATCGGCTTTCGTCAGCACCACGGTCACGGCCGCACCCGTCTCGTAAGCCAGCACCAGCTCTCGCTCGAGCCGCCTCACGTTCACGTCTGATAGCGGTTGCGCCACGAACACACGGTCGAAATTCGCAGCCAGCACCTGCGGGAGCGCGCGTTCGGTGGGATCTTTGCGCACGAACGCGCGCGTGCGCGGAAGGATACTCTCGATGATGCCCTTGTCGTGGCCCTCCGGCACGGTCACCTCGACGAAGTCGCCGATCACGGCACGCACTTCCTCGCCTTTCACCAGCGCGGTGGCATGCTCGCAACGCACGAAAGACCCCTCGTCGATGCGCACGAGCGGATATCCTCGATCAAGCTTGACGACCTGGCCTCTTTGCAAAAGCCCTCCTTCGAGTCACGAACAGCGCGCCTACCGCTGCCGTTCCCTCAGCCAATAGAACACGCCCAGCATCACCAGTCCGACGACCACCACGACAATGCCCGGAACGAACGCGTTGAAGTCGAACTCGTCGGGATGGCGTTCGCCCGGCCAACGAGCACGACCGTCGCTCATGGGAG
>OMGQ01001619.1_pt1 | contig 12292 bp, 10 predicted proteins | sample 1646071 | NCBI WGS metagenome assembly OMGQ01 (sample SAMN05578585, study PRJEB25193) | human gut metagenome | biome: Human Microbiome; feature: human-associated habitat; material: feces | host: Homo sapiens | place: USA:Birmingham | reverse complement strand
AGACTCATATACACACCCCACCACCCCGTCCGCTGGCCTGCGGCGGCGTCCTCACGTAGTTGAGGAAACATCTGACAAAAATGTAAGATAAATTTAAAGCAAAATTCCTTTCCATATGGTAAACTAAAGCTGTATGATTTCCTGAGAGTGATAAAGGCGGGAAAATGACAGAAAGATTACTAATGAGGGAGGATTTTTTATGTCAGAAATTAACATCCTGGTAGTGGATGATGAAAAAGAGATTGCGGAACTGGTGGAAATCTATCTGGTCAGTGACGGATATAAAGTATACAAGGCGGATAACGCACAGGCGGGACTTGACATTCTTGAGAAGGAGACGATTCATCTCGTCCTTCTGGACATCATGATGCCCGGGATGGACGGCCTTGAGATGTGCAAGAAGATCAGGGAGACGAATAATATTCCGATCATCATGCTGAGCGCCCGCTCCACGGATCTTGATAAGATACTGGGACTGGGAACGGGGGCCGACGATTATGTAGTGAAGCCGTTCAATCCTCTGGAACTGACGGCCAGAGTGAAGTCGCAGCTTCGCAGATACACTCAGTTAAACCCGCAGAGCAATGTCAGCTCTTCGGCTAAGAATGAGATCTCCATCAAGGGACTGATTATCAACAAGGATAACCACAAGGTTATAGTGTACGGGGAAGAGATTAAACTGACGCCAATTGAATTTGATATCCTCTATCTTCTGGCTTCCAATCCCGGGCGTGTGTTCAGCACGGATGAAATTTTTGAGAAGGTGTGGAATGAGAAGGTATACGAGGCCAATAACACAGTAATGGTACATATCCGGCGCCTTCGAGGAAAGATGAAAGAGGACACCAGACAGAATAAGATCATTACCACCGTTTGGGGGGTAGGATACAAAATTGAAAAGTAATGATATGAGCAGACGGTTTCGCACTAAAATCGTTACGAATATATTTTACAGTGCAGTGATAACCTGCCTGATAGAGGTATTTCTCATTGCCAATGTATCGATGATTGTAAGTTATCTGAAAGAGACGAGATATGCAGATTCATTTCTTCTTCAGATGACGGAAATCAATACGCTGATGGTACTCATATATGTGATCCTGGGGATCGCCGTGTTTACCGTCACATTTCTGACACTGCTGGAAAAGGCTCTGCGTTACATAGGGAAGATATCTTCCGCCATTCAGAACATATCGGAAGGCGATTTGAATACTACGGTGGAAGTGATTGGTGATGACGAGTTTACTCAAATGGCGGTGAACCTTAATAAGATGATGGAAGATATCCGGCGCCTGATGGACAAAGAGAGGGAGGCGGAGCGGACAAAGAATGAGCTTATTACTAATGTGGCGCATGATTTGAGAACGCCTCTTACTTCGATTATCGGGTATCTGGAGCTGCTTTCCGGTAAAGTGCAGATCCCCCAGGAGATGCAGAAAAAATATATTGATATTGCATATGCAAAATCAAAACGTCTTGAGAAGCTGATTGAGGATTTGTTCGGATTTACCAAGATGAATTACGGAAAGATGACGATGCATGTGGGGAAGGTGGATGTTGTTAAGCTGTTAAGCCAGCTTTTGGAAGAGTTTTATCCGAGCTTCGTGGATAAAAACCTGTCCTATGAACTTCAGAGCAATGTGCCGGGCAAAGTCATCACCGCAGACGGGAATCTGCTGGCGCGCCTGTTCGATAATCTAATCAATAATGCGATTAAATACGGGGCTGACGGAAAACGTGTCCTGGTAAAGATCCAGGTTACGGAACCGACGGTGACGGTTTCGGTCACCAATTATGGATATGTAATTCCGGCCGATGAACTTCCGCTGATATTTAATAAATTTTACCGGGTAGAGCAGTCGCGTTCCACAAATACAGGCGGTACCGGGCTGGGACTGGCTATTTCCAAGAATATTGTGGATATGCACGGCGGATCAATCCAGGTGACCAGCGATTTAAACGGCACGGTATTTACCGTTAAGCTTAAGACAAACTTTGACGTAAACAAAGAGAACTTCGATACGCCGGCGTAGAGCGTGTCTCTGAGCCGAAGGACGCAAAGGAAGAATAGAAATGAAGGAATATATAACGCGGGGAAAAAGAGGGTATGGCCTCTTTTTTGCCTTATTAGCACTGATAATTCTGGCAGGAGTTCTGCTGCATCCGCTCAGGACCCTGGCTGCCGCCCAGGCGGGAAAGGAATCCTCTGTCGGAATGGAGGTTACCTATGGATTTGATGATACTGCGAAAGGCAACCGTTATCTACAGATAAAGGTTCAGATGGAGAACCGCAGGGAATCGGATTTTACCGGAAAGCTTGAAATATTGACTACGGAGTCGAGCATGGAGGTGTACCGGTATGACTATCCGGTTTCCCTTGCTGCCCTGGGACAGGATGAAAAAATCGTCTATCTTCCTCTGGGAATTAAAACAGATCAGCTTTTTGTCAGCATTACGGATGAAAGCGGCAGTGAGGTGATCCGAAAACGGCTCAAGCTTAACATCAGCGGAGATGTTGCGGAAACATTTGTCGGCGTATTCAGTGACAGACCGGAAGAACTTCAGTTCATGGACGAAGTGGGAATCCACTATGGTTCCATTAAAATAAAGCAGGTTTTTCTTGATAAGGATTCGGCTCCTGAGGATGCCCTCGGCTATGATCAGTTTGATATGATTCTTGTCTCGGATTACGATTTAAACCAGCTTTCCGAAAATCAGCACCAGGCCGTCAGCCGTTTTGTTGACAATGGCGGAACTCTGCTGATTGGAGGGGGAGCAAGGTACAAAGAGGCCATGGGACGTTTTGCATCCGAGCTTCTGGAACCGCCGCTTGAGGAAGCTGTTATGCAGGAAATCAACCTGGGAGCGGAATATTCGCAGAATGCCCCTCAGGATGCCGTTATGGAGATGGTCTGTGCGAACATCGGCCTGAAAAACGGTGCCACCCTGATGCCGGGAGATGCTTTTCCGCTTCTTTCCTATGTCCACAGAAAAGAGGGCAGAATTGTTGTTGCTGCTTTTGAACTGAAAGATATCCGGGGATTTTGTGAGACACATCCCGCCTTCATGGAGAAATTCTATACGATGGCCATGGGGGAAGTGAAAACAAATGAACTGGCCCAGATGGAATATTCGGGATTTGCCAGCCTTTATTTCGCGGTGCAGGGGCTGATTAACACCGGAGATGCGGGAAGACTGCCGAATATTATTCTCTATACGATTATAATTCTTGTTTACCTGATGCTGATCGGGCCGGGAATTTATCTTTATCTGAAGAAACGCTCCATTCACCGGTATTATATGGGAGGCGTAACTGCCTGTGCACTGATTTTTACCGGCATCATCTATATTATGGGAATGAAGACGAGATTCAGGGAACCCTTTTTTACGTATGCTACAATACTTGACGTGTCCGGCAGCCAGGCGGAGGAAGATACTTATATCAACGTCAGAAGTCCCTATAACAAACCGTATACGGTTAAGCTCAATCCGGAATATACGGTGCGGCCGGTGACGAAGGGGTATTATTATGATTCATTTACTGCCGCCCGCTTTACAGGCGAGGAGGATTATAAAACGAACATCTGTTATCTTCCGGACAGAACGGAGATTAAGATACGCGATACGGTTGCCTTTACGCCAAAGCTGTTTATGCTTCAAAAGCAGCTGAATAAAAGGCAAAATCCGGGAATTGACGGCAAAGTGATATCCTACGGCGGGAAACTGGAGGGAACACTCACGAACCGGCTGGATCATAGGCTGGAGGATGCGGTTTTGCTTCTCTACGGCCGTGCAGTCCTTCTGGGAGACTTGGAACCCGGACAGGAAGTAAAACTGGACGATTTGGAGATTCTGAATTATCCGCTGAATTATACGTACGCCCTGGCCCAGAGAGTTACCGGAGGGGATCAGTATGAAAAGACGGATATCGACGACGAAGATTATATGCGTTCCCAGGAGCGCAGCCGGCTTCTGTCCTTTTATCTCGACTCAAATCTGAATGAATATACGCCGGAAGCCACGATTGTAGCTTTCAATCCGGAGAAAAAGGAAGAATTTCTTGAAGAAGACGACTTTGTTACGGAAGGCCTTACGATAGTGACATCAAAGGTGGAGCTTGTCAGGGAGAGGAACGGAATCATTTACCGGACGGCCATGGAACAGGATCCGAAGGTGATTTCCGGAAATTATCAGGCGAGATATAACAGTATGTACACGGGAGAGCCTGCGGAACCTGCGATTATTGAATATTCCCTGGGTAATGACCTCGAAATCATGCAGGTTGACTTCATGCCCCTGTCACCGGTATTTATTAATAACCCGCGGTACCCGTATCTGAATCTGTTTACCGGGAAGATGTATTTCTATAATTATGATACGGGCCGCAATGACCTGATAGAGGAAAAGCAGAGCTATACGGCTGACGAACTGAAACCTTATCTGTCTCCTGCCAATACGCTGACGGTGAAGTATGTCAGTGAAGGTACGAATGAATATGGCTGGGACAGACAGCTTCCGATGCTTTACGTCACAGGGAGGGAAAAATAATGCTGGAAATCAGAGGATTACACAAGATATACGGAAAATACCACGCATTAAGCGGTCTGGACATGAATGTGGCGACGGGGGCGCTTTATGGGTTTGTGGGACCTAACGGCGCGGGCAAGACAACCACCATTAAGATAATGACAGGCCTTCTTCCTGCGGAGGAGGGGAAGATTACCATAGACGGTATGGACGCCCTGTCAAACCTGAAGGCCCTGAAGGCAAGGATTGGCTATGTGCCGGACTTTTTCGGTGTTTATGATAACCTGACCGTGTCAGAGTACATGGAGTTTTTCGCCTCCTGCCATCACATGGACGGGCTGGTGGCAAGGAAGCGCTACACCGCCCTTTTGGAGCAGGTGGGCCTGGAAGATAAGCTGGACTTTTATGTGGACGGCCTTTCCAGGGGGATGAAACAAAGGCTCTGCCTTGCCAGGGCATTGATCCATGACCCGTCCATACTGATACTGGATGAGCCCACCTCGGGTCTGGACCCGAGGACCAGGTTTGAGTTTAAGGAAATACTGTCTGAACTGCAGGAAAGCGGCAAGACCATTGTCATCAGTTCCCATGTGCTGTCCGAACTGTCCGAGCTGTGCACGGATATCGGGATCATCGACCAGGGCAGGATGGTGCTGGAGGGGAATATAAATGATATCCTGTCCAGGGTCAACACCTCCAATCCCCTTGTCATATCCGTGTTCAGCAATGTGGACAAGGCCCTGGCTATTTTGAAGAGCCATCCCTGCGTGCAGACCATTTCCCTGAGGGAACAGGATATCTGCGTGCGTTTTTCAGGGGATTCCCAGGATGAGGCGCTGCTGCTGCAGCAATTGATTGACAGCGATGTGCTGGTCAACGGGTTTACCAGGGAAAAGGGAAGCCTGGAATCCGTGTTCATGCAGCTGACGGAACATGAAGAAGAAAGGGTGGTGTTGTCCTATGATGCGGAATCCGGTTTTTAGCCGTGAGATTAAGGTGGGTTCAAGAAGCGTGAGGCTGCCTCTGATCATTCTTCTTTTTAACGGTATCCTGTCCCTGGTAACGCTTCTCAACATGTATTCCGCCGTGGCCCAGGTTAAGACCACGGCCGTCATACAGTACAGCAGTTTCATGAATATGTATGAGTTTGTCACCACCATTGAGTTCATCCTGCTGATGTTCATTGTGCCGGCCGTCACAGCGGCCAGTATCAGCGGGGAGAGGGAGAGGCAGACCCTGGAACTGATGCTTACCACCCAGATGACGGCTTCCCAGGTGGTGATCGGCAAGCTGATGAGCGCCCTTTGCACCCTGCTGTTGCTGATAGTGTCCAGTTTCCCGTCCGTAGCCATGATATTTGTCTATGGAGCGATTACCTGGACAGATGCCGTATCCCTGATTCTCTGCTATATAACCGTGGCATTTTTTGCAGGCAGCCTGGGAATCTGCTTTTCAGCCCTGTTCAAGCGTTCCACTGTTTCCACGGTGGCGACTTATGGCGTGCTGGTGGCCGTGGTGGCCGGGACGTATTTTATCAATAAGTTCTCCCTGTCCCTGTCAGCCATGAACATAAACAATACAGCGGCAGCCTATGGGTTCGGGGAAAATGCGGTAAAGCCCACATCCGGCGGTTTTTTCTATCTGCTGCTCCTGAACCCGGCATCCACCTTCCTTGCCATCCTCAACGGACAGGCGGGAGGGAATACGCCATTAAGCAAGCTTAAAAGTTCATTTAGCATGACAGCTGCTAATTTGAGTACGGAGATCTAGGTTATTGTAAGCATCCTATTCCAACTGGCCCTGGCAGCGCTTTTAATCTATATCGCGGTCAGGTGCGTGGAGCCTGTGAAGCGCAGGCGCAGGAGCAATAAGCATAAATAATAAGATTGATTGGATATCAGGAAAGGGGTAAAACATGGGAATTATTAAGGCGGTTGCATCGGCAGTGGGAGGAGCGCTGGCAGATCAGTGGCTGGAGGTTATAGAGGCGGAGGATATGAGCGACCGCACGGTCTTTACGAAGGGCGTAAAGATAAGAAACGGGCAGAATAAAAAAGGACTGGACGATGTGGTGTCAAATGGTTCGGTGATTCACGTGTATCCAAATCAGTTTATGATGCTGGTGGATGGCGGCAAGGTTGTGGATTATACTGCGGAGGAAGGGTACTATAAGGTGGATAATTCCTCCATGCCGTCGCTGTTTAACGGCAATTTCGGGGAAGCACTGAAGGAGACCTTCGGCAGAATCCGGTTTGGTGGCCAGACACCGTCAAAACAGATGGTATTTTTTATCAATCTGCAGGAAATCAAAGGAATCCGTTTCGGCACAAGAACGCCAATCAATTACTTTGATAATTTCTATAATGCCGAGCTGTTTCTGAGGGCGCATGGAACCTATTCAATCAAGGTTACGGAACCGCTTAAGTTCTATTCCGAGGTGATTCCAAAGAATGAGGATCACGTTGAAATAGACGTTATCAATGAGCAGTATCTGGCGGAATTTTTATCGGCGCTCCAATCTTCGATTAACCAGATGTCGGCTGACGGCACGAGAATTTCATTTGTAAGTTCGAAGAGCCGTGAACTGGGGCAGTATATGGCTACCACGCTGGACTGCGACTGGAATCAGATGAGAGGAATGGAAATTCAGGCGGTGGGGATTGCAAGCATTTCCTACGACGAAGAATCACAGAAGCTTATTAATATGAGAAACCAGGGGGCGATGCTGGGAGATCCGGCTGTCCGGGAAGGATATGTCCAGGGCTCGGTGGCCCGGGGGATGGAAGCGGCCGGTTCCAATGCAAACGGCTCGATGGCAGGCTTTATGGGCATGGGAGTCGGGATGAATGCAGGCGGCGGTTTCATGGGAGCCGCATCTGCCGCCAACATGCAGCAGATGCAGATGAATCAGGGAATGAATCAGGCGGCTCCTTTTCAGCCTGGTATGGACCGGCAGCCGGGAACGGCACAGCCGTCCGGTATGCCGTCATCTCCTGCTCAGCCTTCCGTCTGGACCTGTGGCTGTGGGACGGTCAATACAGGTAAATTTTGTTCCGAATGCGGTTCACCCAGGCCGGCAGCAGAGTGGACCTGCAGCTGCGGCAGCATAAATAAGGGAAAGTTCTGTTCAGAATGTGGAAAACCCAGGCCGTAAAACCGGTATCAGTGGATAATGAATCGAAGCGCAGGTGAAGCCAGAAATGAATACAATTACATATAAGTGTCCCAACTGTGACGGCGGTCTGGTATTTGATCCGAAGTCGCAGAAATTCAAGTGTGAGTACTGTCTGTCTGAATTTACAGAAGGAGAACTGGAGCGGCCGCCCGAAGAACCGACGGAAGCATCAGCCGGACAGCCGGAGAGCGAAGCGGCAATGGTTCTTTACCAATGTCCCAGCTGCGGAGCGGAGATTGTCACTGAGGAGACGACTGCCGCAACGTTCTGTTATTACTGCCATAATCCGGTGGTAATCTCAGGGAAGCTGGAGGGCCGTTACAGGCCGGATTACGTTGTCCCTTTTGAGATGGACCGAAATAAGGCGGAAGAAATCTTTAAAAGCTGGATCAGGCGTAAAAAGTATGTTCCAAAAGATTTTTATTCTCCAAAGCAGATTGAGATGATGGAGGGAATTTATTATCCCTACTGGTTATACAGCTGTAAGGTGGACGGCCGGATTGATGCCGAGGGTGTCCGCCGCAGAACGACAAGAACAGGGAGCATGGAATTCCTGGAAACCAGCAGGTATCAGGTTGAGCGGAAAGGGCTGATGGAAGTCAGAAATGTATCCAGAAATGCCCTGAAAAAGGCGGATCGCAGGTTGTCGGAGAATGTTCTTCCATTCGATATGGAGAAGCTGAAGCCCTTTCAGGCCGGTTATCTGTCCGGCTTCAAGGCTGAACGCCGGGACATGGAGAAGGAAGAATTTACAGAAGAAATTGAGACGGAAATCCGCGATTATGCGGTTGCTTCCCTGAAAAACAGTATTTCCGGCTATGACAGTATCAATGTAAAAAACCATGAAGAGAAAATCACATCGCCGGAGTGGGGCTATACCCTCCTTCCGGTCTGGGTCCTGACCTACAAGGATAAAAAGGAAGACAAGATGTATTACTTTGCAATGAACGGCCAGAGCGGCAAAATCTGCGGCGTGCTTCCTGTGGATTACGGAAGGCTGGCCGGGCTGTTTGCTCTTGTCTTCTTTCCGGTTCTGATTATGCTGCTGATAGGAGGGTATCTGATATGAGAACAGCCGTCCGAAAAAACAGTTTTGCCAAAGTCCTCCGTCTCGGGTTCCTGACGGTTCTTCTGTCGGTACTGCTGTGTATGGCAATGCCGTGGGCAGTCATTGCAGGAGAGCAGCGTGTCTTTGACAATGCCAAGCTCTTTGACGCAAGTGAAAAAGAAGAGCTGGAACAGAAGCTGTCTTCCTTCCGGGAGGAATGGCAGATGGATCTGGGCGTCCTCACGACAGAGAGTACGGGCCGGAAAACAGTGGAAAGCTTTGCAGATGATTTCTATGATCAGCAGGGAATGGGAGAGGGAAGCAGCCACAGTGGCGCCCTGATCGTCATTGATATGGGCAGCCGGGAGCTTTATATCTCCACTCTAGGAGATATGGCAGATTATCTGACGGATGAGCGGATCGAGGCTGTATTAGACAGCGCTTACGGTTATGCATCGGAAGCGGATTATGCCGGGTGCGCGGCCGTGGCGGTGGACCGTATTGCCTCTTACATGGACGACGGCGTTCCCGCCGGTCAGTATGACTATATCAGGAAAGACTACAGGCCGTCCCTTGAATGGTATGAAATACTTTTTGCCGCTGCCATAGCGGCGGCTGCGGCGGTTATGCCGTGTATCGGCGTAATAAACCAGTATAAGATGAAAAAAGAGCGGAGACAGTCTCTGAATTACCATTTTTCATACAGGGGAAGCAGTGATTTCAAGTATGATGTGGTCAATGACATGTTTATAAATAAGATGGTTACCCAGAGAAGGATACCAAGAAATACGGGAGGCTCCGGCCCGGGCGGCCGGGGCCCGGGAAGCTTTGCCGGCCGTACAACCCTTCACAGGAGCAGCAGTGGAAGGATGCACGGCGGCGGAGGCCGGAAGTTCTGACAAATCAGAATATAAGATTAATCAGGGAACAGAGAATGATTCCAATGACCGTGGGAAGCAGAAATGCCACTACGGTCCAGCGGATACTTCCTGTTTCCTTTTTTACTGTGAGGCAGGTGGTAGAACAGGGCCAGTGAAAAAGTGAAAAGACAGCCATACATACCGCTGTTTTAATCGTCCATCCCTGTGCGGCGAAGAGGCCCATCAGAGCAGAGGGATCCGACATTTCAACCAGACATCCCGTCTGCAGGTAGCCCATTAAAATAATGGGAATTACAATCTCGTTCGCAGGGAACCCCAGAATAAAGCCCACCATAATCATTCCGTCCATCCCCATAAAGCGGCCGAAGGGATCGAGGAAGGAGGACAGATGGGACAGAAGGCTCTGGCCGTCGATAAACAGGTTGCCGGCCAGCCAGATGATGAGGCCGGCCGGTGCAGCTACGCAGACAGCGCGGGCCAGGACGAACAGAGTTCTGTCGAAAATAGAGCGTACGACGACTTTACCGAATTGCGGACGCCTGTAAGGCGGCAGCTCCAGCGTGAAGGAGGACGGCATGCCTTTCAGGATTGTTTTGGACAGAAGCAGGGACGACAGCAGCGTGGCGAGAACGCCGAGGAGAATAAAACCGGTAAGGACAGCGGCTGTGACTAAGGATGCCCGGAATCCGCCGCTCTTTGCCCCGATTCCCATAAAAAACAGAGTGATCAGCATGATGAGAGTGGGGAAACGTCCGTTACATGGAACCATGGAGTTGGTCAGGATGGCAATCAGTCTTTCACGGGGAGAGTCGATAATCCGGCAGCCGACAACACCGGCAGCGTTACAGCCGAAGCCCATAGCCATGAGTGGTCATTGATGCCCGTCCCCGTCAGCTTCCTGCTTCCGGCAGGTTCGGCTTTTTAACTGTTCTTTACACTGCAGGAACAATTGTTCTGTGACAATCGGCGGATGGGTGTCGGGAACCCGGATCCTCTCATGCTCCGGAACGGTCAGGGACGCAGAACTCTTAAATGAGAGCTTTTTTGTTTTTCCCTGCACCATATGACCCAGATAAACCGGGTTATGAAGTATCTTTATAATGGTGTTGGCAGTCCACTGGCCGGAGCGGCTGAAGCGGTCCGGATTCAGGCCCGGATGCTTCAGGCAGCGGTAGATAGACGGACAGGGAATCTTTTCATTATTTAATTCGGCGGCCAGTGCTGAGGGCAGAACCCCGCGGGACGCATCAAGAAAAAGGCGGAGCACAATAGGAGCGGTCTCAGGATCGGGAGTCAGCTGATGGCGCTCTTTTCCGCATTTTCGGTATCCATAGGGGGCGAAATTACCAATATAGGAGCCTTCTTCCATCCGTACCTGCAGGGAAGCCCTGATTTTACGGGAAATATCACGGGCATACATTTCATTAACCACATTGCGGAACGGGATTAAATCCGTGCTTGAGAACGCTGAATCATATCCGTCCCCGACAGCGATGAACCTGACTCCGCGGGAGGGAAAGAACAGCTCCGTATATTGTCCTGTTTTAATGTAATCGCGTCCCAGGCGTGACAGGTCTTTTGTCAGCACCAGTCCGATCTCCTTTTTTTCAATATCTTCGATCATCCTCTTAAAGCCGGGCCGGTCGAAGGAAGTGCCGGAGTAGCCGTCATCTACATATTCCCGTATTACGGTCAGACCATGTTCTGCGGCGTAGCGGAGAAGCATTTTTCTCTGATTGGCAATACTTAAGCTTTCTTTGGCGCCTTCATCGTCCTTTGAAAGGCGCAGATAGATGGCTCCGGGCAGAAATGATTTGTCAGAAAAAGATGGATACATAAAGAACCTCTTTTCAATCTGTTCAGAACATTTTATGCCGGAATCTTAAATTTCAATTACAGAGTGATAAAATTAAAGAAAAACAGTTGTGTCATCATGGTAAAAATAGTATGATAAGCCTGTAGAATCAGGCCTTTGAATGAGGAAAAGACAGCCGGGCCATGAGCGTGAAGACGGATAAGTACGGAAAGAGGAATTGATACATATGGCAATACTGATGACAGGATTGTGCGAAAAGGGCGTGGAACTGATATGGAAACAGTGCAATGAAGAATTGTACCCTCAGGGCATTGAATACCTGGAAGAAGCGGCACACGCCGGGGATGCGGAAGGCTGGTTTTTCCTTGGCAACTGCTATAGCTGGGGAGACGGCGCCGTCGGTTTCAGTGATAAAAAAGCATACGAATGTTACAAGAAAGGCATAGAGGGCGGAAGCGTCCGCTGTGTGCTGGGGGCGGCAAGGGCAGGCCAGTTTGACGAAGAGCTTAAGAAAGCCTCACCCTGCACCCTGGAGGAGAGCTATCGGGCCGTGCTTCAGTCTGCTGAAGAGGGCGACGCATTCTCCGCATTCCAGATCGCGGCGGCTTATGAGTGGGAGGCAATCTTCGATTTGCTCCAGCCGGAGGAGCAGAAACGCGAGAATTGCTATAAATGGTACGAACAGGCGGCAAAAGGCGGGATCGTTTCCGCTATGGTGAAAGTTGGAAAATGCTGCTTAAACGGCCAGTATGTACCGAAAAATGAAGAGATGGCCCGTAAGTGGGCCGATCGCTGTGCAGCGGTGGGGAATGCCTGGGGACTATACATAATGGGGCTGCACCATC
>OMGQ01001616.1_pt1 | contig 12305 bp, 10 predicted proteins | sample 1646071 | NCBI WGS metagenome assembly OMGQ01 (sample SAMN05578585, study PRJEB25193) | human gut metagenome | biome: Human Microbiome; feature: human-associated habitat; material: feces | host: Homo sapiens | place: USA:Birmingham | reverse complement strand
AAGCCGGGCGATGGATCGAAAAGACCTACCCGGCTTTAAATGTGCGTTTTATTTCTGTTACAGACCAGTTTGACAGCAAAACGGCAGATTTTTCAGAGAAGTCATTTGTAATTCCAATCAAGAATTTTGTAAACGAAAGCTATTGCCGGGATATTTCTGGCAAGGTGCGAAGCCACCAGAAAATCAAACGTGAAAAAGGCGAATTTATTGGAGCCTTTGCGCCATATGGATATTGTAAAGATCCGGAAAATAAGAACTGTCTTGTGGTAGATGTGTATGCAGCAGATATTGTAAGAAAAATATTTGCCTGGAAAATTGAGGGATTCAGTCTTGGAGCGATTGCAAAGAAGCTGAATGTGCGTCATGTGCAAACGCCGAAAGAATACAAGGTTGCAAATGGCGAACATTATCATGCAGGTTTTCAGGGAACGAGTACACCGAAATGGTCGGCAATGCAGATTAAACGGATTCTGACCAATGAAGTTTACATTGGAAACATGGTACAGGGCAAGCAGGAAAGAATCAGTTATAAAGTAAAGAAACGTCTGGATAAGCCGGAGTCCGAATGGGTAAAGGTGAAAAATACACATCCGGCGATCATTAAGCAGAATGATTTTGATGTGGTGCAGAAGCTGCTTCAATATGACGGGAGAGCCTCAAAAACTTCAGATAGTTCCAGCTTTTTTGCGGGATTTTTATTTTGCGGAGACTGTGGAGTGCCGATGATACGCAGAGTAAACAGATATAAAGGAAAAGAAAAGGCTTTTTATATCTGTCAGACGAAGAATAAAGGAGGAGATTGTACCCGCCACAGTATTCCAGAGGAAGTGCTGAAAAGGATTGTATTGAAGGAAATTCAGACTTACACCACACTTTTCGTGGATTATGAAATGATTATGGAAGAACTTCATCAGATGGAAGTCAATTATGACCAGATTATCAGCTATGATATGCAGATAGCAAAGCTGCAGGAAGAATACAGTAAATACTACAGCTTAAAGGTTTCCCTGAATGATGATTTAAAATCTGGAATGATTACAAAAGAAGAGTTTGATGATTTTCGGGAAACTTATGGGAAGAAATGTGAAGAACTGGAGCAGATGATTGAACACCAGAAATGGGTGGTAAAGCAGATGTTTGAAGGGGGAGTTTCAGCAGCAATTCAGTTAAAGGACTGGAAGAAATCTCTGGAGATCAAAGAGTTGGATCGCACATTGCTGGCGCTGACTGTTAATAAAATCTATATTTATGAAAATAAACAGATTAAAATTCAGATTCGTTATCAGGATGTGATTGAGAAAATGAAAGTAATAAAACAGTTCTATATGCAGCATCAGTCAGAATACAGGAAAGAGGTGGGATAAGTGGCAAGAACAGCAAGAAGGTATGAGAAACGGACAGAAAAGGCAAGCTTTCAGATGCCAATATACAGAGCGGCAATCTATGCCAGATTATCCGTAGATAACGAAGAAAGGAAATCGGAATCTATTGAAACACAGATTACATTGATAAAAGAATTTATTCAGAAGCACAATGCGAATGAAAACAAAGCGTATGAGTTGATGGTCTATGATATTTATTCCGATCTTGGCAAAACCGGAACAAATTTTGAACGAGCCGGATTTGAGCGAATGATGAATGACGTCAGGGAGAGAAAAATCAACTGTATTCTGGTCAAAGATTTTTCTAGATTTGGAAGAAATTATATTGAGACAGGAAATTATCTGGAAAACATTCTGCCGTTTATGAAAGTACGATTTATCTCTGTATGTGACCGATATGATTCATTTTCTACAGATGCAAAAAATCAGGAGTTATCCATGAATATCAAAAATCTGGTGAATGATGCCTATGCAAAGGATATTTCTGCAAAAGGGCGGGCAGCAAAGAGAATTGCACAGAAAAACGGGGAATATGTGGGAGCTGTAGCACCATATGGGTATCGGTGTGAGAAAGTGCATGGCATTTACAAGCTGATTGTGGAGCCGGAAGCCGCCAAGATCGTCCGCAGGATTTTTGAAGCGTATGCGTCAGGTGTGGGGATTCAACGTATTATTGATGATTTGTTTGAGGATGGAATACATCGGATTTCAGACTATAACCGATATCATCATGTGTACTGTCAGGAAGGAGAAAAATTGCATCAGTGGGCAATGTCTTCCGTGCGTGCGGTATTGAAACGGAATAACTATTATGGAGATTTGGTTCAGCGAAAATATGAATCCAGATTCCAGAGGGGAGAAAAATGGTGTGATGTACTGGATGAAAAACAGTGGATTATTACACCCAATACCCATGAACCAATTATAAGCAGGGAACTGTTTGAAAAAGTTCAGGTACGTTTGAAAACAGCACTGGAAGCAAGAAATATTGTGGGTTGGGAAGAGAATGAGAGGGCTTTCTACAATGTATTTTATTGTGGTGATTGTAAACGCAAAATGTGTACAGGCAGATCAAAAGGATACGTTTATTACTATTGCAATGCGGTACAGTACAGGGATGAGAGAAAATGCAGTTATAAATCTATTTCAGAAGATAAACTTCAGAAAATCGTCCGTTCCGAGCTGACCAGACAATTTCAGTTATCCGGACTGTACAAGAGAGAACTGTCGACTATGAGCGCAGAAGTGTTTTCGGCTAAAATTGAAGAGATCCGGAATGAAATCAAAATGTTAGACAGAGATTTAGAAAAGCGTTCAGAAAAACTGGCACAGGCATTTATGCAGTACAAGGAGGAAAATATTTCCGGAGAGGCATATCTGAAAATGAGGGATGAGCGGAATAGCTGGAAAGAATTCTGCGAGGAAAGAAAAACTATATTGGAACAGAAAATACGAAAACTGCAGAAGCGGCAGAAAGAAGAATCCAGATTTTTAAAAAGTCTGCTGGATTTAGAAGGAACAACCAGAATCAATGCAGAGCTTGCAGAAGGATTGATAGATAGTATGTATCTGTATGGGGATGGCAGACTGGAAATCAACTTTCGGTTTAAGGGGGCGATAGAGCATGAGTGATCAGAAAATGATTATCGGATATTATCGCCTTTCCATGGAAGATGATTCAGAAGGAGAAAGCAACAGTATCATGAATCAGAGAAAACTAATAAAGGATTATATTGCCGGTATCCCGGAGCTTTCGGCAATGCCATTTCAGGAATATTATGACGATGGATATTCAGGTTCCAGTATGGAACGTCCGGCAATCAAGCAGGTTTTGCAATTGGCAAGAGAGAATCAAGTGCAGTGTATCGTAGTAAAAGATTTTTCACGATTTGCCAGAAACTACATTGAGATGGGAACTTATTTGGAACAGATTTTCCCGTTTCTGGGAGTGCGTTTTATATCTATTTCAGATCATTATGATTCTATAGATTATAGGGGGAAGAGCTCTGATATAGAAGTGCAGTTTAAAGGACTGATCGCTGATTTTTATGTGAAAGACCAGTCAGTTAAAGTAAAAGCAGCGGTCGGAACGAAAAGAAAAAACGGAGAGTATTGCTGTGGTTCTGCACCTTATGGATATCGGATAAATCCGGAGAATAAGAAATCGTTGCTGATTGTAGAGGAAGAAGCAAAAGTGATCCGCAGAGTATTTGAATTGACGAATCAACGATATTCTAAGAAGGATATTTGTCGGTTATTTAATGAAGAAGGTATTCTGACTCCATTACAGTCCATGAGCAGACGGCAGAAATCAGACAGTAAGAGAGCATCTTCAAGAGGACTGCAGTGGACGAGTGATATGGTGCGTAAAATTCTGAATGATAAAAATTATATTGGTTGTATGGTTTACGGGAAGACGAAGATTCCGGAACCCGGTACAGGTAAAGAAGTGCCTGTGCCCAGATGTCAATGGAAAATCATGGAAAACCATCATGAACCGATTGTATCAGAAGAGACTTTTGAAAAGGCACAGTCCTTGCAGGTCAGACATGCCAGAAAGAGCAAGTTCGATAAGGATATTACTTTATTGAGTGGATATGTGAAATGTGGGAATTGCCGGAGAAATCTGACAGGCAGCAAAAAACTGCATGGACACATTCTTTATAGCTGTGCATATAGCCGGGGAAAAGAAGATACAGGGTGTTTTGCAGGAAAAGCAGATGATAAAATGCTGGAGCAGATTGTACTTGCTGAAATAAAGGCATACTTACGCCAGAACATCAGTCAGGAGCAGATGCAGCAATCTATGCGGGAACAACATGAAGACAATATTCAAGAATATAAGTTGGAGAGTCAGGAATGTGAGAATCGTCAGGAAGAGATAAGGATTCAAAATCGTCGGAATTATGAGAAGTACCATGAAGGGCAGATGGATCAAAAACAGTTCATGGAAGCAAAGAAACAGTTGGAAGAAGAAAAAGAACGACTGCAGAGACGGGGACAGGAACTGGATGAGCTGATCAATGGAGAAAAAGAAATCCTGATGAAGAAGAATGTTCCAGTGGAACAGATGTTGAAGTTTCTGGGGTATGAAAAACTGAAGCAAGAGATGCTGGAAGAATATGTGCAGGGAATATATGTGTATGATGACGGGAGAGTGGAGGTGGAATGGAAAGAATTATCAAAAAAGGCTGTGAGAAATAGGATTGAAGAGAAGAAAGACTTTTGATAAACTTTATTTATTCCACCATGGAAGCTATTTTAAAGGGAGGAACAGATTTTGAATATACTTATTATTGGAAATGGATTTGATTTAGCACATAATTTACCGACTACATATAAGGATTTTTTGAAATTTATAGATGCATTTAATCGCTTTAAAGATATTTGCAAGGAAGAAAGTGTGAAAAAGGTATGGGAAGATGCAACAGAAGAGGATAAAAAGTATATATTAGATATGGCAAATTTGTATGGTAAGCAGAGAACTATATTTGAAGAAATAGAAAAACTAATTTCAAATAATGTTTGGATGAATTATTTCTGGAAACTTTATACTGAACGTAAAACATTAGGAATGGATGGTTGGATTGATTTTGAGTGCGAAATATCTCGAATAATTCAGACACTTGATCAGGCTCGAATGACAATTTTAGCAGATATTAGGCAAGGTAAGAAAACTGGGAAAATGACGCAATATCAGTTGAACATCCTTTCACCTTTATGGGGAAAAGCTGGTATTGATCGTGAATTGATTTCCTTTGAAGAAAAAGCGATTACGTATAGAAAAACACAATTTCTAAAAGATTTAAATAGGCTTACAAGATGTCTGGAAATATACTTAGGAGAATTTGTAGAAGAAATAAAGCCACAAGTAAAATTACCAGATATTGAAGGCTTAGATATTAATTGTGTGTTGAGTTTTAACTATACACACACATACGAAAACTTCTATCATACAGATAAAAGTAAAGATGTCAAATATGATTATATTCATGGGGAAGTAAAAAAAGACAGTACCATTGAAACATGTAATTTAATTCTTGGAATTGATGAGTATTTAGAAGGAGAAGAGAAGAATAAGTCAAATGAATTTATTCAGTTTAAAAAATTCTATCAAAGGATTTATAAAAAGACAGGTTGTAAGTATGTGGACTGGATAAGAAAAAACGAAGAATGGTTGAAAAGATATTCAAAAGTCAAGAACCCTGAAAATAATATATATATTTGGGGGCATTCGCTAGATATAACAGACGGAGATATTCTTTCTAGCTTGATTAATATGCCAAATACAAAAACAACTATTTTTTATCATAACCAAGAAGCACTGGGAAACCAAATTGGTAATCTTGTAAAAGTTCTAGGAGAAAATGAACTTATATCTATGGTACATGGGGAAAATGCTAGAATTGTTTTTAAAGAACAACAAAAGGAAGAGTCTGTGGATGAAAATAAGAACTAAAAATGCTCATCACTTCTGGCGAAAGTAGGAATAGATATTGAAGCATTAGGCTAAAAAATGGAGCAATAACGTAACATCCTCCCCACCTATTTTGTGACAATTATATAACGTCCTCTATACAGAAACATGTGGTTTTGAGCTATTTTCGTGGTAAAAAAGCTGCATATTTTTTGTAGCAATGACTTGACATCCTCGGGGGCACTATGTGTAAGAGACAGTATTCCGATATAAGAAAAGTCTCTCTTACATCAGGGCTGATGCGTAAGAGACTTTTCTCTTAATTAAGAAGATCTTTGAGACAATCTGGAATTTGTTCGGAGTTCAGATAAAATAGATTGGAAGAACTATAAATGTTGCTTTTAAATGTTACAATAAATTCAATCGGTTTTTTATAGAAATAGTAGGGAACCGATGTGAGTTTTGGAAGAATCTTTGCAATGTCTTCCGGAGTATTGAAAACAATATTTTTTTGATTGTCATGATTTGTTGCTTCAATGCGTTGCACATTATCTGACTCTATTTTTGTTGGAAGGTCATAGCCAAGTTCTTTTAAATAGTCATATGTGTTTGTAAAACTGCAAAAAAGTGGTCGCATGTATGTATCAGACGAATTCTTCGGAGCAAAATTAATAGTTCCGCTTGGAAATTGACTGGTCAAATCAAAATAGCTGGCATTGACTAAATCTTTTTGATAAATATCCAGCAACGTCTTCATTTGAGCAGCTGAGATATTCAGTTTACTCGTGGATTGATAAATATCAGTTACTTCCACATATTGAAAGTCTAAAGAAGAATACAAATTAGTCTGAAATAATGCTTCTTTATATTGCTGATTGTTTAGAAGATATTTGGAACAGTTTTGCACATCAGTTTCGTTAATCAGATACATTCTGTAAACACTTCGCCCATTTTTTAAGTTGTATTTCAAATTTACATATTGAGCAGTTTCGTCCGTCATATCAAATAAGGATGCCCCTTTTTGAGCAAGCTGATAAACTGGACCAAAGTCTTTTAGCGCAGAAGAATCTAAAAAGTCTTTGGTTGACTGGACATTGGAAGTAATTGGATAGTAAAAACGAGTATTAAAATCGTCCATGTAAATTGCGATGCTCTCGATCTCATTTTTTTCGGAATGTAGTTATCGTATTTGAACAGATCAAATTTGTAGATTGCAGTGATTCCGAAGGCAAGAATGACAGAAAGCAATAAAGCCCCCTTTTTGGCAAATAAATGTTTTAAGTCCATTGTATAAATAAATTCAATTACAATTGCAAAAATAAATGTGCATAATATAGCAAGTATAAAAATTACGATATTGTTGGAAGCTTGATTCGCTAAACTATCAAGATAAAATGCAGCGCAGATTCCAAGCGGAATGCTCAATAATATTTTCAGTACAGATTCTGCTTTTGGAAAAGCGATAGGTTTACCGGCAGTTTCTGTAGGGCGCAATCGATACAAAAAAATTCCAAGCAGTAAAAATACAATTGTTCCAATCACTGAAAAAAGAATTAACTTGTATGGAACTGTCTGGTCAGACATTTGGTTTAACGTGGAAATATACGCTAACAAAGGAGAAGAGAGCCCGTCGGTTCCATCGGTTGTTATATAAAGTGATTTGAACCAACTAAACCAATAAGCGTCGACCTTCAAAAAATATGTAGAGAAAAAGCGCATCGCCAATAATCTGAAAAGTGCAACAATAAGAGTTCCGTATGAAAAAAGGCTGAGTGTGACAATGAGTCCAATCAATAATTTCCCAGTCATAATCATGGAAAAAACGGTAAGTGTATATAATAATAAGAAAAACAAAACATGTATTCCAAATGCAGCAAAACTTACTTTTAATAATTCTAAGGACATGTATCCCTGAAAGGAAATACTTAGCATGCTAACTAACAGATTTAGCGTAAATGGAATCAGAAAAATAAGAAATCCACTTACAAATTGGATAAAAAATAATCTCTCACGTCGAATTGGCAAGCTGTGTATAAGATTTAGTTTTTCTTTGGAATGCAGATAATAGAAACCAGATACCCCGCAAAGGATTGCAAATAAAATCACACAGAAGACGAGAGCATTATTATTAAATCCCATGAAATTAAATAACCAAAATTTAAAATCTTTCATGGTAAAGCCTGGAGTAACAGTGTTTATCCAATTTGTCTTTTCATTGATTCCGATAATAAGCATCAGAGGCTGAAATAAAAATGTCACGGTGGAAAGAATTGCAATCAGCCAAGTCCGTTGGCGCAAATCTTCTTTTATAAGTTTAATACATGAAATTTTTGATGTCATATCCGGCAGCCTCCGTTTCGCTAATAAAGATTTCTTCTAATGAAAGGGGTAATACCTCAGCAAAAAGAGGCGATTTTGTATTGACCCTTTCTAAAATTTCTTCACGAGTTCCGCGTGCAACGATAGTAGTCAGTGAACCACGTTTTTCACGGTGTAGAATTTCTAACTGTCTGAGTAGTTCTTCTTCTGCGACGGGATCTTCAATCACGCACTGCAGGCGGTGTACATGAAATTTCAAGTCTTCTAGATCTTGAGATAAAAGTATTCCGCCTTTGTGTAAAAGCCCGATATGATCACAGATATCTTCCAATTCTCTCAGATTGTGTGAGGAGATGACCGGCGTGAAATTTCTATTTAAAAGTTCAGCTGCAAAAATGCCCTTTACAGACTGACGAACAACAGGGTCTAAACCGTCGAACGTCTCGTCACAGAAAAGATATTTTGTGTTTGCACAGATGCCGAGCAAAATAGAGACTTGTTTTTTCATTCCTTTTGAAAAATCGCTGATTTTTTCCTGAATATCTATATGGAATTGTCTGGCAAGCTCTTCAAAGCGGATCGTATCAAATTGTGAGTAAGCAAGGCTGTAGTAATGCGCCATAGTATGAGGAGTCGCATTTGGGAAAAAATATGGATTATCGGATAAAAAACAAATATCTGCTTTTGTAAGTTCGTTTTCAAATACAGGATGGTCATCGATGATGACAGTTCCGGAATCAGGCTTTAGAATACCGCTTAATATTTTTAAAAAGGTACTTTTGCCCGCGCCATTTGTCCCAAGCAGACCGAAAATGTGTTCATCGTGAATGGAAGCGGTTATATGATCAAGTGCCATTTTTTTACCATATGACTTACTTAGATTGTCAACCTGAATCATTGTAGTTCCTCCTAGAAAGCTGTTACAATTTTACGTATCTTGGACGGTGTCCGGTATATTTTAGAAATTTTTTGATAATATCATCCATTTTGATCTTGAGACTGGAAGTATTGATACATGGGTGGCATCCGATATATTCATCATCCATTAAGTCCTTGTCAATCAAAAGATCTACGTACCAGTCTTTGTCGTTCATCAGTCCGAGAACACTTACGGATCCAGGAGTGATATTCAGAAATTTTTCCATATATTCCGGCTCGGCAAAAGAAAGTCTTGAGATGCCAAGCTGCTTCGAAAGATCTTTCGTCATGAATTTTTTGTCTCCCGGTATCAATAACAGGAAAAAGGTTGTTTTTTGCTGATTGCGCAGGAATAGATTCTTGCACATTGTAACCCCAAGGGCTTCGTCAACAGCAGCACATTCTCCCATTGTGCCGGCAACATCGTGGTCTACTCCTTCATATGGGATTTTCAGTTTATCCAATAGCTCATATACTGCCATCTCTTTTGGCAGACGATTTCCGTCTGTCGGGGCAGAAGTAAAATGTTTTTCGCTGATATGTATTTCACTCATAAAAATAGTTCCTTTCTTGTATAGAGTTCTTTCTATGGCTAAGTATAATGGAAAGTGAAACAAATAACAAGCTAGAATTGACAAGTTTATGTACATGGTATTATATTAAATTTTATATCTAATTTTCGATTATCCGCATAAACACTATACTTTCAAGTATTTTGAAGTATAGAAAAAACTCATTTTACCACGAATTTACCACGATTGAATGAGCCTTGATATGACCTATAAAATAACACCCAAAAGACATCATTACACCTAAATGGTGTCTTTTTAAAAAGCAGTCAATCCTAAAACTAACTGCTTTGTGTATATGGATATGAAATTGTAAACTAGAAGCTGTTTATTTTTTCTTTTTAGGTTTTGGCGTTGGTAGTTCATCATACATCACATCAAATAACCCCGTCAGAAAATCTTTATTATCAACTTCTTCCACCAATAACATTTCTTTGGAGTTTTCGTATGGAATTTCATAAGTAACTGTCGGCATATAAGAAATTGCAGACTTTGTTGGTTTTACAAGTAACCTATCATCATATATACCGCCAACGATTTTTCCACGATAATAAATAATAAATTCTCCCATCATTGCACGATATGTTATTTCTTGTAATTCTGATAATTGTTCTAAAACAAATTGTAAATAATCTTTACTTGAAGCCATTTCCAACCCTCCAATCTTGAATTTTATTATTCCAATGCTTTCTTTAAGTCCAGAACAAATTGCTTTTGTTGTTTTTTCAAATAGGTTTTTACAAAAGGTTTCATAAACCACTTTTTAGGTATCACATTTTCTGTAAAGTCTATTTGTGTTTCATTCCCTTTGTCTATAAAAACACCAATCCAATGACCTTTCATGTTGCTATTCTCCATATCAAATTCCCAGCGTTTATATGGTTCTGCAACGGTAACGGTAAATGTAGTAGCATATCCATTTTTTGTGTATTCAATAAATTGTTTGTCATTTATTATTTCTGTTTTGCTCAAATCACTTCGCCATGAGTTATATTTATCAACAGCTAAAACAATGTTCCAAACTTTTTGAATATCATTACTAATAATTGTATTTATATTTGAAATTGCCACTTTTTCATTTCCCCTTTTCAAACTGGAATTTGTCTTACAACAATTTATATATGCATAAAAAGCAATATATTTATGAAAACACCCTAAATCCAAAATCTACTCAATTCATTTTTCCTTACATAAAATGTTCTCGTATATTTCACTTCCTCACCAAGTGTTTCCCCTATCAAAACTTCAAAATCATTGATATCAAATTCTGGAAAGAATGTATCTCCATCTTCAATATTTAAATCTACTTCTGTGATATACATTTTATCTACTATTTGCAAAGCTTCCTTAAATAGTCCATATCCACCAGATATGTATACATCTCGTCCTTTAGCCAATAATAATGCATCTTCTAATGATTTAACTGAAACTAAATTATCTCCTTGATACTCTGTTGTGGTGGAAACAACAATATTCATTCTATTAGGCAACGGATGACCGATTTCTTCATAAGACTTTCGCCCCATAATAACCACATTACCCGTTGTTAACTCTCTAAATTGCTTTTGTTCTCCCTTTATTTTCCATGGTATATTACCATTCTTGCCTATAACATTATTCTTTGACCTCGCAACAATCAAACCTATCATCTATTTCATCCTCCATAATATGATGTCGTACCTGTGATTCCATCAAGTGCACCACATCTTAACAAACTCAAAATTATCTCGAACTAACCAGCTCGACAAATTCAAGTTTGTCGCTTTCTTCATATCCACATTATATCATTTTCATATCTGCACCACAATAAAATTTTATGCACCGATAATCTTATTGAACAGCTCTAACAAACACCATTTCATCACTCCAATCTGAAATTTAGGTATGAAAAAAGCAGTCAATCCTAAGACTAACTGCTTTGTGTATAGAGATATGAAATTGTGAAATAGAATTTGCCTATTTCAAATCAAAAAGAGAATTTTCATAGTCCTTTACATAGTATCGTATATTTTTACGCCCCTTTTGAATAATGGTATGTCCCTCTGCTTCTAATTTTTCTTTCTGTGCTTCAATACCATTTGGATATTTAGCATTTAATTCTCCGTTTGCTTTTAATGTTCTCCAATAGGGTGTTTCATCTTCGGAACGCTGATAACTCGCCCACGCTACAATAGAAACAAATATACCCGCTGTAATCGGCTCTGTAAAATCTGCACCACTCAATTTTGCAAAGTGTTCTCGTATTTTTCCAACCGTAATCACTTTACCATACGGAACTTTTTTCATTACTTTGTCATAGTCAATCGGGGGAGCAAAATACATTTTGTTTCCACCATATTTCTCAATACTTTTCTGGTCTATGATAATTTGAAATTTTGGCATATCCTTACTATCATGCAACATAGCATTAAAATCTTTTTTATCTTCATTTGCCATTTGTGCCACCTCCTACTTTAAGGATAGTCTGTTTCTTATTTCCATGCAATGAGGCTGTTTGAAAATTATTAACACTTTCAAATTTGTCGCTTTCTTCATATCCATATTATAACAGTTCCATATATCCGCCACAATAAAAATCAGCATACCCTTAGCATTTATGGAACAAAAATGCACACTTTTTCTTTCTTCCTCTTGATTACCCCACAACAGAAAAGAAAAAGCCCTGTCAAGAGCCTTGCCACCATTGGTGGTGCTTTGCAC
>OMGQ01001613.1_pt1 | contig 12315 bp, 13 predicted proteins | sample 1646071 | NCBI WGS metagenome assembly OMGQ01 (sample SAMN05578585, study PRJEB25193) | human gut metagenome | biome: Human Microbiome; feature: human-associated habitat; material: feces | host: Homo sapiens | place: USA:Birmingham | reverse complement strand
ATTATCCCCTGTCGGCATCCGGATGCGGCAAGATAGAGAAAAGCGCTCTGGAGCTGAAAGAGAATAATACTCCTCATGTGATTTACAGCAGCCCTCTGCTGCGCTGTGTACAGAGTTCCTGTATACTGAGGCCGTATTTTGATTGTGGGATTTATTTTACCGAAGGCCTGGCGGAGATTTATATGGGAGAATGGGAAAATCTGCTTTTTTCTGAGATAAAAGCCAGATACCCGCAGGAGTATCACAGACGGGGGTGTGCAATGGGAGATTATTGTGTGCCGGGCGGAGAATCCTTCCGGGAAGTCCAGATGCGGGCGGCGGCGGTTGTTCGCCAGGCTGCAGCGGCCGCAGCGGCGGATGATACGATTCTCTTTGTAACCCATATAGGGGTGATACGAAGCCTGTTGTGTCTGTATGAGGACAGGCCCCTTGCACATTTGTTTGAATACTCCCTGGATTACGGCGAATATGTGGAGGTGTCTCCATCCGTTTTTTAAATACGGGGGCAGCGGCAGTATATCCGCCGCTGTCGTATTTTTATATTTCGCCGTATTTCTATCTTTCACCGTATTTCTATATCTCACCGCATTTCTATATCCCACCGCATTTCTATATCTCAACGCATTTCTATATTTCAACGCACTGCTATATCTCAACGCATTTCTATATCTCAACGCATTTCTATATCTCACCAAATTTCTATATCTCTTGGTATTTTATACTTCCTCGTATCCCGCGCCTTTCATGGCTGATATGGCATGGCTTGTATAGCGGCCAAACAATCCTTTTCTTTTTGGACGGGGAAGGATGCCGGACTCTGACCGTTTTTTCAGGATTGCTTCTATCTCTTCCCGGGGAAGTTCTTTTCCCCGTATGCCCACAACATCCAGGCTTCTGTTCTGTACGCTATATTTCAGTATATCACCTGTCTCTATAAAAGCCAGGGGGCCTCCTGCGGCTGCCTCGGGGGAAACATGACCGATGGCGGCACCTCTTGTGGCGCCCGAGAATCGTCCGTCTGTTACCAGGGCAACTGTGCCGTTGAGACGTTCATCGCAGACAATGGCTTCTGTTGTCATCAGCATTTCCGGCATACCGGTTCCTCTTGGTCCTTCGTAGCGGATAACAAGAATGTCTCCCGGGTCCACCTGTCCGTCCACAACTGCCTGGTAGGCATCTTCCTCACGGTTGTATACCTTTGCCGGGCCAATGTGCTCCCGCATAGTTTCGATGCAGGCTGAATACTTGATCACCGCGCCTTCCGGTGCCAGATTGCCCTTTAAGATGGCAATGGAGCCTTTTTCCTCCGCTTTCTCCACAGGGAAAATGACCTGGTCACGTTCCAGACCATAATTGTGAAGATAACCCAGGTTACGGGCAAAAAAGTTGTCTTTTTCCAAATCTTCCAGATTCTCACCCAGCGTTTTGCCTGTGACAGTCATCACATCAAGATGCAGCATGTCCTTTAAGTAAATCTGGACCATGGGGATTCCTCCGGCAAACCAGAAGGATTCCGTCAGGTGCTGACCGCTTGGATTGATATTGCCAATATGGGGCACTTTGTGGTTCAGGTCATCGAAAAGTTCCGGCTCCAGCGTAATCCCCAGTTCCCTTGCTATGGAAGGAAGGTGGATCGTGGCATTGGTGGAGCCTCCGATGGCACTGTGAATGATAATAGCATTTTCAAATGCCTCTCTAGTCATGATGGCTCCTGCCGTAATATCACGCTCTGCCAGCTCCATGATCTTTCGTCCCGCCTTTCTGGAATAGGCGAATATATCACGCATAGTAGCCGGCATAACGGCAGTTCCGGGAAGCGCCATACCCAGAGCCTCCGCCATACACTGCATCGTGCTGGCAGTTCCCAGGAAGGTACAAGCCCCACAGGACGGGCAGCCTGTAAGTTTGTAATCTCTGATCTCCTGCTCAGTGACAGCCCCTTCACGCTTTTGCCGCAGAGAAATGTCTCCGGCAACCAAAGATGTGGTCATATCCGGGCCGGGGCGCATACTGCCTCCCGGAATAAAGATTGTAGGCATGTCCAGACGGGCCGCTGCTTTTAACTGGGCAGGAATAGACTTATCGCAGGAGGCGGAAAGGATCATACCGTCCCATGGGTATACGCAGCCGTGTACCTCAATCATATCGCAGATGGCTTCACGGGAAGCCAAAATGTAATTCATGCCGTCGTGACCCTGGGCACATCCGTCACAGATATCTGTAGTGTGATATTGAGCCGGATAGCCGCCTTTTTCAAATACCCCGTATTTTGCCTGTTCCATGAGGCCGGACAGGTGGGTGCTGCCGGGATGACTGTCACCGAAGACATCTTCCAGCAGGATCTGCGGTTTTTTTATGTCCTCCTCATCCCATCCTGAGCCCATCTGCAGGGCGTCAAACTGGGACCAGAGAAGACGCTGGGGAGCACTTTTTTGTTTGTGGTTCATAGTGTGTTATGTATCCCTTCTTTATAGATTATTTGATGATTTCATATTACAACTTTTTGGGGGATTTGACTACTGTTAATTGAGAGAATATGAAGTACAAAAGCCGCGGAACGAAGACGAATCTCTTTGTTCCGCGGCTTTTGTAAATATATAAGGAGGTTTTTATCAAGCTTACTTTAAACGTTTTCTGACTACAAATTCCCTTGCTCCGGCTATAAGCAAAACACCTGCAAAAACTCCTACACACAGAAGACCCGTATAGTCGTTTTTTGTTATGTTTTCCCCTTCATCCAGGGGTACCTGCTCACCGTTGATCGTAACTGTTTTTCTGTTATCTGTATCTTCTGCAGTGTCCGAATCATCTGCTGACACGGTATTACTTTGCTGCTTATCTTTATCATCCTGAGGGATATTTCCTGTACTTTCCTGTGTCTGTTTTTCGTCCGTCTCTGTATGGGAAGCTTCTGCCTGCCGGCTCGTGCGGCTGCTTTCGCCGGATAGGCTCTGTTTCGCCTGGGCAATAGTCATGTTTCCCAGGATCATGGCAATGCATAATGTGAGCGGTAAGATTTTTTTCCGTAATCTCTTATGTCCCATTATGCACTCCTTCCCAAGCCTTATTGTTGCTTTTTGTTCTCTTCCGACTGTTCTAAGGCTCTGTCTATAAACTTTATTAACTCTATAGCACTGCGGAAATCCTGCTCGCTCTGTTCTTCCATCCAGGTGACGCTGCCCTGCCATGTAGCGCTTTTATTGTCAGCAATTTTAACCACAAAGGTCTCTGCATTTCTCGCCATTCTATTTTTCACAATGTTTTTCTCCTCCGGAAGGTGTTTATCAAGTTGGATCATCCAGTTATTATATATAATATTATACTGCAGACAGCATTACAAAAAGCATTACATCATTACCTATCTGTAACCCTATTTTCCCTGTATGCTAATCTGTAATGGTGAAAAGACCAACGAGAAAAAATCACCAAAAGCCCTGAAGACTATAGCTGCATTTTCTATCGCCTACTCTATTCCCGTCTGCGGATCACTGAGGCTATAACCTCCAGAAACAAAGCTGCGGCGATCACACCGCCGGCAATGATCTTTCCGATCGTACTTGTGAGGGCCTGTGCAATTCTTCCCAGAACGGGAATTGTGTACACTACTTTTCCTATAAAATTGCTGTAGGGAACTGTGTTCATATCTTCCGTCTTATTTGCGTCACCTTTGGTGACAAATTCACCCATGACCACTTTATTCTCTACAACTCTATGGGTGATTATGGCATTGGAATCCTTAGCTCCGTAGAAAGCGATCACATCATCCTCTTTCATATCCTCAGGTGCTGCTTCCTGCACATATACCAGGCTTCCCGTGGGGATTGCCGGTTCCATACTTCCGCTCACCACGGAATAGGCATCATAGCCAAAAAGCCTGGTTGCTGTTATGGGAAGACAGACAAGCACCAGACCTATCAATAAAACAGTGCCCAGTGCACTGCAAACTGCAGACACTGGGCTTTTTTTATCCTTTTTCTTCTTTCTGCTCAAAATCGGATATCCTTTCTGTTACCTATGCATTTTTTATATATATTATCTGCGGCGTCTGATCAGAAATACAGCTAATGCTGAAAGTGCAGCAACTGCTCCGACTCCGATCGCAATACCGGCTGCCAGCGGAAGACCTTTTTTCACTTTCTCTTTGGTTTCCTCCGGGTTGTCAGCAAGGGGAGTTTCCTCCTCGTCTAAATCTACAATATCCTGATTACCTTCCGGAACTTCCTCAGGCTCGATCACCTGGGTTCCTGCATCGGTTCCTGCCTCTCCGGCCGTTCCTTCTGTACCGGCGGTTCCGGCATCACCGGTGGTCCCTTCTGTGCCGGCTGTACCCGCGTCGCCAGTGGTTCCCTCTGTACCGGTGGTTCCGGCAGGCGTGGTACCTGCTGCAGGTGTCTCGATCACAGTTGTCTCTGTTGTGGTGGTTCCCGGCACTACAGTTGTGACGGTTGTAGTCTCACCAGGGACAGTGACAGTCTCGGTGGTTACCGGTGAATATACGAAAGTAAATACATTCTCTGCTTCGTTGGAAACCAGCGTTTTTGTCAGTGCCAAAGCCTGTGGCGTGTAGTTCTCCATATACAGATATGCCACTACGGGTTTGTCTCCTACATTACCGTAATAAGTACGGCTTGGTGCCAGCTCGTTGCCTTCCTCATCCCGATAATTTACAGTATAACCAACCATATCGCCCTGGATTCCATAGGCAACTACAAAATCTCTGTCGCCGTTTACATGAAATGCGGATGTCTCAAGAGAATTATTATCACGTCCGCTTATACGGACACCTTTTACATAATATTTGCTGGAATCTCCCAGTGATACTGCGCCGTTCTGTACATCGAAAGATACTTTGTCACCTAATTTCAGGCCGCTTACTACTACTCGGTCCGTGCCCGGAGTGATGACCGGAGATCCTTTACTTTCAACAGACAAACCGTCAATCCCTGAAAAGGTTCCCTGATTGCCTGCATAGAAGGTTGCCGTATAGGTATATTCCTGCTCCGCTGCAAAAACACTGATTACGGATGAGCCAAAAAGCATGCAGACAGTAAGTAACGATGTCAAGATCATTTTCAGCTTCTTCATGACTTCAGCTCCCCTTTCTCGTTCTCACGGCGTTTTTTCATGGAAAGAATTCCGAAAACCAGCAGTACAACTCCACTGATCAATGCTATTGTGCTATAGAGAAGGATATTCGTTGTATCTCCTGTTTTTGGACGGGTTATGGTCTCTTTCACCGTGTTTGATGCACCAGTGACTGTCTTTCTGATCACTGTGTCCTCACCTTTTACTGTGATCGTGGACGGAGCAACCTTTTCTACTGCGAAATTCATCTGCAGGCGGGCCAGTGTATTCTGATACGCATTGCCCTGGGTTTCGCCGTCTAAGATAACTTTCAGATGAACGGATCCGGCTTTTCCTGCATCCAGTCTGTCCAGATAGAAAAAGTCATCAAGAGAATTGGTTGCCTGCTCCAAACCTTCACCCACATGTGAAGTGCCTTCTCCGCCTACGGTTTCACTGTCATAGAGTACCGCTTCTGTTCCGGAAGGATCATAGTATGTCAGAACATATGTGTACGCTCCGCCTTCAGCCTGGCTTCCCTTCTCAAGGCTCTGAAGAACTTCATTGGACATATACCAGTCCGTCTGTTCTTTGCCTGCATTCTTTATCTCTACCTGCAGTTCCATGGTATCGCCCGGAAGGATTCCATAAATCTCCTCCGCCATCTCTTTGGAACTGAAGTTGCTGTTCATCTCGTCTCCGTCAAAAGTGACCTGCCAGTTTTTATCGCTTTTAAAATCTTCTGCATATGCTGTTGCTGCAGTGCCTACGGTCATGATCGCTGCCATGACAAGGCACAAAATTTTCTTTTTCATATTCTGTACCTCCTATCGTAAGCTGATCTCTCCATTTGCTGCTACGTCTACATCCACACCCCAGGCACTCTTGATGGCGTCCACTGCGTTATGTGTCTGTACAGCATCCACTTCGGCCTCTATCTGAAAACTGTAACCGTCATAATCGTAAACTGTGGTAATTGTCTTATATCCATTTTCATCCTCTGTCACATGTTCTGTGACTTTTTTGCCTAATGCCGGATCAATTCTCAGACTGTCCGCAAAATCCGGGGTGGTTTCCCCTGCCGGAAGGATACTGGTGTAATAAAGAATAGTACGTTCTTTTGAGTTGGATGTGGTGTTATCCACTACCCATCCATTACCTGTCAGATTTAAATCTATCAATTCAGGTGAAAGCTTGGTATCTTTTACCGCATCCGCGCCTTCCCCTTTTGACCAGCTCTTGTTCAGGATCACCCTCACGTAGCTGTCAATGGTGCCGCTGTTGGTGACGCTGAGGTTCTCCTCATACTTCTTTCCAAGCACCAGTTTTTCCTTTTTCAGACCTTCCAGAAGATTCCCTGTGGACTCATTCCATTCGCCGTCTTTGTCGTAATCCCTGCTGCTGATGATGTTACCATTTTCCACCAGGCTTACACCTATGTTGGAGGTACTCATCTCAATCCCATAATTTTCACTGTAGTATGTCAGTGCTGCCCGAGCGCTTCCCACTGTGCTGCCGAGCAGAAGCAGTGCGGATGCTGTGAGAAGGATAACTGGTTTAACAGAAAAGGATTTTTTCTTCTTTTTCATTATTCACCAACCTCCTCTTGTTTCGCGTTCCAGTCTGCATAAGGATTGCCCTGGTCATCATATAAAACCGGCGTGCACTCCTGGGCCACGATAACATTAAATTCTTCCTCGCTGTCTTTGGAATCAATCTTAACCTGAAGTTCTTCCGTCTCGCCCCCTGCCGGAACTATATCGCTGTAATAATAGTAATCTTCTTCTCCGGGAGACCATTTCTCGCTGCCCTGATATTTCAGCCCATCCTGATATTTATCTCCTGCAAATACTTTAACGCGGACATAACATTCAAAATCGCCTGTATTCTTGATCACAATGTGCTTTGTCCAGTCGCTGACCGTCTCTTCCGGGACAGTTGTTGTTGAACCAAGGCTGATGGTCACACCGCCTGCTGCTGTTGCATAGGTAGTAAAGTATGCCATAGCGCTGTTCACTGACAGACCTGCAGTGAGGGCGAGAGCTGCTGCAGCCAGACAAAGGCTTTTTTTATTGAATTTCTTCTTCATCTCTCAATCCTCCTTTACTGCTGTTCCCAGTCCCAGTCACCTTCATTGTATGTGAAACGGTTGACTACGCTGCTGCCGCCGTTGTTACGGTGGTCGTATTCATTTTCAAAAGATACACCTGCAATATCATCTGCTGCTATGACTGCGTGCTGTGTGGCTTCAGTTGTGAGTTCATAACTTGCACCGCTGTAAACCTCTGTAACTGTGACATTCGCACCTGCTGGGATATGCTCAATCTTCACACTTTTTGTTCCCGGAGCATTAAAGGAAATGGAAACTACATTGCTGTAAACTACCTCATAGTCCTTCTCTGCCTCTACCTGAAAAACAAAATCTGCTCCGCCTAAAGTTTCGTTGTAGGAGGTGAGTGTTTTACTGATCTCCAAATCTCCATAGCGTTTTGTCTGTGAAGGTTTTAAACCGGTTGTCACATCATATACCCAGGTATCATCCTGTGTGGACTGATAATAGTTGTTCGGAAGGGATACCAGGTAAGGTGTAAAGTCATAGGTATTGTAATCTGACTGCACGGACCTGGCCGCTACCAGATACATTCCTGTTGCAAGGTTCTCCGCACTTCCTCTGGATTTATCCTGGCCTTCCTGACGCTGCATCTGGACATTTGCTGTGGGCTGGGCCGCAAGGCTGTTTACCAGATCCGTAGCTTCCGGATAAAACTGTGTATTCCCCGTTCTCTTTCACATCTGCTACTTTGTACAGGTCAATGGGGATCACCAGACTGTCCAGCTCTTCATACTGTCCATCCAGTTCAAATGTCAGGGAACAGCTTTTCTCTGTATCTATGCCGAAGGCTGCATATACCTTTGGCAAAACCGTTGCGGAAAGCACCAATGCCAGAGCCAGAGCTAATGCACTTCCTTTTTTTATTATCTTTTTCATCTTCACATTTTACCCTCCTCTGAAATCTCATTCCCTGTCATCCACTGTATCCGTATTTTATTTTTTCTTCCGTGGTCTAAACAGGAATTTCATTAAAAGTATCACAAGCAGTGTCACAGCCAATCCAAGGATCAGATATATCATATAATAATTCTGAACTGCTTTCAGCATGGACTGTACCGGTGTGCTTTCTATTTCTTCCTCTCCTGTATACGGTACCCGATGTCCGCGGACTAAAAGCCTGTGGGAGTTTACACCGTATGGAGCGCAGGTGAACAAGGTTACATAATCCTGGCCTTCTTCGATGGCCATAGCGCCGTCTAAGGTTTCCCTGTCATCTTTGTCTATCATAGTAAGGATTTCGTCTACCTCATAGGCTAAAGTTTCGTCCAGTACGTGAATGTAAAATAAATCTCCGCGTTTTAACTGGTCGACATCTGTAAAAAGTCTGGCGCTTGGAAGTCCTCTGTGGGCTGCCAGTACGCTGTGGGTGCTTTCGCCTCCGATTGGTAATTTGGTTCCGTTTAAGTGGCCTACTCCGGTCTGGAGGACATCGTCTCCGGTGCCGTGGTAGATGGCAACTTTTATGTTGATCTTGGGGATGGAGAGGTATCCCATGATCCCGTCATTGTTGACATTAAGAACTTTCCAATATTCTGTATTTTCCAGTTCTTCTTTATCCTCTCCAAATACATCACCATAAAGATTGTTCTGGGTCAGAGATTCATCAAAGGCTCTTGCGGCTTCCCATTCTTTTGTAAAATCTTCCGGCGTCATATCACCGATGGTTTCCTCATAACTGCTTATGAGTTTACTCTGGCGGTAGGTGTTCCACTGATTGGAAACGGTTGGGTAAACCAGGATGCCAAACCCTGCCAGAAATAATAATCCGAACAGAATCGTTGAAATTTTTCTCTTCATTTATTTGTCCGTCAGCTCCTCATTCTCCTGTTTCTCACCCAGATCAAGCTTTTTTCTTAATTTCTTTTCACGGAGATAGAGGAAAGTAACAAAGGCTGCTGTGACTGCCAAGCCTACAATTACCCAGAAGAGATAACTTGTGTGCATACTTACACCGGTCAGCAGGGAAGTAGGTGTTTCTTCCATTACTGTCTCTTCATAGGGAACGCGGTGCCCGCGAACCAGAAGTCTCTGGCTGTTCACGCCGTATGGTGTACAGGTAAAGAGGGTTACCAAATCTTTTCCTTCCTCTACTGCCAGCCCTTCGGTTTGGTCAGGTTCTACGACTGATATCATATCCACTTCATAGCAAAGGGTATCATCTAATATATAGAGAAGGAAATGGTCGCCTTCTTTTAACTTGTCAAGATCCGTGAACAGTGTCGCACTTGGAAGCCCTCTGTGGGCGGAGATCACAGCATGTGTGCTCTCTCCTCCAATTGGAAGGGAACTGCCTTCCAGATGGCCTGCTGCTTTTTGAAGTACCTCATCCTCCGTTGTATGAAAAACAGGGATTTTAATATCAATTTTAGGGATTTCTACATATCCCATCATACCATCACCTGTGAGGTTAAGACAAGACATATATTCTTCGTCTTCCTCGGAAGCTTCCGCTACGGCAAAGGAGTCTGGGAGGATGCTGGGAAGAAGGGCATTGTTGTAAGCTTTTGCGCGGCTTGCTTCGGCTTTGTAGTCAATCTCACCGGCTGTGCTTTTTTCATTTACCACTTCTTCGTAATTACTGATCAATTTGCTCTGTCTGTAGTTATTCCATTGATTTGATACGAAGGGATACAGCAGCAAGGACAAACCGGCTAAAAATAGAAGGGAAACAATGATTATGTGTGCTCTTTTTTTCATCCGGACTCTCCTTATTGTTGTATTTTTCTAAAATGCCGGGGCGGGCCGTCCGCCCCGGCATTTTGTTGTTGCTTGGATTTGTTGCTAATTGTTATAAATGATTGTGGTTATTTTGCAGATTTTCTGCGGCTTGCGAAGAAGAGACCTGCTGCTACAATCATGATGAGGCATCCGCCGATGGTGAAGATTGTTGTACCGATTCCACCTGTGGAGGGGAGGGAGGAGAGTTTGGTATCATACATATTAGCTGGAGTTGTTTTTATAATCTCTTTAGCCTCACCATCCTGAGACAGAGTAACACTTACATCTGTTGTATTGACGCTATATCCTTCCGGAGCTTTTACCTCCTTAAAGAAGTATGTACCAGTGTACAAACCTTCCACTTTAATATTTCCATTTACATCTGTAGTTAATTTAGTAGCACCTTCCTGAGCATCAACCCATTCAATGAATTTATGAGTTTGTTCATCAAACTTTGCATATTTTACTGTTTTATCTTCTAATGTTTTATAAACAACAAATTCTGCACCTGCAAGTTTTATTTCATGATTTTCTGCATCAGACTTAATTAATTCGATTTCACCTGAATAAAGCTTTTCATTATCTGATCCAAATCTATCTTTTCCTTCAGGACTACCATCGCCAGCATGAACATCATTTCCTACTTTTACATCAGTAACTACTGCCTTGTAAGATATGGTTAATGCAGTGTTTGCATATTTGTTCTCTGCAAGAATGTCTGTTAAATCAACGGTAAAGGAATTGCCATTTACAGTTCCATAATAAATTTTCTCATTATCGTTTCCATATTTAACAGTTACTGCAACTTTACCTGCATTAGCATCCTCTTCCGGAAGAACTACATAAGATGCACCTGTAATTTCATCGATGATTTCATAATGACGATTTTTGTCTGTCAACGGAAGATATGGGACTGTAGAATTAATTGTATAAGTTACAGTACGACCAATCTCAGTTACTTTGTTTGCATCGTCTGCTGTTTTTGTCACGCTATTAGGTGCTTTCTTTGCCTCAATTACTTTGTCTTCTAAATCAGCTGGAATACCTGTAGACGGATCATAATCTTTAAATGCAATATAAGCTGCCATTGGGCTATATACATAATTTGATTCATCGCCTCGAATATAATAAACTCCTGCTTCATCTACTGTGAATGGACTCGTAGTTGCTGCACTAAGAGTATATTCTGAACCAGAAACTTTAGCCAGTGCTGCTGCTATTTCCTCACTATAATTTGCTGTAGCTGCCTCATGATTAATTAATTTCTTAATTATTGACTGTTCTGAGTCATCTAAAAAGGCATCTTTATAGTTTTGAGCAATGTCGTTATTTACAAATTTCCAACCAGTTTCTGTATTTTGATCTGGTGCGATTAACTGCAGATACTCAAATTTACCTTCACCTGCATTGTTAATTGTAATTTTTGCAGATTTTGGTGCTGCAAATGTAGTTAATGTGGTTCCCAGAACCATCGCCAATGCTAATAACATGGCTAATACTTTTTTAATCTTACTCATATCTTTTCTCCTTTTCTTTTTAGGGCTATACCCATTTAAAGTTAAAAATGTTTTTACTCAATTGCCTTCCGCTTTTTGCGGTACAGAGACCGCTGAAAAATACATTCATATCATTTAATTTTCCAGCACCTCCCTGTGTTTGTTTTTATATAAGATAAGGGTTGCTGCCATCATGAGCAGTACACCACCAATCAAATAACCAAATATTCCCGGACCACCTGTACTTGGCAGTTCAAACACTGCAGTGTTTTCAAAGTAAAAATGAACGGTTGTTATGTTATCCACGGTTTCATTTCTCTTCACTTCTCCACTACTTGATTCTATAGTCTTCAGCACACCATTTCTGCCTATTACCAGAGTCCACTTTTCGTTACTCTTTGAATATCCAACAGGCGCTTTGGTTTCACTTAAAGTATAAGTACCTGGTGCTATAGTAGTGACTAACGAATTATCATTAAAATCCTGATCCTCATACCAATTTATTTTGCCATCCTTATCTGTCTTTCCATAATATGTCTTTGCGGTGGACTTTAATTCAAATTCTGCATCTGATATACATAAATTATTATCGCTGGAACTTACCTTTAAAATATCCCAATTAGTAATTACTTTTTCATTGGAAAACTCAGCAACGCCAAGAATACCACCACCTGTATGCTTCCATTCATTATTAATAACATTTTCATTCTTTGTATTATTTCCCATAATGAATGTTACGGAATCATCTGCACTAATAACTTCACAATCTGTTTTCTTATTAACACTGATGCTTTTTAATGAATAACCCTCTACAGATTTTTCAGATACAGTATACTCGCCCCTAGCCAGATTTTTCAATTTCTCTCCAGAATATGAAACTGCATCTGTACTATTTGCGGGAATCACTATTGTAATCTCTTCTTT
>OMGQ01001606.1_pt1 | contig 12360 bp, 13 predicted proteins | sample 1646071 | NCBI WGS metagenome assembly OMGQ01 (sample SAMN05578585, study PRJEB25193) | human gut metagenome | biome: Human Microbiome; feature: human-associated habitat; material: feces | host: Homo sapiens | place: USA:Birmingham | reverse complement strand
AATTAATATGCAAATAATAAAGCCACTAGATTAATTCCTAGTGGCTTTGTGTTTGCATAAGTAAGTTAATAGCTTTGTAAAGGGCATCTGCTTGTGTTACATTGTTAACCTTACACCATTTAGCAAATGATTCAAATTGTTTTTCATATACTCTTACATTTCTATTAATCGTTTTTCCTTTGTTTATATCTACATCTGATTGTATTTGTTTCCTTACTATATACTCATCAATCATTTGATACAGTATATCCATCTGTTCAACTGTAAATGACTGTGTAGACAGCATATCTTTCTTTTTTTCTTGTCTTAAGGTTACACCCTTACTATGTGTAACTAATGTCCTTTTAGTTTCTTGTATTTCATTTTCTTGTAACGCATGGTTACTATCTGTAACTTCACTATCTTTAGGGATATATTGATTTAGCTTTCTATCACATTTATATCCTGCTTTACTTAGTTTCTTTCTCAAGCTTCCCTCACTATATCCTAAATGCTTTTCTGCTTCTGTGACTGTCATTCCTTTAGCCAATAACTCATTTATTGCTTGCAAATCTTCCATCATGTCCCTCCCCGCTTATAACATACCGTTACTACCTGTAACTATATCACTATATTAAAATACATTCTAATGTAAATCAATAAAAGGGTGACATGACCTTCTTTATTAATTTACATAATGTTTATACTTGTTGAGCATTAAGAGTAAATAAAAACGGAACAGTTGGGGAAACTGTTCCGTTTTTATTGGTTTTTTAGGGTATTTTTTTGAGGGTTTGTATAAAGAGTTTATCTTGTCCGTTCACTCTTTAATATTTGACCTGATATGGGGGAGGTCTTTTAATATTTTTAACTTATGTATTCATTCTAGTAATTTCTAGTCACATGTCAAGTAATTTCTAGCTTTATTCACGGGTACTTAAGCCGTTTTTTAGTATATTAGAATCCTCATCTTTTGTATATTGACAATTTTCATTATTTTTAACCATTTTTATTTTTTCGATTAGTGCACGTTGTCTTTTTCGACATTTTTCATTGTTTATTTTATATAATTTTTTAATCTATTTTTTCAGCAAATTGTTAATGTGTATTTTACTCCTCCCTTAACATCTTCTGCACTGTACTCATTTCTGATATATGATACTTAAGTATCTGAAAAATTTTTAGCCTTTTCCCTCTAGCTATAATAAGTTTCTCTATTAAGTTGCCCTTTTCTGGCCAGAAATAAAATGTGAAGTTGTTATTGCTTCAAATAATTTCTTATAGTCTTCTCACTACACCCTTTTATCTTTGCAATTTGATTTTTACTTATTCCTGTAGCATATAGTTTTTTAATTTCCTCTACATCTTCATCATTAAACATTCGCTTTCTATGTCCTTGCTTAAATTCAGATTTTATTATCACCTCTTCTTTATCCGGTATACTAGGTTCTAAAACTCTTTTAAGTTCTTGGTATACTGTTCTCAGGGTTAATGGCCTGTCATTATAAATCTCGCCTTTTTCATCTGCCCAATAGAACGGAAGCACTTTATCCCCTCCGTCTTGATTAAAATGTATTTGCCAATCTAACATTTCTTTAATCTTTGGCATTTAAACACCACCTTATCACTTCGTATTTTGTTATATTTTCAGCTTTATCCGTATAATATTAAAGTATCAAAAGAAGAAGCAAAAGTAAAATAAAAAAGGCTAGATTATACTAGCCTCTTGCTCCGTTAATTGTTTTTTGTATTTATAATAACTGTTCCTGCTAATATCAGTTAACTTTATAACCTCTATATCTTTCAAAATCCCCTCAAAGTCCTTTGAATACTTTTGTATTTGCTCCTTAGCCTGTATAGATTTTTATTAATTCCCTGCCTTTTTGTTGTCCTATCTGCTTTCCGTTTAATCTAGCTGTTTTTATGTCTTCTCTTATAAGTTGTCTTAAGTTTTGTACTTCTTTCTCTACTTGGCCAAATACAATTTTAATAATATTATAAAGTAAATACCAAAAGCTTCATAAAAGGGGCTATTGGTGCAAAATAAAATAATTAATTAGTATACACATTTTGAAAAAAACTCAAATAAACTAACATGAAACTAAGTTTATCTCCTCTTTTTAATATACATAAATAAATTAGTTAGATAATCCCAATAAACCCGAATATAAAATTTAAATTTCAATTATATTATTACAAATTTTGGCAACTTCTTTATCATGTGTTACTATTATTAATGTATTTTTTTCTTGTATTTTTTTTAGTAATTCTATTATATAATTTCGATTTTGCAAATCTAAGGCTCCTGTTGGCTCATCTGCAAGAACTATATCACAAGGTTTTATCATTAATCTTGCAAATGCTAATCGTTGCTGTTCCCCTCCACTAAGAGTATATACTTGTTTTCTATATTTATCTAATAAGCCTACTTTCCCCAATGCTTCTTCAATGAGTATTTGCTTATCTTTTTTGCTTTTATCTAGGTACTTAATTGCTATTTGAAGATTTTTTTCTACACTTAAATTATCTACCAAAGCATAATTCTGAAATAAATATCCTAACTTATATCGCCAATATAACATTTTGTTAAATTCCTTATCTGTTACATTTAGACCATCTATTATAATCTCACCATCATCTATATCTTCAAATAATGCTATTATATTTAATAATGTACTTTTTCCTTTTCCACTATCTCCTAATATAGCTAATGAACTATTCCTATTGATTGATAAATTAAAGTTTTTTAAAATTTCATTATGACCATATTTTTTAGTTATGTTATTTAGAATGATATTCATCAATTATCTCCTTTTCAAAATTTCTATAATTGAATTTTTCTCGTATTTTTTCAATATATATATTTCCATAAAACACCTAATTAGTATGTATATATATATATTTTTAATAGCTATATTATTTTGATATTTGTGATATAAAAAAATAACAAGTATAGCTTCAATTAATAAACTAACTATATATTTATAATGTCTATGCCAAAAAGAGTATCCATGAATCTTTTGGATATAATTAATTTGTTTAAAATTGTTATTATGTATGATAACATTTGCCACAATTATACTTATTTGTGCAATAATTATTAAAGTTGTAATCCACTGAAGTCTTTCTATTCCTTTATGTAAATTCATAATATATTCTGCTAAAAATTCATTATAGCTATTATATACTTTTATCATATCTCCAGCCTTAAGCTGTTGAATACTATTATTTAAATTTGCTACAGTAAACCGCTCGTCACCAACATATGCTTTGAAATATGATTTAGTCATATAACTAAGACACAGGGATTTTCCTAATATATTTGAGTTTGTACATATAAGTACTGGATCTCTAGCGTAATTATTTTTAGAAAAATCTTCTTTTTTTCCATATATGAATGTCTCTTGATCATTTTGTATGTATCTTATCTCTATCTCTACATCATTATCCAACTCTAATGCAGTACCCTCTTTTTCCATATATAATTGTTCTATATAAAATCGCAAATCTAGAACTCTTATTTGAATCGCATCTATAACGTCTTGCTCTGTACCTTTATATTTTATTGGAATTAATATAGTTAATTTATCTTTGTCTATATCATCAATAATTGTTCCTGTTTCATCTTTTATTTGTTCTAAATATATATAATTAGCATTTGTAATAATTAGTCTATCTTTTGCATTTTCTGATAAAGGACTATACCATCTTGGATTTACTAAAATTGCCCCATTCTCTTCACAAACTTTATATAAATCCTGTGCTTTATCAGAAGCATTATATTCATTAATAATTCGATTGGTAGTTGGAAAAGCATCTATATACCCAAAATTGAAATTTTGATATTCCTTTAATGTTTCCCATTTTTTAATATAAGACATGGTTAATTTTATTTGATCCATTTGGATTAAGGAGCTATTTAGGATATTCAAAATTACAATTAAAGTAATAATGCTAAATAATTTTCCCATTATCATCATTTTAATATATGGCCTTTTATGTTTTAAACCTAAAACAATTTTGTCAATTTTGATAAATATTACAGTTATAATATTAAATATAAACAATAGTAACATTATTATTAAACATATAATTATATAAAATAATATATATTCTATTACTTTATTATATTTATATAGGTAAATAAATTGAAATATAATAGATGGAACTATACTAATACCTTGAATGATAGTTATATCTTTTATTAAATCTAATTTAATTTCTTCTGGATTAAATCCTAAACTTTTTTTTACATAAATTTCTTGTAGTTTTATATAATAGAAATAAAAGGTAGTTGGTATCAAAAGTATTAGTATTAAAAATACATTCAAAAATATATCTGAATATAACATCATTCGTATTATACTAAAAAAATTATTTTTAGTAATTTCAAAATTTTCAAGACTATATTCTTTAGATGTAAGCCTATCTACTGCACTTTCTATACTTTGTTTATCTCTTCCTTCTATAAATAAATGTGTTCTAACTTGCTTTCCTAATGTATCTTCTATAGGTAAACTATATATTTCATTCCTAGGATTAAAAGTTCTAGTTAAACCTTTATCTGTATCAAATTTTTCATTATATAATTTTTCGTCACCTAAAGCATAATAGTATATAGAAATTTCTGTTCCATCATCTCGTACATCATGATTAAATTGATAAATATTTACCTTTTCTTCTTTTGCAATTGCTTTAATCATATTGATTCTTTCTTGTTGCGAATAGGCATAAATTTTATCATAATGTTGTAATTGATACATATTTCGCGCTGTGTATTTATAAGTTTCGTAATTAGCAAAAAAATCAATTGTAAAAAATGATAAAATTATAAAGACTATCGAGTAAAGTAAAATTACTATTTTTTTCATAAGCAAAACCCACCTAAAGTATTTATTATAATATAAATGAGCATTTGTTTAACAAATGCTCATTTATATTTTTATCATTATTAATCTTTTGGTTCATTATCCCAATAAACATAATTTCTTCCAGCTGATCCACTTGACTTTACTTCAGCATAAGCCTCAATTCCTTTATTCTGAACATCTCTATCTGTACCATATATTGATTCTGCAGTTGCACTGTGTCTGTTGTTAGCATGGTAATACCCTGAATGTAATCGTCCATTAATTACACCATAGTCCCATGTACCTCCCCCAACTTTCTCTACTGCTCGTACAATCTTCTCTGCTACTACTTCCATGCCACCACTTGCAGCAAACGTGGGCACCGCCGTAACTGCTACACCCATAGCAATCAATGTTTTCACTAAACTCTTTTTCATTTGACTCCTCCTCTAAATTTATCTAAGTATACTAAAGTAATATTTCAGAATTAATTACTTTAGTATATTTTATTTTATTTATTGATATTTGTAAATAGTTTAAATTTATCAATATGTATATTGAACATATCATATATAATAAAAAATTATTTGTGTATCTTCTTGTATATATTAAATATATAGTTGTAACAAAAATCTTATAAAAAGGGATTCTACAATTAATAATTTCAGATAATACAAAAAACCAAAGATAAATTTATCCTTGGTTTTTTGGTTGATTCATAAGCATATTGACTGCGTTATATAAATCATCTGCTTATGTTACATTATTTACCTTACACCATGTAGCAAATACTTCAAATTGCTTTTCATACAATTGTATATTTCTATATTTTTCTTCTTCTATCACATCTATTCCTTTTACCAATAAATTATTGATTGATTGTAATTCTTCCTTTGTATCACCCCTTATACACTGTAACTAATTATAACTATATCATATATAAATGGACTACTATCTATTTCTTTAAATAATCTCTTATAGTTTTCTCACTACATCATTTTATCTTAGTAATCTGATTTTTACTTATTGCTGTAGCATATAGTATTTTGATTTCCTCTATCCCTTCACCATTAAACATTCGCTTTCTATGTTGTTACTTAAATTTGAATTTTATAAATTATATAATTTCTGTTTTCTCTTTTCACGTATAAGGGTACTTTTACTTATTTGTGTCATTCTTTCTACTTCCTTGTACGTATGCCCCTCTAATAGCCCCATAGCATGGTTTAACTGCTCCCTAGTATATTTAGCAGGTCGCCCCTCTTTAAAACCGCTCTTAGTGCGTGCTAGGGCTTTTCCTGTTTGCGTTCGCTCTATGATTGTATTACGTTCCATTTCTGCAACTGCCAACAATGTTGTTAAAAAGAATTTCCCCATTGTTGTATTTTCTAATAATCCAACATTCAACACATGAACAGATACATTTCTCTCAAACAACTGCTCCACAATCTGTATACCCTCTACAGTATTTCTTGCTAATCTATCCAACTTAGTTACTACTAAAGTATCATTTGCTTCTAGCTTTTCTATTAAGGTGCTAAATACTGGTCTATCTGCTGAAGTTCCTGTATAGGCTTCTTGATAAATTTCAGCTTGATCATATCTTTCTAAAATCTCCATCTTCTGTTGCTCTATTGAATTATTCTCCAATTGCCCTTTTGTGCTTACTCTTGCATAACCATAAATCATAAAAATACCTCTTTTCATAAAATCATTTTGACACCAATTTACGACACCAGTCTATGTATTGATTTTACGTCACAAAAAAATAAGTGTCAATACTCTTAAGTTTTGATACTATTGACTCAATATTAAATGGCATTTTCCTATGCTCTTCAAATCTTTTATACTAATATATGGATTAACTAAATATTGGGTATGTCAAGAAGAAGAACGTAGTGGATCTTGACATACATAAACAGACCAAAACCCTTGGGCGTAGCCTTACGAACTTTATGTTCGGGTGGCACGTTCCCGACGAGGGGCGCCGCAGGCAAATTGAAAGGGGGGTCAAGCCCCTCGGGGATTGTGGGTGAAGTCGAAGACGAGGGCAATGCCCTTATCATCTAGAAATCTGTCACCTTTTTGTCATCTCTTTTTAGATGGCTCTTATTGGTATAATAGTCCACTCCATCTTTTCTTAATGTGTTAAATATTTCGGTTGCATCTTTTTCAAAATAGCTTTCTAAAAGATACACCATTCCGATCAAGTTCATAGACATATCTAATCCCGTTCTTCCTAACATACTGGAGAGGTGCTTATCTATCTTTGCAAATCTTTCATCTAGCATTTTCTCTAGTTCGCTATTCCCCAATAATTCCTTTTCTTCTTTTCTCTGTATGTATTCCTCAATAGCATTTTCATAGCTATCTTTTAGGTTTAAACCGTCTCTTTCAGCTATTTTTTTCATACGTTGATGTAATCTATCATTTATCTTGATATTGGCTCTATTATCGGACATTTCCCTCACCTATTCCTTTGTTTTTCTTTATTATAGCACATTTGGGATACAATAAACTATATAGATATCCCAAATCAATCCATTGCATAGCAATGTTTAGAACGGAATATATCCCCGTTCTTTATCCTGCCCTACGTGTTTTTGAGTGAAGCGAGAAAACTCCGTCTATCTTTTAATACACCCCCTTCTGATAAGCCTATCAGACAAAACCCAAGCATTTAACGCCTCCATAGATCGTGTATTTTAATTTAAACCATACGATTTGTTGCTACCATTGTAATCTTTCTCAAAAAACTAAAGATCTCTAAATCCTCGTACAATCTAAAAAGAATATTAAAATAATGCTTTGTAGTATAAAGAACTCCTTCGAATTACTTTGAACTATTAAGAACTATATTAAATTACTTCGAACTACTTTATATTCCAAAGCACTACAAAATAATAGTTTGTAGTGCTTTGGAATATAATCGATTTTTAAGTGGATTCGTATTACTATTAATATATTCAAGGGTATCACAAAGATTTTTCATTTTATCTCACTCGCAATTAGATAAAATGAAATAATAATTGGACGATAATCAAAAAGAGGATAGGCCTAAACAGGCTTATCCTCTTTTTAATTTAAATAATAATTTTTTATACCCTCTATATTTTCTTCTATCATGCTCTTTCCCTCAATATAAGATTGTAATAATTTCATACATCTTTCTGATAGATCCGTTCCATCTAAAGAATTAATAGCTAACGCTTCCGAAACTCTTTTTTCTCTTTCTTGCATTGTACACATCTTCTTACCCCTCACTTTTATAGTTTATTGTAGTGTAACGCACTATAATGTAATGTGTTGTAGTGTAATATAATGCATCGAATTACTTTGTAGTGCGAAGTAGTGTATTGCATTATATTACAGTGCAGTACACTACTTATAGATTTGTTTAAATCCATCTTCACGTTAATTTCACCTTAACTTCATGTACTTCTTTAACGGCCATGAGATACCTTTGTTATAGCTTATATTTACGGATTCTTTACCTATTTATTCTTATAAGGTATCTCACTATAATCTTTTATGTACTTCAAGTATCTCATTTCAAAAACCTATTTTATCGGCTTTGCCGAGAATATATTTTCACCTGCGATACCTTCTTTATCCTGCCTTTTAAAATGCATCTTCATACTCTATAAATTTTAAATTCAATGTCTTAGAGTAAAACCCTAAAAATATTTTAATGAAAGTGTATATATACTTTCTACGCTTGCTATTTCTTTATCATCTTCTAAATAGAGTTTAAAAAGAAATGTAATACAATGTCATACATTTCTTTTTAAACCTTGATTTAACAAGCTATAAATGTATACATATATATTCCCCAACTCTATTTTCTATCTTTTAGAATCCTTACTTAATAAAATGTATGACATTGTATTACATCTCTACGCTAACCCTTGTGCTTACAATTTAATTTGTCATACATTCACCTCTATGTCTGTATTTCTTTCTAAGATCTTTTTAGGGCGATGGATTATGTGGGTTTGATGGAAAAGTAGAAAAACACTACTTTACCACAAGCCCCACAAACTCCACACCCTCTACGACATTCCTTACATTATAATGATTTATTTAACTATGCCTTTTTTAAATTTATTACTTGCAATATCTTGACTAAAGAGTAGACTACCAATTATGCTATCGGTTCCACTGGGTTCAAGGCATAGTTAGTCCTGTGAAACGGACTAGAACTATACCTTGAACCCACTAAATCAACTATGCCATTCGGACACACTTGGGACGAAGTACAACACGCTTGTTATTAGATAACCTTATACACTAGCTAACTACCCACTAGCAACGGTTAAATTGTCGGCTCTCGCCTAGTTACATTACCTCATAAAGAGGTACCTCCGCATAGCATTTTTTTATCCTAGGTGCTGTCAGCCTAGCTGACGAATAAACGTATCATAAGCGTGTGAATTGCGTTTACCCGAGTTCCTTTTGAAGTGGGGAACTACTCCTTGGCCTATTTTTTTAAGTGGTTTTACACCTCTGACTTCCACTCTCACTATTTATTTTTCTTATGTAGCTTTGAACATCAAAAAAGCCTCACTCGGTATGTTTGTACCAAGTAAGGCTTATATGCTTATAATATTTAAACTTTACTAATTTACTCAATCTGCCTTGCAATATAGTGTATTCTTTATTATAATAGTGCCTATAAATAAGAATAACACTTGGTTGCTATAATTGGCTTAGTATCCCTTAAATACTTTGTCATATGCGTTCTACTTTGGTACTGGTAATACCTTTGTAGTTCCTGGAATGAGTACTGGTAATACTCACTCTAGAACCAGGTTTATTTTTATGTTCAATTTATTTTATTTTAGATGATTTTTAGACATAATACAACCTTTTTATTTTAAATTTATTGTTCCATTATTCTCTTCATTTTTAACACTTATATACTCTTTAAAGTGATTTAACGGATAAATTACATATAGTACAGGAACTAAGAAAAGATGTAAAAGAAATTAAATCAAATATGAAAATACAGTAAAGCTAGTTTCTAAACCTAACTTTTTACTTTTTTTAAAAAAATCATAAAGAGTAGTTTACAAAATAGAAAGGGTTTGTGTGTTTATATAATGTAACAGCTGATACAAATAATAAAAATTAACCAAAAAGAAAAGAGGGATTTACAGTGGCAACTTATTTTAAGAAAAAAGTACAAATGACAAAATCAGAAGTATTAGATGCTGTAAATGAATGTCAAGATGCGATTGATGCATCTACAGTTCAAAAAAATCTTACTATTAGCTTAGGTTTTTTTGCTACTCTAGGCGGATTAGCTACACCTGCAGTACCTTTCACAGTTATGGCTGGAGTATTAATCGGTCTTTCTGCTACAGCAATTGATGAAACAATCGAAACAACAACTGCAGCGCAAAAAGTATTTAAAAACTATAACAATTGGATGGCCGAAAAGATTTATGAAAAAATTGAGGTAGAAATTGAGTACAAGTCAGAAAAATATACCTATAAAGATGGTCTTACAAACCAAACTCACTATTTTGAGACTCCTTGTGGATTTAAACTTACAGGCTCTAAAAAACCTGGTAAAGATTGGGTATTTATCAGTTAATATTTAACAAAAAAAACAGTAGACAAACACTTTATCTACTGTTTTTTTTGTTAAATATTAACTCTGCAATTATAGAAATAGACAAACAAAACAAAAGATGTACAGAAAGCCCTCGTTCAGTAAATAATGCAATAACAGCTGCTAAAATAACAATAGTAGCATCACACAATAAAAATAACCGATTCAAAACAAAAAATCGTCTGTTATATGTAAAATTAGTTTTTTTAAAACGACGAAATTTTATTATTTTACTATCAGATGCAAAAATACTTATCAAGGCTAAAATAATACCTATTACTAATAATGTATAATAAATTATATACAAAATCCATACCCCATTTCTTTGAGTTACTATCGACTTAATACCTTTATAATTTTAAATTTATTATATCATAAACTTTATTTTTTTAAATATTTACATATATTATATTTTTGACATATTAATAATAGGATATATGATTGCATTAAAAGAAATTCACTAAACTGGAATAAAAAAAGATGGAGGATGAGAATGCACCCCGTTTAGTAGACACATAATAAATTTAATTTTTCTAATGTTTTCATTGACAAGACTCCTTTCACAAATTAATAGATGAAAAATAATTTTTATGGCTAGAATTGCCACTACTCGAATGAGTTGTGCGACTGCACTATCCAAACGGATAAAAAAAGACATGTATTTCATTTAATGTAATTTTATTACTTTTTTAGTAATTTGTAAACATATTTATTTCGTTTTTAGTTTTTTAATTACTATTTATGTGTTATAATTACTTTGCTAGGAGGTATTTAGAATGATAAAATTTAAGCTACACATAAAGCTTGCTGAACATAGAATGAAACAAATAGAACTTGCTGAATTAACTAATATAAGACCTGCCACCATATCAGCTTATTGTAATGACACAAATAAGCATATTGTCAAAGAACATCTTGATATGTTTTGTAAAATATTTAAATGTTCTGTTTCTGATTTAATTGAGTTTGAAGAAGATATTAATTAAAAGGAGTGTATGAGTAATGGGAAATGCTATTGATTATTCAAGTTGGAAGCAAGAAAAGATAAATGGAAAAATCTATTATATGTCGCCATCCGCTAATCCTAAGCATAGTGAGGTTATATTTAATTTATCATTAGCTTTTGGAAATTATTTAAAAGGTAAACAATGTAAAGTGTTTATGGACAATATAGATATTTACCTAGATGAAGAGCAAAATAACTACGTTATTCCAGATATGTCTGTACTTTGTGACCCTACTAAATTTAAAGATAATGGGTATCATGGAGTTCCTAGCCTTATTGTAGAGGTTATATCACCGACCAGCTTAGAACGTGATAGAGGTGATAAATTTAAACTATATGAAAAACATGGGGTAAAAGAATACTGGATTGCTGATTATCACAATAAATCTATTGAACAATATATTTTATCTAATAGCATTTATCATCTTTACAAGGCATTTACTATTGTTAGTGACTGGGACTACAATAATCGACTTACAGAAGCAGAACGAGAAGTTTATACAACAATTATTAAACCTACTATATTTGAAGATTTAGAGATTGATATAACAGATGTTTTTACAGATATATAGATTATGAGCCTTACAAAAGTGACTTTTGTTCTGTAAAAATAAATTTTTAGTCGAAAGAGTGATATAATGGATCACATGATGAGAAGTATCATTGAATATATGGAATATGCTGTAATGGGATTGAAAAAGGAATGGGAATCTGGAGAGTACAAGAAATTATCAGACTGCCCTTACTATGATGAAGTAAAAGCTTACTGTGAAAGCTACAATGCTCTTTCTAGGTACTATTATGAGGAAGACCCAACTATTCTTTCACCCTCTTACATGCTTAAGTATTATTAAATTAATATGCAAATAATAAAGCCACTAGATTAATTCCTAGTGGCTTTGTGTTTG
>OMGQ01001601.1_pt1 | contig 12399 bp, 15 predicted proteins | sample 1646071 | NCBI WGS metagenome assembly OMGQ01 (sample SAMN05578585, study PRJEB25193) | human gut metagenome | biome: Human Microbiome; feature: human-associated habitat; material: feces | host: Homo sapiens | place: USA:Birmingham | reverse complement strand
TTATCTCTTTTACGCAAGTTTTAGGAATGTGTTTCGCAATTACCTAAACATTTTTTAATATCTTCAATGGATGAGGCGCAAAGCAAACCATCTCTAAAATCATCATCCATTAAATCTCTGGCCAATTGTGAAAGCATACGCAGATGAACTGGATGCTGCAGGTGTAGATACAGGCGATGTATCTCCACTTCTGCTACCAAAATATGCACGTCATGAGAGATAGACAGATTCCCCCCTGCTTTTAGAGGCAGGGGGAATCCCATATAGTCTGACAATAAAGTAGTAAATAGGGAATTGAAAATAGAAAGAATATGAAACAGGAGAGTGACAAAAATGCGTGAGATAGATGTTCAGCAGATTACAGATGTAGTTGAGAAACTCTGTATCGAAGCAAACAATCATCTTCCGGAAGACGTAAAGTGTGCGATTAAGACATGTCGTGCATGTGAAGATGGAGAAATTGCAAAGGGTGTTCTGGATAACATCATCGAGAACTTTGAAATTGCAGATAATGAGTGCGTTCCGATTTGTCAGGATACCGGAATGGCTTGTGTATTTCTTGAGATTGGACAGGATGTACATCTGACAGGCGGAGATTTGACAGATGCTGTCAATGAAGGTGTTCGCCGCGGATATGACAAAGGATATTTGAGAAAGTCTGTTGTAAAGGATCCGGTACGTCGTGGAAACACAGGAGACAATACTCCGGCAATGCTTTATACAGAGATTGTTCCGGGAGAAGAAATCAAAGTAACTGTAGGACCAAAAGGATTCGGAAGTGAGAACATGAGCCAGATTCGTATGTTCAAACCTTCTCATGGTCTGCAGGGAATCAAAGATTTCATTCTGGAAGTTGTAGAGACAGCAGGACCGAACCCATGCCCGCCGATGGTAGTTGGTGTTGGTATCGGAGGAACATTTGATAAGGCTGCATTGCTTGCGAAAAAAGCGCTGATGCGTCCGGTTGATTCAGAAAATCCGGATCCGTTTTATGCAGATCTGGAGAAAGAGATGCTTGAGAAAGTAAATGAACTTGGAATCGGACCACAGGGATTTGGTGGAAAGACAACAGCGATCGGATTGAATATCGAAACATTACCGACTCATATTGCAGGTATGCCATGTGCAGTCAATATCAACTGCCATGTAACACGCCATAAAACGGAGGTGATTTAAATGGCAGCCAGAAAAATTACATTACCATTGACAGAAGAACTTGCAAAGACATTGCATGCAGGTGACAGTGTACTCGTAACAGGAACCATTTATACATCTCGTGACGCAGGTCATAAGAGAATGTGCGAGGCTCTTGCCAGAGGAGAAGAAATTCCGATGGATCCAAAAGATGCCACTATTTATTATGTAGGACCAACTCCTGCAAAACCGGGACAGGTCATTGGTTCCGCAGGACCGACTACAAGCGGACGTATGGATGCGTATGCACCGACTATGATGTCTGTAGGAGCACGTGGAATGATTGGAAAGGGAGCACGCCTTCCGGAAGTTGTAGAGGCAATGAAAAAATATTCCGGTGTGTACTTTGGTGCAATCGGCGGAGCGGGCGCCCTTCTTGCGAAATGTATAAAAAAAGCTGAATTAATCGCATATGAAGATCTGGGAGCAGAAGCGCTCAGAAAATTGTATGTAGAGGACATGCCTCTGGTTGTAATCATCGACAGTGAAGGAAACAACCTGTACGAAAGCGGACGTGCTGCTTATCTGGAAGAGCATAAGTAGTAGAAGGGAGAAGTTAAGATATGGAGTTATTTGGAGGAATATTGGCAGTTAAATCTGTAGTATTTCTTACCTTCTCAGTATTTGCAATTGCTGCCATCGGATATGCGTTGGGAAAGGTGACAGTAAAAGGAATTAATCTGGGAACAGCAGGAGTATTTATCATAGCGCTGCTCTACGGATGCTTTGTGTACGGAAGATTATCAGATAATTTGACGATTGATGGCGTATCATTCTCAGTAGAAGCATTAAAAATCGTAGAGAATCTGGGATTGATTTTCTTTGTAACATCAGTTGGATTTATTGCGGGACCGAATTTTTTTGGAAATCTGAAACGTAATTTTAAATCTTATGTTATGTTAGGACTTGTAATTATTGTGGCTGCTGCGGTTACTTGTGTACTGTGTATTGTGATCGGCAGTAATTTTACAGATTTAGATCATGAACAGTTTCGTGCAATTTTAGTTGGTATTTTGTCTGGTGCTTTAACCAGCACACCGGCATTTTCAGCATCCAAAGCGGCCGTTGGAGCAGATTTAGAAGCATTGGTATCTGTAGGATATGGTATTTCCTATCTGTTTGGTGTAGTTGGAGTTGTTTTATTTGTTCAGATTGTGCCTAAGGTCATGAAAGCTAATATGAATGATGAAGTGGCTAAGATTACAGCAAAAGAAGGGGAAGGACGAAAAGCAAAGAATTTAATTCTTACTGAAATCGATGAATTTGGTCTTTTTGCATTTTCATTAGCAGCCATTGTAGGTATTATTGTAGGAAGTTTCAGTTATATGAACTTTTCTCTTACAACAACCGGTGGATGTTTGCTGATGGGACTTGTATTTGGTCATTTTGGACATATTGGAAAAATTTCTATTGTTCCAAAAAATTCAACCTTAAAAATGCTCAGAGAACTGGGATTGATGATGTTCTTGATTGGAGCAGGTGTTTCCGGCGGAGCGAAGTTCGTAGAATACTTTGAGCCGGTATACTTCCTATATGGAGCAATCATGACAATTCTTCCAATGATTATTGGATTTATTATTGCTAAGAATGTTCTGAAGCTCCCGCTTTTGAACAACTTAGGTTCTATTACCGGTGGTATGACAAGTACTCCGGCACTTGGAACATTGATTAATATGGCAGGTACAGAAGATATCGCCTCTGCATATGCAGCTACATATCCGATTGCGTTGATTGCAGTCGTGCTTGCATCACAGTTGATTATTTTGTTCTGTTAATCGTATAGTATAATGAAATGAATAAGAAATGCCTACGGCAGAAGAACCCAAACAAAATGTTAGGGGATCTCCGTAGGTATTTTTTATGTCTTAAAATATCTCATGGAAAGTAGAAAAGAAATGACGATTCCTGTTTCTAATGATATAATTTTTTATAAAGAAAGTGATAAATCGGAAAGGATAAAGGAGAAGGTAGTCAAGAAAAAGAAAATTATGGTTGCACTAGCTGTGAAAGATATTGATACTGTGGTAATGGGTTGGAATACCTATCACCAAATTGTTACTGAACTCTCACCTGACGAGTGGGTTTATAAAGATTTTATAACCTATGTTGTAACACATAAACCCAAAACATCTTCTGAAAACATCCATTTTACTAATGAATGTCCTGTTGAGCTGGTAAAAAACTACGAGAAGAAAGTGGAAAAGATATTTAGGCTCAGGTATTCGGCTTTTTGAAAAAACTGACCATGAAATTAAGTTGAAGTTACTCAAAACACAATCGTATAATGGCATGACGGATTTAATCTATATAAAAAGATAATTCCCGGTTTATAAAGATGAAAAGCGTTATATAAATGATGCAATTAAGAGGTGCTGCTATGAAAAAGAAAACAAAGAGTATTATAGGGATTGTATCCATTTTTGTAATTTTAATGACGATAATTGGTTATAGGGAATATATAAAAGCACATACATTTACTCTTTCGGGCACTGAGCAAATACAACCAATTACAGGAACTGTAAAAGTAAAAAGTCCAAGAGATACAGAAGTAATTTTTATAGATGTAAAAACGGGGATAAATTATGCAATTCCCTATATTACTTCTGGGACAAGCGAAACTATTAAGCTTGAAAAGGGTAAATGGTATAGCGTTGAAACGGGGGAAGATCTTACAATGAGTTTGGTAAATGTTCGTATAGAATAATTAACTTGAAGTCAAAGATGCTAAAGGAGAATCAACTAATGAAGAAAGTATTGCTTGTTTTATCTTTGGCGGGGTGTGATAACTAAAAAGGTAATGAAGTTAAGAAAACAATAGAAGGTAATATGAAAACATATAGTGAAATGGAAGACGGAATATTATTTTCCTGTTGAAGATGCAGTTTTGGTTGAAATGAGTACCGAATAACAAATTTCCAGCAATATGGGAATGAATTTGATTTTTTTGGGGATTAAACATTGAGAAGAACAGATAGAGAAATTAGGGATAACGAAACAATATTTCAGATACTAAAAAAGTCCTATTGTTGCCGATTTGGTCTGACTGACAAAGGTAAAGTTTATATTGTACTTCTTAATTTTGGAGAGATAATTCATGAGGATCATATTATCTTATATTTTCATAGTACAAAAGAAGAGATTGAACTAATAAAGAAATCAGAACGATTCGTGGATTTAAGGAGGGCTATTCGTATGATTTTTAATTTTGATCCGTGGCAATTAGATATTGATGTGGACTTGACCAAACAATTATATCAAGAGGGTGATTATTCTACTGATAAAACGGCTAACATAGAGTTTATTGAAAGTTTATCATCGGAACAGCAGCTGTTTTTCTACTCGTTAGGAGTTGACTTGGACAAAATAGGGGTTGATAAAACGATTTATGAGATACCAGAAGATGATGAAATATCAGTTTCAAAAATATATAGAATGTCAGTTAATTTTTTAATGAAGGGGAAAATACTGGCATTGCCAAAGTATCAAAAGGATATTTATAGTGATGACGAAGTGTTCGGCAATAATTTCCCAAAGGCTATAAAAGTTTTATCTGCTGACGATGAGGATTATTTAAAAACTTTTGATAATGGAATTGGTGCAGGTATTGTATTTAAACATCCTTGTTTTCATTATGAGAATGAAAAGTTCAAAAATTGGGATTGTGGATATATTTTAGGAACTATTTTAATCATGAAAGAAATAGAAGTAAGAAGTCTTGGAGGAAAGAAAAATGAAAAAATGTTTGTTGGTGTGGCAAATTCCTATAATAGAGGGAGAATATTATAATCCTATTATGTATGCCGTTTATATACGAAAAGCAAAAAAATTTGCGAGTGTATTGAATAAATATTTTCAAGAACAAAATAGAGATTGGGAGTGTGTGTTAGATCAGTCAGCATGTGCTTATGATGAAATTTTTTCTTCAGAAAATCAAGTGGTTATTTTTGTTCCGGAAGCTAAAACAAGACAGTGGTTATATAAAAAAGAAGTGCAAGTTGCGGGGACAAAAAAATATTATTTAGATTTTACAGAATATAATGCTAGAAAAATAGATAAGATTATTCAATTTTTAAATGAATTATAAGCATAATAGATCAATGGAAAATTCTAGCCTTTTGGTGTAATCGCATTAACAGAGGGAATGCATTTTGGTAAAAAAACTTTCATTAAACGAACTGAAAAGTTTGATCATATATGGTAGTCAATATGGAACAGCAAAAGCATACGCCACAAAACTTTCAGAGATAACGGAAATTCCTTGCGTAAGTTATGAAAACATAAAGGATATAAGGAATTATTCAGATGTTTCAGTCCTGTTACTTGCTTAAAACGGCGTGTTACCGAAAAAGTATTTACAAAACGTCCTGTATATGTAAAATGAATATAACAGGAGGTGGAAGATGAGAGTAGAGGTTGTATATATTGAAGATGATCAGACAGAGAGGGCGCAGCTTTATGTGAAACAGAATCATAAAGCCTTAGAAAATCTGGTGTCGTTGATTGATAAAGAAACATATAGAGAAAGTTATTTATCTGTATATGATGGAAAAGAAAAATATCAAATGAGTTGTATTCATATATTTTATATTGAAAGTGAAAATGATAAGGTTTTTGTTTATACTTTGAATCGAAAATTTCAATGCAAGAAGAAGTTGTATGAATTGGAAAACGAACTTCCGGATTATTTTTCCAGAATCTCGAAATCTGCAATCTTGAATTTAAGAAAAGTAGAACATTATAGCCCACAATTAAATGGAGTGATGAAGGCGGTTTTGAATAATCAGCAGGTAGTGTATATATCAAGGAAATACTTACGTGAGATTCGGCTTAAGAATGGGAGGGGAGTTATATGAGAAGGGAAGATTGGATAGAGGAAATTTTCAAAAGTGTGAAGATAGGCTTTGTTTTATTTTTTACTGCTGTATTATCGTTGATGTTGAATCGGGATATGGTTCATTTGGAACTGTTTTCGGAGAAGATATTTTTGGTAATGGGGTGTTATATTGGCAGCGTTATCATAATACGACTTATTTTATCCTCAAAGTTTATTCAGAAAATCAGGTTTTTATTTTCCGGTGCAGCAATTGTTTGGTGGTCCTTTCTGGTTTATTTTATCATCTCTATAATCAGTTCGTTTTTGGTTGATTATGTGCGGAATATTGTGATTATGCATTTAGCGATTGCTCTTTTTGCAACAGTAGGAAATTATTTATATATGCGGTATGTTTCTAAAGAATTGAATGGCAGTGAATGGAAAAAGAAGTTTGTTCTTCTGGAGGATTTGGAGCGAAAACCGAGAAATGAAGATGAGTTTATGGAGTGCATTGCTTCATATTGCAAGAAAAATGCGTTGGATCTGGAAGTGCTTCAATATGGAATCCCTGCGAAAGTAAAAATGGGGGATGAGCTGTATGAAGTGAAACTGGTAGAATATTGTAGTCTTTCCAATGGGATTGTTTCAGCATTGGAATTTCGATTAACAGAAGAGTGATGAAAAGGCACATTATCCTATGAATAAAACTCTATAGGACGATGTGCCTTTGGATTTATTTTGTATCTAACATGGCTGATTGTCTTTAGTTTCTAACATGAACATATCCGCGGTTTGCGCTGGATTCCGGAGAGGAATGTCCGTCGTTTGGAACCTGTTCACGTTCTTTATCACTGAGACGTCCTGCTGTCATTGCGTCAGCGTAGTTGATCGGGTGATTTCTCATATGTACTTTCATCAATTCAAACAGACGAAGTACCGGACGTTTTGATTCCAAAGCACCTGTTGCATCAATATAATGACATCCGGTCTGGGCAGCAAGTTTTTTCAAAAGCGCATTGAGTTTGATTGCTTCCGGGCGATTGGAGACAATAGAAACAATGTAAATTTCTGCCTGTGTCTTTGTATGAATCATGTAGAGCAGCCATTCATATTTACTGATAAAACTTTCTTCATTAAGTGTTTCATCCTGAATATCAACATCTCCCAGATTGACAAAAATCTTTCGTGGGTTCAGATCAAAAAGACATACTTTCAAATAATTTTCAATTTGATTGATACGGATATCTTTGATACTGCGGTTATAAATTGGTTCTGTAATGCGGTAAGCCTGTGTCAGTTCACCTAACGGTAAATTTGCAAAGGTATTGGAACCGAAAAGCACTACGCCGCCGGCCTCGGTAACACTGTTTAATTCGCGATATGTCTGCATTTCATCATCCCCCTGATTGAATTCTTTCTGTGCAGAAGCAGCATAGATTGTTTCTGTTGAAACAGTATTGTCTGTGTTTCCGGAAATTTCTTTTGCGAGCTTGCTGCTTGCTTTTTCTGCCTGTTTGTCATAACGGCGATTAATAAAGTAAACGACTACATTTGCAGATACAACAATGAGATTCAGCAAGTACACAACGAGTACATAATTAAATTTATGAGTATAAATTTTTGCAGAGATACCGGCAATATATCCGAAGATGATCAGCAGAATAAACTGCAGACTCATATTTTTTGCAGATTTTGCTTTGATGTTTTTTGATAAGTTCATTGGCCAGGAGAGACCAAAACAAACTAACATTGTAGATTCTAAAAGTTCAGCCATTTTAAAATTCCTCTCTTTCCTTTATAAAACATATGATTTCTTTCCTTAAGTCCTGAGTTAGTGTAGCATTGACTTTCTACAATGTCTAATATATAATATTTATTAAAATCATAACTTGAAAGTTATCAATAGAAATATTTATAGTGAATATCACGAAAATAAAAAATATAACACGATAAAATAAAGGGTTTTAAGTGCATATTGAACAGTGAGGAGGGGAAAATCAATGGAATTAATTCAAATACGTTACTTTTTGGAAGTGGCAGAGACAAAGCATATGACGAACAGTGCGAAGAATCTGCACATCAGTCAGCCGGCGTTATCTCAGGCGATTCATCGGTTGGAAGAGAGTCTTGGCGTTCCATTGTTTACATCAAAAGGCAGAAATATTGTTCTGACAGAATATGGACGTTACTTACAGAAAAAGCTAAAGCCGATTTTGGAACAGCTGGATAAGATTCCGGAACAATTAAATATGATGGCGAAGTTAGAAAGTGAAACAATACATATCAATGTGTTGGCAGCATCCAGTCTGGTAATGGAAGCGATTATTGAGTATCAGAAGGAGCATGAGGGAATTCATTTTCAGATGCAGCAGAATACGGAAAATGAATTATATGATGTAGCGATTACAACAAAGCTGTTTTATCAAGGTGTAAATGAGAAGAATAGTTTTGCCTGTGAAGAAAAGATATTTCTTGCGGTACCGGATAATGAGAAGTATCGGAATCATACGTCAGTCTGTCTAGATGAGGTATCGGGGGAAGGATTTATCAGTTTACAGGGGTCACGTGAATTCAGATATATTTGCGATCGTTTTTGTCAGCACGCGGGATTTACGCCCAATATTGTATTCGAAAGTGATAATCCGGCAGCGGTAAAGAATATGATTGCTGCTAATATGGGAATTGGTTTCTGGCCGGAATTTAGTTGGGGAGAAGTGAAGAACGAGAGAGTCAAGCTATTAGAGATTGAAGAACCGATCTGTCAGAGAGATATTATCATCAGTTATAACATGAATAAGACAGACAATCGGAATGTAATCGGATTCTATGAGTTTCTGACAGCGTTTGTTATGAATCGAAAGAAAAATGGAAAATAGCAAAATCGGCGGTGCGTATGCACTGCCGATTTTGTATGATGTTATTTTGTATAGTTGTCAAAATATCCCTGAATATAAATGATCGGAGTTCCTTTGTCTCCTGAACCGGAAGTCAAATCAGCAAGGGAACCAAGAAGATCTGTTAAGCGTCTTGGAGTTGTTCCCTGTGTAACCATCTGTCCAACAAGACTGTCTGCTTTGACATCTTTTTCGTGGATGTAGTTTTTGATCGCATCTTTCAGTTCATCACCGGACAGGTCTGCAAAATCATTATCAGCCAGGTATTTGAGTTTTACTTCGTTAGGTGTTCCTTCCAGACCTTTTGTATAAGCCGGAGAAACTACCGGATCAGCCAACTCCCAGATCTTTCCAACCGGATCTTTGAACGCGCCGTCACCGTAAACCATAACTTCTACATTCTTGCCCGTCTTTTCTGTCATTGCATTGTGGATTGTATTGACGATCTCTTCGCATTTGATTGGGAAGAGCTTTACAGTTTCTTCCGTTGCCTTGTTGGAACCAAGAAGGCCGTATGCGTCATTATATCCGCTACCATTGATACTTTTTGTCATGATATCATCTAAAGCATATACCTTTTCAGCACCATTTGCTTTCAAGATTCTCTTTGTTCTCTGCCGGGTATGAATATCACATGTTAGGACGTTCTTTGTATAAGAAAGAATTGCTTTTGGATTATTTGCAAAGATAATCTCTACTTCAGCGCCTGCGTCCTGAATCAGCTGTTTATAATATTCTACATAATCAACACCTGTAAATACATGTTTTTCATAACCAAACAGTTCTCTGTATTTTTCTTCTGTTAATACATCAGACCAAGGATTGACCCCTTTTTCGTCCATCAGATCCAGATCAATCAGATGGTTTCCTACTTCGTCAGAAGGATAACTAAGCATCAGGACGATTTTTTTACATCCTTTAGCAATTCCCTTTAAGCAGATTGAAAAACGGTTACGGCTTAAAATCGGGAAGAGAACGCCAACGGTATCATCTCCGAATTTTTCGTGTACATCCTGAGCAATATCATTGATGTGTGCATAATTACCCTGTGCTCTGGCTACAACGGCCTCTGTAATTGCAATTACGTCCTTATCGTGGATTTCAAAATGTTCACTTTCTGCTGCTTTTAATACGCAGTCAACTACGATTTCAGCCAGATTATCTCCCTCGCGAATGATCGGTGCACGAACACCACGAGATATAGTTCCTACCATACGGTCTGTATGACTCATATATTTGTACCTCCTGTACTGCTTTATCACTGTAAGAGAAGTTCTCACTACTATATTCTACGGCGAAAGTACAAAAGATGCAAGGAAAATGTGAGAATCTATGATGCAATTTGAATCATCCAGCGCCAATTAAATAGAAAGAACTGCCCGGCCATTGCAAGGAATAAACAAGAAACGGCTTCAAAATGACCATATCCTTGATTTCTGCGACCATATTTCAGATGGATGAGTTTGGAAAATCCCTTCCAGATTCCCCATCCAATGATGGCTCCTAAAGTGTTCATGATCAGATCATCAATATCTGATGCGCGACGATTTAACAGTTGACACAGTTCAATTCCGACAGAAAAGAAAAATCCTGTTATTGTAGTGCGAAGCAGATTGTCATATTCTTTCCAGATTAACGGAAGGAGGAAGCCAAGTGGCATAAACATAACGATATTTAAAAACATACCGATAGTGAATCCATCTCGAAATGGAATCAGATTGATTTCTTGTGACCAATACATACCCGGATACATACCCAGTTCCCAGATTGTTCCGATTCCGGTTGTTTCGAAAACAAGATAGATATAATATAGGAAGATAAATACCCAGCAAAGATGAGGAACGGTTGATTTTTGGTGAAAACCAAAATGTTGTATCAATAGATAGAGAATACAAGGCAAAAATACGCAGGAAACTGGATATAAAATAAAAATAAGGTTTGACATGAAACAGAAACTCCTTTCAATCACGTGGTTTATAAATTATATAAAAATTATTTTGACAGATGAAAGTGAAGAAAAGTACAAAAAGATTCTTAATATTTCCTGAACTTTTTAGCAGAGTGCTTTGACAAAGAATTCTCAGAGTAGTAAGATGGTATCCGATATGGAAAGGGAGAGGTAGAGGTACGATGAAAGAAAAACTAAAAAAATTATTTGCCTATTACAGACCTTATAAGGCGATGTTTTACAGTGATATGTTTTTTGCAATATTAGGAGCAGCTGTTACATTGATTATACCGCTGATTGTCCGCTATATTACGAATGAAGTGGTTTATTTTGGGGCAGAAGCGGCAAAGGAGAGTATGTTACTGTTGGGAGCACTGATGATTGGTCTTGTGTTTCTGGAAGTATTCTGTAATTTTTATATCGCATACTTTGGACATATTATGGGAGCCAAAATGGAAGCCGATATGCGCAGAGATATTTTTGGGCATTATCAGAAGTTGACTTTTGCATTTTATGATAATCAAAAGGTAGGACATTTGTTATCACGCATTACAAGTGATTTGTTTGATATTAGTGAGCTTTTGCATCATGGACCGGAAGATCTTGTGATTTCTATTATTAAAATTATTGGTTCATTTGCGATTCTTTTGACAGTCAATGTAAAATTAGCATTGATTGCTTTTTCGTTTATACCGGTTATGGCAGTATATGCTTTTTATTATAATGGGAAAATGAAGAAAGCATTCAAACGAAATAGGGAAAAAATTGCTGATATTAACAGTCAGATTGAAGATAGCTTATCTGGAATCCGCGTTGTAAAATCATTTGCGAATGAAAATGTGGAGATGAAAAAGTTTCAGAAAGGAAATGAAAATTTTGTTTCTGCAAAGAAAACCAGTTATAAATATATGGGAATCTATAATTCGGGACTGGGAGCAATGAGTACACTGATTACGGTTGTAGTTCTGCTTTTTGGTGTAGGCATGATGCTGAAAGGAACGGTTCTTGTAACTGATCTGATTACATTTCTTCTTTATATTAATAATTTTACCGAACCTGTGAAAAAACTGGTTACGTTTACCGAGCAGTTTCAGAATGGGTATTCCGGATTTGAGCGGTTTTTGGAAATCCTGTCAATTGCGCCGGATATTGCTGATAAACCAGATGCAAAAGTGATGGAGAATGTAGATGGAAAAATTGAGTTTAAAGCTGTTTCTTTTCAATATGAAGATGACGAAGAACCGGTTTTGAATCATATCAATCTGTCAGTTGAGGCTGGTGATTATGTGGCGCTGGTTGGCCCATCCGGGGTAGGAAAAACAACTTTATGCAGTCTGATCCCAAGATTTTATGAAGTTACAGATGGAGCAATTTATTTGGATGGAACGAATATTCGTGAGATTCAGCTGGATGCGCTGCGAAATCAGATTGGAATTGTGCAGCAGGATGTGTATTTATTTGCAGGAAGTATTTTGGACAATATCCGGTATGGAATGACGTCTGTAATAGATGATTAAGTTATGCGTTCATCTAATAATGCAAATGCACAT
>OMGQ01001600.1_pt1 | contig 12400 bp, 10 predicted proteins | sample 1646071 | NCBI WGS metagenome assembly OMGQ01 (sample SAMN05578585, study PRJEB25193) | human gut metagenome | biome: Human Microbiome; feature: human-associated habitat; material: feces | host: Homo sapiens | place: USA:Birmingham | reverse complement strand
CAGGCGGTGTGCGCTTACCGCCTGTTTATGCCGCAGGCAGGCATTACCATTTCCAGCCGCGAAGGCGCCAAAGTGCGCGATAATCTTTTGCAGATTGCGGCAACAAAAATCTCCGCAGGCGTAAGCACGGGCATCGGCACGCACAGTAAGCAGGAGCGCGAAGGCGACGAGCAGTTTGAAATTGACGATAACCGCAGCGTGGACGAGGTGTTTAACAGCATAAAAAAAGCCGGCTTACAGCCGGTGCTTACGGATGGCAGCTATGTATAAAAATTTTGTTTGCGTTACGGACAGAAAAATAAGCCGCGCGCCGTTTTTGCAGCAGATAGAAACAATCTGCGTACTGCGCCCCAAAGCACTTATTTTGCGCGAAAAGGATTTAACCGAAGCGGAATACATGCAGCTTGCACAGAAGGTGCAGGCAGTTTGCAAAACCTGTGGCGTTAAATTTATTGTGCATACCTTCTGGCGGGCGGGGCTGGCGCTCGGCGCGGACGGAGCGCACCTGCCGCTGCCCGTATGCGCCGCAATGACAGCGGCGGAGCGTTTGCAGGCAGGGCGCTTTGGCGTTTCCGTACACAGTGCGGAAGAAGCAAGGGCGGCGCTTGCTTTGGGCGCGGCATATTTAACAGCCGGGCATATTTACGCAAGCAGCTGCAAGCAGGGCGTGCCTCCGCGCGGTTTGGCGTTTTTAAAGGAAATCTGCATGCTGAGCCCGGTGCCTGTTTATGCCATTGGCGGCATCGGGCTTAATAAAGCGCAGCTTGAAGAAGTGCTGGCGTGCGGCGCTGCGGGGGCGTGCGTGCGCAGCGCGTTTATGCGGCGTTAAAGCTTAACCGCTTTAACGCAGAACATGGGCACGGGAATGTAAAAAATATCTTCGGCGGCATAAATGCGGCTGCCTACCGTGGTATCCGTGCTGACGCTGCACAGCCCGATATTTTGCAGAAATTCTTCGTCCCACTGCGGGCGGTTATAGGCGCTGATGTCAAGCATGTGGTAAATGTTGTGGCATTCGTCCAAAAGTTCCGGCGCAATATCCGCATGGGCATTTTTGGCAGGCAGCTTCTGGCTGTGGTGGGCGCGGGCATATTCGGCGTCGTAATTTAAAAGCAGGCCGCCCGGTTTAAGCACGCGCAGCCACTCGCGGTAAGCCTTTTCCGGGTGGGGCAGGTTCCACATTACGTTGCGGCTTATTATAGCGTCAAAACTTGCGTCCGCAAAGTCAAGCGCTTCGGCGTCCATAACCATAAATTTTGCATTGCTGCGTTCTGCGGCGGCAAGTGCCCTGGCGGCTTCAATCATTTCCGGGGTCAGGTCAATGCCGGTAACGCTGTGCTTCTGCCCCAGCAAAATGCCAAAAAAGCCTGCGCCGCAGCCAATGTCCAAAATTTTTAACTTGCGGTTCTGCGGCAGGTGGCGCGTAATTTCCTGCTGCCATAAAAGCTGTTTTTCGCTGTGCAGTTCAGCCTTGCGCAGATTGGCAAAGCCTGTGCTGCGTTTTTGCCAGTAGCCTGTTATATATTCTTTTTCGTCTGTGCGGTGGATGATGCTTGCTGCGGAAATTTCACTCATAATAATGCTCCTTTAATCTATGCTTAAATCTTTGGTTATTTCGTAATAATCGCAGGGGTGCGCGGCAAAGCCCTGAACCGTGCTTTTCATTACCAGCGTCATTTTTAAATGGGCAATGTAGGCAAAGGCGCTGCCGTCAACCAGCTTCCGGCTGATGGCTGCCGCAAGCTCCGTGCGCTTTTCGGGACTGAACTCGCTGCCGAGCTGCCCTATGAGGCTTTCGGTATCGGGGTTATAGTAATTGCCTCTGTTGTAGGCGCTTTCCTTCAGCACGTGGGTGGTAAAATAATACTGCGCGTCACCGGTGGGCGCGGTAACAAAGGCTTTGGCGTAAATATCCCACTCGCCGCGCCGCAGAAAGTCGGCATAACCGTCCGTAGGGTTAATTTCAAGGCGGATGCCCGTTGCTTTAAGCCAGCTTTGCGCGGCTTCTGCCAAAAGCGGCAGCTCCTGGCGGAAGCTGTAAGTAAGCCAGCGCAGGGTCAGCGGTTTGCCGTCTTTATCCACATAGCCGTCGCTGTCGGTATCCGTCCAGCCTGCTTCGGCAAGTAGCTGGCGTGCGCCTTGGGGGTTGTATTCCGGCGCATGCACTTTAGCTCCGCCAAAAGGCAGGTTCGGCGGAAACGGCCCGGCTGCGGCAATGCCGTTTCCCATCAGCTGCACTCTGGCGAAAGTTTCCTTGTCAAGGCTCATAACAACGGCGCGCCGTACGCGTTCATCCTGCAGGGCAGGCGTGTTAAAATTAAAGGCTGCCAAAAATGTGCGCGAGGTATCGGTGCTGCTGGTTTTATAAGCCGCGCTGTCTTTAAAAAGCGGCAGCGAAGCATAGGGCAGGCCCTGCGCAGCGTCAATTTCGCCGTTTTGCAGCGCCAGTGCCAGCGTGTTGCCGTCGGTAATGCTGCTGACGATAATTCTGTCCGTTTTCGGCACGCCGCCGTAGTAAGCGGGGTTTTTAACCAGCACAACTTCTTTCGGCGTCAGGCTTTCTACCATAAAGGGGCCGGTGCCGCTTATTTTGGTATCGTCGCCGGTGCCGCGGCTCATGTCAATAATGCAGCCGTAGGGGTCGCACAGGTAGTTAATCAGCACCGGTACTTTGGCGGACGATGTAATGGTTACGGTCTGCCCTTCGGCGGTAATGCCCGTTATTTTTAAATCAATCCTGGCACGGTTGTGGCGGCTTATTAAATCCTCCAGGCAGGCTTTAACGGCTGCGCCTGTCATTTTGTTGCCGCTGGTAAAGTAAATATTGTCTTTTAAGGTAATTTTAACTGTGTTTTCGTTAATAAATTCGTACTTTTCGGCCAGCCACGGCTGAGGCTGCATGGTGTCGTCAAATTTAAAAAGCGTTTCGCCTACGCCGTAGCGGATGGCGCTCCAGCCCTGATAGGCTTCGTGCGGGTCCATACCGGCGTTTTCGTTGGCAATGCCGTAGGCAGGCGTGCCGTAGCGGAATACCTTTTCGCCGTCGGGGGCAGCGTTGCTGCCGCAGGCAGAGGTTAAAAGCACGGCGGAAAGTACAAGCAAAGCTAAAAATTTCATACAATCACCCAAATAAAAAAGCCATGAAGAAACTGCCGCTTATCGAAGCGGTTACAGCCTTCATGGCTTTGGTTTATGTTTTAAAAGAATAATTTTAACAGCTGCTCCGGCAGCCAGGCGGTTGCTCCTGCAACCTGTAATTTATTATAAAACTTAAAGCAGACTCTATGTCAAGCCCTGCTGCTTAAAAAAGAAACAAATTTTATGTGCTTATCCATGTATTCGCCAATACTGCCGATAACCTTGCCCATGGTAAAGGCGGCAAGTATTGTGCCGAAGCCCAGCCCGTCCACACGTCCCAGAAAGAAAAAGGTCATGGCGGCGGTAATTGCAAGGCAGATAACGTCAAAACCTATTTTAATGCGCGCATAGCTCCAGCCGGTAATGGCGGCAAGCTCGCGCGGAAAAAGGTCGGTTGGTATAATTGGCAGCTGGCAGCGGTTGGCAAGCGCCACGCCAAAGCAGATAACAATGTAGCTGATGATAAAATAAATAATATCGAGCGTCAGGCTTTGCGGCAGCTGCTTAATCCACATTTCGTGCACGTCAATCATGGCGCTGAAGGCCGAGCCGACAACGAAGCTGAACAGGTATACCGGCACAAAGCGTTTGCTTAAAAGCATTAGGCTGAGCACCAGCGAAACCTGAAAAACCTCCGTCCATGCGCCGAGCGTTATAACCGGCAGCACATCGGCAAAGGCGTAAGGCACACTGGAAATTGCCGAAATGCCGGAACCAGAATGCAGCATTAAAACAACGCCCAGGCTGTTGATGATGATTACCAGAAGCAGCGACAGTTCGCCGCGGATGGTAAGTTTGTTTTCCTGCATAAAAAATTCCCCTCAAAACAAAAATACATTATATAATTATAAAACTCTGCCTTGCTCAGCGCAAGAAGTGAATTGCCGGTCAGCAAAATTTTGCTGGAATTTAACATGGGGTTTTATAAGTTATAACTGATAAGATTCAGATTGTCGAAAAACATTTAGTTAGTCAATTATTTATTAAAATAACAATTGCTGAATCCAGTTATCTTGCTGGTTTACAGACAACTAATTTTTCTTGGTATATTGAATAGTAGACTTTTTCTGTAAACTCAAGCCAGTTTTAGCTTTTGCTAAAACTGGCGTTAAACTTTCTATTTTAAAATAACTACAAATAATCTCTTGAATGCCAAAAAACTTTATTTTTAAGACTCCTCCTTCTTCAATCTATTTCCACATCGAATTCATCGCAGTAAATTTAGGCTAAACCAAGATCCTTTAGCCGGGCACTTCCTGCATTCCGCTTTATTACTTCTGTATTGCCTGTATCCGTCACGGTTTGTTGCCATGTACTCCAATGCTTTGTTTTCAGGATATATTATGCAGTCGTAGTATTCGCCATAGATATATATTCGTTTGGTCAGTAATAGCCTTGTTTTCCCATAATCTTTTTGTATGCTGTTACTAAGTCTTTGCGTTTTTGCAGATAGCCGGTGTTTTGTATGCGCTGTCTGCTGCTATGCTTTTCGTGTATTGTGTACTTCTTTTCTATTTCATCATATAACACGTCAAACGCTATGTTGTCATGTAGGTTGCCTGCCTTTATTTCTACTGCCAGTGTAAAGTTATGTTTGCTGAACACGTTGTATGTGCTTCGTAGGCAAAGCATTTGTTGTGTTCGCCCTTATGGAAGATACCGCTTTCTATGTCTGTTACTGAAACAAGGATTTTTCCTTGCTGTTGCTACGGTTGCCGTCAAACAGTTTTTGTTTTTGACTTCCTTTATTTCATTTATCTCTTTCAAAAGTTCTTTGGCATATCTTTTGGCTGTTATTTCTACTTGGTTTTTTATATTGGCATTTGCTTTGATATACGTTCCGTCAATGAAGATTCTTCTGCCATCGATAAGTCCAGCCTCTGATGCTTTCTCTAATAACCAAGCGAATATTTCTTCTACTGTGCTTACGGTAAATCTGTGCTTAAAGTTCCAGCTTACCGTTGAAAAGTGGGGTATAGGTTTATTAAGGCTGTAGCCGATAAACAATCTGTATGCTATGTTGAGGTTTACTTCTTCAAGTGTGTGGCGCATAGAAGGTATGCGCTGTAGGTGTACTGGATGAGCACGATTTTAAAGAGGGCTGCTGGGTTGATGCTCATCCTGTCGTTGTTGTTGCAGTAGAGTTCATTTACTATTGGATAGATTTCGCTGAAGTCTATTGCGTTGTCTATTTTCCGTAAGATTAAGATGTGGTTTTGTGGTACTAAATTTTCTATGTAGACAATTATAAGAGGTTTCTTTCGGATTTTTCTTTTGCTAATATTTTTATCACCTTATCTATGATAACAGAAAGCCGCCGTTTGGCGACTTTTTCGACAGTCTGAGCAAATATTTTAATAAAGATTTGCTTTTTTATGTTATAATTAAATGGGTGTTATAATGAAAAACAATTTAACAGTAGTAATTTTAACTAAAAATGAAGAAAAAACAATAAGGCAAGTTATACAAAATGCACAAAAATGTGCTGACAACGTTTTAATCGTTGATTCCGAAAGTACGGATAAAACGGTTGAATTTGCCGAAAGCTGCGGAGCAAAAGTAGTTTACCGTGCGTGGGATAATGACTTTGCAGCGCAGCGTAATTTTGCTTTGCAGCATGTAACAACGCCGTGGATTTTATACTTGGATGCTGATGAATTTTTAGATACGGATCTTATCGCTGCGATAGAAGAAGCGCTTACTAAAAATGAAGAAAAGCAGTATTCTATGCTGCGGCGCATACATGCTTTTGGTTTTAAATATAAACACGGTATTTTTAAACCGGATGAAGTTATAAGAATGTTTTGCACGGATAAAATGCACTGGGAAGGTAAAGTGCACGAGCGGCCTGTTTGCAATATGCCTAAAGAACGCTTAAATGGCTATATTGAACATTATACCTATGAAAATTGGCAGGACTGGTGGGAAAAAGCCGGGCATTATACTTCCATTTGGGCGGAGGACGCTTACAAGCGGAATAAAAAAACAAGCTTGGGCAGTGCGTTTTTCCATGCGGCATATGGATTTTTTAGGGCTTATATCATCGAAGCTGGTTTTATTGACGGATGGAGCGGCTTGTATTCCAGTATTCAGCATTTTATTTATACTATGATGAAATATTTGAAGCTGTACGAATTGCAATACAAAAAATAACTGTAAGGCTCTAAAACCTTACCGTTATTTTTTAATTGTTATCGTCTTTTATCCATATTTTCCCTAAGCCAGTTTTTAGCATATCGTGGGTATATTTATAATTAGAGGAAGCCAAACTATTTGTTTCATCATAATGATTTGACTGAATATCTAATATTCCGCAAACTAATTCATAAATAAGGTCATTTGTAAAGTACTTATCTCTGTTTACCGATAAAGCAGAAAAAATATCAGAATGTTTTGTAATATATTCATCTGAAAAATAAGTAAACATTGGTATACGTACTGAACCGAATCCATCAAAATTTGGCGAGCGCCTTTTATCTGGTACAGTTGCATGATCAGAAAAATACAGCATTGCCTGCAAATTTAATTTTTGCATGCCATATTCCCAAATTTTTTGTAGAATATAATCCGTGTAACGGATGGAATCAATGTAGTTAGGTATTAAATCATATTTCCATGGCTTGCTGAATTTGGCAAAGTTTTGCGGATAACGGTTGATAAAATTAAAATGATTGCCTTTTAAATGGATTACTACAAAATTATTCTTTGTTGGGTCAACTTCGTCCAGATAATCAAGCAAGGCTTCATCGTACTGTACTTGGTTAAGGTTTTGCTTAGTCCATTTTGATGTTTTACAAGTATTGGCAATAATTGTTACTGCTGTAGAAGAATCACCTAAATTTCCCTGATTGCTGTACCAATGTGTAGTATAGCCTGCTTTATGGGCAATATCAATTACAGAACAGGATGAATAAAATTCTTTTGTGTTATATTGGTTAATTTCCGTTAATGCATTCGACAAACAAGGTGCTGTTGAAGCGATGCAGGAATAAGCGTTTGGGAATAAAATAAAATGTTTATCAGTTTTTTTAGCAGAAAGCCATGGAGTAGTTTCTACTGGATAATCTGTAAAAGCACTCATATAATCACGGGATTCAGATTCACCTATGACCATAATAATTGTTGAAGGCTTGTCAAAAGGTTCACCATTTTGAGTAACTTCTAAGTTTTTTACACGTTCGTTTAAATTTTCTTTATAAAGATGTATTGATTTTAAATATTTTTTTACGTCAAGATATAATTCTATAATACCGGTTCTTACGAATACACCTTGTTTTTTGGCAGTAGCTCCGTTCTTCCAAAGATAATAAGTTAAAAATGCGGCAATGGCAAAAATAATTCCAACATAAATAATGTTTAAATTTATTGAAGAAAATATTAAATTGGCTTGAATGAAAATAGTGTAAGCCGCAATTGATAACATTACAACTAAGAGATTAAATAAGAACGGAAAAGATTTGATGAATTCTATGGTTTCATTAATATAAGTTTCTTGAATTAATGTAATGCCGTTTTCATTTATGCAGGAACCGTAGAGATAGTAATATATCCATTGAGCAACTGGGATAAGGAAGATAAAAAATTCAATTGTAGCAATGACTGGAAGAAAAACAAAAGGAAATAAATTAAAATTAATTACTAATATTTTCAAGCTCGTTAGCCAACCAATAACATAAAGGCCGAAAACAGTATCTAAATGAAATCCAAAGTCAGATGAATTTTTGCGGTATGTTATAAAATATAAAAATGGATATGTAATAATCCAGGCTATGCCGGTAATAAAACTGGTTAGAAACATAGGTGAAGTTAACGGTACATTAGCTAAAGCTACAGGAAGTACCGCTAATATGGCGCATGGTATAAAACGCCGCAGTTGTAAATATTCTGCCTTATGGCCTAAACCATGCGAAACTGAAACGTAAAAAAGATAAGGAAGTACATATAAAGCAAGCATTAAAATAAAATATTTGTTATCCATTCTTTGTTTTGCCCTTTCAAATTTCAGTTATATTTTAGACATTGTCAATAAAATCCATATTAGTATTATAATTTCTTTTTTCAAACAAGTAAAGATACTGAATTTAACGTTTAAGTGTGGTAAAATTATAATAACATGTTAGATTACTAAGGATGGTTTTATGAATGATAAAATAAATATCGTATTTGCTTCTGACGATAATTATGCTCAGCATATTGCCGTTGTTATAGCATCAATTATGGCTAAAACAAAAGAAAAAGTTTGTTTTTTTGTAATTAACGATAATATTTCGTCAGAAAAGATAACGAAGTTAAAAAATACTGCAGTTAAACTTAATACAACAGTAGAATTTATAGCTGTACCGGAAGAACAGTTTAAAAATGTTTATTTAAGTGGGCATGTAAGCAAAGCTGCTTATTTTAGGCTTGCATTAGCAGATATTATGCCTGATGATATTGAAAAAGTAATTTATTTAGACGTTGATTTATTAGTTTATGACGATATAAAAAATTTATGGCAGAATGATATAAAAAAATATGCGTTGGCTGCTGTACCTGATTTTGGCATTATGGCATCTAATAGATTATGCAGGCAAAAAAAAGAAGTTATAGGCTTGCCAAAAGGAAAAGAGTATTTTAATTCAGGTGTTTTGCTGATAAACTTAAAAAAATGGTGCCAAGAAAATTATACTAAGCAGATTTTAGAAATTATTAATGAAAATCAGTTTCCACATCATGACCAGGATGCGCTGAATAAGCTTTTTATGAATAACTGGCTGACTCTTGATTTACGTTGGAACATTATACCTCCTGTTTATAATTTGTTCCCCAAAGTGTTATTTAATAAATTTTTCAGAAAGCAAGCGCTTGAAGCAAAACGCAACCCTGCTATTGTACATTATGCAGGGCGTTACAAGCCGTGGGAATTTACATATCATCAAGGTTTTAATGATATGTATTACAAATATTTAAAGAAAACAGCTTTTGCGGATGAAAGAATGCCGCAGCCAAGTAAGAACATGAAAGGTAAATCCATAACAAGGCAGTTAATAAGGCTAAAAATTGCAAACTTTTGGACTAAAATATTATGAAAGGTAAAAATTAAAAATGGCTGAAAAAATTTACAAAAATATTTTAGTAGATGCAATGATGCATTTAGGCGATTTAATACATGCAACATCAGTAATACCTTTGTTAAAGGAACTTTATCCGGGTTGCAAGATATCGTTTTTAGTTGAACCCGGATTAGTTGGTTTATTTGAAAACATAGATGGAGTGGAACATGTTATTTCCTACAGCTATAAAAGTAAGGGTGATTACTTAGCTGTTTTTAAAATGGGTAAAGAATTAAAAAAATATAATTTTGATTTATCCATATCATTAGACCCACGTACAAGGCTGGCAGCCATGATGTGGATTGCTAATATACCAACAAGAGTAGGGCCTCGCAGTATTTTTTGGAATGAATCCGGTATAGAACGCTTTTTCTTTACAGATTATGTAGAATGGGGAGGCTATGTTTGCAAAGAACATCCTGCAGCAGAAAATTTTCAAAAACTAATAAAATTATTTGCTGGAATAAATGGTGAAAACTTTTATAAACCTAAATTTGCAGTGCCGCAAAAAAGCAATATTGATTATATCAGGTGTAAATTAAACGAATTGCCAAAAGCAGATTTAAAAATTGCATTTTGTGTAAAAACAGTTGATGAAGCGCGTAACTGGGCCCCGGAACGGTTTGCGGAATTGATGAATAAAATTATTGAAAAATATAAAGCTGATATTATTATTACAGGCGTTAAAAGTGATAATGATACGGCAGAACAAATTATTGCTTCTGTCAAAGATAAAAATAAAATTTTAAATTTATGCGGAAAAACAAACTTAACACAATTAAATGCTCTTTTTAGTAAAATGGATTTTCTCATTAATTTTGACAACGGAATGGGGCACTTTGCTGCTGCGGCTGGATGCCCAACTATTACTTTATTCAGTAATGCTCTGCCTATGCAGTTTACACCGCTGCATGATAAAACATTAATTGTACAAAGTGAATTAGATTGTGTTGTAAACTGCAATAAAAAGCTTCGTAAAACCTGTGGGTTAAAATGTTTAGAAGCAGTTACTGTTGATAAAGTTATGGAAAAAGTTTATAAGATGATTAAAAGTTTAGGAGCTGAAAAATGAAAATATTATTGGCTAATATAACAACAATGGTCGGTGTTATTGGTGGGGTAGAAAAAGTCTTTAGCAATATGGCCAATGAATTTATAAAAAGAGGTTACGAGGTAAGTGTAGTTTTCAGTGATAATAAAGAAGGAAAACCTTATTTTGAATTAGATGAAAGAGTACAATGCTATAATTTAAAACATTTAGTAATTGATGGGGAAAAATATGATATACCTGATAAAAAGTTTCCTTTAAGCAGTAAAATTTTAAGAGAAATAATAAGGCCTTTTAATAAAAACTATGCCAGAGAAATGAAAGAAAACTTTTTAGGCAATCTTATTGCAGATAATTTAAAAAGAGTTTTAGATAAAGAGGAACCTGATTTAATAATATCACATAGAGCTTTAACGACCAAATATTTGATGGTTGATGCCAAAACAAATATTCCTGTTATTTCTATGTTTCATGATGATCCTAAGGATATATTAGAAACAGCTACTACACAAGTAAAAAAATCATTAGAAAATAGCGCTTATGTACAGGTTTTATTGCCATATGGAGTAGAATATGTGAAAAAATTCTGCTCGAAAGCTAATGTTATTATTATTCCTAACGTTATTAGACAATTCAATGAAAAGGTTGATATTAAATTAAAGGAAAATTATAAAATAATTGATATAGCAAGATTAAGTAAACGACAAAAACAGCAGCATCTTTTAGTAAAGGCTTTTCTTTTATTAAATAAAGATTTTGGTAATTGGAAGTTGGAATTATGGGGTCCTACCGAAGATAAAAACTATTGTACCGAAATAGAACATATTATTAAAAAAAATAATTTAGAAGAACGCATTGAATTATGCGGGGCAACAAATGATGTAGAAGGTGTTATGAGAGGTGCAGATATTTTTTGTATGCCATCAATGTATGAAGGATTTCCGATTTCGTTAGGTGAAGCTATGAGTATAGGATTACCAGTTATTGGAATAAAAGAATGTCTTGCTGTAAATGATTTAATTAAAGATAAAGAAACTGGATTACTATGCCATAATAATCCGGAAGATATAGCGAATAAATTAAAAATGTTGATGTCAAATGTTGAGTTACGTAGAAAATTAGGAACTGCGGCGCATAGTGAAATGAAGCAGTATGATTCAAATGAAGTATGGGACAGATGGGATAAGTTAATAAAAAGTTTAAAATAAAATTATTTAGGAGAATTATTGTAATGAAGACAGAAAAATATTTAGCAATTTTTGTATGCTTGGCTGTTAGTTTACAAAGGTTATCTATGGCAGCCGGCAGTATTTTTTGGGGATTGTCAATAGCTGTATTTATATATTTAATTTATAAAAATTATAAAAATAAAACACTTAATAATTTATATAAAAATTATATCGGATATTATAAAGCTTTTGGTATTTTTGCCATTTGTGTATTACCATCAATTTTTTTATCGGTTGATATTAGCGAAGGAACTAAAAAATTTGTTGAGATGTGCATATATAGAGTAATGCCATTTTTTATAGTAACTATGTTTTTAAAAAATACAAAATGGGTTAAAAATATATTTTGTATTTTTCTCATTAGTATTGGTATAGATTCTTTAGTTGCTGTTGGGCAATTAATACTTGGTTATGGCAGCAGAGGTTGGGGGTTTGGTGGTAATACATTAAATTTAGCTTCTTTATTATGTGTTGTTATGCCGATTTTATTAGTTATAATTTTAGATGATAAATTTACTGGAAGAGCAAAAAAAATTTGTTTAATAACAGTTTTGTGTTGTATTGCGGGCTTGTTGGCAGGAAAAAGCCGTGGTGCGTGGCTAACTGCAATTGTAGTACTTCCTTTGATATCTCATTTTTATATACTTAAAAGCCGAAAAGTACTAATAGGATTTTTGATTGTGGTTTTTGCAATGTTTAGTTTTTTTGCACATTCTGAAACTTTTAAACAAAGACTTGTTTCAACAACGAACATAACAACCGATATGTCTAATAAACAAAGACTGTATATGTGGCAAGGTGCAATTGAAATGGCTATAGACAATCCAGTCATAGGTGTCGGATTATGTAACTTTGAGGATACTTTTTTAACAAGTTATAAACCAGATGGAGCT
>OMGQ01001595.1_pt1 | contig 12450 bp, 10 predicted proteins | sample 1646071 | NCBI WGS metagenome assembly OMGQ01 (sample SAMN05578585, study PRJEB25193) | human gut metagenome | biome: Human Microbiome; feature: human-associated habitat; material: feces | host: Homo sapiens | place: USA:Birmingham | reverse complement strand
ATCCCTGGGGCGGCTTCTCTGTTCCGGCATTTTCATGTCCTCCTTCTTCTTAGATTTAGCCGCCCGTTGGCAAGACGGACGGCTATGTATGCGGGAACTCCGAAAGATGGGCATGAAAAAAGCCGCTTACTCTTGCTGAAAAGAATAAGCGGCTCATCAAGCAGCGTTATGTAATTTACATCTTCTTCACCGGGGCGCACATGGCTTTGAGCAGAAGTTCATCCAGGCAGCCGGTGTCCCGGTTTTCACGAAGCATAGTATTGCGCAGGTGGTTAAGGCTCTGGATGACTATGCTGTTCTCGGCGGGGGTGAGGTATATCTTGAATTTCCGTTTTTTCATAGGGCGTTCCTCCTTTACGCTTTCATTATATGTAGAAAGAACGCTGCACTGCAAATGTGCGATTTACAATCAGATAGAAGTTGACTGGCAAAGGTATATATCTACATTTACCTTTAGCTTTTCCAGTGCGGCAAGGATTTTATCGTACTCTTTACGACGCGGAACGCGGGCTTCTCTTTCCCAGCCGGAATAGGTTGTTTGACCTATTCCGATGGCCTTAGCCATTTGTATTTGGGTCAAGGAAAGCTCCTGCCGTACCCTTTTCAAAAGAGAGGAGTACGGGCAATCTACAAAGGCGGCATACTCATCCAGAAGCCTGTTGCGGTCAATACCCAGTTCATTCGCAAGCGCCACCGCTGTCTTGTACTTAATAGGGTGCCGGTCGTTCTCATATAGTACCAGTGTCGCAGGTACAATCCCTATTTTTTCCGCCAGCTCTCTTGTGGTGAGGCCCTGAAATGTCCGGTGATACTTCAAATATTGGCCCGGTGTGGTGCATTTTTCATCGGTTTTGTAGTCAAAGGTCAAATGAATCATGATTTTTCCTTTAGAATAGAGGTAAATCCCTGTGTGATTGAGATTACTATCGGTAACACTATGTGATATTTGCAATTCCATTTCGTGTGTGATAAACTGTTTGTGTCGTTCATTTGAACGTCCTCCTTTTGTTGTCCTTGCAGTTGCCAGACCGCAAGCCTATTTTACAACAAAAGGAGTTTTTATTTCTACATCATCGGCACAAGCCTTCTTTTGAACCACGCGACTATCGCGTGGTTTTCTGCTGACAAAAAGACCGCACAGGCTATCCTGTGCGGTCTTTAAATTCAAGAATTTTACAGCGAAAGCTGCTCGTCGATGTACTTGGCGCGGTCGAGCGCACGCTTTTGAAGCAACGTCTCGATCTTGCTGTGCGGGTCGATCAGCGAACTGATCGACACATCGTGGTTCAAGGCGGAAATGAAATACGCGATATACTTCGAAACATCGACCTCGTGGAACCACGGGCGGTTGCGCAGCTCTGGGTTCAGATAGGTCAGGTTGCTGCCGAAGATGCCGTCGATCAGGCCCTGCTCGTACGCCTTGTCGAACTTCTCGAGGCCGTTCGTGAAGATGGCGTACGTCGCATAGGCGAAGAAGCGGTTCGCGCGGCGATCCTTGACGTTCTCCGCGATGTCGAGCACGGAATCACCAGAGGAAATGATGTCGTCCGCGACGAAAACGTCCTTGCCCTCGACGGACGCGCCGAGATACTCGTGCGCGACGATCGGGTTGCGGCCGTCCACGATGCGGGAATAATCGCGGCGCTTGTAGAACATGCCGAGCTCCACGCCAAGCACGGAGGCATAATACATGTTGCGGTTCAGCGCGCCCTCATCCGGGCTGACGATCATGAAATCATTCTTGTCGGTCGAGAGGTCCGGGAAATCCTTGAAGAGCTTTTTCAGCACCTGATATGTCGGCATCAGGTTGTCAAAGCCCATGACCGGCACGGCGTTCTGCACGCGCGGGTCGTGCGCGTCAAAGGTGAGCAGATTCGAAACGCCCATCTGCTGCAGCTCCTGCAGCATGTATGCGCAGTCGAGCGACTCGCGGTAGCTGCGGCGGTGCTGGCGGCCGCCGTACAGCAGCGGCATGACGACGTTCACGCGGTGCGCTTTGCCGCTCGCCGCCTGAATCAGGCGCTTTAAATCCTGATAATGGTCGTCCGGCGACATACGGTTTTCCTTGCCGAAATAATTGTACGTGAGGCTGTAATTGCCCACATCCACGAGGAAGAACAGATCGTATCCGCGCACGGTGGACTTGATCATGCCCTTGCCGTCTCCGGAGGAAAAGCGGGGGCAGCTGTTCTCGATGAGGAAGGTATCGTAGTTCATACCGGCGCGCTTTGCCCAGCGGACCAGATGCGCCTCAATCTTCTCGGAAAGCTCTTGTGCACCCGCAAGCGATACGATGCCGAGCGGGGCCACCCGATTCTCAGCACTGAAAAACGTCTGTGATTCCATTACCATTTGATAACTCCTTCAAACTGCATTTTTCGTTGTAGCCGCGCAAAAGCTGTCGGCATTTGTCAGTTAAAATATAACACAAACTACCGGATATTGCTACAGGAAACCTCCGCTTTATTAAATTTTTGTTAATTTGGATAACACAGCTACACCGAACGGGGCCAGTTTAATGGAATTTACCCTTTCACCTGTACCGTACAACTCATAGCCGCCGGGCAGCTCCACCGTTTCCTCCGCGTTGTTGTAGTTTTCCACGAACACGACGGCGCCGTTCTCGCCGATTCTCTCGTGCGCCGTGACGCCCGCAGGCAGCGCGGTGTCGATCGCCCGCGCGATGCCGAGCGCCGAAATCAGCCCGCCGTAGAGATCCGCAAGGAGGTCCGTGCCGGTGCGCGCCGCGATATAGTACGCCGCGCCGCTGCCGAAGCGGTTTTTCGTCACCGCCGGCTCGCCCGCGTAAAAGTCCTTTTCATACGTGCCGAGCACCTCTGCCGTGATCGGGTGGATGCGCGCGCACAGCTCGAACGCATCGTAGCTGCGGCCGTTCACGGCGACGCTGTTTTTCACACCGTCGGGCAGGCTGTCAATCTCCTCGTTCCACACGCCAAACACATCCATCATGCCGCCGGGCACGCCGCCGAGCCGGCACAGGTCGCTTTCATCGACGATGCCGCTCCAGTACGTCGTGACGAGTGTGCCGCCGTTTTCCACAAACGCGCGCATCTTCTGTTCAAAGCCGGCGCGGTACATGTAGAGCATCGGGGCGACCACGAGCTTGTAGCCCGAGATGTCGCCGTCCATATCGACGATATCGACCTGCACGCCCGCATCCCAGAACGGGCGGTAGTGCTTCAGCAGCGTCTCCACATACTTTTCGTCCTTGTCCTTGTTGCGCGGGCCGGCCGCAGCGTCGAGCGCCCAGCGGTTTTCCACGTCGTACACGATGGCGACCTGCGGCTTTACCGCGGTGCCGTACACATCGCCGCGCGCGTTCATCTCCCGAAGCGCCGCGCCCACCTGCTGCACGTCCTTGAAAACGCGTGTGTTCTCGGTTCTGACAAAATCATACGGGCCGCTGTTGCCGACATGGTCGACGACCGCGCCGTGGAATTTCTCGCAGGAACCGCGGCTCTTGCGGAACTGGAAATACTGCACGGAGTTCGAGCCGTGCGCGACGGCCTGCATCGACGAGAGCAGGTGCATGCCGGGGCGCTTGAGCATCGAGACGGGTGTCCAGTTCGTCATGCTCGGCGTGCTCTCCATCAAAAGGAAGTTTTCGTGCTTTACGGAGCGCATCACGTCGTGCGCCATCGCGGAGGAAACGGCGATCTCCGTGTTGTCCGTCGTGTGCCACTGGGGGTAGTTGTCCCACGAGACGACGTCGAGCGCCGGGCCGAACTTAAAGTAGTCGAGGCCGTCGTAAAAGCCCATAAGGTTCGCCGTCACCGGAATTTCCGGGTTCACGGATTTCACGGCGTCGCGCTCCATCGACATGAAATCGACGGTCTGATGCGTCACAAAGCGCTTCCAGTCGAGCACGAGGCCGTGCACGTTCATCTCGCCGTGCGGCGCCGGGGCGTTGATCTGCGACCAATCGGTGTAGGTGTGGCTCCAGAAATCGGTCCACCACGCGTGGTTGAGGCTGTCGAGCGTCTTATACTTCGCCTTGAGCCAATCGCGGAACGCCGCCTGACACAGCGGGCAGTAGCATTCGCCGCCGTATTCGTTCGAGAGGTGCCACAGGATAACGCCCGGGTGGTTCGCAAACCGCTCCGCGAGGCGGCGGTCCATCTCGCGCACCTTTTCGCGGTAGACGGGCGAGGTGTAGCAGTGGTTGTGCCGCGCGCCGGAGAGCTCGCGCAGGCCGCTCGGCTGCACGCGGCGGATCTCCTCATATTTCTCGCTCATCCAGAGCGGCTTTGCGCCGGAAGGCGTCGCGAGCACGGTGTAAATGCCGTTTTCATAGAGGTTGCCGATGATCTCCGCGAGCCAGTCGAATTCGTAGACGCCCTCCTGCGGCTCGAGGTGCGCCCACGAAAAGATGCCGACGGAAACGCAGTTGATTTCCGCCTTTTTCATCAGCTCGATGTCTGTTTTCAGAACCTCGGGGTAGCGGAGCCACTGCTCCGGGTTATAATCGCCGCCGTGCAGCAGCTTCGGGAATTTCGGTGTTAACGGTTTCATAGGGCAAGGCCTCCCAAAAGATTTTCTGCTTTCAGTATAGCCGCTGCCCGCGGAGAATGCAAGCGGAAAGTTTCGCGCCGGGTGGCCCGCTTTTCCGTGCCCGGCATGCGCCCGCAGGCGAGAGGCGGCCCGCCGGAGACACTCCGGCAGGCCGCTTCGCTCGCGTTTATTTTTTTGTGCGGCTGCATTCCCTGCTCCGGCACGCGTTTTACCCGCGCGCCTGCCCGAAGCCGTAGTATTTGCCGTCCATGTAAACCCTGCCGCAATAGAGGACGCTTTCTCCATCGAACACCTCATACTGCACCACGATCCGGCACGCTTCTCCGTTCTCGGTGAAGCTGAATTCAGCCTGTGCGGCCGCATTCGGCCCCACAACGCCGGTCAGCACGAAGCTGCGGTCGCCAAAGTGCAGCACCGTCTGCCCGTCTTTCTCGACGATTTCCAGAACATGCTCCAGCATCCATGCGGGATCTCCGGTAAACACCGCCGTTTCCGCCCCCTTCTGAACGATCAGCTCGCCGCCCTCAAGGACAATCTCTGCGCCGCGCAGATCGACACCCGTCCGCGCATAAGTGCGCTGGATCCAGTCCTGCACGCCGAAAAGGTCGCTCGCGTACACGGCGCCGCTCAGCGCCAGCAGAGCTGCCAGCACAGCCGCAGTGCACACGAGGCGGCGGGGCCGCCGGGCAGTGGGCGCCGGCTCGGCACTGAGTGAGGTCACGCGCTCCATCGCCGCCGCGGAGGGGCGCATCCCGTGCCCTGCACCGCCCCCTTTCCTCTTTTTTCGGGCCCTCACTATACAAACGGCGCCGCGCGGGAAATTGTTTACAATCGCTCCAAAAAGTTTATCTGCACCGCAGATTGTGCCGCATATCAAAAAGGCGCCGCCCGAAAACAGCTCGGAACAGCGCCATGTGTATATGCAGTTTTGAACGCCCGCACAGGCGGCCCATGCAGAGCCCGGCTTTCCGAAAGCCGCGCGGTCACGGCTTTGCCGCGGGAAAATCGCGGGCGAGCTTCTTCATCCGCACAAAGTACGTCGCGACGAGCAGAACCGCCGCGCCGGCCCACGCCGCCACCTCGGCGTAGAAGATGCCCTCCTGCCCCATAAGCGCGGGCAGAAAGATCGCGACGCCGATGCGCATCAGAAACTCGACGATGCCCGAGGCCATCGGCATCACCGTGTCGCCGAGGCCCATTAAAGCGGAGCGGTAGATATGCAGCATGTAGAGCACCGAAAGGCAGATGCTCATGATATTGAGATAGTGCACGGCGACTTCCGTCGAGAGCGCGACCTCCTCCGGCGTGCCGGAGATGAACAGCGCGACCGCAAAGCGGCCGAGCAGCAGCACCGCCGCCGTGATCACCGCCGAGGTCAGAAGCGCGATCCACGTGGCGGAATGCAGGCCCTTTTTGATCCGGCCGAGCAGGCCGCCGCCGAGGTTCTGCCCCACATACGTAGTCACCGCGTAGCCGAACGAGGTCGCGCCGATCTCCAGAATGCCGTAGAGCTTGTTCGTGGCCGTGAAGCCCGCGACGAACAGCACGCCGTAGCGGTTGACGACCGACTGCACCACCATGCCGCCGACCGCGATAATCATGTTCTGCGCGGCGACCGGCAGGCCGAGCCCCAGAAGCCGGCGGGCCATGACGGGATCCGGCAGGAAGTATTCCTTCTTCAGCTTGATGATGTGCACGCGAAGCACGGCCCGCAGGCAGTACAGACCGGCAAAAAGCTGGGCGATAACCGTGGCGACCACGGCGCCCGCGATCCCCCAGTGGAACACCATGACGAAAACCAGATCGAGCACGATGTTGATGACCGAGGCGATCAGCATCGCATAGAGCGGCGTCCGGCTGTCGCCGAGCGCGCGCAGGATGCTCGCAAGCACATTGTACGCCATGATGATCGGGATGCCCGCAAACATGATGCGCAGGTATGTAAACGCGCCGCCGATGACCTCCTCCGGCGTGTTCATCGCGCGCAGGATCGGGTCCATCGTGACCTGACTCAGCACGAGCAGAACCACCGAGATCGCCGCGGCGATCGAAATGGTCGCGCCGATCGAGCGGTTCAGGCCCTCCTCGTCGTCCGCGCCGAAGCGCTGCGCCATGTAGATCGAAAAGCCCTGTGCAAAGCCCTGAATGACGCCGAGCACGAGCCAGTTGAGCCAATCCGCCGCGCCGAGCGCCGCCAGCGCGTTGACGCCGAGCGCCTGCCCGACGATCGCCGTATCGACCACCGTGTAAAGCTGCTGGCACACGTTGCCGAGCATCAGCGGAATCGCAAAGGTAAAAATCAGCCGGGCGGGCGCGCCCTGCGTCATGTTCTGAATCCGTTCCGTTTTTGCCATAAAATATTTATCCTTTCAATACAGACTCTTTTGCGGCCCGCGCCATGCGGAAATAGTACGTCGCGCAGAGCAGGACCGCCGCGCCGAGCCACGCGGATACCTCCGCGATGCAGATGGAGAGAAAGCCGAGGCCAAAGGCATTTGCGAGCAGCAGCACCATCGAGATGCGCAGAAGCAGCTCAAGCGCGCCGGAAAGCATCGGCACCACCGTGTCCCCCATGCTCTGCAGGGAGAAGCGGTAGACAAACAGCAGGCCGAGCACCCACAGCATCGCGCCGGCCGCGAAAAGATACGGGTAGGAGGCCTCGATGACCGCCTGCTCCGCACCGGAGACAAACAGCGCCACGATCGGCCTGCCGAACAGCACGAGCGCCGCGCCGAGGGGCACATCGATGCAAAGCGACAGCAGAACCGCCCGGCGCACGCCGAGGCGGATGCGGTCGAGCCGACCGGCGCCGAGGTTCTGCCCCACATACGTGCTGAGGGAAAGCCCGATGATGTTGCCCGGCTGCTCGGCGAGCGAGAGGATTTTCACCCCCGTCGTGTATGCCGCGACCGTCGCGGAGCCGAAGCCGTTGACAACGCCCTGCAGAATCATACCGCCGACCGCCGTGACCGAATTCATGACGCCGACCGGCACGCCGAGGCGCAGCAGCTCGCGGAGCATCGCGCCGTCCGGCCTTGCGTCGCCCTTTTGAAACCGCATCAGCCTCATGCGGCCGAGCACGAAAAGGCACATCAGGCCGGAAAGCGCCTGCGCGAGCACAGTGGCCCACGCCGCGCCCGCAACGCCCCAGCGAAACACCATGACGAACAGCACGTCGAGCCCTACATTCACCGCGGAGCTCACCAAAATCACGATAAGCGGCGAAATACTGTCGCCGAGCGCGCGCAGGATACCCGCAAGTATATTGTAAAAGACCGTCGCAAAGATGCCGATGAAGATCACGCGGATATAGAGCAGCGCGTCCTCGAAGATGTCGGCGGGCGTCTGCATCAGTTCCATCAGGGTGCGCGAGAAAAGAAGGCTCACCGCCGTGATGACCGCCGAAGAAACCGCAGCCAGATAGCCGGAATTTGCGACGGCGCGGCGCACCTCCGCTTCATTTCCGGCGCCGAATTTCTGCGAGATCAAAATGGAGTACCCGTGCGTCAGCCCCGTGATGAAGCCGAACACGAGAAAGTGCACGGAACCGGTCGAGCCCGCCGCGGCCAGCGCCTGCACGCCGACGCCGCGCCCGAGCACGACCGCATCGGCGACCGAATAAAGCTGCTGGAAAACATTGGCGAGCAGCAGCGGCGCCGCAAACGCCAGAAGCAGCCGCACCGGGCTGCCCTTCGTCATATCCTTAACCATACCCATCCCCTGTTTCACCCCCGCGCCGCCGTTTGACCCGCAGGGCGGGCGGAGGACGATAAAATCCATATAGATACAGTATAGCGCCCCGGCGCACATCGCTCTATCTGGATCCTGACAAAAAATCCAGAAATCCGCGCGCGTCCGGGCGCGGGGCCTCGCCGGCGCCGTGGGCCAAGCCGCCCAGACGCGGCTTTCGCCCGTATAAAAAGCGCCGCGCTCCCCGAAGGGCGCCCGGCGCACGGCAGCGTCCGCAGCTTACACGATATAGTCGACCGCAACCGCCTTTTCCCGCACGGAGGCAACGTATGTTTTCACCACCTCGCAGTGGTAGGGGTCCTGCTGGTACGCTTCGAGCGCCTCGGGGCTTTCAAGCGTCACATACAGGCAGACGTCGAACGAGCGGTCCGAATGCAGAAAATCCGCGCCGGCCTCCACGTCGATCACCTGGGGCACACGGCCCTTCATCGTGAGAAACAGGTCGCGCAGCTTCTCGCACTCCGCCTGCGCGTTATCCTTGAGCTTGATCATCAGAACATGCTTGACCATTTTGAATCACCTTTTCCTTTATTTTCTGCCGGGCGCTCCCGTGCCCGGCTTTTCTGCAAATTTTTCGGCCGCCGCATCCACACAGGCGCCTAAGCCGGGCAAGGCCCTATCTTTGGCGCACGCCCGACACCGCGCGGTCGAGGCCAGCCGTGTCTTTGTGGATGCGGATGTCGGTAAGCCCCGCGGCTTCGAACAGATCGGAAACGGCACGCCCCTGCGTTTCGCCGATCTCGACCGCGAGCACGCCGCCGGAGCGCAGCTTTTCAGCCCACAGCGCGCAGACCGCGCGGTAAAAGACGAGACCGTCCGCCCCGCCGTCGAGCGCCGTCCGCGGCTCGCGCTGTACCTCGCGCTGTAAGTCCGGGAGCTCCCCCGTCTCGATATACGGCGGGTTGGAGACGATGAAATCGAACCCGCCGGGCACGGACGCGGCGAACGCCGGCGCCAGCACATCGCCCTGCACCGCCTCGACCGCAAGCTGCGGGTACCGCGCGAGATTCTCCCGCAGGTAGCCGAACGCCGCGTCGAATTTTTCGACAGCCGCAACCTCCGCGCCCATTTCCAGCGCGAGCATCAGCCCCACGGCGCCGGTGCCGGCGCAGAGATCCAGACCCCGCGGCGCGGAAACGCCGGCGAGCCGCTTTGCAGCCGCTTCCACGAGCACGGCCGTGTCGTCTCGCGGGATCAGCACGCCCGGGCCGCAGCGGAGCGTCAGCGCCATAAAGTCCCATTCGCCGAGGATGTACTGCAGCGGCTCGCCGGTGATTCTCCGGCTGAACGCCGCGCGGAATTCCGCTTCCGCCCGCGCCTCCGGCACGCGATCGCCGTGCGTCAGCACCGCCGCGCGGTCCATGCCGAAAAAGTGCTGCGTAAGGCACACGGCCTCAAACGCCGGATCATCCGATACGGCAGCGAGCGCCCGGCGCGCCCCGTCATACAGCGACCGGACGTTCATCTTACGAGATCCTCGCCGTTTTCGGGGATCACGGCCTCCATCGCGGCGATCGCGGCCTCGATCATCTTCTCGTCCGGCTCCTTGACCGTCAGCCGCTGGAACCACAGCCCCGGCGCGGCGATGATGCGCGTCGCGAGGTTGTCGTGCCGCCCGCAAAGCTTGATGAGCTCGTACCCGATGCTGACGACGAGCGGCAGGCACAGCAGCTTGCAGGCCGTGCGCAGGAATGGGTTTTCGAACGGGATGAAAAAGCCGATCAGGATGCCGATCAGAAGCATCAAAATCATAAAGCTCGAGCCGCAGCGCGGGTGGAAGCGCTTTTGCTTTTGCACGTTTTCCACCGTGAGCGGCAGCATGTTTTCGTAGCAGAAGATCGTCTTGTGCTCGGCGCCGTGGTAGCGGAAAGTGCGGTCGATCTCCTTCATGCGCGAGACAAGCACGATGTAGCCGACAAAAATCAAAATGCGCAGCAGCCCCTCAAAGACGGAGCGCCAGCCGCCGATCCACGTGCCGAGCAGCGACTCCAGCCCGTTGAAAAGCATGGTCGGCAGGAAAAAGAACAGCACGACCGCAAGCGCAACGCCGAGCACGCTGCCGATCGCGACGACGGCGTTCATCACCTTATCGCCGAATTTTTCCGAGAGCCACCGGTCGAATTTCGACTCGCTCTCCGCCTCCTCGTCCTCGAGGCCGGCTTTTTCGGCCGAAAGCGTCAGCGCCTTCAGGCCGAGCCGCATCGTGTCGATCATAGCGAACACGCCGCGGAGAAACGGCTTTTTCAAGATCGGGTATTTCTCCCGCAGCGAGGGCGCCGTGATGTCCTCCGTCGTGATATTCCCGGCCTCGTCGCAGAAGGCCGCCGTGTTCTTTTTCGGCCCCACCATCATAATCCCCTCGAGCAGCGCCTGGCCGCCGATGGAGGTAACGCGTTTTGTCATGTGCTTATCCTTTCTGAAAAAAGAGATCAGTCGTCCTGCCTGCGCTCGACGACCTGCACCCGCCCCGTGACGGACGGGATCTTTGTCGTATTGGAAAGCTCCGGGTTCATCTCGAGCTTCTTCATCGTCGGGATTGTGATGATCACCGTCGTGCCGATGCCCTCTTGGCTGTCGATGTCGAGCGAACCGGAATGCAGCTCCATGATTTCGTTCGCGACGGCAAGGCCAATGCCGCTGCCGCGCACGTTTTGGTTCGCCTTGTAGAACTTCCGCTTCACGTTCGGCAGGTGCTCGGCGGGGATGCCGCAGCCGTTGTCCTTGATGACGACGCGGATAAAGCCGTCGTCCTCATAGGCCGCAACGCGCACCGTGCCGCCCGGGTTCGTGTACTTCAGGGCGTTGTCGATGAGGTTCTGGAACACCCGGTACAGCCGGTCGCCGTCGGCGGCGATCCAGACCGGGGACTCCGGCAGACGGGGCCGCAGGGCAAGGCCGCTCTCCTCGATGGCCTCACCCATGTCCGCAAGGGTCTGGCGAAGCAGCTTTGCAAAATCAATCGGCTTTATATCTACGCTCAGGTTGCCCGTAGCGGCCTTGCTCACCTCGAACACGTCCCGCACCATGACTTGGAGCCGCTTGGACTTGTCGGAGAGGACACGAATGTAGTCCTGCACATGGTCGGGCAGGCCCTCCTCCTGCTGGAGCAGCTCGGTATAGCTGATGATGGAGGTGAGGGGGGTTTTGAGATCGTGGGAGACGTTTGTGATCAGCTCCACCTTCATCCGCTCGCTCCTCACCTGTTCGGCCAATGCGGTACGCAGACCCTCCTCCATGTGGGAGAGCTGCTCCGCTGCACCGTGGAAATCTGAGTCCGGCGGCAGGGGAGGGGCTCCCTCCAGCCTTCCCGCCCCGGCGGCCTCAATGCAGGCCAGCAGGGCGTCCAGCTCAGCGGCAGAGCGGCGGCTTTCCCTGACCAGCCACACCTGGAGACCGATCAGCACGATCCCGGCCATACAGAGCAGGAGCAGCAGTGGAAGGGGCAGACGGAACAGCAGAAAGACGGGCACGGACAGGGCGCAGAACAGGAAAAAGGGGAGGCAGGCGGCAAACTGCCAGATCATCCGCCGGTCGGCCCGCTGGGCGGCGGGGTGGCGCAGGATCTGCCGCCGGAGCAGGCGCACACAGGCGGCGCACAGGCTCTGCTCCTTGAGGTGTCCGAAATTGTACCGCAGGTCGTTGATATAAAGGTAAGCCCACCACAGGGCCAGGGGGACGGAGAGGTAGCGCACAATGCTGTAGGTGAGCACCTCCCCCATCAGCGCGGCCAGACAGCACATTCCGGCCAGGGCGCACACCCAGAGGAAGGGGACGAGCAGCAGGAGCTTGACCTCCAGCCACACCCGCCCGGTGAACCAGGCGATGGCCCGGTCGGCCCGCACCTTGTGACGGTGCCACACAATGGACAGGGCGGTGAGGGCGATACCCGCCAGGGGCGGAAGAAACAGGAAGCAGAAAAAGAAGGCACGGTTCTGTCGGAGAGAACCGACCAGGGAGGCGAGAGACGACGAGCCGGATGCGGGCGGGTGCTCGGCCGCGGCCAGAGAGACGGACACGCCCGCCGGATCCGCGAAGGGGAGGGGGGAGAACTGACTGGAGATGTCGCGGCCGTCCTTGACGGCAGTCACCTTCTCCCCGTCGTAGGTGATCAGAAAATTATACCCGTCGGGCAGCCGGTCGGGAGACAGGGCGTCGGTGTTGGAGAAC
>OMGQ01001587.1_pt1 | contig 12499 bp, 15 predicted proteins | sample 1646071 | NCBI WGS metagenome assembly OMGQ01 (sample SAMN05578585, study PRJEB25193) | human gut metagenome | biome: Human Microbiome; feature: human-associated habitat; material: feces | host: Homo sapiens | place: USA:Birmingham | reverse complement strand
ATCGATATAATTCGGCTCGATCGCCACCGTCCAGACGCTCGCGCTCTGCGCCAGCACCTTCTGCCCGGTCGCGTCGTAGATCGTGCCGCGCATCGGCGTCAGCACGGTGGATTGCAGGCTCTGATCCACGGCGCTCGCCTTCAGCTCCTCGCCGCGGATGATCTGCCAGCGGACAAGGTTTAAAACCACGACGCCGAAGCCCAGAAAAATCAATATGCTCGTTATGAGAACCGTTCTCTTCCACATTTTGGCGTTATTGGAGCCAGCCATTCGCCGTCCCTTCCTTTCCCGTGCCGCGGTGCGGCTGCTTTTTGCAGGCAGACGACAAAAGCGCCGTATACCGAAAAATGAGAGTCAAGATCAACTCTCAACTCTCCTCCTGAAAATTCCCCCACCGGGAACCGCATAACTCATTTCTATTCCGGAATGCGCCGCATTATGAGAAGATCGACAGGATCGATTCCCAGATTTGTGTGAAGATATTGGGCGAGGTGTTTTTCTGCACAACCGTGCCCGCATCCTCCTGCGCAAGGCTGATGTAGGTGGTCTGGCCCTCTGCGGCCTTCTCCATACCGAGCGTCTCGCGCGCGTACGCTTCAATTTCGTCCGTATTCATTTTGGCCGCCGCCTGCATCTCGAGCTGTACCGCAATGCTCTCCTGCTCGGCTAAGGCCGTCGTCGTCGTGTTGATTTGGTCGGTGAGCTCCGTGAGCTGCACCTGGCTGAATACGATCGCGCCGATTGCGCCGACCACAACCAGAACGAGGCAGAGATTCACCATCGTTTTGAGGGAATGCGCGTTGTGCCGGTGGCTGCGGCGAAGCTGCTTCTCGTTCAGCCGAATGACATTGGATTTTTTCTTTTTGGCGGGCGCCTGCGGGGCAGGTGCTGCCGCTGCGGAGCGCGTTTCAAACAGGCTGTAATCGTATGCGCTCGAAGTGTTTGCCATTCCCGTATCCTCCTTTTTCGTCTTGCTATTTACAGCATTTGTGCTATACTTCTGTATAAGCGATCTTTTCGATCACGCGGAGCCGTGCGCTGCGCGCGCGCGGATTCTCGCTGAGCTCCGCCTCACCCGGTGCGAGCCCCTTTTTGTAGAGCAGCCGGCCCTGCGGCTTTTTGCCGCACACGCAGACCGGAAAATCCTTCGGGCAGGTGCAGCCCGTGCACCACGCGTTCATCTGCTGCTTGACGATGCGGTCCTCGAGCGAATGGAACGTGATGACCGCCAGCCGGCCGCCGGGTTTTAAAAGCCCAAAGGCCGCCGCAAGGCCGCTTCTCAGCGCATCGAGCTCGCCGTTGACGGCGATGCGCAGCGCCTGAAACGTGCGCCGGGCCGGGTGGCCCTCCGCGCGGCGGACTGCCGCCGGCATGCTTTCCCGCACGATCTCCGCAAGCTCTGCCGTCGTTTCGATCGGCTTTCGCTCGCGGGCGGCCGCGATACCCTTTGCAATGCGCGCCGCGCTCTTATCCTCGCCGTAGCGGCTGATGATCTCGGCGAGCTGCTGCCAGGACAGCGTGTTGACGAGGTCGGCCGCCGAGGTACCGCTCTTGCTCATGCGCATATCGAGCGGCGCGTCACTGTGATAGGAGAAGCCGCGCTCCGCCGTGTCGAGCTGAAAGGACGACACGCCGATGTCGAGCAGAACACCGTCCGCGGCAAAAATGCCGTTTTCGGCCGCGATGCGGTCCATCTCGGAAAAATTCCCCATCGCAACGATGGAGCCGGGGTATTTGGAAAGCCGCGCCCGCACGACTGCGATCGCGTCCGGATCGCGGTCGATCGAGAGGAGCTTCCCCGTTGTGAGGCGCTCGAGGATGGCGCCGGAATGCCCGCCGCCGCCCGCAGTGCCGTCTATATAGATGCCCTCCGGCTGAATGCCGAGGGACTCGATCGTCTCCTCGAACAAAACCGGCTTGTGGTTGAAAATAATTTCCTGCATAATCAGATATTGAGAGCCTGCATGTCGCTGCGGAGCTGCTCGCTCGACATGGATTCGTTAAAGGCGTTCCAGCGCTCGCTGTCCCAGATCTCCGCCGTGGCGCCGACGCCGATCACGGTCACGTCCTTCGTGAGGCCGGCATGGCGGCGCAGCGTGGGGCTGATGAGGATGCGCCCCTGCTTGTCCGGCGTAACCTGATCCGTCGTCGCGTAGAGGCTGCGGCGGATGTACTGGGTCTGCGAATCGGGCAGCTCGTTGATCTTCGCGACGCGCAGCTGCCACTGCTCCTCGGAGTAGAGGGTCAGGCAGCCGTCGAGCCCTTTCGAGACATAAAATGTCTCGCCGAGCTCCTCGCGGTAGCGCGACGGGATCGTCACGCGGCCCTTCGCATCCATGTTGTGCTGGTATTCGCCCATCAGCATACGGCTTCCATCCCCCTTTCCCGGCGCTTTTGGCCGCACAAACAGGCTTCGTTCACCCCAACCCTGTCCGTTTTGCCACTCGGCGCCACAGTTTGCCACTCAATGGGTACATTATATCGTATCGGGCGCTTAAAATCAACCCAAAATCTAAAATTATGTTTACTGCGTTCGATCCGCCCGCCGGATAGATTGTGCTGCCGCGCGCCAAAATTTCATTCAAGCACTACATCTTGTGCCCGCCGCCGCATTCGCGGAGTCCCCCTTAAAAAACCATTCATAGAAAGTTTACATTTTGTGCAGCTCATACCGAACTGAAAGACATTTTTTGACAAAATTACGGCCTCCTGCCGCAGATCACACTGCGGCAGGAGGCCGTCGCCGATACTATATAAAAAATCCGGCGGGGGGGGGGAGAACCCCCCTGCCCGCCCGCCGATAAAGATACAGGGCAAACGGAACAGCAAGCAGCTCCGCCAAGACAAAGGCCGTCCACAGCAGCGCGAGCCCGCCGATTTCAGACAGCACACCGACGAGAAGCAGCGGCAGCGCCACCTGCCGCAGCAGCATCAGGTACATGCTGTACATGCCGAGGCCGAGCGCCTGAAACACCGTGCCAAGCACAAGGCCGGGCACAGACACAGCATAGCTCAGCGCAAGCCAGCGCACCGCGGGAACGCCCACCGCCAGCATAGAGGCTGAAGCATCAAAAAAGCCGAGAATCCAGCCCGGCAGCAGCTCGAGCACCGCAAAGGGCACGGCCACAAACAAGGCGGAATACAGCAGCGCCCAGCGGATGCTCTCGTAGATCCGACCGCGCCGGGCCGCACCGTAGTTGTATGCGACAACGGGAATCAGCCCATTATTGACGCCGTGCATGCCGATGAGCGCGATGCTCTGCATGCGGGCGCATACGCCGTACACTGCAACAGCCGTGGAGGAAAAGCCCTGCAAAACCGTGTTCACAAAAACACCCGTAACGGAAACGACGCCCTGCATCAGCGCAGTTGGGACGCCGACACGCAGAATTTCAGCAATATGCACCCACCGTACACGCAGCGTAAAGCGGATCGGGATCTCCGGGTTCATGCGCAGATTGACGATAACGCCGGCCGCAGCGCCGAGGCACTGGCCGATCACGGTGGCATACGCCGCGCCCGCCGTACCCATTGCCGGCAGGCCAAAGCCGCCGAAAATCAAGATTGGATCGAGGATCAGGTTTGTAACCGACGCCGTGGAAAGCGTAACAAGGAACAGCATAGGCCTGCCGGTCGCAATGAGGAAGCGGTCAAAGACCCACTGCGCCATTTGGCCAAAGGAGAACAGCATGCAGACTTGCAGATAATCCACCCCATAGGCGGCGATTTCCGGCTGCCCGGCCGCCTGCCACGCAAAATACGGGCGCACCCCGAGCACACAGGCCAGCGCAATCAACAGGTAGGCGCCTATGGAAAGCAGCATGGCCGCAGATGCTGTTTCGCGCACTTTTTCACGGTTGTGCTCTCCCATCGCCTTTGAAATCGCCGCATTCAGGCCAACGGCAACACCGCAGCCCAGCGCAGACATGATGGTCTGCACCGGCGCGGCAAGCGAAAGCGCGGTGAGCGCCGCCTCATTTACGCGCGAAACGAAAATGCTGTCCACCACGTTGTAAAGCGAATTGACGAGCAGGGAAAGCATCAGCGGAACCGCTGTGCCAAGCAGCAGGCGCGGCACGGGCTGGGTTCCCATGCGGTTTTCCTTTTGTTCCATAAAGCACGAGTCTCCTTTGCTGTTTCGTTGCCCTTATTGTATCAAGGCTGGTTTTAAATAGCAAATACCTATTTTCAATTTCTATCCATAGTCAAAAAGCATAGGAGTTTGTTAAAAATATAAGGATCCCCGGTTTGCTCTGCGCGCCGGAGATCCTGCTGTGCCTATTATTTCAAGATATTTTACTGCTCGTTCGTCTGCTGTGCGGTCTGCTGCGCGGATTTCAGCGACTGGCGGGTCTTTCTGAGCTCGGCCAGCGCCGTGGTCATCGACTCGTCGGTGCGGCGCATGAGGTCCTCCACGTAATCGTTCGAGGCCTTGCGCATGTCGCGGAACTTGACCTGCGCCTGCGCCATAATGTCGTTCGCCTTCGCCTGCGCCTGCCGGACGATCTCCTCCTGATTGACGAGCGTTTTCGCCTTTTCCTCGGCGACGCGCACGATCGTCTCCGCCTCGCGCTGCGCCTCGCTGATGATCTGCGCGCGGTCCGCGACAATCGCCTTCGCCTTGCGCACCTCAGCCGGGATCGCCTCACGGATCTCGTCGAGAATCTGCCTTGCCTCCTCGGTATCGATAAAGGATTTGCCGCCGGAGAGCGGAAGGCTCCAGCCCTTCTCCAGAACGTCGTAAAGCTCGTCGATCAAATCTTCAACTGCTGCCTGATTGTTGCTCATGGTATCCATTCCTTTCTCATTCAGCCGATGCGCTTAGCTGCGCGCCGTGCGGCATAATCTTTCATTGATTCTCTCGAGCAGGCACGCCGGCACAAAATGCGAAATATCGCCGCCGAAGCCGGCCACCTGCTTGACAAGGCTGGAGCTTAAAAACATGTTCTCCACACGCGTGGGCAGGAACATCGTCTCCACCTCGGGGTTGAGCTGCTTATTTGCGAGCGCCATCTGAAACTCGTACTCGTAGTCCGAAACGGCGCGCAGGCCCTTGATAATCGCGACGGCGCCCTTCTCGCGGGCGTAATCGGCGAGCAGGCCGCTCACGCTGTCCACCTCCACGCCCATGCCCGCGGTCACTGTCCGCAGCATGTCCATGCGCTCCTCCACGGAGAAGCTGAAGTGCTTTTCGGGATTGATCGGCACCGCCACAATCACCTTGTCAAATATCTTGCACGCCCGGGTGATGATGTCCATATGCCCCAGCGTGACCGGGTCAAAGCTGCCCGGGCAGATTCCAATTCTCATGTTGAATCCTCTTCTCCGCCGCTCAAGCCATGCTTTCGTGGCGGTAAGCGGTCAGCAGAATTTTTCCGTATCGGTATTCGCGCGTGCGCACGAATCCGCCAGCCGCGTCCGGCAGTACTTCGTCCGCAGGGTGCTCGCAGATCACGATGCCGCCGCGGCTCATCTGCGGCGCGACCGCCGAAAGCGCCTTTTCCAAAATGCCGGTGCGGTAAGGCGGGTCGAGAAACGCGATGTCAAACGGCCCGGCGCCGCGCAGAAGAAAGGCGGCGTAATCGGCGTTGACGATCTGTGCCTGCTCTTCAAAGCCGGTCGTTTTCACATTCTCCGCAACGACTGCGCAGGACGCCTTCGCCTGATCGACGAACACGGCGCGCGCCGCGCCGCGGCTCAGCGCCTCAAGCCCGATTTGGCCGGAGCCGGCAAACAGGTCGAGAAACACGCGGCCCTCCACGTCAAATTGCAGGATGTTGAACAGCGCTTCCTTGATGCGGTCCGGCGTGGGCCGCACGGCCTGCCCCTCCAGCGTCCTGAGCTTTCTGCCCCGGCGGGAGCCGGTAATAATTCGCAAGCGGGAACAACTCCTTTCGATTTAACAAACTGATTATCCCATTATTCAAAGAATATGTCAACCGTTTTTGCCGAGAAAAGCCGAAAAAAGCGGAAATCAATCCGTTTTTCGCCGAATTTCCGCCATCATTCTGCGTCGTGCTCCGGCACCGCCTCCGGGTGGAAATAGCCGTACACCGCGCGCGCAGCCGGCGCGTTCATGCCCGGCGTTTCCTCAAGCATCTCGACCGTTGCCTCGCTGACGGCGCGCACGGTGCGGAAATGCTTCATCAGCGCCCGGGCGCGCGTCTCGCCGATGCCCGGGATGCCGGTCAGCGTCGTGGAAATCGTATTTTTTTTCCGCTGCTGGCGGTGGTAGCCGATCGCAAAGCGGTGCACCTCATCCTGAATCGTCGAGATCAGCGTGAAGGCCGCGCGGTTCGAGTTGATCGCGATCTCGCCGCCGTCCTCGGCGATCGCGCGCGTGCGGTGCTTGTCGTCCTTGACCATGCCGTACACCGGCACGTCGATGCCCATCTGCCGCAGCAGCGGGCGCACCGCGGCTACGTGCCCCTTGCCGCCGTCGAGCAGAATCAGGTCCGGCAGGCGGCCGAAGCCCTCGGGGGCTTCGGCGCGGCGGTACTCCTCAAAGCGCCGGCCGATAACCTCGCGCATGCTGCCGTAGTCGTCCTGCCCCTCGACGGTCTTGATCTTGAACTTGCGGTAGGCGTTTTTCAGCGGGCGGCCGTTTTCAAAGACGATCATGCCCGCCACATTTTCGCCGCCCGCGAGGTTCGAAATATCGTAGGACTCAATGTATTCCGGCGTTTTCTGCAAATTCAGCAGCTTGCGCAGCTCATCGAGCGCCGAGGTCTCGCGCCCGGTGGTGCGCCCCGTCGCCTGCGCGAGCGCCTCGGCCGCGTTTGTGCGGCACATTTCCACGAGCTGCTTCTGCTCGCCCTTCTGCGGAATGTGCAGCTTCACGCGCCGCCCGGCCTTCTTCGTGAGCCATTCGGCGATGACCTCCGCATCGTTGACCGCGCCGTCGAGCGTGACGACCGGCGGGATCTTGTCGCGGATCGCGTAATACTGCGTTAAAAACTCGCTGCGGATCTGCTCGGGGTCGCTGTCGCCGTTCAGGATGAACGACTCGCGGTCGTAGAGCCGGCCGCCCGAAAAGCGGAATACCTGCACGCTCACCTTTTCGCCGCCGAGCACCAGCGCGAAAACGTCCTGCTCGGGGATGCGGCTCGCAACGACCTTCTGGCGCTCCTTGAGCTTATTTATAGCCGCAATGCGGTCGCGTATGCGCGCGGCAAGCTCAAATTCCATGTTTTCCGCGGCCTCGTTCATCTTTTCCGTGAGCGCGCGCACCGAATCACTCGCGCCGCCGCGGATAAAATCGAGCGCGTCCTGCACGGCCTCGGCGTACTCCTTCTGGCTCACATGCCCGCGGCACGGCGCGCAGCACTGCTTGATGTAGTAGTTCAGGCACGGCCGCCCCCGGCCGAAATCCTGCGGGAATTTCCGCGAGCAGGAGGGCAGGCGGAAGATTTTCCGCGCCTCCTCCACCGTGTCCTTGATCGTCCACGCGGAGAGGTACGGCCCGATGTACTTCGCGCCGTCGTCGAGCACCTGCTTCGTTTCCGAAATGCGCGGCCAGTCGCCGGCCGTCACCTTGATGTAGCTGTAGCCCTTGTCGTCCTTCAAAAGGATGTTGTACTTCGGCTGGTGCTGCTTGATGAGGCTGCTCTCGAGAATCAGCGCCTCAAACTCGCTGTCCGTCAAAATATACTCGAAATATTCGACGTTTGAGACCATGCGGCGCACCTTTTCGTCATGGTTCTTCTCCGAACCGAAATACTGGCTGACGCGGTTTTTGAGCGCCTTGGCCTTGCCAATGTAGATGATCGTACCGTCCTTATCGTGCATAATGTAGACGCCCGGGTGCAGCGGCAGCTTCATCGCCCTGCGGCGCAGCTCCCGGATATGCTGTTTCTTTTCTTCTGTGAGTAAAACCATCTGCCGCCGCCTTTCTTTTGCGCCCTGCGCCGAAAAAATGCTCCGCCGTATATAAAGAAACGCCTACCGGAATGCTCCGATAGGCGCCGTTCGTGCCGGTAAAACTTATTCTGCAAAACCCGATTCCACAAGAGCGACCAGGCTGTCGACAGCCTCCTGCTCGTCGGAACCATCGGCGATGATGTCGATCTTCGTGCCGCCGACAATGCCGAGGGACAGAACACCGAGAAGGCTCTTGGCATTGACACGGCGCTCTTCCTTCTCAACCCAAATGGACGATTTGAACTCGTTTGCCTTCTGGATGAAGAACGTGGCCGGTCTGGCGTGGAGACCTACCTGATTCTGCACCATAACTTCCTTAACACACATGCGATTCACTCTCCTGGTAGTAATCAGTAAATTCTGGATTTCTTATGAAAAAATAATGGGGTCTCAACCCTCACGCGTCTTATTATAGCATAATTTGTCTGCCCGTCAAGCGTGCAGGCCCATTTTTGGATACATGCCAGTTGCGCCTCCCGCTTTCGCCGGACCCCTTTGTGCAGTTTGCACCGTTTGTTGAAAACATTTCGTCGCTTTATCCTTTGCAGGCGGACAAAAGCCGTCGAAACGCGTCTACTTTTGCTCTAAAAGCATCTTATCCTCCCGGGTCAGGGCATGGCGCTGAAAGAGATCGGGGCGGGCCTCCCGCGTGCGCAGAAGCGACTGCACGCGACGCCATTTTCGTATATTTTCATGGTGCCCGCTCATGAGCGCCTCGGGCACGGCGCGTCCCCGCCAGACGGATGGGCGGGTGTACTGCGGGTATTCGAGCAGGCCGTCAAAATGGCTCTCCTCCTCGAAACAGACGTCCTCGGAAAGTACGCCCGGCAGCATGCGCGCCACGGCGTCCGTGAGGATGACGGCCGGCAGCTCGCCGCCGGTCAGCACGAAATCGCCGATGGAAACCTCTTCCACATCGTATGCCTCGAGTACGCGCTCATCCACGCCCTCGTAGTGGCCGCAGAGGATCAGAAGATTCTCGTGCGCGGCGAGCGCCTTCACCTTTTCCTGATTCAGAACGCGGCCGCGGGGGGACATATACACAATATGCGGCCGCACGCCGGTGTGTTCGGCGACCGCCTCAAAAGCCGAGGCGACCGGCTCGGCCATCAGCAGCATGCCCTTGCCGCCGCCGAAGGTGCAGTCGTCCACGCGCTTGTGCGCGCCCTCGCCCCAGCGCCGGAGCTGGTGGCAGCACACCTGCAAATGGCCGCGCGCCCTAGCGCGCCCGATAATGCTCTCGCCGAGCAGCGTCTCGCACATCTCCGGAAAAAGCGTGACAATATCAATCCGCATCGGCGCCGTCCCCCTCTGTGGTAATTGTTTCCGCTTCTCCGCCGAATATACCGGGAATCGGGCGCACAAACAACTTTCCGCCGTCCACATCCGTTTTGGCAATCATCTCATCGACCGCCGGGAACAGGTACTCCGCCCCATTTGCGCCGGCGATGCGGTAGACGTTGTTCGCGCCCGTTTCAAATACCTCCTGCACCGTGCCGTACACCGCACCGGTCGCGTCGTCGATGACGGAGAGGCCGATCAGATCGCTGATAAAATAGCGGTTTTTCGGCAGGCGCACGTCGTTCCGGTCGAGGTACAGCACGCGCCCGCGGTAGAGGTCGGCCTCGGTCGCGCTCTCCACGCCCGCCAGACGGACGAGCAGGAGGCTCTTGTGCACGCGGGAAGCGATGAGGCCCGCGTCGGTGCGGCCCTCGTCAAAGTAGAGCCGCTTGAGTTTTTTGAGGAATTCGGCGGAATCGCACCACGGCTCCACGCGCATTTCCCCGCGCACGCCGTGTGTGCCGACGATCCGCCCGGCCTCGAGAAACTGTTTTTTCATAATACCAACCATTCCTTTTCGATCTGTGTCGATTGCGGCGTGCGGCAGCCTACTGCGCAGAAAACGCCGGTGGGCGCCGTCTTTCCGGCGCGGCGTTTTTTCCACAGGCTGCGCCGCACGCGGTTCAAAACCGGCAGGGCAGCAAAAAAGGCGCGCGGGAGGCCCGTGCGCCCTTGCGGTCAGTCGATTTCGACGATAACCTTTTCATTGCTCCGCGTGGCGGCGGCGCGCATGACGACGCGGATCGCCTTCGCAATGCGCCCCTGCTTGCCGATTACCCGGCCCATATCCGCCTCGGCAACGTGGAGGTGGTAGACGACGGAGCCGTCCTCCCGGGGCTCGTCCATCGTGACCGAAACGTCCTCCGGCTGCTCGACGAGGCCCTGCGCAATGATTTTCAAAAGTTCCTGCATTTCGATTTTCCTTTCTCAGAAAGCGAGCGAGGCCAATCAGATTACGCCGTGCTTCTTGAACAGCGCCTTGACGGTATCTGTCGGCTGTGCGCCCTTCTCCATCCAAGCCTTCGCCTTCTCCGGGTCAACCTTCACGACGCTCGGCTCCTCCATCGGGTTGTAGTAGCCGATCTCCTCGATGAAGCGGCCGTCTCTCGGGTAGCGGGAATCCGCCACAACGATGCGGTAAAACGGAGCCTTCTTGGCGCCCATTCTGCGAAGTCTGATCTTAACCATGATAAATTCCTCCAAAGTTTATTTGAAATATAATTTTTATCTATTAACCAACGGAACGTCGGCAATATTCAGTCTTAAAACGGCGGGAACCCGCCCATGTCCGGGCCGCCGAAGCCGCCCATCCCGCCCATGCGGGACATCATCTTTTTGCCCTTCTTGCCGCCGAACTGCTTCATCAGCTTCTGCATCTGCCGCAGCTGGTTGCACAGGCGGTTGACGTCGGGCGTCATCGAGAGGATGATCGCCGCGTTGCGGTCCATGATCCGGTCGTCGATGTCCATCTCGTCGAGCTTCGCGCTGTTCACGCCCGGCAGCTTCGAAAGGATGCCCTTGAGCGGGCCCATCTTCTTCACCTGCTGAAACTGCTCGAGCAGGTCGTTGAAATCCATCTTGTTCTGCATCATGCGCTCGGCGGTACGGGCCGCGGCCTTTTCGTCGATGCGCGCCTCGGCCTGTTCGATGAGCGAGAGCACGTCGCCCATACCGAGGATGCGGTTCGCCATGCGGTCCGGGTGGAAAACCTCGAGGTCGTCGAGCTTTTCGCCGGTGCCCGCAAATTTGATCGGCTTGCCGGTGACCGCCTTGACGGAGAGCGCCGCGCCGCCGCGGGTGTCGCCGTCGAGCTTTGTCAGGATCACGCCGGTGATGTCGAGCAGGTCGTCGAACGCCTTTGCGACGTTCACGGCCTCCTGACCGGTCATTGCATCGACGACGAGCAGGATGTCCGTCGGATGGACAGCCTCGCGGATGTTTTTCAGCTCGTTCATCAGCGCCTCGTCAATCTGCAAACGGCCAGCCGTATCGATGATGACGTAGTCGTTGCCGTAGTCGCGTGCGTGGCGCACGGCGGCCTCGGCGATTTTCACCGGGTTTTCGGCGCCCATCTCAAACACCGAGACGCCCGCCTGCCCGCCGACGACCTGAAGCTGCTTGATCGCGGCCGGGCGGTAGATGTCGCCCGCAACGAGCAGCGGCCGGCTGCCGCGGCTCTTGAGCATCTTCGCGAGCTTCGCCGCGTGCGTCGTCTTACCGGCGCCCTGCAAACCGCACATCATGATGACGGCCGGCGGGTGCGCGGGCATTTTCAGCCGCTCCTCGCTGCCGCCCATCAGCGCGGTCAGCTCCTCGTTGACGATCTTGATGACCATCTGCGCGGGCGTCAGGCTCTCCATCACATCCTCGCCGATGGCGCGCTCCGTGACGCGCTTTGTGAAGTCCTTCGCAACCTTGTAGTTGACGTCGGCCTCGAGCAGGGCGAGGCGCACCTCGCGCATGGCCTCCTTGACGTCGGCCTCGGAGAGCTTGCCCTTGTTTTTCAGTTTTTTAAACGCATTGCCGAGCTTGTCGGCAAGACCTTCAAACGCCATGTAAAATCCTTCCCGGCCGAAACGGCACTCAGTCTACCAGTTCCTTGGCGGAAGCGAGGATCGCCTCCACGTTTTGGCGGATGACCGGGTCACCGCCGTTTTTCTCGTTCTGCGCTTCGATCTGCAAGGCGCGGTCGCAGATGGAGGTCAGCTCCTCCTGCACCTTGTGGAAGCGCTTTGCAAGGCCGAGCGGCTCCTCCATTTCGAGAAGCTGCAGCTCCGCGCGCTTGATTGCGTCGCGCACGCCCTGCCGCGTGATGCCTTTCACCTCAGCGATTTCCGCGAGGGAAAGGTCCTCGTTATAGTAGCACTCCACAACCTCCCGCTGCTTGTCGGTGAGCATGTCGCCGTAAAAGTCGAGGAGGAAGGTGATGTGCAGATCCTTCGCCATAGTCGTCTCCAATCCGGGCGCGGCATCTCCCGCGCCTCTCTGTAAAGCTTTTTTCTTTACAGCCTTTGTATTATACAATAGCCGGGCGGGATTGTCAAGGGAAAGATTTCTGTATTTTCGCATCGTTCTATCTCGGATAAAATTGTCACCATTCGAGATATTTCCGCCTCTTTTCCTCTACTTCTGTTAGAATAAAGACACCGTCCCAAATGCGGCAAATCATATTATACGAGGAGGGCTTCCCATGTTACTTCCACGGCTACGCGACCTACGGCAAGATTCCGACCTCACA
>OMGQ01001581.1_pt1 | contig 12567 bp, 11 predicted proteins | sample 1646071 | NCBI WGS metagenome assembly OMGQ01 (sample SAMN05578585, study PRJEB25193) | human gut metagenome | biome: Human Microbiome; feature: human-associated habitat; material: feces | host: Homo sapiens | place: USA:Birmingham | reverse complement strand
CATTTTGTTAAAAGACAGGGTCAGCTGGGAGATCTCGTCTTTGGTGTCTGGAATCTCCAGCAGCTCCGAGAGATTCTGTGCCTGAATGGTCTCCATTTGGGCGCAGAACTTTTTTATGGGCGCCAGTCCGCGGCCTGCCAGAAACCAGATAAACGCGCAGCCCAGCAGGATAATCGCTAACGTAGCAAAAATACTCTGCACCCGGAAGCCGCTGATCGTCTGCTGGAGCTGTTCCTGCTGTTCCGGGTAGAGAGTACAGAAATCCAGCTGGAAGGTCTTCTGACCAGCAGGCGAAATTTCGACCACATAATCCTCAATTTCTTGGATGCTCATAACTGCGGAGCAGCTGATGAACAGGTTCAGCAGCAGACAGGCCGCCGCCATCAGCGCCGCGGTCATCAGGGTCAGGCGCCATCTCAGAGGCAGATTCTTCATGCAGGGCCACCTCCGATCAGATAGCCCTGCCCCACCTTGTTTCGGATAGGGTCGTAGCCCAAAGCGGTGCGGAGCTTTTTCCGCAGGGATGAGATATGGACCCGGATGGAGTTGCTGAAACAGTTCACGCTGCCGTCCCACAACTGCTCCATCATCTCCTCCTGACTGATCACCCGGCCCTGATGCAAAAGCAGATACTCCAACAGGGCGGACTCCTTGCGCGTCAAAGCCATAGCCTGTCCTTTTGCATAGGCGATCCTAGCTTTGGTATCAAAGGAGATCTCACCATACAAAAGGCACACATCCTCCTGCACGAATTTTCGCCGGGTCAAGCTGCGGACACGGGCCTCCAGCTCCTCAAAATGAAAGGGCTTGGTCAAATAATCATTCGCTCCGGCATCCAGCCCATCCACTTTATCCTGAAGCTGGCCTCTGGCAGACAGGATCAGGACCGGAGTTTCGGCATCCTCTGCCCGCAGATGGCGCAGCAGCTCCATCCCGTCCAGACCCGGCAGGCTCAGATCCAGCAGGATCAGGGCGAACCGTTCTACGCAGCACAGCTCCAGCGCCTCCTGCCCGTCGCCGCAGGTATCCACCTCGTATCCGTCCAGCCGAAGGCCCTCCGCGATAGACTGGCACAGGGCCGGTTCATCCTCTACCACCAATAAACGCATCGTCGATCACTCTCCTTTATAAGCAGTATACCATATAATCAGCAAACTGCAAACTGTTTGTGAACACCCTGTATTTTACAGGAGTCTTAACAAAGATTTTATCCCCGATATGATAAGATAGCTCTATCAACGACAAAGGAGTGCTTTTTCCATAATGAAGAATAAAAAAATCGGCGCGGCCCTGCTGGCCGGCATCCTATCCATTTCCATCCTGACTGCCTGCTCTTCCAAGGAGCCGGCTTCTTCCACACCGGACGGTGCCGGACAGAGTGAGGCCAGCAGCAGTGCCGGACAGAGCGAGGTCAGCAGCAGCAACAGTGAACAGACTTCCGCTAACGTTTATCCCTTTCCGACCCTCGGTCTGTCCATGGTGATGTCCCCAGATCTTGAACAGCGGATGAAGGGGGATGTGGTCGTGACCATTGATGAGAAAGTCGAAGACGACGGAACTACCCTTCGATATGGCACCGTAAACTGGCATCGGATGCCGAGTGAGATGGCAGAGACCAGCGTTGCGTCGGACAGTCTGGAGCGTATTGGAGTTCTGGGCGCTTATCAGGCAGAGCTTGTCGATCAGCTGGATGAGCTGACCGGCTGCGACAACCATCAGGAGGTAGGCCGCAGCGCCGACGGTGCGTATGTGTATTACCTCAGCACCAACTCAGCGGCGGATAAAGAGCTGGTCGAGGAGGTCCGCAAGACTCAGGTGACTATCACGGAAATGGAATCTGTTGATCATTCCGACGACGTCCCGAGCTCCAGCTTTTCCGGAACCTCTGTAAGTGACTTCAGCACGCAGGATGTATACGGCGCCGCATATACTCAGGACGTTTTCAAGGACTATGACCTGACCATGGTGAACATCTTCACCACTTGGTGCTCCCCCTGCGTGGCGGAAATGCCCGAGCTGGAGAAACTGTACCAGCAGATGAAGGACAAAGGCGTGGGCGTCGTCGGTGTGGTGCTGGATGTGCTCAATGAGAAAGGCGAGGCCCCGCAGGAGGATCTGGAGCGGGCGCAGACTTTGGTGGAGCGCACCGGCGTTACATACCCTGTCCTGCTGCCGGACAGCACCTATTTCAACGGCCGCCTCACCGGTATTGAGGCTTTCCCCGAGACCTTTTTCGTGGATAAGGACGGAAATATCGTGGGCGAAACCTACAGCGGAAGCGGTGATCTGGAGTACTGGATGTCCATCGTGGAAAAGGAACTGGCCGCTGTGAAGGAGGGAGCCTGATGCGGCATCTGCTGGCTTCCCGCTGGACCGGCATGACCGTGGCAGTCTTGGGCCTTGCCATGATGGGGTACGGCATTTATCGGGGTGAGGTCTCCACGGTTTTCACCAAGGCCATCAATATTTGTCTGGAGTGTATCGGAATTGGCTAAGAAGAAAACAAGTAAATGGTCCCGCCACGGGTTTCAGGCCCTTTGGGCGCTGCTGACCAACAGCTACCTCATCGGCTTTGTTCAGGGGAAAATCTACAAGGGGAATCTGAAAAAGCTGTGTGTGCCGGGAATGAACTGCTATTCCTGTCCCGGCGCGGTAGGCTCCTGTCCCATCGGTTCCCTTCAGGCGGTCATCGGGAGCTGGAACTTCAAATTCGCTTTCTATGTGGCTGGGTTTCTGGTCTTTGTGGGGGCGCTGGTGGGACGGTTCGTCTGCGGCTGGCTATGTCCTTTCGGACTGATTCAGGATCTGCTGCACAAGATCCCTTTTCCAAAGAAACTCCGGACCTTTCGGGGCGACAAGCTGCTGCGCAAGCTGAAGTATGTGATTCTGGTGGTTTTCGTCATTCTGCTGCCCATGTTTCTGGTGGATGTGATGGGTCAGGGCGCACCGTATTTCTGCAAGCTGATCTGTCCGGTAGGGACGCTGGAGGGCGGCATCCCTCTGGCGCTGATGAACAAATCCATGCACAGTGTTCTGGGCTGGCTGTACGCTTGGAAAAATGTCCTGCTCGTAGCCACCATTCTGCTCTCCATCATCATCTACCGGCCTTTCTGCAAGTACATCTGCCCTCTGGGGGCCATCTACTCCGTATTCAACCCCATCTCTGTGTTCAAATACCGGGTGGATGAGAGCAAATGCGTAAGCTGCGGCGCCTGCTCCAAGTCGTGCAAAATGGGGGTAGATCCGGTACAGAACGCCAATCATCCCGAGTGCATCCGGTGTGGTCTGTGCAAAAAGGTCTGTCCCACCGGCGCGATCTCCTCTGGCTGCCTGAAAAGGCAGAGTACAGCAGACCCGGCAACCATAGAGAAATAAAAAGCCGGATAAACAGACGGCCCAAGTGAACGCCAACCCCGTGCCTGCGCTATACGCGGATCGAGGCCGCGGTCCCGCTCTCCAAATTAAAGGAGGATTTCCAGCGGCAGGGCTTCTGTCTGAGCCATTTCAGCTATCTGGTCAATCCGGCCCATGTGATGCGGGTGAACCCGGGCTACCCTGATTCTGGACGCGGGCGAGTCCATTTCCGTCAGCCGCCGGTACTATTCGGACTTCATAGCCTGCTATGTGAAATCCCTGAAATAAAAACTCCGCCGTTCCCTGAAACCGGAACGGCGGAGTTTTTTATGCTTCCTCTCCGTGGAGCAGCAGAGCGGTTAGGCTCAGGGCGTTTAGGCCTGCCCGGAGATATGGAAGGTGATGGCCGAGAAAGCTGACGCCGCCCAGCGAGGCCAGCATCAGGGAACGGTGCAGAGATACTACTATGAGGTTCAGGCGGAACTTAGAGGAGACGAAAGCCCGGCACCGCGGATATAAAAAATAAAACTATCGCCTCAGATTTTGCCGGTCATCAAACAAAATAAGGGCTCTCCTTCCCGAAAGGGATTCCCTTCAAGTGGTCAAAACAGAAATTCGTCTGTGGTATTCCTGTGGTTAAACGAAAGACGCCGCTGATCCGGCGGTGTCTTTTTGAAATTATGAGCGCCACATGAAAAGATATTTTGGCCCTTTGTAGGTTGAATTTAAGCCCTCACATAAGACAAGACTTAAAAAACGGGTACCGGTTAATTTCATATTCGAACTTCTTAGTGCTTTCAAAACAGAAGAAAGGATTCGACTTTAGATTTTATCTCCAAATAAAATCCAATGCCTCAAAGCTCGCCAAACTGATTGAATATAAATTCTGATTTTTGAGTACCAAGAAACTGAAATTTATTGTTCCAATTCTTCCTTTGTAGGTATTTCAAATAATCCTGACCATTTATCGAATTCTTCTTTCCCCACATAAAATATAGCGTTTTTTCCAGCCAATTTATTGCGGACAGACAATCGTTCCCAAATAATGTCGTTTGGAACGTCCATATAATGGATTTTGGAATTTGCTCCAAGGGAATGGGCCTTTCGTCTGAATTCATCACGTTCTGATTTTGTCCAGAATCCAAAGTCAAGGATAACATCGACACCCGACTTCAAAACTTTCACAGCGATTTTCCACATCAGTTCTTCAACCTTGGTATGACGTTCATCGTGTTCGGGGTCTGCGATGTCATGGCCAAACAAAAAATACTGCCACTCATCGGGTGTTAATCTCAATGCTTTGTACTTGTGCTCTAATTCTATTGCTTCTGTAGTTTTTCCACTGCCCGGTAAGCCTACCATCAAATGAAGTGTCGCCATATTATGCCTCGCTAAATGTCGAATTTGTTGATCAGATTATAACATATATTCGCAGCTTTCTCCACACATACCTTATGGCAAAAGAAAAAAGCGATCTCGAAAGGCTGCTTAAATACTGAGCCTATATAAAAAACACCATTGAGTCCAAACCACAGGGTTCAGATTTCAATGGTGTTTTTATTTGGTGGACCCGAAGGGGATCGAACCCTCGAACCTCACGGATGCGAACCGTGCGCTCTCCCAGCTGAGCTACGGGCCCATAACGTCCGCTGTGTGCGGACTTTTGTGTCGATTAAACTCAACGGTGACTATTATAGCATACTCTTTTGAAAAAATCCAGTCCTATTTTCAAATTTTTCAAACTTTTTTCTCGGAAAACAGCTGAATGTTCAGCCAGCGGTTCGAATACAGCCGGAACATAAAGATCATGCCGCGCACAATGAGCTCGACCGCCATCGCAATCCACACGCCGATCAGCCCGAGCTGCGGTGCGAGCAGCAGTGAAAGCGTGATGCGCACGCCCCACATTGTGATCAGGCTGATGATAAACGGCGCCTTCGCATCGCCCGCGCCGCGCAGAACGCCGGTGACAACGATCGACGCCGCGAAGAGCGGCTCTGCAAACGCGACGATGCGCAGCACCTGCGCACCGAGCGCCATCACCTCGGGGTCGGTGGAGAAAATCGAAATGAGCTGCGGCGCAAGGAAAAACAGCCCGGCACCGGCGAGCGTCATAATCATAATGCCGATGTACGTCGTGATCCGGCTGAACCGCAGCGCGAGATCCTTCCGCTTCGCGCCGAGCGCCTGCCCGACCAGCGTCGTGCCCGCCGAGGCGACGCCGAATGCCGGCATGTAGCTGACCGACTCCGCCGTGACCGCGAGATGATTTGCCGCAACCGCCGCCGTGCCGATCGAGCTGATCACACCGGTAATCACGATGTTCGCCGTGCTCATCAGCGTGCGCTCGAGCGCGACGGGCAGGCCGAGGCGCAGCGCCGTGCGCAGGCAAGCGCGTTCAAAGCGAAAGCGCTCCTTGAGTGAGATGTGCAGCGGCCCGCGTCTGCCGCGGAAAATCACGAGCAGATACAAAAGGCTGACGATCATCATCGAAAACGCCGAGCCGAGTGCGGCGCCCGCAACGCCGAGGCCGGCGCCGGGCAGTGTGACGGCCACCCCAAAAACCGCCGCCGGGCGTGTCGGATAAATGAGGAGAAAATTCAAAATGATGTTGAACACGTTGATCAGCAGGTTCAGCACCATCGGCGTGCGCATATCGCCCGCACAGCGCAGAATAGAGCTGAGCATTACCGAGCAGAAATTGAAGGGCAGCGCGATGCCGATGATGCAGAAATACACGGTCGCGTCCGCCCGGATGGCCTCCTCCGCGCCGAGCAGCGCCGGCAGCGGGAACGAGAGCGCCGCCGCCAGCACCGCGAGCAGAACGCCGAACAGCACGACAAATTTCAGCGCCTGCCACGTGACGCTCCGCGCCTCTCTTTCCCGGCCTGCACCGATGTGCTGGGCCACCTGCACCGAAAATCCGACCGCCGCGGCATTTAAAAAGCCGTTGAACATCCACGTCGTGCTGGCCGTGAGCCCCACGGCCGCCGTCGCGCCGGAGCCCAGCGTGCCGACCATCGCGGTATCCACATACTGCACCATCGTGATCATGATCTGCTCGACGATCGCGGGCCACGCCAGCGAGAGCACGGCGATAAAGGACGTGCCGAGCGGCGGCACGCCCGTGTATTGCAGCAGCCGTGCTGCGGCATTCTGTTTCATTTTGCAGCTCCCCCTTTTTTGCTTCCCCTTAGCGCCCGCGGGCGGCCAAGCCGGCCCGCAGGTCATTTTCCGCATCCGGCTGCCTTGCCGGATGCAGTCATCAGCTATTTTCCTTATTGATTGCGTCGATAAACGCGGGAATGAGCTGCTTTTTGCGCGAGACGACCCCCTGCAGCCAGATCGTGCCGGCCTGCGGTGCGCGGCCGAACGCCTCCTGCACGAGCTGCTCCGCAGCCTCGCCGTAGCACATCAGGCGCGTCGATTCCTCCATGATATTCGTCAGCATGAAATACATCATCGAGAGGCCGTGCTCGCGGCAGGATTTCTCGAGGTACGGGCGCAGGCGCTTCTCGATTTCGTCGAGCTCGCCGCCGCTCATGCTGTTGATCTGGCCGACGCCGAACGTCACGTCGCCAAATTCGAACTTCTTGTAGTCCTGATAGAAGATCTCCTCCGGCGTCTTGTCCTTCAGATTGCTGCCGGCGGTGAACATCTCGATGCCGAACGCCTGACAGTCGATGCCCGCGATCGCACTGAGCGCGTCCGCCGCCATGCGGTCCATCATCGTGCAGGTCGGCGAGCGGAACACGAGCGTGTCGGAGAGGATCGCGCTGCACAGCAGGCCCGCGATCTGGGGCGGGATCTCGAATCCCTTTTCGCGGTAGATCTGGTAGATAATCGTCGCGGTGCAGCCGACCGGCTCGTTTCTGAAATAGACCGGCGCCATCGTCTCGAGCGAGCCGATGCGGTGGTGGTCGATGATCTCGAGGATCTCCGCGTCCTCGATGTTTTCGACCGCCTGACCGCGCTCGTTGTGGTCGACGAGGATCACGGCGCGCTTGCGCACGGCGAGCAGGTTCCGGCGGGAGATCATGCCGATATATTTGCCGGATTTATCGACCACCGGAAAATCGCGGATACGCGTGTTCTGCATGCTGTCCTTGATCGAATCCGTGTAGTCGCCGGGCAAAAATTTGACGAGCCCCTCGCGGCGCATGAAGGCGCGCACGGGCATGCACTGGTTGATGCGCCGGGCGACCGTGTACGTATCGAGCGGCGTGATGATGACCGTGCACCCGTGGCTGTTCGCGAGCTTCTGGATGCTGCGCGAAACCGGCGCGCCGAGGCAGACCACGATACAGCCCGCGCCTGATTCGATCGCCGAAAGCTGCGATTCATAGCGGTTTCCGGTAATCACCATGTCGCTCTGCTCGATGTAATTTTCCATCACGTCCGGGTCGGCGGCGGAGATCAGCACATTGCCCTTTTCGAATACAGCCTCCGGGTCGCCGACGACCATCTCGGCCTCGAGCGTCTCCAGAATATTCCGATACGGCGTTTTGGCCTGCGCGATGATCGTGCTGTCCTGATTCTCCATGTAGGAGGTCGCGATATCGTTGATCGTGATGATACCGTCGAGCATGTTGTCGCCGTCGACAATCGGCAGCGTAACGGCGTTCAGCTCCGCCATCATGCTCCACGCCTTTTTCATCGAAATATCGTCTGAAATGCCGGGGATGCGGCGGATGTCCATGTCGCGCACACGCGTGCCGATGTTGTTCACATAGGTCGGCTGACGCATGCCGAAGCGGTGCAGAACATAGCTCGTCTCCGGGCTGAGCTGGCCGGCGCGCGCCGCGATGTAGCGGCAGCCGTCGTTCTCGCGGTTTTTAACGTCCGCATATGCGATCGCCGAGCAGATAGAATCGGTGTCGGGGTTGCGGTGCCCCAGTATGTAAACCTCTTTTTTTGCGCTCATATGGTCTGACCACTCGCCTTTCTGTGGGTAATGCCGATCGGTCCATTCCTATTATTTGGATAAAGCTAGTATACCACAGCTTTCGCAAAAAGCAAAGCGGAAGCCGCCGGGAATTTCAGGGAAAATGCTGTTTTCTGCATTGGATCCGTCGAAATGCGGGCAAAAAAACGCGCGGCGCTCATTCCTTCTGAAGCGCCGCTAGCATACCGTATATTTCCTTTTGACCGAGATCGGCGAGCTGCCGCGCCGTCCGCTTTTCCGCCAGCGCATGCACAAGCTCTGCGCCGAGGTAATAGCCCGTATCCGAACGCCCCTCAAATGCGCACCAATCCCCGAAAAAGTCCTGCGTGCTTTCTCCGGCGTCCACGCGCCGCTGAAATTCCGCGGAAAGCCGCGCGCGGTTTTCCCCGCACCATGCCAGCCAGCCGCCGCGGTCCTGACTGTAAAAATACCGGCCGCCAAACAGCTTTTGCTGGATATACACCGCCATGCCCTCCGTGTAGAGCTGCCACAGGGCGCGCGCCGCGGGGGTTTCACCCCATGCAGGCGCCGTGCGCATCTCAAAGTGCCACAGGTGCCCGAGCTCGTGGCAGAGCAGCACGGCCATATCCGCCTCACGCTCCCAACCGAGCTCAACAATTTTTTCGATGCCGAGCAGTACAACCGGCCTGCCGCCGAGCGCCGTCGCCCAGCCCGCACCGCTGCACAGGCCGAGATAGAAAACGACGTCTGCCTCCGGCGCTGAGCCCAGCGCGCTGCAAAACCGCTCCGAAATCCCCTGCACCGCTTTTTGAAAGGACGCGTGTGCCCGCGCCGCCCGGTCGGGACTTCTGTAAAACTCCTCCAGCACCGGCAAAATCTCGCGTGAAAAATCATATTCCGCCGCGTCCGCCTCCGCCTTTTCCGGCAGCTCGGGCGAGATCGCCGCGGCGTACCGCCGCCACGCCTCCAGCGAAAAGCCGCCGTCCGCAAAGACGGGCGCGATCTGCGGGAAACTGTCGATGATCTTCATTTCACACATCCTTTTGCAGGATATAATCGTCCATCACGTAACCGCGGCCGATGTCCGTCACGACCGAATCGATCTCGTAAAAGCCGAAGTGGCGGTAAACCTCGATCGCGTGCGTGTTGCGCTTGTTGACCGTGAGGTAAATTTTATCGAGCCCCTCCGCCTTGCAGCGCGCCTCAACAAAATCAAACGCCGCGCGCGGCAGGCCCGCCCCGCGGTGCGCCTGTGAGACGTACAGCTTGCTGAGGAACATCTTCCCCTCCTTGTGCGGCACGAGGCCGACAAAGCCCACGGCCTCTCCGCCGCGCAGCATCAGGTAGTAGGCGTGCCCCTCCCGGTCGAGCTGGCGGCGGATCGCCGGGACGGACTGAAACTGCTCGATCATGTAATCCGTCGCGTCTGCGCCGTTGATCGCGTCATACGTCGCGTGCCAGATCGGCGCTGCGATCCGCGCGACGGTTTCGATCTCCTCCGGCGTTTCCACCCGCTTAAAAACAACCTCCATGTTTCTGCCTCCTGTTCGTCAGCCTTCCCTGTAGTTGCCGAGGAACGAAAAGCGCGGCATTTCGCCGGAAAGCGCGCAGATCAACTCGAGCGTCCGCGCATCGTGGATGTTCCCCGAAAAATCCAGATAGAAGTCGTATTCAAAATTCCGCCCCGGAATCGGGCGCGATTCGATCTTCGTGAGATTCAGCCCGCTGAGCGCAAAGCGCTCAAGCGTGCGGTACAGCGAGCCCGTCGTGTGCGGCAGCGAAAAGCACAGGCTGATCTTGTCCGCATCGTCGGGCAGCACGGCCTCGCGCGCAATGACGACAAAACGCGTGCAGTTGTTGCCGGTGTTCTGGATGTCCGCGGCGAGCGTTTCCAGCCCGTAGAACGCGGCGGCCTCCGCCGAGCAGACGGCGCCGAGCCCCGCCTCGCGCTTTTCCGCCACGTGCTTCGCCGCGGCGGCGGTGTTCGAAAACGCCTGCGCCTCGATGCCGCGCTGTGTGAGAAACGCGCTGCACTGCGCGAGCGCCTCCTGCTTCGAGATTACCCGGCGCACCGGCCCCGTGCCCGGCGCGCAGCACAGGCAGTGCCGCACCGGGATGTCCGCCGCGCCGACGATGAACATGCGGTGCCGCAGGATGAGGTCGTACACCTCGGAGACGCTGCCTGCATCCGAATTCTCGACGGGCACGACGCCGTAATCGCCCGCGCCGCTTCGCACCGCCTCGAACACATCGCAAAAGCCGGGCAGAAACGCCGGCTCCGCGCCCGGGAACAGCCGGTTCGCCGCGCTGTGGGAATACGCGCCGGGCGCGCCCTGACAGATGATGCGCGGGTTCTGCTTCATCGCGCGCGGCGAATCCTTTTCGAGCGCGCGCAGCGCGCCGCCGCTCTCGAGCATCGCGTGCTGGCGCGCCCGGCTGATCGCCATGATCGCGCTGTAGAGCGCGGCGGCGCTGTCGCCGTATATTCCCGCCTCCTGCCGGACGCGGTCTAAAATCGCCTGCTCCCGCGCCGCGTTCAGCACCGGGATGCCCGCCTGCCGCTTGATTTCCGCGACGCGTTCGGAACACGCCATGCGCTCTATAAAGAGCTGCAAGAGCTGCTTGTCGATGCGGTCGATGTCCTGCCGCACCGGCAGCAGCAGCGCGTCAAAGGTCTTGTTTTCCATGCCATTCCCTCCTGTAAATCAGCGCAGCAGGTCCAAAAGCGCGATCGCCGCGCAGGCCTCCGCGACCGGGATCGCCCGCGGGACGATGCAGGGGTCGTGCCGCCCGTGAATCGTGAGCGGCGCCTCCTTTTTCTCCGCGAGATCGACGGTCTGCTGCGCCTGCCCGATCGACGGCGTGGGCTTCACGGCAATGCGGAACAGCACCGGCATGCCGGTCGTGATGCCGCCCAGAATGCCGCCCGCGTTGTTCGTGCGCGTGCGCACCGCGCCTTTAGCATCGTAATAGAACGGGTCGTTGTTTTCGCTGCCATGGAGAGCCGCCGCGCCGAAGCCCGCGCCGAACTCAACGCCCTTCACGGCCGGGATGCCGTAGAGGATCGAGGCGAGCACGTTTTCGACGCCGCCGAACATCGGGCTGCCGACGCCCGCCGGCATGCCGACCGCGGCGCACTCGATGACCCCGCCGACGCTGTCGGCCGCAAGCCGCGCACGCTCGATTTCGTCGCGCATTTTTTTCTCGGCCCCAGCGTCGCGCACCGCGAAGAAGCGGGTGTTCAGCGCGTTCAGCTCCGCGGCCGAAACTGAAACCGGGTCAAACAGCGTGTCCGAAACGTTTCCGATGCGGCAGGCGTGCGCGCCGATCGTAACGCCGCGCCGCTCGAGGATCTGCCGGCAGACCGCGCCCGCGAACACGAGGCAGGCCGTCAGCCGCCCCGAAAAATGCCCGCCGCCGCGGATATCGTTTGCGCCCTTGTAGCGCACTGCGGCCGTGTAATCGGCGTGGCCGGGCCGCGGGTGAATCCTCAAATCGGCGTAATCCTTTGAGCGCGTATTCGTGTTTTCGATAATCGCCGCGAGCGGCGCGCCGGTCGTCACCCCGTCCAAAAGGCCGGAGAGGATCTGCGGCTCGTCGGCCTCCCGCCGCGCCGTCGCGGTTTTATCCGTGCCCGGCGCGCGGCGCGCCATCTGCACGCGCACCGCGTCGGGGTCTATCTTCTCGTTCGGCGGGAGGTTGTCGAGCACAACGCCGATCGCCCCCGTATGGCTGCCGCCGAAAACGGACAGCCGGATGTTATTCCCCCATGTCGACGCCATCGGCCTTTCCCCCTATCGCTCTGAAATCCCGGAAAAAGCCCGGGTAGGATTTACGGATGCTCTGCGCGTCCGTGACGGTCACGGTACAGTCGCACCCCGCGGCGGCGAGCGCCATCACGACGCGGTGGTCGTTGCAGCCCTCGGCCCTGCCGCCCAAAAGATGCGCCCTGCCGCGGACCACAAGCCCGTCCTCCGTGCTGCGCACATCCGCGCCGATCGCGGAGAGCGCCGCCTCCATCGCCGCCAGACGGTCGCTCTCCTTGATGCGCAGGCGCGCCGCGTTGTAAATGACGGTTTCGCCCGCGGCAAACGCGGCGGTCACGGCGAGCGCCGGCACCATGTCCGGAATCTGCTTCGCATCGATGCGGATGCCCCGCAGGCCGCGGAACGGCTCGCCCGCACGCGGGTTCTCCGCCGTGTACACGCCGCTTTTCTCCCGGATCTCAAGGCCGAAGCGCCGCCAAAGCTCGACGCACGCCCGGTCGCCCTGCACGGAATCGGGCCGCAGGCCGCGCAGGGCGACCG
>OMGQ01001576.1_pt1 | contig 12618 bp, 8 predicted proteins | sample 1646071 | NCBI WGS metagenome assembly OMGQ01 (sample SAMN05578585, study PRJEB25193) | human gut metagenome | biome: Human Microbiome; feature: human-associated habitat; material: feces | host: Homo sapiens | place: USA:Birmingham | reverse complement strand
GTTCGCGGGGCTGCTGTATGATGCGGCCGGGTCCCCTGCCGCGGCGGCAGAGGCCGGTTTCCAGGACCTGCTGGGCATCGAGTGGTTCCTGCCGGCAGTGAACTGGGCCGCGGAGACCGGCGTCACCGGCGGCACGGCGGAGGGCGCCTTCGCTGCCGCCCGGCACCTCACCTGGCAGGAGGCCGCCGTCTTCCTGGTCCGCGCTGCGGAGACCCTGGGGATGGAGCCGGAGACCGTCCGCACCGCGCCCCTGCCCGATGCGCTGGCGGAGGGCGCCTGGAACCGGACCGCTCTGGAGCTGGCCTGGGGATGGGGCCTGCTTCCGGAAGACGCGGGCAGCACCGCCAAGATCACCCGGGTCCAGGGCGCGGCCATGGCGGATGCCCTTGAGGCCCTGCTGTAAACCCACGGATCGCCTGACCGGAAACAGCCCCCGGACGCTGCGGCGTCCGGGGGCTGTTTCAACCTCTCTGACGGCAGTGTGCCGCCGTTCTCTGCCGGGCTGTCTTCCAGGCGCGCCGTCCCGGCAGAGGAAAGGACCGCGGGATAACTCCCGCGGTCCTTTGATGCGGTATATGCTTACTCGCTGTACATGGCCTTCAGCTTCAGCAGGTGCTGATAGCGGTCCATGGCAGCCTTCTCGTTGCGCTGGAACAGCTCGCCGGCGCGGTCGGGGAACTCGCGGGTCAGACGGCTATAACGCGCTTCGTTCATGAGGAACTCCTGGTAGCCGCCTGCGGGCTCCTTGGAGTCCAGCGTGAACTTCTTGCCGGGCTCGGCGGCCGGGTTGAAGCGGAACAGGTTCCAGTAGCCGCAATCGACGGCCTTCTTCATCTCGTCCTGGCAGTTCGCCATGCCGCCCTTGATGGAGTGCATCTCGCACGGCGAGTAGCCGATGATCAGCGACGGTCCGGGATAGGCCTCGGCCTCGGCGATGGCCTTGATGGTCTGGGCCGGCTTGGCGCCCATGGCAACCTGCGCCACGTACACGTAGCCGTACGCCATCGCGATCTCGGTGAGGCTCTTCTTCTTGACGTCCTTGCCCGCGGCCGCGAACTGGGCGACCTGGCCGATGTTGGTTGCCTTCGAAGCCTGACCGCCGGTGTTGGAGTACACCTCGGTGTCGAACACGAACACGTTCACGTCCTCGCCGGATGCCAGCACGTGGTCGAGGCCGCCGTAACCGATGTCGTAGGCCCAGCCGTCGCCGCCGAAGATCCAGACGGACTTCTTGTTCAGGTACTCTTTGTTCTGCAGGATCTCGGGCGCCTCCGGGCAACCGTTCTCGGCAGCAGCCTCGAGCGCGGGAACGAGCGCCTCGACGGCCTTGGCGTTCGCCTCGCCATCGGCCATGGTGTCGAGGTACGCCGCGATAAGATCCTTGGTCTCAGCCGGCGTCTTGTCGTTAGCTGCCATGGCTTCCAACTTGCCGACCAGGCGGTCACGCACCGCCTCGTGACCCAGCAACATGCCCAGGCCGTGCTCGGCATTGTCCTCGAACAGGGAGTTCGACCACGCAGGCCCGCGACCCTCGGCGTTCACCGTATACGGCGACGTAGCGGCCGGACCGCCCCAGATGGACGAGCAACCCGTGGCGTTCGCGACGTACATGCGGTCGCCGAACAGCTGGGTGACCAGCTTGGCGTACGCCGTCTCGGCGCAACCGGCGCAGGCGCCGGAGAACTCCAGCAGCGGCTGCTTGAACTGGCTGCCCTTGACCGTGGCATCCTCGAGCGCGGGCTTGTCGGACACGTTGTCCACGCAGTAGTCGAACACGTCCTGCTGCGCCAGCTGGCTTTCCGTGGACACCATTGCCAGCGAGTCGGACGGGCACACGTTCACGCACACGCCGCAGCCCATGCAGTCGAGCGGCGAGATGGCCAGCGTGTACTGCAGGCCGGCAGCGGCCTTGCCCTTCGCGGGCACCATGACGGTAGCGGCAGGAGCCGCAGCAGCCTCTTCCTCGGTGAGGGCGAACGGGCGGATGGTGGCATGCGGGCACGCGAAAGCGCACTGGTTGCACTGGATGCACGTGGCGGCATCCCACGCGGGCACGCTCACAGCCACGCCGCGCTTCTCGTAGGCGGCCGCACCCTGCTCGAACTGGCCGTCGGCGTGGTCGACGAACGCCGACACCGGCAGACGGTCGCCGTCCATACGGCCGACCGGCTCCATGATCTCGCGCACCATCTTCACCACTTCAGCACGACCCTCGAGCGTCGGAGCCTCGTTCTCGTCCACAGCGTTCGCCCAGCTTGCAGGCACCTCCACCTGCACGAACGCCGTAGCGCCCGCGTCGATGGCGCGATGGTTCATGTCGACGACGTCCTGACCCTTCTTCATATAGGACTTCGTGGCGGCGTCCTTCATGTACTGCAGCGCCTCGTCCTGCGGGATCACGTTGGCCAGCGTGAAGAACGCCGACTGCAGGATGGTGTTCGTACGCTTGCCCATGCCGATCTCGGCGGCGAGGTCGATGGCGTTGATGGTGTACAGCTTGATGTCGTTGTCGGCGATGTAGCGCTTCGCCTCGGCGTTCAGGTGGTGCTCAAGCTCCTCGGGCGTCCACTGGCAGTTGATCATGAACGCACCGCCCGGCTTCACGTCGTTCACCATGCGGAAGCCCTTGGTGACGTAGGAGGGGTTGTGGCAAGCCACGAAGTCGGCCTTGTTCACATAGTAGGTGCTGCGGATAGGCGAGTCGCCGAAGCGCAGGTGGCTGATGGTCACGCCGCCGGTCTTCTTCGAGTCGTACTGGAAGTATGCCTGCACGTACTTGTCGGTGTGGTCGCCGATGATCTTGATGGAGTTCTTGTTCGCGCCCACCGTGCCGTCGCCACCGAGGCCCCAGAACTTGCACTCGATGGTGCCCTCGGCCGCGGTGTTCGGGCTGTTCGGATCCTCGGGAAGCGACAGGTTCGTCACGTCGTCGACGATGCCCACGGTGAACTCGCGCGCCGGCGCGTCCTTCTCCAGCTCCTGGTAGATGGCGAACACCGAAGACGGCGGGGTGTCCTTCGACGCCAGGCCGTAGCGGCCGCCTACCACCGTGAGATCGGCGCGGCCCTCGTGCGCGAGCGCGTTGATGACGTCCATGTACAAGGGCTCGCCGAGCGCGCCCGGCTCCTTCGTGCGGTCCATGACCGCGATCTTCTGCACCGTCGCGGGCAGCGCGGCCATGAACTTCTCGCTCACGAACGGGCGATACAGGCGCACCTTCACGAGGCCCACCTTCTGGCCCTGGGCGTTCAGATAGTCCACGACCTCCTCGACCACGTCGCAGAACGAGCCCATGGCCACGATCACGCGGTCGGCGTCGGGCGCGCCGTAGTAGTTGAACAGCTCGTAGTTCGTACCCAGCTTGGCGTTCACCTGGTGCATGTAGTCCTCGACGATGGCGGGCAGCGCATCGTACACGCCGTTGCACGCCTCGCGATGCTGGAAGAAGATGTCGCCGTTCTCATGGCTGCCGCGCATGGCCGGACGCTCGGGGTTCAGCGCATGCTCGCGGAATTCGCTCACAGCCTCCATGTCGCACATGTCGGCGAGATCCTCGTAGTCCCACACGGCGATCTTCTGCACTTCGTGGGAGGTGCGGAAGCCGTCGAAGAAGTTGATGAAAGGAATGCGGCCCTTGATGGCGGACAGGTGCGCCACGGCCGACAGGTCCATGACCTCCTGCACGTTCGTCTCGGCCAGCATGGCGAAGCCCGTCTGGCGGCACGCCATGACGTCGGAATGGTCGCCGAAGATGGAAAGCGCCTGGGTGGCCAGCGTGCGCGCGCTGACGTGGAACACGCACGGCAGCTGCTCGGCGGCCATCTTGTACATGTTGGGGATCATGAGGAGCAGACCCTGGGAAGCCGTGTAGGTGGTGGTCAGCGCGCCTGCGGCCAGCGAGCCGTGCACCGCGCCGGCGGCGCCGCCCTCGGACTGCATCTCGCACACCTTCACCGTGGTACCGAAGATGTTCTTCTTGCCGGCAGCGGACCACTGGTCCACCAGGTCGGCCATGGGGCTCGACGGAGTGATCGGGTAAATGCCCGCCACCTCGGTAAACGCATAGGAGACATGCGCCGCCGCATTGTTGCCGTCCATCGACTTGAGTTCTCTTGTCATATTCCTCTCCTTTGTAATGACCCGCACCACAAACGACCGATCGGCATCGCCTCGGCTTTTCGCAAGAGTGTGGGTACTGTCGCGGAAAGGCTGGATCGGACGAGCTTAGCGTGGGCTGGATCGGGTTTGTTCTGCGAACAGAAATACCTTTCAGATAGTAGCATGACGGGCGCGCACGGCCGCGGAGTGGCGCGGCTTCGGGGGCCGTGGCGGGGCATCCCCTCGGTAGGCGGGGCGGAAAGCGCAGATTAACAGCGTGTCAACGGGGAAGCGGCTCGCGGGCGGCAGGCGCGCGGCAGAAGCGCGGGCGAACCTACAGGCGGCGCGCTGCCCCGCGCGGCACCCTCCCCTGCCTTTGCTATGGGATTTTTCGCGGGACGGGCCGCGGGTTCGTATAATAGGGAAAACCCCACACGCCCCAAGGAGCCCCTAATGCTTTTCCATCCCCTGTCTCGCCGCGCCTTCCTTGCCGCCACGGCCGCCGGAGCGCTGGCCCTGGCCGGATGCCGCGGCGGCGACGGCGGTGGCGAGGCGCCCTCCGAGGTACCGGCGCCGCTGTCGCCCTCGGCCATCGAGTCGGGCGTGGCCGACGCGCTTACGGCGGCCGTGGCCTACGAGGGCGGCTCCTGCAACCCCATCGGCACCGACTCGGCACTGTTCGTGGCTGCCGGGTGGCACGTGTTCGAGGGGCTCTACGAGCTGGACCTGCACACCTATCGCGCCGAGAATGGCCTGGCCGGCGACGTGCCCGTGCAAGTGTCCGAGCTGGAGTACGAGGTCACCCTGCGCGAGAACCCCCTGTTCTCGGACGGCACCCCTGTCACCGTGGCCGACGTGTGCAACGCCTTCGCCCGCAACATGGCCAGCGATCTGTACGGGCCGTTCCTGTCGTTCATCCGCAGCGTCACCGCGAAGGACGAGCAGACCATCACGTTCAAGCTGAACTCCCCCATGGGCATTCTGTTGAAGGAGCGGCTGGCCCTCGTGCGCATCTTCCCCGCCGCCCTGCCCGACGAGGTGCTGGACACCCTGCCCATCGGCTCGGGCCCCTGGCGCTACGAGGCCATCGACGGCCTCGATGGCGGCGCCGTCAGCTTCGTACCCAACGAGCACTACACCGGCCCCTTCCCCGCCACCTGCCGGCGCATGGTGTGGTCGGTCATCCTCGATGACGAGAAGCGCACCGAAGCGCTGGCCTCGCGCCAGGTGCTGTGCATGGAGGCGGCCCCCGAGGTGCTGGCCGACCAGCTGGCCGACGCCGGCGCCACCGTGGACTACGTGCCCGGGTTCAACGCGCCCTTCCTTATGTTCAACTGCGCGAAGGCCCCCTTCGACGATGCGCGGGTACGCCAGGCGCTGCTGTACGCCATCGACATCGATCGTCTCATCGCCCAGTGCGTGGGCGGCCACGGGCGCCCCTGCACCTCGCTGCTGCCCGACTACTTCCGCGGCTACCACCGCGCCTCCACCATCTTCAGCTACGACCCGGAGAAGGCCCGCGCCCTGCTGCTGGAGGCCGAGGTGGCTGTGGAGGAGCTGGCCCTTACCCTGCGCTGTAACGACAACTGGGTTTCCGACCTGACCCAGGCCCTGGTGGACGACTGGGAGGCCCTGGGCATTACCGTAGAGGTGCAGCCGCTGCCCACCGAGGCGCTGTTCGCCGACTTGTCCACCCCGCCCCAGAAGGGCCAGGAGCTGCCCTTCGACGTGGTGCTGTCCCCCGGCGATCCGTCGTGTTACGGCAACGACCCTGACCTTATCATGAGCTGGTGGTACGGCGACAACGTGTGGACCCAGGGCCGCAGCTGCTGGAAGAAGGCCGGCGACGGCAAGTTCGACGAGCTGCAGACCCTCATGCAGCAGGCTCGCGAGGCCACCGGCAACGAGCAGCAGGAGCTGTGGAACAAGTGCTTCGACCTTCTGGCCGAGGAAGTTCCGCTGTACCCGCTGTTCCACCGCGAGCTGGCCACGGGCTACCAGGAGACGCAGATCACCGGCTTCGAGCCCATCGCCACGACGGGCCTCGTGTTCCTCGGTGCGAGCGTGAAGGCGTAAGCGCGCGCTGTGAACCCGTAGAGCAAGGCAACCCCCAGGGCTCGCTCCGCAAGGAGCGGGCCCTTGCTTTTGAGAAAGAGGCCCTATGAGATCCTTTTCCATTCTCGGCGATTCCATCAGCACGTTCGATGGATGCAACCCCGACGGATTCGCCGTGTACTACCAGGGCGAACGCTGCGAGCAGACCGGCGTGACGTCGAGCGCCGACACCTGGTGGTCCCAAGTTATCGAACGCCTCGGCGGACGGCTGCTGGCGAACAGCTCGTTCTCCGGAAGCCTCGTGGAAGGCGCCGGCTTCCCTGCCGGAAACAGTCAAGAACGCATCGACGCGCTGGCCGAAGACGGCGTGCAGCCCGATGTCGTCATCGTGTTCATGGGCATCAACGATTACGGCTGGGGCGGCGCGACGGCGCAAGCCGCCGGCCGCGGCAACGCCGTGCCCGTCGCGCTCGATCTTGACGCCATCGAACCGCACGCCCCGGCAGCCGCCGCGCCCGGCGCGATCGACCGCTTCCGCGCCGCCTACGGGCTGCTGCTGGAACGGATGCGCGCAGCCTACCCGCAAGCCGAGGTATGGTGCTGCACGCTCTGCCCCGGACGCGTGGCCGGATGCCCGAGCCCCACGTTCGCATGGAACCTGCGCGGCGCACCGTTCAAGAGCTACAACGACGCCATTCGCGCTGCTGCGCGAGAGCACGGCTGCAACGTGGCCGACCTCGAGGCGTTCGGCATAGACTACGAGGCCGTCGACGGCACCCACCCCACCGCACGGGGCATGCGCCAGCTGTCCGTCTTGATCGCGTCGTGCATCGAAGGTGCCGAACCCGATGAACGACTGCTGCCCGCCGACCTGTTCGACGAAACGTTTCGCTCCGGGGAGCTATGTCCCGGCGAGGCATGCGTCGGATGCGAGCATGCCCGCGGAACCGGGAGCAGCTGGTTTCTCGTATGCGAACGGAATCCGTCCTAACTCGAGCGGCGAGGTCGTACCGACGGCGTCGGACACGAAGCAAGATCGTTCTTATTTCTCCGCATAATCAGTGCGAATCATATAAAATACCATTGGTTGTCTACGCCTTACCGCGCCTGCGCGCGCGATGCAGGCAGCAGTTTGTCAGTGCAAGCGGGCTTTCGAGCCCACGAAGCGAAAGGGGGATACGGTGAGCAACCTGCTACGATTAATCGGACGACGCCTCATAGCGTTGCCGATCATGATCTTCGGTGTCACCATCCTCGTCTTCTTCATCATGGCACTCTCTCCTATCGACCAAGCGTATTCGGTCCTTGGCGAGAACGCCACTGAAGCCCAAGCCGAGCAGTATCGCGAGGAGCACGGATTGAACGATCCCATCCTCGTGCAATACGGTAACTTCATCGTCGGCCTCGTACAAGGCGACCTCGGCACCTACGGCGCGAACAACGCCTCGGTGGCCGATCGCATCGGCGAAGCTCTGCCCGTCACGTTGCAGTTGACGTTCTTCGGCCTCATCATCGGCGTGGTCATCGCAGTGATCCTCGGCGTGATCTCGGCCTTGTATCGGGATCGATGGCCCGACCAGATCATCCGCGTGTTCTCCATCGCCTGCATCGCCACGCCGTCGTTCTGGCTGGCGGTGCTCATGATTTTGCTGTTCTCCTCGATGCTGCACGTGCTGCCCGCCTCCGGCCCGCTGCCCTCGCTGACGGCCGATCCGGGCGGTTGGCTGGCCCGCATGGCCATGCCTGCCATCGCGCTGGGCGTTCCCGTGGCCGGCCAGCTGACGCGCGTCATCCGCACGTCCATGGTGGAAGAGCTGGACAAGGACTACGTGCGCACCGCGCTGGGCGCCGGCATCCCGAAGCGCGTCGTGGTGGCCCGCAACGTGCTGCGCAACGCGCTGATCACGCCCGTGACGGTGCTCGGCCTGCGCATCGGCTACCTCATCGGCGGCGCCGTGGTCATCGAGGTCATCTTCAACCTCCCGGGCATGGGCATGGCCATCCTCTCGGGCATCCAGTCCAGCTACACGATGCTCGTGCAGGGCGTCGTGCTGTGCGTGGCCATCACCTTCATCATCATCAACATCATCGTGGATATGCTTTATATCCTGATCGATCCGCGAATCAGGACGGTGTAGCAACATGGTCAAACTTCGAGGAAACCTCACTGATAAGATGGAAGCCAATCCCGGCAAGGTGCATTTCCGCCGGTGGAAGGCCATGAGCATCGGATCGCGCATCTCGCTCGTCGTGCTCATCCTGATCGTCATGATCGCCGTGTTCGCCAACATCCTGGCGCCGCACAACCCGCTTGAGATCTTCACGGCACGCCAAGCCCCCGATGCCCAGTTCCTGTTCGGCACCGACGACAAAGGCCGCGACGTGCTGTCGCGTATGATGTACGGCGCGCGCTACTCGCTGATCATCGGCCTGGGCGCCACCGCCTTCGCCCTCGTGTGCGGCTCCATCATCGGCGCCGTCGCCGCCGTGGCGCGCAAATGGGTGTCCGAGGTCATCATGCGCATCCTGGACGTCATCATGTCCTTCCCCGGTATCGCGCTGGCCGCCACGTTCGTACTCGTGTTCGGCAACTCGGTGCCCTCGCTCATCTTCGCGATCGGCTTTTTGTACATCCCGCAGATCGCCCGCATCGTGCGCGCCAACGTGGTGAGCGAGTACAATCAGGATTACGTGCGCGCCGTCGTCGTTTCCGGCGCCCGCGCCCCCTGGATCCTCGTGAAGCACGTCATCCGCAACTGCATCGCCCCGGTCATGGTGTTCACCATCGTGCTGGTGGCCGACGCCATCGTGTTCGAAGCGTCGCTGTCGTTCATCTCGGCCGGCATTCCCGAGCCCACGCCCACGTGGGGCAACATCCTGTCCGACGCCCGCGGCGGCGTGCTTGCCGGTCGTTGGTGGCAGGCGCTGTTCCCGGGTCTAGCCATCATGATCACCGTGCTGTGCCTGAACATCCTGTCCGAGGGCATCACCGATGCCATGGCCGCCGCGCCCAAGGCCCCGGTCAAGGCCGATGACGCCGCCGTCCGCGCGAACCGCGAGGCCGACAAGCTCGTGGCCGACCCCACGCTGGCATACGCCGCCCAGGCGGAGATGCTCGAACAGCGCCTCAGCGAGCTTCAGGCGATTGAGAAGACGCGCACCGACCGCTTCGAGGCGCGCACCGACGTGCCGCCTATTCTGGAAGTGAAGGATCTGTGCATCAAGTTCCCGCGCCACGGCGACGTGAACGTGGTCGACCACGTGAGCTTCGTAGTACGCCCGCGCCAGACCATGGGTCTTGTGGGCGAGTCCGGCTGCGGCAAGTCCATCACCTCCCTTACCATCATGGGGCTGCTGGATCCGAAGGCGAAGGTGTCCGGCGAGATCCTCTACGACGGCCAGAACCTGCTGAACATGGATCAGAAGCAGATGAACGCCTTGCGCGGTCGCGAAATCGCCATGATCTACCAGGACGCGCTCTCTTCGTTGAACCCGTCCATGCTGATCAAAGCCCAGATGAAGCAGCTCACGAAGCGCGGAGGAACCCGCACGGCCGAGGAGCTGCTGGAGCTGGTAGGACTCGATCCGAAGCGCACGCTTGACTCCTACCCCCACGAACTGTCCGGCGGCCAGCGCCAGCGCGTGCTCATCGCCATGGCGCTGACGCGCGATCCGAAGCTCATCATCGCCGACGAGCCCACTACGGCTCTCGACGTGACCGTGCAGAAGCAGGTCATCGACCTGTTGAACAAGCTGCAGAAGGAGCTGGGCTTCGCGATGGTGTTCGTGAGCCACGACCTGGCGCTCGTCGCCGAGGTGGCCAACTCCATCACGGTCATGTACGCCGGCCAGGTGGTCGAACAGGGCCCGGTGTCCGACATCCTGTGCCATCCCGTGCACGAATACACCCGCGGTCTCTTGGGTTCGGTGCTGTCCATCGAAGCCGGCGGAACGCGCCTGCACCAGGTGCCCGGCAGCGTCCCCAGCCCGAAGGACTTCCCCGAGGGCGACCGCTTCACGCCGCGCTCCAGCCATCCTGACAAGGTGTCCCAGCTGCGCCCCGTGCTCAAGCGCGTGTCCGACTCCGACCACTACTACGCCGAGCTGCCCGACAGCGAGCTCAAGCGCCTCGGCATCAAACCGTACGTCCCAGGAGGTGCCATCATATGAGCGAGCAGGAACGCGTGAACGCGGGCGTCCAGCCCGCAATGGGAGCGGGCGAACCCACCCCCATCATCTTCCTCGACGACATCCGCGTGACGTTCAAAACGCGCACGGGCTCCATCCTGCATCCGAACAAAGTGCAGGCCGTGCGCGGCCTCACCCTCAAGCTCATGCCCGGCGAAACCTTGGGCATCGTGGGCGAATCCGGCTGCGGCAAGTCCACCACGGCCAACGTGATGTGCGGTTTGCAACAGCCCACGTCGGGCAAGGTGTTCTTCAAGGGCGAGGACGTGACGAAGCGCTCGGCTGCGCAGCGCCGTCTCATCGGCCGCGTGATCTCGGTGGTGTTCCAGGATCCGGCCACGGCGCTGAACGCGCGCATGAGCGTGCACGACCAGCTGATGGATCCGCTCGTGGTGCACAAGGTGGGCGACAAGACGTCCCGCGAGCGCCGCGTGCTCGACCTCATCGAGATGGTGGGCCTGCCGAACTCCGTGCTGGATGCCCTGCCGGGCCAGCTGTCCGGCGGCCAGCGCCAGCGCGTGGCCATCGCGCGCGCCCTGTCGCTTGAGCCCGACGCCATCATTGCCGACGAGCCCACCAGCGCCCTCGACGTGTCGGTGCGCGCGCAGATTTTGAACCTGCTGATGGATCTCAAGCGCGACTTGGGCCTGTCCATGGTGTTCATCAGCCACGACATCCAGACGGTGCGCTACATTTCCGACCAGATCATCGTGATGAACGCCGGAGAGGCCGTGGAGCGCGGCGCGGCGAAGGACGTGTTCGAGCACCCGAAAGACGCCTACACCAAGCTGCTTCTGGGAGCGGCTCCGTCGCTTCTGCATCCCGAATTGGGCAAGTAAGCACGCTCGCTCAATAAACTGACTAGAAGAGCCGTCGGGCAGCAGTCCGGCGGCTCTTCGTTTGCACGAATCCTTTTGAGAGAAGCTAGAAGAGATCCCTGATCGAAACACCCAACCCATTTGCGATCTTATATAAAGAATCAACCGTGGCATTCGCGCGGCCATTTTCGATTGCGCTGATATGCGAGTAATCCATTTCAACCATGAGCGCGAATTTTCGCACAGAAAGCCCCTGACCGACGCGCAGCTTTTTTATAGCTGCACCCAGCTCTACCCTGTTTTTCTCCATTTGGCATTTGATCGGGCTTTCTTCCATAGGTGCAGCCTATGTGATAATATTTCCTCTATGTTGGGTCATAATCCAACACTCAATAAGAGCATGCATTTCGAGGAGGAGACATGGCAGCCAAGGGGAACGTAGCGGCAGCAGCCGCACTGGTAATCATTTGCAATATGTACGGATGCGCACCGGGTGCAAACGAAAGCCAACCGAGCAACCCCGAACCTTCCCCATCCGGAGAATACGCGGATCAGAACGAGAGTCTGTCTGCCGACATCGACGAGAAAAGCGACTCGAACGATGCCACATACACCCTCGACGAGGTAAGCACAACGAAGGACATGCTATTTATCGAGCACAACGGCGTGTGCACAGCTCTCCAAGGCGATTACTCCTTCCAAGAACGCGCTAGCAAATGGACGGATGCAGACGGAGAGGACGTCACAGACTCGACAGTAGCAATGTATTCCGGAGAAAGAGGAGGTGAACACACCGTACAACAAATCAATCGGAGCGTAGGGTACCGCCTGCTTACGACAGAAGGCCTAGACTCACTCCAGATGTTCCCCGTGTTGAACATGGGTTATTGGCCGGGCTTCGGCCTGCAGGATGGAAAATTCGAGGAAATCGATGGACATGCGTCTACACCCGCAGAGCATGGCATCGTCAAGTACGACATGTACATCGACGGCGGAAGCCTCGGTTCAAACGGACACCATCTTGACGGCATTTGGACAACCTCTGAAAAGAACAGCTACACGGTCGGATACTACGAAGGAACTAAGTGGGTCGAGAAATCAATCGACATAGACACTCCCTATTGTATTGTGCAAGAAAAAACGAGAATAAATGAAAGGGCTCCACGATACGATTCCAGCATCAGCGCGCCTTGCGAGAAAACAAAAGAAGGTTACTTCATTTGCAATTTGTCCGATGTCCCGGCAGGACTATACAGCCTTTACACCAATCGCTCCCATTGCCTGATCGAAATCGTCTAGCAACAAGATCCCCCCTGCGCCCTCGGTTGAACCGGGGGCGCTTTTTATGTGGCGACCTGCCCTCTTGCGTTGACGCTTACGCTGAGGGAGTTTACCCTTTTACCGTTTACCGACGAACAGAGAGAGGCTTGCTCCTATGACTGATTCACCGTTTCGCGGC
>OMGQ01001573.1_pt1 | contig 12646 bp, 10 predicted proteins | sample 1646071 | NCBI WGS metagenome assembly OMGQ01 (sample SAMN05578585, study PRJEB25193) | human gut metagenome | biome: Human Microbiome; feature: human-associated habitat; material: feces | host: Homo sapiens | place: USA:Birmingham | reverse complement strand
CTGACGGAGGAGGGCGAGGTGATCACGGTGGTGGGCTGTATCCCCTGCGTGGCGCCGGGAGAGCATCTGGCGGTCTCCGGCGTGCTGGAGACCCACCCCCAGCACGGGGATCAGCTCCGGGCGGTGGAGCTGGAGCGGAGCCTGCATACCTTCATCCATGCGGCCCTGCGGGTTATTTTGTGGATGATTACCCTGTGTATCGTTCTGGACTACGTGGGAGTGCCCATGACTAGCCTGGTGGCGGTGCTCAGCGTCATTGGACTGGCGGTGTCTCTGGCCATCCAGGGCACTCTGTCCAACCTGGCCGGCGGCATCCAGGTGCTGCTCTCCAAGCCCTTCAAGGCGGGGGACTATGTGGAGGCCGGCGGCATCTCCGGTACGGTGATGGAGGTCGGGCTGGCCTATACCAAGCTGTGCACGGTGGACAACAAGGTGATCTCCGTACCCAACGGACAGATTTCCGGGGAAAAGATCATCAACTACAGCACGGAAGAGCGGAGGAGAGTAGATCTCACCTTCAACGCCTCTTATGACAGCCCGCTCCAGCAGGTGACCGGCGTTCTGCGGGCAGTCGTGGCCGCGCACCCCATGGCCCTGGCCGAGCCGGAGCCCTTTGTGCGGGTCAATGCCTACCGGGACAGCAGCATTGAGTATGTGGTCCGGGTGTGGTGCGCCACGGGGGATTACTGGACGCTGTACTACGACCTGTTGGAGCAGGTTAAGGAGGCTTTTGACCGGAACGGCATTGAGATGACCTACAACCATCTGAACGTCCACCTGATGGAGCGGGAGAGGAGCGAGCCGTGAGCGATAATGTGGAGGTCGGCCGCGGTTTAAACCGAATTTTTATCGGGCAGCTTCTTGTGATTGTGGCCATGATTTTGGCCATAATTCCCTCGGCCGGACTGTTTGCGGTTGTGGCGGCGCTGGTTCTGCCCATGATGGGGCTGTATCAGGCGGGCCGGGTGGATAAGGGCTATCACACGGCCTTTGTGCTCTCTGTTGTGGCCCGGGTATCGGGGCTGCTGTGCAGGTTGATCGGGGTCCCGGATCTGCTCGGTTATATCCTCGAATTCGCGGTGGTCTACCTGGTCTGCACCAAGACCGCCAGACGGTTGGAGGCGGAAGGGGACTTGTCCACGGCAGCCCGGGGGCGGTTTGTGTGGAAACTCGATGCGGCCTGCCTGGCGGTCACGATCCTCTCCGGCCTCCTTGTGCCAATCATGGGCGAGAGGCTGGTTGGCCTCCTGCTGGTTACACTGGTCGCTGCGCTGGCGAACGCCGTCTTCTATATGACCTTCCTTTATCGGGCCTCCAAGAGACTCCAGGAGTGAATGGAAAGCGCGGCGCGAGAGCGCCGCGCTTTCCATTCAGGCGGGCATCTCCAGCCCGTGGATGAAGCCCCCGAGCTGGGCGGAGAGCACATCGCCGCCGATGACCGTGCTCTTGTAGACGAGCAGGCCGGCCTGGATGCCGCTCTCACCGGTGGGGTAGTTGGTGATCTCATAGGTGTACCGCTTGACGCGCTTGCCGCAGTAGTCGGTCAGATCGAAGCCCTGGCTGGCCTGGAGTTCCAGGTACTGGCTGTAGGTCTCGTCGAACTGCTCGGGGATGATCAGCTCCTCCACGGCGATGGGGTCGCTGGAGACCGACCAGCCGTAACTCTCCAGATAGGCGATCCGGTCCTCGTTGGTGCGGACTCCCTTGGGGCTGACCGCAGCGGAGGCCGCCGCGCCCCGCCCCCCCAGCAGCCCGGCGGCCGCCACCAGTACGCCGCAGACCACGGCGGCAGCCGCCGCGACGGCTGCAATTCGGCCCTTGCGGACCTTGGCGGTGATGATGAACACAGCGCAACGCTCCCTTCCGAAAAGTGGTCGTGATGATTGGTATGTTCTTTTCCACCGTTGTATGCTAAAATGTTGAAAAAAGGACGAGCCACAGGAGGAGCCTATGGAGCGGTTGGATAAAATTTTGGCCAATACAGGCCGGTGGTCCCGAAAAGAGGCGCGGGAGCTGGTGCGGGTCGGCCGGGTGGCCGTGGACGGCGTGACGGCCCAGGCGGCGGACGGGAAATACGACCCCGCGGCCCGCTTTGAGGTGGACGGCGAAACGGTTTCCGGGGAGCGGCTGGTTTACCTGATGCTCCACAAGCCGGCGGGGCTGGTGTCCGCGACGGAGGACCCCCGCCAGCCCACCGTGCTGGAGCTGCTGCCCCAGCATCTGCGCCGGGTGGGGCTCTTCCCGGCGGGACGGCTGGACAAGGACACCGAGGGCCTGCTCCTGCTCACCAATGACGGCCCCCTGGCCCACCGCCTGCTGGCCCCCCGGCACCACGTGGACAAGATCTACTTCGTCCGGGTGGATGGGGAACTGGATGGGGCGGACGCGGCGGCCTTTGCCGCAGGGATGATGCTGGAAGACGGGCTGGCCTGCCTGCCTGCGGGGCTGGAGGTGCTGGAGCAGCCGGACACCGCCCTCGTTACCCTACACGAGGGCAAGTACCACCAGATCAAGCGCATGCTGGCGGCCCGGGGGAAGCCGGTGGTGTACCTCAAACGGCTGACCATGGGGCCGCTCATGCTGGACCCGGCCCTGGAAAGGGGGGAGTGGCGGCCCCTGTCTGCGGAGGAGGTGGCCGCTCTGCGGCAGGCGTAGAGGCGGCCCGGGCGGGGAACGTTCACGGCCAACTTGCCCGGCACAGCCGGGCATGCCAGCGCTTTGGCTTAGCGCTGCGGTTTCGTCTGCGCCCTGCCTTCGTCTCCCAGCCCACGGCCTCTGTGCTTCCTGTCAGCTTTCGGCAATTTCAACAAAAAATTTTGCAAAACCTATTGAAAAGGGCAAAAAGACCCGGTATAATAGAAAGGAAACGGACGAGAGAGCGGTTTGTCCCCCTGCGGGGGAATCAAAATAAGGAGGCTATCACCATGTCCAGCAGGATTTTTCAGAGCGTTGTCTTACAGATGAAGGACAGCACGGAGAGAGCCATCGGCGTGATCGATTCTGAGGGAACGGTGGTGGCCTGCAATGAGCTGAGCTGCATCGGGGAGCACTGGCCGGGCGCCGTGGAGGCGGTCAACAGGGGCGAGGGAGACGCGGTCCGCTTTGACGGGCGCACCTTCAAGGCCCTGGCCGGCTGGGGGGCCCAGTTCGACTATGCCGCCTTTGTCAAGGGTGAGGACTCCGAGGCGCAGATGCTCTGCGCCATGGCCACGGTGGCGCTGAACGGCGCCAAGACCTACTATGAGGAGAAGCACGACAAGGCCACCTTTGTCAAGAACATCATCTCCGACAACATTCTGCTGGGGGACATCTATGTCCGCGCCAAGGAGCTGCACTTTGTCTCCGAGGCGCCCCGGGCGGTGTTCCTGATCCGCCAGGTGGAGACCAGCGATCCCGCCCTCATTGACGTGGTGCATACCCTGTTCCCCGACAAGCAGGTGGACTTCGTTCTCTCGATCAGCGAGACTGACGTGGCCCTCATCAAGCAGCTCTCTGAGGGGGCCGAGCCCCGGGAGCTCTATAAGATCGCCAAGCAGATCGAGGAGAAGATCACCGAGGAGCTCCATGTGCGGGTGGTCATCGGCATCGGCACCATCGTGGGCCACATCCGGGAGTTGGCCCGGGCCTACAAGGAGGCGGGGATCGCCATCGACGTGGGCCGGGTGTTCGACACGGAGAAGAGCATCATCAATTACGAGAATCTGGGTATCGGCCGGCTGATCTACCAGCTGCCCACCACCCTGTGCGAGATGTTCCTTCAAGAGGTGTTTAAGAAGAACCCCATCGACGCACTGGACCAGGAGACCCTGTTCACCATCAACAAGTTCTTTGAGAACAACCTGAACGTATCCGAGACGGCCCGGAAGCTCTTTGTCCACCGTAACACCCTGGTGTACCGCCTGGAGAAGATCAAGAAGCTGACGGGCCTGGACCTGCGGGAGTTCGACGACGCCATCACCTTCAAGGTGGCGCTGATGGTCAAGAAGTACCTGATCTCCCGGGGCATCGACAACTGAGTGCACTGCCAGCAGGGGCGCCGGAGACGGCGTCCCTGCTGGCAGTGGGCATTTCTTTCGAATACGATAAATGAGGTAACCGAGCGTGATACGGCTTATTGACATTCAAAAGTCCTACGACAACGGGACAAAGGCCCTGAAGGGGGTCAACCTGCGCATCGACGACGGGGAATTTGTCTTTCTGGTGGGCCCTTCCGGCTCCGGAAAGTCTACGATTCTGAAGCTCATCACCGCCGAAATCGCGCCCACCGGCGGGCGGCTGATGGTCAACGGCTACAATCTGAACAACATCCGGCCCCGGCAGGTGCCCTACATGCGGCGCACCCTGGGGGTCATCTTCCAGGATTTCCGGCTCATTGAGAAAAAGACGGTGCGGGAGAACCTGACCTTTGCCATGCGGGCGGTGGGGGCCTCCCCCCGGGAGATCCGCAAGCGTGTGCCCTACGTACTGGAGCTGGTGGGCCTGGACCAGAAGGGGGACCGCAAGCCCAACCAGCTCTCCGGCGGCGAGCAGCAGCGGGTGGCCATCGCCCGCGCCCTGGTGAACAACCCCCAGATGATCATCGCCGACGAGCCGACGGGCAATCTAGATCCCATGCGCTCCCTGGAGATCATGATGCTGCTGGAGCGCATCAACGAGCTGGGTACCACCGTGCTGGTGGTCACCCACGCGAAGGAACTGGTCAACCGCTTCTCCAAGCGGGTGGTGGCCATTGAGAACGGCAGGATCATCAGCGACGAGACGGGCGGGTATTACAACAATGAGACAACGATATGATTTCGGCTATTTCCTCTCCGAGGGCTTCCACAGCATCTTCACTCACGGCTTTATGTCCTTCGCCGCGGTTTGTATGATTATCTGCTGCCTGCTCATCATGGGCTCCTTTACCCTGGTGGCGGTGAATGCGGAGAACATGTTCAGCGATCTGGAGGCCGAGAACCAATTCACGGCGTACATCGACGAGAGCCTCACCCAGGAGGAGGCCAAAGCCCTCCAGGACGACATCGAGGCGGTGCCCAACGTGGCCCGGGCGGAATTCATGACCAAGGAGCAGGCCCAAGAGGAGTTTGAGGCCGATTATGAGGGCAACGAGCTGTTTGACGGCCTGCCCTCCGATGTGTACCGGGACCGGTTCCACGTCTATCTGGACGACATCAGCAAGCTGACTGAGACAGAGAACGCGGTAAAAGAGGTAACCGGCGTGGCCAAGACTAAATCAGCCCCCGAGATCGCCGAGGGCTTCACCGTCATCCGCAACATCGCCGGGGCGGTGGCCGTGATCCTGGTGGTGATCCTGTTGGCGGTGAGCCTGTTTATTATCGCCAACACCATCAAGCTGGCCACCTTCAACCGGCGGGAGGAGATCGCCATCATGAAGATGTGCGGCGCCACCAACGCCTTTGTCCGCTGGCCCTTCGTCTTTGAGGGCCTGATCCTGGGGCTGGTGGGTGCGGTGGTGGCCTTCTTCCTCCAGTGGGGCATCTATGTGCTGGTGGGCAGCGCCATCAGCGGCTCGGACACCATCTCCCTGATCACCGTGCTGCCCTTCCAGCCCATGGCTTTACGGGTGCTGGGCGTGTTCGTCCTCACCGGCTTCGTCATCGGCGCGGGCGGCTCGGTGCTGGCCATCCGCAAGTTTCTGCAGGTATAACGGCAGCGGCAAAAGGAGGCTTCCATGGCGTTTGACAGATCCCTTCGGCGGGCGGCATGCGCCCTGCTGACGGCCGCGCTGCTGGTTCCCGCCTGGGGCGGGCTGGCCCGGCAGGTGCGGGCGGCGTCCCAGAGCGAGATCGACGCGCTGAAGGCCGAGCAGGCGGAGAGCCAGGCCCGGCAGGAGGAGCTGAAGGAGCAGTTGGCCGGCGTGAAAGAGGACCAGGCGGCCGCCCAGCAGAAGCGGCAACTCCTACAGCAGCAGTTAGAGGCCATCAATGCCGAGCTGGACAGCATCGACGCGCAGATCTCCTACTATGACGGTGAGATCGCCCAGAAAGAGGCAGAGCGCAGGGAGGCGGAGGCCAAAGAGCAGGCCCAGTATGAGCTGTTCTGCGAGCGGGTGCGCGCCATGGAGGAGGAGGGGACGGTATCCTATTGGTCCATCCTCTTTAACGCCGAGAACTTCTCCGACATGCTGGACCGCCTGGCGGACATTGACGCGGTGATGGACTACGACAACCAGGTCATGGAGGAGCTGACCGCGGCCCGGCAGGAGCTGGAGCGGCTTCAGGCGGAGCTGGAGCGGCTTCAGGCGGAGCTGGAGAGCGCCCGCGCGGAGGAGCAGGCGGCCAAGGACCAGCAGGAGGCCAAGAAGGCGGAGCAGCAGGCCAAGGTGGCGGAGGCCCAGAAGCTGCTGGACCAGATCAATGCCGACGCGGCAGAGCTCAACCGCCAACTGGACGACGAGATGGAGGGCGCGGCGGAGATCCAGGCGGAGATCGCCCGGAAGCAGAAGCAACTGGAGGAGGAGCGCCGGCAAAACAATGTCACCATCGACTCGGAGACCAACTACCTGTGGCCGCTGCCCGGCTACTACCGGCTGACCTCCCTGTTCGGCTACCGCATTCACCCCATCACCGGCAAGGCCCACAGCCATACCGGCATCGACATCCCCGCCCCCGGCGGCACCCCCATTCAGGCCTGCAAGAGCGGACAGGTGGTCACCTCCGCCTACCACTACTCCTACGGCAATTACGTGGTCATCGACCACGGCAACGGCAACTCCACCCTCTACGCCCACATGAGCTCCCGGGCGGTGAGCGAGGGGCAGATGGTGTCCCAGGGCCAGACCATCGGCTATGTGGGCACCACCGGCAGCTCCACGGGCAACCACCTGCACCTGGAGGTGCGGGACAACTACACCCGTGTGGACCCGGAGAGCAAGTTCCCCAGCCTGAGCCTGACCCACCCCTGGTAACGTCCGGGCGCGGCTGCGCCGTTTTGCTGCAACAAGTTCGCCCGCCGCGCGCGGGCATGGCCCAGAGGCGGGCGGAGGCATCGGCCTCCGCCCGCGCTGGCTTTTCTGGAAAGGATCTGATCCCGTGCGAAACAAGCGCTTTTCCCTGGCCCAGCTTCTGCTGGCCATTGCACTCACCGCCGCTGCCGTGCTGGGCTGCGGACTCCTGGCCGTCCGCGCCTGGATGGGGGAGGGCGGGCGTTCCCTGGTGGAGGGGCTGCGGCTGGTCAACACCCTCTTTGTGGGGGAATATGACGAGACGGAGGTGGTGGACGCCGCCCTGGAGGGCATGGTGTCCGGCCTGGGCGACCGCTGGAGCTACTACCTGACGGCTGATGAGCTGGAGGCCCAGAACCAGCGCCGCACCAACCAGTATGTGGGGGTTGGGATTACCGTCAACCACACACGGGAGGAGGGACTCTATATCCTCGCGGTGGAGGCCGGGGGCCCTGCCGAGGCGGCTGGGTTGGAAGCCGGGGAGGTCATTACCGCTGTAGACGGCGTCTCCCTGGCGGGAGAGGCCCGCTATGAGGGTGCGAATCTCATCCAGGGGGAGGCGGGCACCACCGTCACCCTGGAGGTGCTGGGGGAGGACGGGGCGGCCCGCACCGTGGAGGTGGAGCGGGCCGAGCTGGAGACCGATCCGGTGGAGAGCCGGATGCTGGAGGGAAAGGTGGGCTATGTGCGCCTGCTCAACTTCTACGACCACAGCGCCCAGCGGCTGGAGGAGGCCGTCACCCAGCTCCAGGAGCAGGGGGCGGAGGCGCTGGTCTTTGACATGCGGGACAACGGCGGCGGCTACCTGAGCCAGCTCACCGACATGCTGGACTTCCTGCTGCCCGAGGGGCCCATCTTCATCAGCCGCGACCGGGCGGGACACGAGGAGATCACCAACTCCGACGCGGACTGTGTGGAACTGCCCATGGCGGTGCTGGTCAACGCCAACACCTACTCCGCCGCTGAGTTCTTCGCCGCCGAGCTCCAGGAGCAGGGCGCGGCGGTGATCGTGGGGGAGCCCACCAGCGGCAAGGGCTACTCCCAGCAGACCTTCCCTCTGCCCCACGGCGGCGCCGTGGCCATCTCCACCGGCGCCTACTTCACCGGAAGTGGCGCCTCCCTTATCGGCACCGGCCTGAACCTGGACGCGGAGGTATACAACACCGGAGCGGAGGATACTCAATTGGCCGCCGCGCTGGAATTGCTGAAAATCCGGTAAAAAAGTCTTGACTGTAAACCCACTTGATACCCTACCGTGGAGACAAGGAGGCGAGCAGAATGACGATCGGTGAGCTGGAGACCAGCTTGGGCATGACCCGCGCCAACATTCGCTTTTAGGGAAGGGATAAAACCCCACCGGCGAAGCCGGTGGGGTTCAGTCTTTGGCAAAAGTCGTTAGATCCAACGTGAAAGGGAACCCGGATGGTTCATCTCCGCATCAGGAGCCGCAGCAAGCGGCGGTCGTGCTCCGAATCGCCCTGCGGGGCGGTTTTTCACACGATCCCTCCCTCCGAATGTTTAACAGGAGGGTTTATCGACAGTATCTTAATACGATTGCGGAGCGCTTTGCCCCTCTGCCGCCCGGCGGACAGGCGGCGTGGGGAGGCTGGGCTCTCTCTGCCCGGCCAGCAGAAAGCCGCTGGTCAGGGCGGTGAGGGGAGCCACAGTCACCAGACCGAAGGAACCCACGATGGTGTGTATGATTTCTGAGGCGACATACTTGTAGTTGAGAATGTTATAGAGGGGAGTGCCCTGGGCCATAAAGACCATGAGCAGGGCCACGTAGCCGCCGGAGTAGGCCAGCAGGAGGGTGGTTGTCATAGTGCCCATGGCCGCCCGCCCCACATTCATACCGGAGCGTACCGCCTCCCAGCGGGAGATATCAGGGCGCTTTTTCACTACCTCGTTGACCGCAGATGTGATATCCACCGCCAGATCCATCACCGCGCCGGAGGAGCCGATGAAGATCGCCGCCATAAAGATCTGGGTCAGGTTGAGATCCTGATATCCGGAGTAGAGCAGACTCTCCGAGTAGGACATAACGGCCCCGTGGATCTGAAACAGGTCGGTAAACACAATGCCCAGCACACATGTGACCAGTATACCCAGGAACGCACCCGACACGGCGGCGGCGCACCGCCGCTCGAAGCCGTAGACCAGGGCGATGATCAGCAGGGTGAGGGCCAGAGTAACCGCCAGGCCGACCAGGATGGGGTTCCAGCCCTTGAGGTAGAGGGGCACCAGAACCTTCCACAGCATCAGCACCGTCAGCACGAAGGAGACGATGGCCCGCACGCCGGTACGCCCGGCGAAGAGGATCAGGAACACGGCGAAGACGGCGGCCAGCAGAGCCTCCTTGCCGATGCGGTAGTGGTCGGTCATGGTGACGGAGAGAATCTCGTCCCCCTGGTAGCTGACCACCACCATGGCCTTGTCACCGGGGGCGAATAGCTTGTCCTGCTCCAGGGAGCCGTTGAGCATGTTGATGCCGGTGGCGGTCCGTCCCTGAAACCGGCCGCCCAGCAGCTCCAGAGTGCAGCGCTGCTCACCGGAGCGGACGAGCCCGGTGTCCACGATGGTGGAGTCGTCCACCGCCAGCACCCGGGCCGCGCAGCGGTCGGCCTCCTGGTACTGGACGGCCCCTTCATACCCGGTGGGGAGGAGGAGCAGCAGGGCGGTCAGCGCCAGGCAGAGCACGACGGGGACATAATAGCGGCGCTGGGCGGGGTCACGTAGAAAACGCATAGATGGATAAGTCCTTTCTGCGCCGAGGCGGATGGGGTCGGGAGACCCCATCCGCCTCGGCTGTATGGAAGTGGGAAAGCAGGGGTTAGGCTATGCCGAGCATGCCGGCCAGCTTGTGATAGATCTGAGTATTGTCGTAGTAGCCGTTGAACTGCCCGGCGTTAACACCGTGGGCCAGCACGGCCACGGGCAGGCCGGTGTGGCTGTAAGAGGTGAAGGAGATGCCGGACTTGTTGTTGATGATGTGGGTGAGGGTGACGCTCAGAGGCTCGTAGGTGCCGTAGAGCACGTATTCCTCCTGCTCGTACTGGCTGGCAGCGGTGCCGTTGACGCTCTTTTCGTAGGCGGCGCGGAGCTGTTCCAGCTCGTAGTCGGTGAGCACCAGCTTATCGCCCTCCTCGCCCTGGGGCTTGAGGCCGAAGAGCGCCTCCACATCCTTCAGGACATCCTCAAAGGAGGTCTTGTCCTCCTTGTACCTGGACACGTAGTCGCTGTCGAACTTGGCGTAGGAGATCTTCTGGCTCTCCAGCAGATCCAGATAGGTGTCGTAGTCGGTGCCGGCAAAGCCGATGGTGAGGCCGCCGGTTTCGTGGTCGCCGGTGACCAGGATCAGGGTCTCATCGGCGTGCTCCTTGGCGAAGTCGATGGCCACCTGTACTGCATCGGCCAGGGCCTGCGTGTCGTGGATGGTGGAGGCGGCGTCGTTGGCGTGGCAGGCCCAGTCGATCTTGCCGCCCTCGCACGTCATAAAGAAGCCGTCCTTGTCCTGGGAGAGCACCTCAATTCCCTTTTCCACGTAGTCGGCCAGGGCCCACATGTCGTCGGTGCGGTCGATCTCGTAGGCCATGGCGTCGCTGTCGGCCAGGTGCTCGTCGATGATTACCACCGGGCCGCCGGTGACCTGCTCGGCCTCAGCCTGGGTCTTGACCACATGATAGCCCGCCTTTTCCGCCAGGGCGTACAGATCGGCCTGATCTCCCTCGGCGCCGGTGGGCTTGAGCAGGCCGCCGCCGGCGAAGTACTCAAAGCCGGAGTCGATGAGCTCCAGGCCGATGTCGTAGTAGTCATTACGGCTGGCCTGGTGGGCATAGAAGGCGGCAGGGGTGGCATGGTTGAGGTTGACGGAGGTAATGACGCCCACCGAATAGCCCTTCTGGGCGTGGAGCTGTTCGGCAATGGTTTCGTAGGAAATGGTGCCGGTTTCGTCCACGTTGATGGAGCCGGAGTAGGTCTTGTAGCCGGTGGAGATGGAGGTGGCGGTGGAGGCGGAGTCGGGGGCAAAGGAGTTGGAGTCATAAGTCACGGCGGAGCCGGCGGCCTCAAAGTTCATGAAGTTGAGGTACTCGGGACCGTCCAGGATGGCTCCGCCGTTGTCGTCCAGGCTGGGCTGGGCCTGCCGATAGTCGGCGTCGTTCAGCGCACCCAGGAAATCGGATGTGGACTGGATCTGGGGATAGCTCATGCCGTCGCCAATGAAGAGAAACACGTATTTGGGGGCTTTGACGGTGGAGCCGGTGGTGGAGAGAGACTGAACCTCGGCGGCAGGCGTGGGGGTGGGATCGGGCGCGGCGGCCGTGGGATTGCCGCAGGCAGCCAGGGCCATGCCCAGCGTCAGGGCGGCCGTGGACAGGGCCAGGGGACGCTTCCAATTCATTCTGATTCCTCCAAAGTTATTTTGATGCGCTCGGTACGCTGCCATGATAGCGGATAGATTGGGGAGTGCGCTATCAGCGTGGTGTAAAACAAGCTAAACTCTTTGTAAGATATCGTAAAGGAAAGGTGAGGCGCGGGGGTTGACAAGCGGCGGAACCGGAGTGATAATCAGAGGGCGGAACGAAAAACACGGCCCGGTTGGTAGTCCGGGCGCGGTCCGGGGGAGCGTCCCGCCCCCGGGACCGTCAGTAACCTGCCTCCTTGGTTGTCCGCGCTCCGCGCAAGACCTATATTTAAGGAGGACAACTTCATATGGAATGCGGCTATGCGAGGCTGACGGTCTGGTTTGCCGACCCCTTCTGGGTGGGCGTGTATGAGCGGGAGGCGGAGGGGCGCCTGGAGGTGTGCCGCCATACCTTTGGCGCCGAGCCGAAGGACGGAGAGGTTTGGCAGTGGCTCCTGTCGGCGTGGCGGGGCCTGGACTTTAGTCCAGCGGTAGAGGCGCCCCGGCGTCCATCTGGCCGGGAGAATCCCAAGCGGGCCCGGCGGCAGGCGCGGAACCGTCCAGAGAAAACCGGCGCCGGCACGAAGGCCCAGCAGGCCCTCCAGCTCCAGCGGGAGGCGCGCAGGGCGGAACGGGCGCAGCGGCATCGCCAAAGGGACGCGGCGGAGGAGGAGCGCAGGTTCCGCCTCCGCCAGGAGAGAAAGAAGGAGAAGCGCCGGGGGCACTAACCCCCGGCGCTTCCTATATCCTCCGCCCGCATAAACCGGGCCCCGGCGCATATCCTGTTCCCGAGGTGATGGGGTTGGTGGGAATTGTGGCGCTGGAGGAGCGACGGGGCCGCCGCCCGGTGGTGACGGAGGAGCGGGTGCTGGGCCTGCGCAGTCTGCGGGTGTCTGGAGGGACAGGGGCTGCGGAGTGTGGACCCGGAGCCCTTCTGCCAGGCTATCGCCGTCCCCCTGGCCCTGGCCGCGCTCCGGCGGGCGGGCATACTGCGGGTGCGGGCCACTGTGGCCCTGTCCGGCCCCCGGGTGAGCCGGCCGCTGTTTGCTGCGGCGGAGCGCCTGTGTCCCCAGGTGCGCCATCTGGTGGTGGATGTGCCCGGCGAGGGGGAGGAACTGGCGGCGTGGCTGCGGGAGGAGTATGGCGCGGCGGTGCTGCGGCCCGGCGGGGCGGCCCCCGACGTGACCCTGGCCTTCGGCCCGGGCGGGGAGGAGAGGGGAAGGGTGCTCCGGCTGTACGGCCCCGCGCCCGGGCTGGCCGGCCTGCGCCCCATACCGGAG
>OMGQ01001572.1_pt1 | contig 12646 bp, 9 predicted proteins | sample 1646071 | NCBI WGS metagenome assembly OMGQ01 (sample SAMN05578585, study PRJEB25193) | human gut metagenome | biome: Human Microbiome; feature: human-associated habitat; material: feces | host: Homo sapiens | place: USA:Birmingham | reverse complement strand
ACCTCCCCGGTCTTGTAGTTGTACACCAACACCGCCCCGTTTTTGCCCCCCAGGGCATTGTAGGCGGCGGCACAGGCGTTTTGGTCCACTGTTAAGGAGATATCGCTGCCCATGCGGTTAAAAAAGGTGTCGTTCAGGCCGGTGATGAGGTTGTAGCCAGAGAGCTTTCCCCGCATGGTGGACTGCACACTGGTGGAGATATACCCGTAAGGGTCCCCCACCGTGTGAAGCAGGGAGCGGCGCACCGTCTCATCCGGGCTGTAGATCCGGGCCCCCTCCTGGGTGGTGGCCAGCAGGTTGCCGTTCCGGTCGGTAATGTCCCCCAGGGTGACCGTGGAGTTTTCGGAATTCAAATGCCCGTTATAGGGCTGCATGGCCCATTGGCCCCCGTGCAAAAACAGGTTTACCAGCAGGTAGCCCAGCCCGCCCAAAAAGGCGGCCAGCAGCAGGTAAAGCACCATCGAGCGGAATCCAGTTGTGCGCATGGGTCAGGCCTCCCTTCTGGAATGGCGGCCCCCTCTAGAGCGGGAGGGCGCCGCGGTCTTTCCCCGGCGGGGCGGGGCGGGCTCCTGCACAGGAACCCCTCGGCCCCGGCTGGGGGGTTGGGCATAGTCCTGGCGCAGGCTCTTCCGGCTGGCCCGGCGGGCGGCGTAGGTGCGCTCGTCACTGGCCTTCAAAAAGGCCATCATCCCCCAGACGGAGATCAGGCTGGAGCCGCCGGAGCTGATAAAGGGCAGGGTCACGCCGGTAAGGGGCAGCACGTCTGTGGCGCCATACACATTCAGCGCCGTTTGGAACATCAGCATCCCCGCGGCGGCGCAAGCCGCGATGGAGAAAAAGGTGGAGCGGCTTCTGGTCACGTCGCTGCGGGCGTAGAAAATCCACAGCACAAAGGCCAGCAGCACCACCAGGCCCAGAAGCAGGCCCTGTTCCTCGCACAGCAGGCCAAAAACCAAATCGCTGTCCGCGGCGGGGACGCTGCCCATATAGCTGCTTCCCAGCCCCAGGCCGAACAGGCCGCCGCTGGCCAGGTAGGTCAGCACCCGGGTCTGCTGGTAGCCCACGCCGTTAACATCCTCCCACACGTGGCCCCAGCCCATAAAGCGGTCCAGCACATAGGGCTTTACCGTCAGAACCACCAGCACCGCCAGCACCGCCCCAGCCAGCACCAGGGCGATGGTGCGCACGCTACCGGAACGCATGAAGGCGATGATGAGGAAGGTGGCGAACAGGATCAGCGCCATGCCGAAGTCCGGCATCAAGGCCAGCAGGCCAATGCAGGCGCCGGTGAAAATCAAGAACTCGCCGATGTTCTTTTTGGTCTGCAAGCGGTCCAAGGTGGAGGTGCCCACAAAGATAAAGGCGATTTTCACAAACTCCGAGGGCTGCACGCTGAGGGGCCCAATGCGAATCCAGTTGGTAGAGCCCCCCGCGTTGGTGCCGATCAGCAGCGTCAGGGCCAATAGGCCGATGGCCCCCAGGCCGATCCACAGGCGGCACTTGGCCACCCGCTCCATGTCGTTCATAAACCAGATCATGAAGCAGAACAGCAGAGTGCCCAGCAGCATGGCGGCAATCTGGGTGGTGACGCCCTGGATATCATAGGCGGAAAGCAGCTGGATGCCGATGCCCGAAAGCAGGTACGCTACGGTCTCAATCTCAAAGCTGACCCGGTGCATCACGCCGATGGAAAAGATATACAGGCCCCAGCCCATCACCAGCACTGCCCCGAAGGGGATGAACTGCTCGGGGTGGAGCTCCCCGTCCATGCACAGGCCCTGCAAAGCCACCAGCAGCAAGGTGAAGGTGGCCGCCAGCATCAGCCGCAGGGGGGAGGCCGCCTCCCGGGAGAAGCCGGTGAAGATGCGGCGGCGCTCCCGGGGCTGGGCGTCGGTGTTCCACAGGGTCAGGGTGGTGGCGCCCATGGTCACCCGGTCGCCAATGTTCACCAGTTTCCGGTCCTGGATCTTCTTGCCGTTGACGTATACGCCGGACTTAGAACCCGTGTCGCAGATAAACCAGCCCTCGTCCCGGCGCAGCAGCACCGCATGGTCCCGGCTGGCGGAGGGGTCCGGCAGGTAGATGTCGCAGCTGCGGCTGCGGCCGATCGAGTTTTCCCAGTACAGCACGGGGAAGTGCGTGCCGGTCGCCGCATCCTCCAGCATGATGACAGGGTCCTTGCGGCGCTGGCCCTTTTTGAAGGAGGTGTACGAGCGCCAGATGACGTACAGTGCGATGATCGGCGTGACGGCCCGCACCGCGAGCAGAAACGTCGATAAAAGGCTGGAGTTCAGCACGCGCACGAGAATGTTTTGTATCGTTTCGAGCATAAGCGGCTCCTCTCTCAGTCGCGGATCTCGGCGATCTCCCCGGCGCGCTTATAGATGCTGAAGCCCGGCACGAAGCCGCGCACCATCGAAAGCGGGTAGATGCGCGCGCCCCGGCCCACAACGGTGCCCGGGTTCAGAACGCTGCCGCAGCCCACCTCCACGCCGTCGCCGAGCATGGCGCCGAATTTACGCATCGCGGTTTCCACGCGTTCGCCGTCTGCGAGGATTGTGACCGGAGAGTGGTCCTGCTTGAGGTTCGAGGTAATCGCGCCGGCGCCGGTATGCGCCTTGTAGCCGAGAATCGAATCGCCAATGTAGTTGTAGTGCGGGGCCTGCGCGCCGTCGAACAAAATCGCGTTTTTGATCTCCGTCGAATTGCCGACGACGCAGCCCGCGCCGATCAGCGCGTTGCCGCGGATGAACGCGCCGGGGCGCACCTCGGTGTTCGGGCCGATGATCGCCGGGCCGGCGATGTAGATGTTCGGGTAGAGCTTCGCGCTTTTGGCGACCCAGATGTTTTCGCCGCGCAGCTCGTATTCCTCGGGGGAAAGCGTTTTGCCCAGCTCCACGATGAACGCGCCGATCAGCGGCAGAGCCTCCCACGGGTAGGTGAGGTTTTCGAGCAGCGGGCGCGCCATCGTGTTGCGCAGGTCGTACAGGTTCTGAATGGTCATATTTTCTTTCATGGTTCGGACCCTCCTGTTTTCAACTGAATATGTAGATTGAATGGATGCTTTTTTACAAAACAACAAAACACCATTCTGATTATAGACCAATTCCCCGCGCATTTCCAGTCTGCGCGGGGAATTTTAAGGGTTTGTTAATTTTTTATGGGAGGCGGTGGCGTTTAGAGCTTTGCCGTGCCCATCAGAAGCTCGAGCAGGTGCACGGCTTCGGCGCCGCCGGTCCGCAGCCCCTGCGTGCAGCGGTTGCAGTAGGTGACGGCGAGACGCTCGGTGATTTTTTCAGCCTGTTCGCGCATGATCGCCGTCTCGAGGGCGGCGGGCATCTCCCAGATCGGTTTGCCGCCCTGTGCCGCGACCTGTGCCCTGAGTACCGGAGATTTCGGCTCGGCATGCAGACTGCCGCAGAAATCGGCCTTTTCGCGGTTCCGCTCGAGCTCGACGACCTCGACGCGCATTTTGCGCAGCAGGCTGCGCACGGCTCCGTGAATTTCAGAGTGCGCCCGGTCGCGCCAGCAGTCCTGCAAATTTACGCACAGGCCGCTGTAGTCGGGCGGCAGAAAATCCGCGGCGCCGTCGAGGTATTCCCACAGGCTCCGCGTCTGCATATGATCCTCAAGCACCTCGCGGCAGGCCTGACAGAAATAGACGGCGGTGTCGTCTGCGGCGCGCGGCGTCTTGTCCGTGCGGCAACAGCCGGCGGTGGGCATGCGCGCCTGCATCCAGCGCCGCAGGCGCTTTGCGGCTTCGGGGCTGGCCTTTGTGAAATTGCAGCTCGGGAAGTAAATGTCCATGGCCGCACCTCAAAGCTGCGCCATGTTCTGCAAGGCGCGCACGGCGATCTCCATGTACAGCGTGCCGTTGTTCGGGTCAAAGCTGCCGAGCGTGCGCCGGTCCCATTCCTCGCCCGAAAGCGAATCGGCCGCCCAGAGGAACTGCGCGAAGGGCTTGCCGCGGAATTCGGCGGCGGCCGCCATCGAGGCGCATTCCATCTCGACGACAGAGCAGCCTTGCTTCAGGCGCTTTTCCACCTTGCCGCGCGTCTCGCGGTAGGGGGCGTCGGTCGTCCACGTCTTGGTGCGCACGAACGGCACGCCGAGCGCTTCGAGCGCCGCGCACACCGCGTTCACACAGACGGGGTCGAGCGCGATCTCCTCGGCGGGCGGCAGGTAGTGGTACGAGGTGCCCTCGTCGCGCACGGCGGCCTCAGGCACGAGCAGGTGCCCGGCCGTGACCCAGTGGTCGAGCGCGCCGCAGCAGCCGAACGCAAGGAACTGCTGCACGCCCATCGCGTACGCCTCCTCGACGATACCCGCGGCGCTCGGCCCGCCGACCGGCATGTTGACGAGCGCGAACGGGAAGCCGTCCGCCGAAACGCAGCGGTAGATCGGCATCGCGCCCATGCAGCTCTTGAAGGCCGCGATCTGCGGGCTGCCGGTGCGCGCCACGTAGTCATCCACAATTTTCTGCGAGAAAGCGCCGACCATGCCGCGAGGCATATTCGGAACCATCTCAACGGTCTGGTTCGGGTTGATGACGGCAATTCTCTCGGGGTCAAAGTCTGTGTGCAGCATAGTCGGTCAGCTCCTTTTTGGATATTTTGTATACTGTAGCACAGCCGCGCCGGCAAGTCAAGCGATGCGCCGCATTTTCCGCAAAAACGGCGCTGCTCAGCCGCCGCGCCGCCGGAACAGGCAGACCCACATGAATTGCAGGCCCTGTATGGTGCCCGGAACGCCGCCGCGGGAAAAATCGGCAAGCGCGCGGCTGTCTGCCGAAAAAAATCCGGGTTTTGCCCTGCACAGCCGCGCGATGCCCCTTGCATTTCAGCGGCGCGCATGGTAAAATAGTTGCAAAGACAACTAAAGGCGGGCGTGTGCCCGCGGGGCAAAGGAAGGGTTTGTATTGAAACGACTGGCTGTCTATCTGAAGCCGTTCATTCCGCGGATGAGCGTGGGCTTCGGCATCAAGGCGGGCGGCACGCTGGTGGAGCTCGCGATCCCGTGGATTCTCTCTTTCATCATCGATGACCTGATCCCGCTCGGCGAGATCGGCCCGGTGTGCGTGTGGGGCGTGCTGATGATCGTCTGCTCGCTGCTCGCGTGGGCCGGCAACATCGTGGCGAACCGCATGGCCTCCGCCGTCGCGCGCGACTGCACGCGGCAGATCCGGCACGACCTGTTCCGGAAGATCTCGTATCTCTCCGAGCGGCGCGTCGATGAGTTTTCGATCCCGTCGCTGATCTCGCGCATGACGAGCGACACCTATGTGTTGCACCAGACCGTCGGCATGATCCAGCGCCTCGGCGTGCGCGCGCCGATCCTGCTCGTCGGCGGTGTGGTCGTCACGCTGACGCTCGACCCCGTGCTGACGCTGATCATGGTCGCGACGCTGCCGGTCGTCGGCGCGGTCACGTTTTACGTCTCGCGCAAGGGCACGCGGCTCTTCAAGACCGTGCAGAAGGCCTCGGACGGCATGCTGCGCGTCGTGCGCGAAAACGCCGCCGGCGTGCGCGTGATCAAGGCGCTCTCGAAATCCGCCTACGAGCGCGGCCGCTTCAAGCGCGTCAACGACGACCTGACCGAGAAGGAGCGCACCGCCGAAAAGACGATGGCGCTGATCAACCCGGTGATGAGCCTGCTTTTGAACCTCGGCATCGTCGCGGTCATCGTGGCGGGCGGCGTGCGCGTCAACAACGGTACGACCGAGATCGGCAAGATCATCGCGTTTATGAACCTGTTCACAATCGTGCTGAACGCCTTGATGGCGATCAACCGCATGTTCACGATGCTGTCCCGCGCGGCGGCCTCTTCGGCCCGCGTGCTCGAGGTGCTCGACACGCCGGTCGAGCTCTTTGAAACGGAGCCGCGGTATAGCTTCCTGCCCGAAAACGCGCCGCATATCGCGTTTAAAAACGTCACGTTCCGCTACAGCCGCGGCACGTTCGCCGTGCGCGGCCTCAATTTTTCGCTGCGGCGCGGCGAGACGCTCGGCATCATCGGCGCGACCGGCGCGGGCAAATCGACGGTGATCCGCGCCCTGATGCGCTACTACGACGTTTCGGAGGGCTCCATCGAGATCGACGGCGTAGACATCCGCGACTATGCGACGACCGACCTGCGCGCGAAATTCGGCGTCGTTTTCCAGAACGACACCCTGTTTAAGGATACGATCCGCGAGAACATCCGCCTCGGCCGCAGCCTTTCGGACGAGGCGCTGCTCGAGGCCGCGCGCCGCGCGCAGGCGCTCGACTTCATCCAGGCGCAGGGCGGGCTGGATGCGCCGGTCGCCATCAAGGGCGCGAACCTTTCGGGCGGGCAGAAGCAGCGGCTGCTGATCGCCCGCGCCTTGGCCGGCAGCCCGGAGATCCTCGTGCTGGACGATTCCTCGAGCGCGCTCGACTACAAAACGGACGCGCGCCTGCGCGAGGAGATCCGCCTGCACTATGCGTCGGCGACGAAGATTATCGTCGCGCAGCGCGTCAGCTCGATCATGCACGCGGAGAAGATCCTCGTCATGGAAAACGGCCGTGTCATCGGCATGGGCACGCACGACGAGCTGATGGAGACGTGCCCGCTCTACAGGGAGATCGGTGAATCGCAGATCGGCGACCGGCGGCCGGAAGCCGCCGCCGGGAAGGGGGTGCTGGCGTGAAAGAGAAAACCAAGATGAAAAAGACCGCGATCCTCTCGCGCCTGCTGCCGTACCTGCTGCAGTACCGGCTGCTGCTTCTCGCCTGCATTCTGCTGACGGTTGGCGGCAATCTGCTTGCGCTCGCGGGCCCGTACGTCTCGGGCCTTGCGATCGACGCGATGGAGCTCGGCACCGGCCGGGTCGATTTCTCGAGCGTCGGGTTTTATTCGGCTCTGATGGTGCTCCTGTACATCGCCTCGGCCGTGCTGTCCTACGCGCTGACAAGGCTCATGATCGTCATCAGCCGCCGGGTCGTCAACACGATGCGGCGCGACGTGTTCAACAAGCTTACCGAGCTGCCGGTCGGCTATTTCGACACGAACCAGACCGGCGACATCCTGAGCCGCATCTCCTACGACATCGACACGATCAACACCTCGCTTTCAAACGACCTCGTGCAGGTCTTTGCGAGCGTTGTAACGGTGGTCGGTGCGCTCGCGATGATGCTTGCGATCTCCCCGGTGCTCGTGCTCGTCTTTGCCGTCACGGTGCCGCTCTCATTCGTGCTCACGAAAAAGATCACGGGCTTCACGCGCCCGCTGTTCCGCAGGCGCTCGGCAAAGCTCGGCGAGCTGAACGGCTTCGTGGAGGAGATGATCAGCGGCCAGAAAACGCTCAGGGCCTACAGTCAGGAGGAGAATACGATCGAGAAGCTCGACCGCCAGAACGACGAGACCGTCGAGGCGTACTATAAGGCGGATTACTACGGCAGCTTGGTCGGCCCCTCGGTCAATTTCGTCAACAATCTTTCGCTTTCGCTCGTCAGCTTCTTCGGCGCGGTGCTGTATCTCGGCGGTTCGATCTCCATCGGCAATATCTCGTCTTTCGTGCTGTATTCGCGCAAGTTCAGCGGCCCGATCAACGAGGTCGCGAACATTATCGGCGAGCTGCAGTCGGCCTTTTCGGCGGCGGAGCGCGTGTTCCGCCTGCTCGACGAGCCGCCCGAGCCGGCCGACGCGCCGGACGCCGCCGACCGCAAGGCTGTGGACGGCGAGGTCGAGCTTTCGCACGTGAGCTTCGGCTACACGCCCGACCGGCAGATCATCAAGGATCTTTCGCTCCGTGTGCCGAAGGGCGCGCTGGTCGCGATTGTCGGCCCGACGGGCGCCGGCAAGACGACGATCATCAATCTGCTCATGCGCTTTTACGACGTGGACAGCGGCGAGATCCGGCTGGACGGCTGCCCGGTGCGCGGGCTGACGCGCCGGAGCCTGCGGCTCAATTACTCGATGGTTTTGCAGGACACGTGGCTGTTCAGCGGCACGGTGTTCGAGAACATCGCCTACGGCAGCGAGACGGCCACGCGCGCCGATGTGGAGCGCGTCTGCCGGGCGTGCGGCATCCACGAGTACATCATGACGCTGCCCGAGGGCTATGACACCGTGCTCGACGACGACGGCTCGAACATCTCGAAGGGCCAGAAGCAGCTGATGACGATCGCGCGCGCGATGCTGCTCGACGCCTCGCTCCTGATCCTCGACGAGGCGACCTCGAACGTCGATACACGCACCGAGCTGCGCATCCAAGAGGCAATGCGCGCGCTGATGGCCGATAAAACCTGCTTTGTCATCGCGCACCGGCTCTCGACGATCCGCGGCGCCGACATGATCCTCGTCGTGCGCGACGGCGAAATCGTGGAGCGCGGCACGCACGACACGCTGATGCAGGCGGATACGTTCTACAAGCAGCTCTACGACGCGCAGTTCGCCTGACGCGCCGGGACGGGCGGCCTTCGCCGATATGGAGATGCGGCCCGCATGCAGCCCGAAAAAATACAAGTCTGAATAAAATCTTAACATTCTTTGAAACCGCTTGAAATTGCTGCCGCCGAAGCCTATAATTTTCGTGAATCACGGGAAAGGGGGCGAGGCGCATCAAGCGGTTTCACGCGTTTATTCGGAACAATCGGGCCGTGCTCGGCTGTCTGCTCGGCGCGCTGGGGCTCGACCTTCTGATCGAGCTGCTTTACCGCCAGAGCCTTTCCGGCCTCTGGGCGTATCTTTCGGCGCGGCCCGTCGCCTTTCTCGTCAACGTGCTGATCCTCACGCTCTGCCTTTCGCTCAGCCTGTTTGCAAAGCGCAAGTGGTTCTGGGCCGTCTTGATCGGCGCGGTTTGGGCGGGGCTCGGCATCGCGAATATGTACGTGCTCAGCTACCGCGTTTCGCCGCTCTCGGCGATCGATTTTGCGATTCTGCAGCTCGATTGGTCGTTCATCGGCATTTACATGAGCGTGCCGGCGTTTGTTTTGGTCGTGGCCGCGGCGGTTCTGCTCGTGATCGGCCTCGTGCTCCTCTACCGGCGGTCGCCGAAAAGCCCGGTGCAGCCGCGGCGCGGGCTTTTAACGCTCTGCATCCTCCTGCTCTCCGTGGCGGTGCTGCCCGAGCTGCCGCTTGCCGCCGGCTTTGCGGGCAACGCGTATTCGGATGTGATCACCCTCACCGAGCGGTACGGCTTCGTTTACACCTTTTCGCGCAGCCTCATCGATTTCGGCATCGACCGGCCGGAGGATTACTCGGCCCGCCGCATCCACGCGATCGCTGAGGATGTGCTCAGCACCGAGACGAAAGCGCCCGAGGATGTGCCGAACATCATCTTTTTGCAGCTCGAATCGTTCTTTGACGTGAACCACCTCGAGGACGTCGTGTTTTCCGAGGACCCCGTGCCGTATTTCCGCACGCTGAAGGAAAACGGCCCGAGCGGCTTTTTCACGGCGCCGTCGGTCGGCGCGGGCACGGCGAACACCGAATTCGAGGTGATGACGCAGATGAACGTGCACGATTTCGGCACCGGCGAATACCCGTACAAGACGATTTTGCAGGACACCACCTGCGAATCGATCGCATACAATTTAAAGGAGCTCGGCCTTTCCGCCCATGTGCTGCACAACAACACGGCCACGTTCTACGACCGGGACAAGGTGTTCTCGAAGCTCGGGTTCGATTCGTTCACCTCTATCGAGTACATGAACGATGTCGAATACAACGAGATCGGCTGGGCTGAGGACGGCATTCTGACCGGCGAAATCCTCGACCTGCTCGATTCCACCGCCGCGCGCGACCTGATCTACACGATCTCGGTACAGCCGCACGGCGCGTACCCCGCGGAGAGCGAATCGGCTGAGATCGAGGTCGTTTCAGGCGTCGAGGACGAAGCGCTGCGCGGCGAGCTGGAATACTACGCGACGCAGCTTCGGGCGGTCGACGATTTCCTGCGCGCGCTGACCGAGGCGCTCGAGGCGCTCGGCGAGCCGGCCGTGCTCGTCGTCTACGGCGACCACATGCCGAGCCTCGAGATCGAGGAGAGCGCGCTCGACAGCGGAAACCTCTACACGACGGAGTACGCCGTGTGGGCGAATTTCCCGCTCGAGGCCGAGGACATGGACGTGAAGGCGTATCAGCTCGCGTCGCATGTGTTCGAGATGCTCGGCGTCAACAACGGTACGCTGACGAAATTCCACCAAATGAACGACTGGAGCGGCGCGTATGAAACGGAACTGCGCACGCTGCAGTACGACATGCTTTACGGCGACCGCGTGGTGTACGGCGGGGAGAACCCGTTTGCGGAGACGGACATGCGCTTCGGCACGCGGGACGTCGTGCTGCACCGCGCGTCGGTGCGCGGCGATACGCTGACGGCCTACGGCGAAAACTTCACGCCGTACAGCGTGATCTGTATCGACGGCAGGCGCGTGGAGACGGCGTTCGTCTCCGAAAACGAGATCACCTGCCCGGCGGACAGCCTCTCTCCGGACGCGCGTGTCTCGGTATGGCAGGTCGCCGAGGACGGCACGGCGCTCTCGAGCGCCGTCGTCTATGAGGAAAGCGGATAATAGAGCAGATATAGAATGAAAGTGAAGGATGCACCCAAAATGTCCCATGCTCCCGCTCGTAAGAGCCAAAAGGGAAAATACATAGGGCTTGAGTATTGAACAGATAAAATTTGCGGGAAACAGGTTATGACGGAAAAAGAAATTTGGAAAGCGTTTATTGCGGAAAACAATATAGATCATTGTGAATACGAGGCATGGTCTTTTGGAGCCGAAGCCGACTTGCTTGCAAAGTTAGTGGTTCAAGGGGAGAAAACGGCCACAGCTTCAGCCTATCCGTTATACGAGTTAGAAAATGAGCCGCTGCCCAAAGCCGGAGCGTATGATGTAAAGTAAAATTCTAAAGATGAAGCGGTTTGTATTATTCAGACGAAGAAGGTATATGTCGTGCCGTTTCATGCGGTAACCGCGGAACACGCATATAAGGAAGGTGAAGGCGATAAGTCCTTAGCATTTTGGAGGAAGGTGCATGAAAAGTTTTTCACAGAATGCTTAGAGGAAGTGGATCTGAAATTTACTTCGGATATGAAAGTGGTTTGTGAAGAATTTGAGGTTGTGTATAAAAGATAAATCCCAGTTTGTGCAAGGGATTGGGGCGTTTCCGGCAAGCAGGAATCTCTCCTGCTGCCGCAGACAAAGTGAATGATTCATGCGGAAAGGGCACCCCGTTCCTGTGAAAAATAAGGCTGTTTGCTCGGGGCAGCCTTATTTTTATGGGCCGAAAGACCCTGCGCGGTTTTGGCGTTAAGGCCGGCGCAGGGCGAAAAAGGCGCGGCAAATCCCGGAAAATTGCGGACGCTGCAAAGATTTGTGCCGGATGCGTTTCCTTTTCCGCCGGATTGTGATACAATAGCCTTGCTTTCAGCAGATTACAGATTCGTCCGGAAAGGAAGCGGATACAATGGATTTGGAAAGAATCGAACGGGCCGTGCGGGAGATCTTGCTCGCGGTCGGCGAGGACCCGGAGCGCGAGGGGCTTTTGGAAACGCCGTCGCGCGTCGCGCGCATGTATGCGGAGATCTTCTCGGGCCTGCACGCGGACCCGAAACAGCACCTGAAATTTTTTGACGCGGGCGGCCACGACGAGCTGGTGCTCGTGCGCGACATCCCGCTCTATTCCGTGTGCGAGCACCACTTGCTGCCGTTCATCGGCAAGTGTCACATCGCGTATATCCCAAAGGACGGGCGGATCATCGGGCTTTCGAAGTTCGCCCGCATTGTGGACTGCTTCGCGCGCCGCCCGCAGGTGCAGGAGCGCCTGACCGCGCAGGTCGCCGATTTCATCGAGGAAAACCTCGCGCCGCGCGGCGTGGCCGTGTTCATCGAGGCCGAGCACCTGTGCATGACGATGCGCGGCGCCCGTGCGGCCGGCGCGCTGACCAAGACCTCCGCGCTGCGCGGCTGCATGCGCTCGGAGGCGAAAACACGCAACGAGGTTATGCTGCTGCTCTCGAAATGAGCGGGGGAGTGAATATGGAAGAATTTTTCGCGGCGGGGAAGCGCTTCCCGCTGAACAGGACGTATGTAATGGGCATTTTGAACGTGACGCCCGACTCGTTTTCGGACGGCGGGCTCTATCTCGACCCGGCGGCCGCGGTGCGCCGCGCGCGGGAGATGGAGGCGCAGGGCGTCGACATCATCGACATCGGCGGGCAGTCGACGCGCCCGGGCAGCACGCGGATTTCGCCGGAGGCGGAGTGGGGCCGCATCGGGGCCGTCGTGCAGGCGGTCGCGGCGGAGACGCAGCTTGCCGTTTCGATCGATACGTTTTACCCCGCGGTTGCCGAAAAAGCGCTGCGGGCCGGCGCGCATATCATCAACGATGTGACCGGCTTTTCCGCCGAAATGTGGCGCGCCGTGCAGGGCACGGACTGCGGCTGCGTCGTCATGCACCCCGGCGACCCGGACGACCTCTCGGGCGGCCGGCGCGATATTTTGGAGACGGTGCGCGCGTTTTTCGAGGGGAAGGCCGCAGAGGCCGCACAATACGGTGTGGAGCGGCGCCGGCTGTGCTTTGACCCGGGCGTTGGCTTCGGCAAAACGCACGCCGAAAACCTCGAGCTGATTGCGAACCCGGACGCGCTGCGCGCCGCGGGCGCGGCGCTTTTGATGGC
>OMGQ01001571.1_pt1 | contig 12652 bp, 9 predicted proteins | sample 1646071 | NCBI WGS metagenome assembly OMGQ01 (sample SAMN05578585, study PRJEB25193) | human gut metagenome | biome: Human Microbiome; feature: human-associated habitat; material: feces | host: Homo sapiens | place: USA:Birmingham | reverse complement strand
AATCAGCAGTGGCATATTTATAATCTCCAACAAGCGGGTTCCTGCGGCTTGCAAACTGTACTCTTATCTGGTGATGTCTGCCGGTAATCAGATGTATTCTTACATGTGTAATGTCTTTAACTTCATCATAAGATATCACTTCATATTCAAGCTTTGAAAGCTTTGCTTCTTTATCATTAGCGGCGGTGTCTGCCGGAACTATGGCTGATGTGTTCGTTCTTCCATCTTTCTTTAAATAATCAACAAAAGTTCCTTTTGGTTCGGACAGTTTTCCACATATTAAAGCTTCATATTGTTTATTAAATCCGCCTTCCTTCTGCATTAGTGTGGAATACTTTGCTGCTGCAGACTTATTCTTTGCAATAAGCACAAGTCCCGAAACCGGCCGGTCAAGGCGGTTGATTATTGCTGCATATGCAGGCTTTCCCTGTGAAGCGTTGTAAGTCATAACTTCGCTTACAAGGTCCAAATCAAATCCTTTCGCACCCTGGGATAGCTGTCCTGCTGGTTTATTCACTATAATAATGTCTTTAGTTTCGTGTATTATATTAAGCATGGTTGTGTCCTTTTAACGTTTTTATTAAGAATACATGCGTTTTAATAATTAATCAACAACATTCGGCGAATAAATGTCCCAGCCATGCACACACTAATTAAACGATAAGTATTAGCAGGTGCGAGGTGGCATATGGGTGAAAATGTGTGGGATTTCAGGAAGCGGCTGACGCTTCTTTTGGCGAGTGCCGTTATTATTGCGGTGGTTTTCTTTATATTTAAAGTACTTTTCTATTATGTGTGGCCTTTCTTGCTTGCATTTTGTTTTGCGGTGCTGCTTCAGAAGCCGATAGTGGGGCTGGCGAAACTTTTAAGGGAGAAAAAGACGCTTGCTGCGAGTATAGTTGTAACAATGGTAACGCTTATTATTCTTTCAGTGCTGTTGTATGTCGGTTATATGGCGTTTCGCGAACTTAAAGATTTCATAGCCAATTTTGATGAGAATATTAACAGCCTTGATGGGCAGTTTAAGCTTGTATGCTGCCGTATTGATGGCTGGATTAAGTTGAAAGAAGGCTGCAGTTACGCATTTTTTGAAAAATGTAAAGGGATAATTATAGATGGAGACGGACAGCAGATGTTCTTTACAATTATGAGAAAACATTCTGTTCCGGTTATAACATGGTGCGTTATGGCGGTTGCCGGACTTGTGGTGTGCTTTATTGGAACGGTATATTCGGCGGCTGGAATTGAGAAGGACAGAAGCTGGCGGGAGAACACTATATTTAAGGACGAAGTCGGGGCGGTGCATGTGGGGCTTCGCAATTTGATAAATGTATATTTCAGGGTGCAGCTTATTATAATGTCGATAAATATTGTGGTGTGTTCAACAGCATTTTTAATGATAGGCAATCCATATGCGATTCTTCTTGGTGTGCTGACTGGGATTATTGACGCACTTCCGATATTTGGTACGGGAACGGTACTGATACCGTGGGCTGTGGGAAGCCTGCTTTTCGGACATGTGAAAAATGCGGTGATTCTTGTGGTGTTGTATATTGTCACATATTTTGTGAGGGAGATTATGGAGTCAAAATGTATGGGTGACAGAATGGGAATTGCGCCATTTACAATGCTTGCGGTTATATATATCGGGATACTTGTGTATGGGGTTGTCGGATTTATTCTTGGACCAATATCATATTGTATAATAAAAGCACTTGTTCTTTACTTGAAAAGCATTTTAGAACATGATAAACTCTAGTGGTGCCGTCAATGGCAGGCGGACAATGCGAAGCAGCATTCGCATCAGGCTCCGTATGAAACGGGTCTGTAATGTCATAGAAAGAGGTTTATTATGGCAGAAGATAAGAAATTAGTAGAAGCGATTACATCCATGAAAGAGGATTTCGCTCAGTGGTACACAGATGTGTGTAAGAAGGCAGAGCTTATGTCTTACTCAAGCGTCAAGGGATGCATGATTTTTAAGCCGGCTGGATATGCAATCTGGGAGAATATTAAGAATGAGATGGACAGAAGATTCAAGAAAACAGGTGTTGAGAATGTTTATCTTCCAATGTTCATTCCAGAGAGCCTTCTTGAGGTTGAGAAGGATCATGTAGAAGGATTTGCACCAGAAGTTGCATGGGTAACTTATGGCGGACTTAATCCACTTCAGGAAAGAATGTGTGTAAGACCTACATCAGAGACACTTTTCTGTGATTTCTATAAAGATGAGATACAGTCATACAGAGATTTACCAAAGGTATATAACCAGTGGTGTTCAGTTGTAAGATGGGAAAAGGAGACAAGACCTTTCCTTCGTTCAAGAGAGTTCTTATGGCAGGAAGGCCATACAGCACATGCTACAGCAGAAGAGGCTGAGGCACGTACACAGCAGATGCTTAACCTTTACGCTGACTTCTGTGAGGAAGTTCTTGCAATTCCTGTAATTAAGGGACGTAAGACTGATAAGGAGAAGTTTGCAGGTGCAGAGGCTACTTATACTATCGAGGCGCTTATGCATGATGGTAAGGCCCTCCAGTCAGGTACAAGCCATAACTTTGGTGATGGATTTGCCAAAGCATTTGGTATCCAGTACACAGACAAGGATAATAAGTTAAAATATGTTCACCAGACTTCATGGGGAACAACAACAAGACTTATTGGTGCTGTTATTATGACTCACGGTGATGATTCAGGACTTGTGCTTCCACCTAAGGTTGCACCTGTTCAGGTTGATGTTATTCCTATTATGCAGAAGAAGGCAGGCGTTCTTGACAAGGCTTATGAAGTTGGCCAGGCTCTTAAGGCAGCAGGGCTTCGTGTTAAGGTTGATGATTCAGATAAGAATCCTGGCTGGAAGTTCTCTGAGCAGGAGATGCGTGGTATCCCTGTAAGAGTTGAGATGGGACCAAGAGATATCGAGGCTAATCAGGCTGTTATTGTTCGTCGTGATACAAGAGAGAAGATTACTGTATCTATCGATGAGCTTGCAGACAGAATTCCAGAAATTCTTGATACTATCCAGAAGGATATGCTTGAGAGAGCAAGAGCTCACAGAGAAGCTCATACATATACAGCTCTTAATTATGATGAATTCAAGGATACAGCAGCTAATAAGGCTGGATTCATCAAGGCTATGTGGTGTGGAGACCAGGCTTGTGAGGACAAGATTAAGGAAGATACTACATGTACATCAAGATGTATGCCATTTGCACAGGAGAAGTTAAGTGATGTGTGCGTATGCTGTGGTAAGCCGGCTAAGGCTATGGTTTACTGGGGTAAGGCATATTAATCATAATTATTTATAGGATTTTTGAGAATGGAGTCCCTTTCGGCAGTATTGCCGGAGGGGGCTTTTTTATAATCTGGAGGGGATTTTACATTTATACATATTCTTGATAAAATATATATTGACATATAATTGAAAATATGATAACAATATATTAAAAGAAATGTTTCTTATATCTGATGCAATTGACATGATTTTATCTAATCAGGCAGTTGCTTATCAAAGCTGGATAGTCATTCAGCAATAACCCATTAACACATTGAAGGTGACAATGTCAGAATTGCAGTAACAGAGGCAATGAACGAATGCATAGATGAGGATATACTTGTCGATTTCTTCGAACAGCACAGGGAGGAGGTCGTCGAAGTGAGTATATATGATTATGATGAGGAAGATGTCAGAAGGACATTATTTGAAGAAGCAAAGGAAATGGCTAAAGAAGAATTAAAAGAAACAGTTATAGAAGAATTAAAACGAGAAGCAAAAGAAGAATTGACCCAAGAAGTATTTGCAGAGGGTGAACAGAGCGGAGAACAATTAAAGATAGTTAATCAGATTATAAAAAAGGTAAAGAAATCAAAAACTCTGGAGACAATAGCCTCAGAACTTGAGGAAGAAGTGGCAGATATCAAGCCGATATATGATGTAGTGATTGCGGCTGCACCTGATTACAACATTGATATAATTAAAAATAAACTCGCAATTAATTAAAAGAATCCCTCACCAAAGCCGATGTAATTGATATGTATCCAGAATAGAAGGCAGCCGGTGAGGGTTATTTTATGATTATATTATTTGATATGTTCAATCATTGCAATAAGAGTAGCTTTATCATTGAGCTTAGGGTTCTCTATAACGATATCAAGCAGGGATTTCAGTGTTTCACCGATTTCGTGTCCCTGAAGGCCATATTCAATAAGGTCATTTCCTGATATGTCGAGGGCTTTTATTGTAAAGCAGTCACCTCGTGCAAGAATATCTGTTACAAGACGCTTTAATGTGAGAAGATGCTTTACCTTCGCCGGATTACTTATTCCTGTGATGTCTTCAGATGCCTGGATTACAGCCATCATAAGCTCATGCCACAGAGGCAGGAAATCTCTGCCATACTTATTAAGGGCAGTACGAACAGCCGGCTCAGTTTCTTCTATATCCATCTTTGATAATTCAACAAGCTTTGATACTGTGTTAACTGTCTTGTTATCCAGCTTAAGTGCACGGAGAGTCTTAGCTGCTTCATCAGGTGTAGAAGTTATGAAAAGTGCAGCGTAGCGTAAGTATATATTATCAGGTGTGTGTTGTAATGTTGCAAGTATTTTGCGCTTGTAGCGGCTCTTTAGAGCATTGTCAATTACCGGGAGTATTGGGGCAAAAAGTCCTGCTTCTGAATATTGCGCAACATAATCGGGATGTGCAGACATAAGCGTTTTGCCAAGCTCTACATGCACACGCTCCATGCTTATTTTGCTGATTGAAGGGGAAAGCTTTTTAATTGCATTCCATGTTGCTTCATCAATGGTAAAGCCAAGCTGTGCAGAAAATCTTATGGCACGCATCATTCGCAGAGCGTCCTCTGTAAATCTTAATTCTGGTTCACCAACGCAGCGTATTATTTTTGTATCCAAATCATCAAGACCCTTAAATTCATCAACAAATCCATCAGTGTCGTTGTATGCCATGGCATTTATCGTAAAATCACGGCGGCACAGGTCATCAACAAGCCTGTCTGAAAATTCTACAGACTTCGGATGCCTGCCATCCTCGTATTCGCCATCAATTCTGTAGGTTGTAACTTCGTATCCGGTTTTATCTATCATTATAGTGACGGTTCCGTGGGCGATTCCAGTATCAACAGTTCTTTTAAAGAAAGTTTTTATCTGTGATGGAACAGCAGAAGTGGTTATATCCCAGTCATCTGGGTTTCGTCCAAGGATACTGTCTCTTATGCATCCGCCAACGGCATATGCTTTGAAGCCGTGTTCTTCAATTGTATGTATAATGTTCCTGACAGCTTCCGGCATGTCAATATGAAAGTTTTCAGGCATGATTTCCCCCTATAATAATATTTATTATAAATGTGAAAAAAGCTCACATCTATCTATTATAAGAAAAAATTACATTTTCATCAAGATTATGATTTTCTTAATTCGTCGTATCATTAAATCCAAGGAATATAGCAGCCATAAATGTCATAAGATAAGGCAGACGCAGACGTATGAGCAAAGGGCGTCTGTATTAAGTGCGGAAATGGGGGATTATATGAACGATAAATCATTGGAATGTATTAGATTTTATGATATTCAGGTTAATAAAATGGTAAAAGGTCGTGGAGGAGTAATTCTTTTTACAGACAGAGGATGCAGACTTTTTCTCGAGTGTTCAAGAAATGATGGGTTTTATCTGAGAGATGAGGCAGTGACAAAAGCAGTTAGTGATGCAGGCTTTGAAAATGTGGATACATATGTGAGAAATCAGGATGGAGAACTTTTTACTGTTGGAGATGATGGGCACAGATATGTAATGAAGAACTGGTTTGGAGGCAGGGAATGTGATGTCAAGTCTGTGAATGACGTGATGGAGGCGGTAAGGACTCTGGCAAGACTTCATATTTGTCTAAATGTTGTTTCGTCTAATGGTGTAAGATATTTAAGGAATAATGTAAATACAAATATTACAAAGCAATGGGAATGTATGGCGCTTGCAGAGACCGCAGATGAGCAGCCCGAGTCAGAATTAAAGGCCAGTGAAAGCATCGTACATAATGCTGTACATTTTGACAGGGGAGCAGGGTTACGCACCAATATGGAAAGACATACAAAAGAAATTAAAAAGGCAGCTAATTATATGCGTGGCAAGAAAAAGAAAAATGAATTTGAACAGATTGCGCTTGGTGCGGTTGATACATTTTTCAGGGAAGCGGATGAAGCGAGCAGGAATATTAATTCAAAACGTTTTGATGAGCGCTTTGACAGGATGGAACAGACTAATGAGCTTGTGCATGGAAGCTATAATTATCATAATGTGTTTCTTGATGTTGGTAATGGCGGCAATGCAGTGACTAATTTTGAAAAATGTCATAATGACTGTCAGGTTGCAGATCTTTACCAGTTTTTAAGAAAGGTTATGGAAAAGCATGACTGGAATATTAATGTGGCATACAGACTGGTTGATGAATACGACAGATTAAAGCCGCTTGAAGATGATGATATTGACATGCTTGTGACATTATTGAGCTTTCCAGAAAAATTCTGGAAGATCATAAATCAGTACTATAACGCAGGAAAGGCGTGGGTTCCTGCTAAGAATATAGATAAATTAAAGATTGTTATTGAACAGAATATGCGCAGAAGAGAATTAATTGATAAAATGTGTGGTATGTGATAAAATCTGATGATACGAGGGAAAAAGTATTTGCGAGGAATGCTTATGAAAAGAATAATTGCAGTGTGTATGCTTATGGTGTTAATTGTAAGTCAGACAGCATGCACATTTTCCAGAAATAATGACAGGGCGGTGATACCAGGAAGCAGTATTACCCCCGCACCAGGTGCCGCAAAGGAGATTAAGGGTGATGGAGAGAATCCTACACTTACAGGAGTTCTTACATTGAGAGATGCTGACACGGGCAGAATGCGGTTTGTAGATATAAAGACAGGAACAGAATATGAAGTCCCTTATACAGGCAGTACAGATATTCAGGATGCTTACGGAAAGATAAAAGCAGCTTCTACCATGGATATGGGTGGAATATATGATGTATATGTGGATAAGAAGGGCAAGGCGGTGAAGATACACGGAAACAGTGATGCCTGGGTAAGATATGATGTTTCAGGAATAACCGTAGATGAGAATTCAAGGAAGTTAAGCATTGGGGCTTCCAATATGATATATGAAAGTTACACAGTTGTGCTTTCAGGAGAAGAACGTATAAGTATTGCACAGCTCGTTGACCAGGATAAGCTGGTTATCAGGGGCGTTGGAGAGAAAGTATATTCGGTGAATGTAACTGCAGGACACGGATATCTTAAACTTACAGGTGTAGATGCACTTGTTGGTGGTTATGTAAGCATAGGTAATAAACAATTACTGGGTGTTACAAAGGATATGCTGGTGACTGCACCTGTTGGAACACATACGGTTAATGTACGTAATGGCAACCTGTCAGCAAGTAAGACAGTGACTATAGCTAAAGATGAGACTACATCAGTTGATTTTTCTGAAGTACAAAGTGATCCGGTTAAGATGGGGGCTGTTAATTTTTCAGTTACTCCGAAGGGCGCGGTTATGAGCATTGATGGTGTTGAGGTTGATTATTCTACTCCAGTGTCACTTTCTTATGGAACTCACAGAGTTAAGTTGGTAGCCAATCACTATCAGGAGTATTCTGAGATTATAAATGTTAATTCAGCCTATGTTACGAAGATTATCGATATGACTTCATCAGGTACATCGACAAGTACAGCGGCAGATAATACAAGTGGATATAAGGTATCAGTAACAGCACCTAAGGGAGCGGTTCTTTATGTTAATAGTGAATACATAGGAACTGTTCCATGTTCATTTGACAAATCATCTGGAAAGAAGACGATTACACTTTCGCAGAATGGATATAATACAGTTAGTTATACAATATCAATTGCTAATACAGCAGGAGACCTGACATATGCATTTCCAGAAATGATAAGTGGAGGTACTCAGGAGACTACAACACAGGTACAGGTTCCAACAGTCACTCCTGCAACAACAAAGTCATCTACAAAGTAGAGTACGAAAAGGAGATAAGAGTTATGAATATTTCATTTTCACCACCAGATATAACCGAGGAAGAGATTCAGGCAGTTTCTGAGGCTTTAAGGTCAGGATGGATTACAACAGGTCCAAGAACTAAAGAGTTTGAAAGAAATATTGCTCAGTTTGTAGGCTGTAACAGGGCGGCATGTCTCAATTCAGCTACAGCATGTTTAGAGACAGCACTCCGTCTGTTAGGAATCGGTGAGGGCGATGAGGTTATTGTTCCTGCATACACTTATACAGCATCTGCAAGTGTCGTTGCGCATGTTAATGCAAAGCTTGTTCTTATTGATGTTGAAAAGGACACATATCACCTTGATTATGAAGCGCTTGAAGCTGCAATTAATGAGAGTACCAAGGCTGTAATACCTGTAGATATAGGTGGTGTTATGGTTGACTATGACAGGATAAGAAAGATTGTCGAGAGTAAAAAGAATATATTTAAGGCTTCAACACCGCTTCAGGAGGCACTTGGCAGAGTTGCAATTGTTGCTGATTCTGCACATGGTTTCGGAGCAAGTGAGGGTGGTGTTATGAGTGGAATGAAGGCTGACTTTACAAGCTTTTCATTTCATGCAGTCAAGAACCTTACAACAGCAGAAGGCGGAGCTCTTACATGGAGAAGTATTCCGGGAGTTGATGATGAGGATATCTATAAGCAGATAATGCTTTACTCACTTCACGGACAGTCTAAGGATGCACTTGCAAAGACTAAGCTTGGTGCATGGGAATATGATATCAAGGGAACTTATTACAAATGCAATATGACTGATATTATGGCTTCTATTGGGCTTGTACAGCTTAAGAGATATCCGGGACTTCTTAAGAGAAGAAGAGATATAATTGAGAGATATACACAAGGGATTGCAGCCGATGATGTGGATATTATGAAGCATTTTACAGATGAATATACTTCAAGTGGTCATCTGTATCTTGTAAGGCTTCTTGGAAAGGATGTTAAGGAGCGTAATGAACTGATTACAAGACTTGCTGAGGCAGGTGTTGCAACTAATGTACATTATAAGCCGCTTCCAATGCATACGGCATATAAGAACATGGGATTTGATATTAAGGATTTTCCACATTCATATAATATGTATCGTAATGAGATTACACTGCCGCTTCATACATGTCTTACTGATGAACAGGTAGAATATGTAATAGAGCAGTTTAACAGAATGAAATAATCGGACATTAGTTATACAACAACAAAAAGGGGATTGATTACGATGGAGTTAAGACCATGGCAGCTTCTTCCTGATGAAATGAGAACTAAGGAAGTAAGAAAATACTATAATATACTTATGAAACACAGAATGTGGTTAGAGATGAAAAGAGTGCTTGATGTTATTGTTGCTGGTATTATGCTGGCAGTTTTAATTATTCCAATGGGAATAATTGCACTTGCAATCAGACTTGATTCACCGGGACCTGTTTTTTTCAGGCAGGCGAGAGTAACACAGTATGGAAGAATTTTTCGTATATACAAGTTCAGGACTATGGTTGACAATGCAAGTAAGCTAGGGGCAGCAGTGACTGTAGATAATGATTCAAGAATTACTAAGGTTGGTGCATTTTTACGAAAGTACAGAATGGACGAGTTTCCTCAGCTTTTTAATATACTTGCAGGGGATATGACTCTTGTCGGAACAAGACCGGAAGTTCCTAAGTATGTTAAGAAGTATACTAAGGAGATGTATGCGACACTTCTTTTGCCGGCAGGACTTACATCAAGGACAAGTATTGCTTATAAGGATGAGGACAAGCTTCTTGGTGAGGCTGTTGATGAAAAAAGTACAGATAATATATATCTGAATGAAGTATTACCGGCAAAAATGCGTTATAACCTTGAAAGTATGAAACATTTTGGCGTGAAGGCTGATGCGGCTGTATTGTGGGATACATTTACATCAGTAGTTGGAAGTGAAAGAATGACTGTTAAGAAGTAGGTAGAGTATGTTTATTACAATTGCCGTTATTGCATATAATGAGGAGAATACGATAAAGAATATTCTTGATGACATAAGCAGGCAGGATTATGATCATAATCTTATGGAAGTTGTGCTTGTTGATTCTGCATCAACTGATGGAACGAAGGCGGTTATGCAGAAGTTTGCTGATGAGAATAAGATGGGAGCAAGACAGATAGTTGTGCTTGATAATCCTAAGAAGACGCTTCCGTGTGGATGGAACGTGCTGCTCGATAATTATACAGGGGAAGCTGTTATAAGAGTTGATGCGCATGCACATATCCCGGTGGATTTTGTCAGCAAGAATGTTAAAGTTTTAGAAGAAGGCGAGATGGTTGTCGGTGGTGTCCGACCTAATATAGTTGATGAAGAGACACCATGGAAGGATACACTTCTTCTTGCCGAGAGTTCTATGTTTGGTTCAAGCATAGCACCTTACCGTAATGGCGGGAATGGAACGGAAGAAAAGATATATATGAAATCGCTGTTCCATGCTGCATATAGAAGGGAAGTTTTTGAAGAAATCGGACATTATAATGAGTCTCTTGCAAGAACTGAGGATAATGAAATTCATTACCGTATGAGAAAAGCAGGGTTTAAATTAAGATTCTGTCCGGATATAATATCATACCAGCATACAAGAAGTTCACTTCCTAAGATGCTTAAGCAGAAATATGGCAATGGATACTGGATTGGAAAGACAAGCAAGGTATGTCCAGGATGCCTTTCTATATATCATTTTGTTCCGTGGGCTTTTGTCATGGCTATTATTGTTACAACAGTTGCAAGTGTGTCATGTAAGCTGCTTGCTGTGAAGTCGTTTTTTTCTCGTATTGTATATGGACTTACAGGACTTATGTGGGGATCATACTGGCTGTTGGCGGTGGTTATGTCGGTAGTTGCAGTAATAGGAGCTAAGAAGGAACGCAATAAAACATGTTTTGCACTGCCATTTTTATTTTTCCTGTTGCATATTTCTTATGGAATTGGTACAGTATGTGGGTTAGCTGCTAAAAAGCCTGCTAAAGAAACGAGGAACAGATGATGGGTGAGACTAAAAAGGATAGAATACAGCTTCTGGTAAGAAGATTTTTCTTGTTTTTAACAGATACATTTTTACTGAATGCATGCGTATATCTGTCGCTTATTATGAGATTTGATGTAGGTATTGTATCTATAGAACCTCAGTATATTAGTAATTATGTAGAGAACATGCTTCCGTACACGATAATGTCTCTGCTTATATTCTGGCTGTTCAGACTTTATCACAGTCTGTGGCAGTATGCGAGTATAGCTGAGGTGTACAGAATTGCTGAAGCGTGTATTATTGTAGAAGTAGTGCATTTCTTAAGTAATAAGATTGCGGGTAATATGCTTCCTAGAAGCTGTTATTTTAATGCGGCAATATACCTTATTATTGCAATATGTGCAAGTCGTTTTATGTACAGAATGATAAGAACTGTTCTTAACAAATACAGAAATATTAAGACTTCCAACAATGTAATGATTATTGGTGCCGGAGAGGCAACTAATGTCATTATGAGAGAAATACAGAATTCGAGCTATCTTGCAAACTCTAATATTGCATGTATTATTGATGATGACCGCCGCAAGGTTGGTAAATACATACGAGGCGTCAAGGTTATAGGAACAAGGGACAAGATTAAGGAAGCAGCAAAGCTTTATGATATTGATGAGATTATATTTGCAATTCCATCAGCATCTAATGAAGTTAAAAGGGATATATTAAACATTTGTAAAGAGACTGATTGTACTCTTAAGATTCTGCCAGGTGTATATCAGATGGTAGATGGAGAGATTAATGTTAACTCTATCCGTAATGTTGATGTGCTTGACCTTCTTGGAAGAGACCCGATTGAAGTAGATATTGAATCTATCATGGGTTATGTTAAGGATAAGGTCATTATGGTAACAGGTGGTGGCGGTTCTATTGGTTCAGAGCTGTGCCGCCAGCTTGTAAGTCACAAGCCTAAGCAGCTCATTATATTTGATATATATGAGAATAATGCCTATGATATTCAGCAGGAATTAAAGATTAATTATCCTGATGCCAATGTTGTTACTCTTATTGGTTCGATAAGAAATGTTTCAAGACTTGAAAGCGTATTTGCACAGTATAAGCCAGATATTGTATATCATGCAGCAGCACATAAGCATGTACCGCTTATGGAAGTCAGTCCTGATGAGGCTGTTAAGAATAATGTTGTCGGTACATGGAATGTTGCAAGGATGGCTGATAAGTATGGGGTTAAGAAGTTTGTTATGATAAGTACAGATAAGGCTGTTAATCCAACTAATGTAATGGGAGCAACAAAGCGTATCTGTGAGATGATTGTTCAGACGTATAACGAGATATCCAAGACAGATTTCGTTGCTGTAAGATTCGGTAATGTACTTGGAAGTAACGGCTCAGTCATTCCTCTTTTTAAGAGACAGATTGAGGCTGGTGGACCAGTTACGGTTACAGATCCTAATATTATAAGATATTTCATGACTATACCAGAGGCGGTTTCACTTGTTCTTCAGGCAGGTGCATATGCCAAAGGTGGAGAGATATTCATTCTTGATATGGGTGAGCCTG
>OMGQ01001565.1_pt1 | contig 12696 bp, 10 predicted proteins | sample 1646071 | NCBI WGS metagenome assembly OMGQ01 (sample SAMN05578585, study PRJEB25193) | human gut metagenome | biome: Human Microbiome; feature: human-associated habitat; material: feces | host: Homo sapiens | place: USA:Birmingham | reverse complement strand
ATTGAGTATAACACACCCTTCACAAATATTTGTGAAGGGTGTGTTATACTCAATAACGTATATTGATTGGAAATTTTAGAGTGAAAGAGATGGAGTTTATTTCATGAAAGATATTACTTTTAAAAGACCGGAGCTGGAAGATCAGGAGATCATCACTTCATATTTTGAGAAGGCTCCGAGCCGAAGCTGTGAGCGTACCTTTGCAAATGTTTATCTGTGGTCCAGACAGTACCATGTAAAATATGCGATCGTAGAGGATGCACTTGTTTTTATGGATGATGAGTTTGGACTGGCCTATGCTTATCCGGCAGGGGAACCAGAGGCAGTGAAACGCGCGTTGGACTGGCTGATGGAATACAGCAGGGAGAAGGGACATCCGTTTCGGCTGTACAATGTAACAGAGGAGAACTTTGAACAGCTGGAGTCTTTTTATCCCGGACGTTTTCAAGTGGAATATGACAGGGATGAAGCGGATTATGTATATGAGAGAGAGAAACTTGCGACTCTGGCAGGAAAGAAACTGCACGGCAAGCGTAATCATATCAATAAGTTTAAGGCATTATATGAAGATTGGACGTATGAAAGTCTCAATGATGAGAATGTAGAAGACTGCTTTCAGATGGCGTTAAAATGGCGCAATCAGAACGGCTGTGAGGAGGATCGGGAAAAGAATGCAGAAATGTGCGTTACCTTAAATTCCTTGCGCTTATATAAAGAACTGGGAATGGTAGGCGGGATCATCCGGGTGGCAGGAAGGATTGTTGCGTTTTGTATCGGCGAGCCGGTTTGTGAGGATACGTTCGTTGTTCATGTAGAAAAAGCGTTTCCTGATATTGAGGGAGCATATCCGATGATCAACCAACAGTTTGTACTGCATGAATGTATGGAGTATCAATATGTGAATCGAGAAGAAGATACCGGAGCGGAGGGACTGCGTAAGGCAAAATTATCGTATCGTCCGGTATTTCTTGTAGAAAAAGGTGTGGTAACTGAAAAATAGTTTGTGGAGAAAAGCAGCGATAGCTTATGTGAAAAGAAAGGCGGAGGGACAATGATTTCAAAGAAAATGGAAAATATGGTAGCAAATAGTTCAGCAATACGTGCGATGTTTGAAGAGGGCAATCGTTTGGCGAAGTTATATGGGCAGGAGAATGTGTTCGATTTTAGTCTGGGAAATCCAAATGTTCCGGCACCGGAAGCTGTAAAGAAGGCTATTATGGAAGTTTTGGCAGAAGAAGATCCGGTGGTATTGCATGGATATACAAACAGCAATGCAGGATATGAGGATGTAAGACAGGCTGTGGCAGAATCTTTGAACGAACGTTTCGGAACGAAGTTCCATTTTGAAAATATTACAATGACTGTCGGGGCTGCAGGCGGATTAAATGTAATTTTAAAAGCTCTTTTGAATCCGGGAGATGAAGTCATTGCGTTTGCACCGTATTTCGGTGAATATCGAAGCTATACGAATAATTATGATGGGGTATTGGTTGAAATTTCTCCGAATACGGTGGATTTTCAGCCGAAGTTAGATGAATTTGAAGCTAAAATTACAGAAAAAACCAAGGTGGTTATTGTAAATACTCCAAACAATCCGACCGGAGTTGTGTATTCGGAAGAAACGATACAAAAAATGGCTGCGATCATGGAGGCAAAACAGAAGGAATTCGGAACGGAGATTTATCTGGTATCAGATGAGCCGTATCGGGAACTGGCTTACGATGGAGTTGAGGTTCCGTATTTAACAAAGTATTATGACAATACAATCGTAGGCTATTCCTATAGCAAGTCATTGTCTCTTCCGGGAGAGCGAATCGGATATCTTGTCATTCCGGATGAGGTGGCAGACAGTGAAAAGCTGATCAATGCTGCGAATGTTGCAACTCGAATTTTAGGATTTGTGAATGCTCCGACACTGCAGCAGAAGGTGGTCAAGGCGTGTTTGAATGAGAAGACAGATATTTCCTATTATGATAGAAATAGAGAGACCTTATATCAAGGATTAAAGGAACTGGGATTTGAATGTATCAAGCCGGAAGGAGCATTTTATTTATTTTTGAAGTCTCCGATTGAAGATGAAAAAGCATTTTGTGCTGCTGCAAAGAAATATAATATTTTAATCGTACCGGGAAGTTCTTTTGCTTGTCCGGGATATGTCAGATTAGCATATTGTGTATCTTATGAGACGATTGTCTATTCTCTTCCTAAATTTGCAGAACTGGCAGAAGAATATAAAGATATCTGGGAGCAGAATGCCTGAAAATGCCTGTGCTTGCATAATAGTGGAGGGTGATTTTTGATCCCAATATCATATAAAATAATAGAAAGGAAGAGACGGACATGGAATTGAATCCAAAATTAAAAGAACATATTCGAATGGTCGAGCCATATGTACCAGGAGAACAGCCACAGGAAAAGGTTATCAAATTAAATACCAATGAGAATCCATATCCACCGGCACCCGGCGTGGAACAAGCGCTCCGTGAAATGGATACAGATCGATTTCGGCTTTATCCAGATCCAGCAGCAGAATTATTAGTAAAGGCGCTTGCAAAAGAACACGGTGTCAGTGAAGAACAGATATTTGTTGGTGTTGGTTCTGACGATGTCCTTTCTATGTGTTTTTTAACATTTTTTAATTCAGAACAACCAATTTTATTTCCGGACATTACGTATTCTTTTTATAAAGTATGGGCAGGGTTATATCGCATCCCCTATGCGTGTCCGAAATTGGATCAGGATTTTCGTCTTGTAAAGGAAGATTATTATCAGGAAAATGGTGGAATTATTTTTCCGAATCCGAATGCTCCTACAGCGGTTTATGAAGAATTAGACTTTGTAGAAGATATTCTTCGTCATAATTCGGATGTTATTGTGATTGTGGATGAAGCATATATTGATTTTGCAGGAGAATCTGCGTCAAGACTGATTGAAAAATATGACAATCTGATTGTTGTCCAGACTTTTTCAAAGTCACGTTCTATGGCCGGTATGCGGATTGGATATGCAATTAGTAATCCGGTTCTGATACGATATCTAAATGATGTAAAATATTCTTTCAATTCATATACGATGAATCAGACTTCACTTGTATGTGGCGTGGAAGCAGTAAAGGACCGGGCATATTTTAAGGAAACAACTTCCAAAATTGTAGAAACGAGAGAGTGGGCAAAATCAGAACTGACGAAGTTGGGATTTGAGTTTCCGGACTCAAAGGCAAACTTTATTTTTGCCAGACACCCAAAATACGATGCAAATGAATTGTTTGAAGCATTGAAAAGAGAACGTATTTATGTGAGACACTGGAATAGTGAAAGAATTGCCGATTATTTGAGGATTACCATTGGCACAAAAGAAGAGATGGAAGCACTGTTTGCTTTTTTGAGAATATATTTAAATCAATAAAAGGAGAGAATAGAATTATATGAGTGAAGCGTTAATTAGTTTTTTTGCGGAACATCTGGGTGGTAAAGTAGGGCCGGAATTGATCGTGTTTATCATTTCCATGTTTCCTATTTTGGAACTTCGAGGTGGACTGCTGGCAGCAGGGCCGGCATGGTTTGATTTGCCTCAGCTCCAGGCTACGATTATCTGTGTGATCGGGAACCTCCTTCCGATACCGTTTATTTTACTTTTGATCACAAAAATTTTTGATTGGATGAAAGGTACAAGAAAATTAAAACCTATTGTTGAGAAACTTGAGAAAAAAGCATACAGTAAAAGTGCCAATATAGAGAAATATGAGTTTTGGGGCCTGGTGTTATTTGTGGGAATACCACTTCCGGGAACTGGAGCCTGGACGGGATCTTTGATTGCAGCCTTACTTGGAATTCGTTTTCGTAAAGCATTTCCGGCAGTGATCATCGGCGTATTTATGGCGGCATTTTTAATGAATCTGTTGTCCTATGGTCTGCTTGGTGCAATTTTCTAAAATAGGGGGACTTTCGTTGACACTCTTTCCGAAAGTTCTTATAATAAAGATAGTGCATTAGAAAAAGCACAGAGCATCATGACGGAAAGGATAATGGATATGATAGCAAAGAATGATGAGAAAAAGAGAAATATATTATGGAGAACAGCTATTTCTGTATCCTCTGTCTTAATTATAATTATTGCAGCTTTTTTCTTTATAAAACTGTTTACAGCCAATCCGATGGAAGGCACATGGAACAGTGAGGAAAAGAATCTGGTTATGACGGTCAAAGGAAACGGTACAGTGGTTATTGAATGGCCGGATGAGTTTGATGGTGCAGAGATCGCCGTGAGCATGGATTATAATCTGGATAAAGAAGCTAAGATTTTCATATTGCATCGGGATGACGAAGCGGTTAAATCAGTTGTAAAGAAGGCGGAAGGCGCAGTGACGACAGATCGTCTGAATACAGCTATTTCTTCTTTGGAAGGCAGTTATGATTATAATATTGAGCAGAATCAGCTGACATTGACAGAACGTGAATATGGGGAACAGATGGTGTTTGAAAAGCAATAAAATGGAACAGGGAAATATCCCTGTTTCTTTTTACTAATAAATTATTCATAAAAATAGGAAAAGAGGGTATGTGATGTTAAGAAATAAGACAAAAGAGGTTCGGATCGGAAATGTTGTGATCGGCGGTGAGCATCCGATTGCTATTCAGTCTATGACAAATACAAGGACAGAGGATGTAGAGGCAACGGTTGCCCAGATTCTGCGTCTGGAAGCAGCGGGCTGTGAGATTGTACGCTGTACTGTGCCTACACAAGAGGCTGCGGATGCTTTAAGAGAGATTAAGAAACAGATTCATATTCCTTTGGTTGCAGATATTCATTTTGATTATAAGATGGCAATTGCGGCGATAGAAAATGGAGAAGATAAGATACGTATCAATCCGGGAAATATTGGCTCAGAGGAACGTGTCAGAGCAGTTGTAGAAAAGGCAAAAGAATATAATGTTCCAATTCGAATCGGTGTTAATAGTGGATCCTTGGAAAAAGATTTACTAGAGAAATACGGTGGAGTCACTGCAGAAGGAATTGTAGAAAGTGCGTTGGATAAGGTGCATATGATTGAACGTATGGGATATGAGAATCTGGTAGTCAGTATCAAATCTTCGGATGTAATGATGTGTGTAAAGGCGCATGAATTGCTTGCACCGCAGTGTCCGTATCCGCTGCATGTAGGGATTACGGAGGCAGGAACCTTGTATTCTGGTAATATCAAGTCTTCTGTAGGACTTGGAATTATATTAAATGCAGGAATCGGGAATACCATTCGTGTTTCTTTAACAGGAGATCCGGTGGAAGAAATTCGCAGTGCAAAATTGATTTTGAAAACATTAGGACTTCGTAAAGGCGGGATTGAAGTAGTTTCCTGTCCGACTTGTGGAAGAACGAAGATTAATTTGATTGAACTTGCCAATCGGGTAGAATTGATGGTTCAGGAATTTCCGTTGGATATTAAAGTTGCGGTAATGGGATGTGTAGTAAATGGACCGGGAGAGGCAAGAGAGGCGGATATTGGTATCGCGGGAGGTATCGGAGAAGGGCTGTTGATTAAAAAAGGTGAGATTATCCGAAAGGTAAAAGAAGAAGACCTCTTAGAAACCCTTCGGCAGGAGTTGATAAATTGGGAGAAGTAGAAACATTAAAAGTATTTTTTGAAGTATTTCCTACGTTAAAGGTAGATGAAGAATTGCAGATGTTGTTCAATGACGTAGGTGTAAAGAAGATTACGACCAATTCAGAGCGAGATTATATCCATGTTCATATATTCAGCAGACATGTGATTCAAAAGCGGCATATTCGTGCAATGGAATTTCGGATTAAGGAGCAGTTGTTTAGTACGGCAAATGTCAATGTCAGTATTATAGAGCGGTATGCACTTTCTGAACAGTATACGGCAGAAGCTTTGATGACAGAGTATCGGAACAGTATCGTGCTGGAATTAAAAGAAAAGAGTGTTCTTGCCGGAAATATGTTTCAGCAGGCAGAGATTACTTTTCAAGATCAAGTGATGTGTCTGGGGTTGACGGACACCATTGTTTCAGAAGGAAAGAAAGAAGAAATTCTTCATCTATTAGAAGAGGTATATCGGGAGCGATTTGGAATCCCAGTAGAAATACGTGTTGAATATAAGGAAAAAGAAGAGAGTAAGACCAGAGAATACGATGAACAGAGAGTGCAGCGAGAGATTGATGCAATCTTTGCCCGGAATAAAAAAGCTCATGGAGAAGAATCTCCGCAGCCGGAAGAGTCTCAAGCAGGAGAGGAACAGAAACAAGGTTCATCAGAAACAAAGCAGAAAGAAAAGAGTCTTACATTGGGTGGAAAATCGAAGGAGAGTGGAAATGGAAAGAAAGGGTTCAAGAAGGAATTCAAGAGAGACTTTGTCCGTCCATTGAAACAGGGAGATGATCCGAGTCTGATTTACGGAAGAAACTTTGAGGATGAACCAATCCGCTTAGATCAGGTTGTGACAGAGATGGGTGAGATTACCATTCACGGAAAGATTATCAGCTTTGAAACAAGAGAAATCCGAAATGAGAAAACCATCGTAATGTTTGCTGTCAGTGATTTTACAGATACCATTATGGTAAAAATGTTTACTCGAAACGATCAGTTGGCTGAACTGTTGGGAGATTTGAAAAGGGGAGCATACGTTAAGATCAAAGGGGTTACAACGATTGATAAATATGATGGAGAACTGACCATAGGTTCTGTGACAGGAATTAAGAAAATCGGAGATTTTACTGAGAAAAGAGAAGATTTAAGCCCTTTGAAAAGGGTAGAACTGCATTGTCACACGAAGATGAGTGATATGGATGGGGTATCAGAGGTACAGGATATTGTGCGCCGCGCCCATGATTGGGGAATGCCGGCAATAGCAATTACAGATCATGGTGCAACGCAGGCATTCCCGGATGCAAATCATTATATAGAACGGTTAGATAAGGACGACCCGTTTAAGGTGATCTATGGTGTAGAAGGATATGTGGTGGATGACTTAACGGAAATTGCCGTTGGAGCAGGCGAGGAAAGTCTGGATGACACTTATGTAGTTTTTGATTTGGAGACTACCGGATTCAGTGCAATCAAAGATAAGATTATTGAAATCGGAGCGGTCAAAGTTGTGAATGGGGAAATTGTAGATTCGTATAGTACCTTTGTCAATCCGGAACGTCCGATTCCATTTGAGATTACGCAGTTGACCAGTATTACTGATGAGATGGTAATGGACTATCCAAATATTGAAGCGATTCTTCCGCAGTTTCTGGACTTTATCGGAAACGCAGTGCTTGTCGCTCACAATGCCGGATTTGATGTGGGATTTATTGAACAAAATTGTCGGTATCAAGATATCGAGCCTCATTTTGTATATTTGGATACGGTGGCTTTGGCAAGAGTGTTGCTGCCGACCCTTTCAAAATACAAATTGAACATCGTAGCGAAAGCACTAGGAATTTCTCTGGAGAATCATCATCGTGCGGTAGACGATGCGGGAGCCACTGCTGAGATTTTTGTGAAATTTGTAGAGATGTTGAAAGACCAGAACATCACTACATTAAAAGGGATGAATCAGTTTGGAGACATGAACCCAAATGCAATTCGGAAACTGCCGACGTATCATATTATTATATTGGCAAAAAATAATATCGGAAGGTATAATCTGTACCAGCTTGTTTCTGAATCAAATCTGGTATATTTTGCAAGGAGACCGAGAATCCCGAAGAGTTTGTTGAATAAACACAGGGAAGGTCTGATTATCGGAAGTGCCTGTGAGGCGGGGGAATTGTATCAGGCAATTTTGAATCATAAGTCGCCGCAGGTGATTGCAAAACTGGCAGATTTTTATGATTATTATGAAATACAGCCACTTGGAAACAACCAGTTTATGCTGGAGAGCGACAAGATTTCTGAGATAAATACAGAAGAAGATTTAAAAAATATCAATCGAAAGATCATTGAGTTAGGCGAAAAATTTAAAAAGCCGGTTGTTGCTACCTGTGATGTACATTTCTTAGATCCGGGAGATGAGGTGTATCGTCGGATTATCATGGCAGGTAAGGGATTCAGCGATGCAGATAATCAAGCACCGCTTTATTTGCGTACAACGGAGGAGATGTTGGCAGAGTTTGAATATCTTGGTTCTGCAAAGGCACAGGAAATTGTCATTACAAACCCGAATAAGATTGCGGACATGATTGAAAAGATTTCTCCGGTCAATCCAAATAAATGTCCTCCGGTTATTCCTAATTCTGAACAGCAGCTGCGAGATATTTGTTATAATCGTGCTCATGAGATATATGGAGAAAATTTGCCAAAACCAGTAGAGGAACGATTGGAAAAAGAACTGACATCCATTATTTCCAATGGATATTCGGTGATGTACATCATTGCACAGCGTTTGGTATGGAAATCCAATGAGGACGGATATCTGGTAGGTTCACGTGGATCTGTAGGTTCGTCTTTTGTAGCAACTATGTCCGGAATTACGGAGGTAAATCCGCTGAGTCCACATTATTATTGTGAAAAATGTCATTACAGTGACTTTGATTCAGAGGAAGTGCGGGCGTACGCAGGATGTTGTGGATTTGACATGCCGGATAAGGCTTGTCCGGAGTGTGGAGCTCCATTGATTAAAGCCGGATTTGATATTCCATTTGAAACCTTCCTTGGATTTAAAGGCGATAAAGAGCCGGATATTGACTTGAACTTTTCCGGAGATTATCAGGCAAAAGCACATAAATATACAGAAGTATTGTTTGGAGAAGGACATACTTTCAAGGCAGGAACAATCGGAACGCTGGCAGATAAGACAGCCTATGGTTATGTGAAAAATTATTATGAAGAGCGGGGAATGCGGAAACGCCGTTGTGAAATCGAGCGAATCAGTGCAGGATGTACCGGAATCAAGCGAAGTACAGGACAGCATCCGGGAGGAATTGTGGTATTACCTCATGGGCATAATATCAACGAATTTACGCCAGTGCAGCATCCGGCAAATGATATGACAACGGACATTACGACAACCCATTTTGACTACCATTCCATTGACCATAACTTATTGAAACTGGATATTTTGGGACATGATGATCCAACCATGATTCGTATGCTGGAAGAATATATTACATCGGATGCGATGGAAAATGAATACAATGAAGAGCATCCATTTGTAGCAACAGACATCCCACTGGATGACAGAAGTGTTATCTCTCTTTTTCATGATACAAGTGCTTTGGGAATTAAGCCCGAAGATATCAGTGGTTGTCCGCTGGGAAGTCTGGGGATTCCTGAGTTTGGTACAGATTTCGTTATTCAGATGGTTCAGGAGGCAAACCCACAGTCATTATCTGACTTAATCCGAATTTCCGGTTTGTCGCATGGAACCAATGTGTGGCTGGGAAATGCTCAGGAATTAATCAAAGCAGGAAAGGCAACGATTTCCACTGCAATCTGTACCCGAGATGATATTATGATTTATCTGATTAATCAAGGTGTAGAAAGTGCGCTTTCCTTTACAATTATGGAGAGTGTGCGAAAGGGAAAAGGATTAAAACCGGAATGGGAGGCTGCAATGCGGGAAAAGGATGTGCCGGAATGGTACATTGATTCTTGTAAAAAAATCAGTTATATGTTCCCAAAAGCACATGCGGCAGCATATGTTATGATGGCATATCGAATTGCTTATTGTAAAATCAACTACCCGTTGGCATACTACGGAGCTTATTTCAGTATTCGTGCAGATGCATTTTCTTATGAACTGATGTGCCAAGGAAAAGATAAATTAAATTATTATATGAAAGACTACAGACGCCGTTCCGATTCGCTTACAAATAAAGAGCAGGATACCTTAAAAGATATGCGTCTTGTACAGGAAATGTATGCACGTGGGTTGGAATTTATGCCGATTGACTTGTATCGGGCAAAGGCAAAAAAATTCCAGATTATTGATGGCAAGCTGATGCCGTCCTTTGCAAGTATCGAGGGAATGGGCGAGAAAGCTGCGGAGGCGGTGGAGATTGCATCTCAGGATGGACCATATCTGTCTCTGGATGATTTCCGGCAGCGGACAAAGGTCAGCAAGACGGTAATCGATCTGATGGCGGATCTGGGGCTGTTTGGAGATTTGCCGCAGAGCAATCAATTGTCGTTGTTTGATTTTGCATAAACAAAGATAAGTAAGAGGAGGATTTCTATGATCACTATTTTTAATCGTAAATTATTAATAGCCACTATGGATATGAAAAAACAGTCAGAGCTGCGATATAAATTAGAGAGTGCAGGCATTGACTATACAGTGGGAGTCAAAAATCTTCAGAGTTCAGAATGGTTTGGAACCGGTAACAGAGATCGATATGGAAGTGTAGGTATCAATCAAAATTATTCTTATGAATATAAAATATATGTTCACAAGAAGGATTATGAAAAAGCATTGGAAACAATCCGATAAATTTTGGGGAAAGGGGCAAAAAGGATGGCAAGGGAAGTACAACCGAAAGATACAACGAGGGCTATGGCATATGAGTTGTGGATGAAAGCGCCTAACCCAATGGTGACTTTTTTTAAGACATTAGATATCACAAATTTGATCAGGATCAGTAAAAGAAAAAAGTTAAAGTTAAATATGCTTTTGGATTATTGCATTGGAAAGGCGGCTGTAGGGATAAAGGAATTTTATACGTTGCCGGTTAGAGAAAAATTGATACAATATGATTCCATTGCAGTTAATACAATCGTTAAAAATAAAGATGGAGAAGTCAGTTCTTGTGATATCCTTTATTCGGAGAGCCTAGATGTATTTAACCAGGAGTATCTCAAATATACGTCTCAAGTTGCTGATAGTTGCCATGACAGGGATTTGTCAGAAAGTTGTATGGTAATTGGGACATCTGCAATTGTAGATACAGAAATAGATGGTGCGGTCGGTATGAACAGCGGTATTCTTAACAATCCATTTATGATTTGGGGAAAATACAGCAGAAAATGGTTCAGATATTATTTGAAACTATCATTTCAATTTCATCATACCCAGATGGATGGGGCTCATGCAGGCAGTTTTTTGGAAAATCTACAGAAGGAAATCAATAAACTGAAGTAGAAAAATTTTTGAAGGTGATAGGCAGGGGATGAACTATGGAAATGATTGTGCAATTAAAAAAACAAATTGAAGAGTATCAGCCTTTCAATGAGCAGGAAGAGAAGGATAAGGATGAGATTTTACGGCAGATTTGTGCGTCGAAATCTATTTTGACAAGGGAGAATAAGAATGCTCATTTTACAGTATCTGCGTGGATTGTAAATAAAGACCGTCAAAAGGTTTTAATGGCATATCATAATATTTACCAGTCTTGGGCATGGCTTGGAGGTCATGCTGACGGAAATGCAAATTTGAAACAGGTAATTTTAAAAGAAATCGAGGAGGAACTATATGGGATGAAAATAGATAAGGGTAATGCAAATGCCTTTTATGAAGAAGAAATGAGAAGAAACTTGTGTGAAAACTTATCGGCAGCACATCATAGTATAGAAGCTGCTTTTGGAGATGGAGGTGAAGAGAATGAAGGAAATACAAAATCAAATTTATCTATATCAATGCCTTAAAAATGTTTTTTTGTGTATTAGTATTTTTTGCCTGTTTGTTATATTGTGGATGTGTTATAGAAGGAAAAGAAATAGAAACTTAAAAGTGTTATTTTCTATGATAATTTTCTTTTTTGCGGTCAGTTTTGTTTCCTTGCAGGAGGTAGAAAACATCAGTATAGATGCTGATGTGGTGATTCCGGATACAGTAAAAGAAAAGCCTGTTTATTGTGCTTCAGGAGAACCCCTGCCTTTGAGTGAAATGAGCGAAGAGATGAAAAATGATCTGCTTCCACCTGATATTTCTCTGAAGTTTGATCATGATGAAAACAGCCCATTCTTCTCTCTGGAAAATTTAGAGGATATAGAAATAGAAGGAGTAGAACAATCGGAGGATGTTTTTGTAAAAGATTTGGAGGGTGTGTTAGAAGAACAAATAAAAGATGCGGTGGAAAAAGAAGAAGTAATCATTCTTCTTACAAGGGTTGAATTGGGAGGAAAAGATGCCTCAAAATATAAAGTGGATTTAGAAAGCGGACAGGTTCGTTTAGAATGTGAACTTACCATAAAAAGACGTAAGATAAACCTAAAAGTAGAGAAAGGATGGAGAGAATACAGTCATTATAATGAGATAAATTATTTTACAGATACACCGGTACGGGAAAATAAGGAAAGTTATGAAAATTTTGAAGTAGAAGGGCTGATGGAAGGAGATACGGTGTTTTATCCTACTCCTTGGGAGAAACCAATGGAAACAGATAAATTGCCGGATTATCCTTTGGGAGAATGGGAGGATAGAATAACAGTCAAACATGACGGAAAGCCGGGAAGAAATTATTATTTTAATTATAAGGAGATTGCCTGCGGTACTTTGAAAATCGAGCCGGAGAGAATACAGGATTATTCTAAGTATATTGAGTTTGAGACGGATAGAAAACAAGTGTATTTTGATGAGGATACGGGAAAACTCTGGGCAGACGGAAAAATGAAGGATTTTCATGTGTTGTTAAAAGAAAATGAAAAAGCTGGATTTTACACAGATGTATGCACAGAGGAAGGGGAAATTATCAGTCAAAATGGAAGAGGGATGGATTTTATAAAAGAAGATTTCAAAGAGGGAGAAGAAAGAAAAATTTC